>Ga0335083_10004237_pt1 | contig 18342 bp, 12 predicted proteins | sample Lox_Sample_42_FD_206716 | JGI IMG/M metagenome (GOLD analysis project Ga0335083, IMG submission 206716) | Soil microbial communities from Loxahatchee National Wildlife Refuge, Florida, United States - Lox_Sample_4.2 | ecosystem: Environmental > Terrestrial > Soil > Wetlands | place: USA...
TGAACATTCCAGATTTCACGCGGTACGCGCGCGGGCAGCGCGAGCAGATGCTGGGGCAGGCGCTGGGATTGCCGACGACGATGACGTTCTATTCGTTCATCGGCATCGCGGTGACGTCCGCGACGGTGGTGCTGTTCGGCCAGGCGATCTGGGACCCCGTGGCGGTGCTTTCGCGGCTGGGGAATCCGCTGGCGATTGTGGTGGCGATGGTGGCGCTGCTGATGGCGACTCTGAACGTGAACGTGGCGGCGAATGTGGTGTCGCCGGCGAACGATTTTTCGAATTTGTGGCCGCGGGTGATCAGCTTTCGCATGGGCGGAATTTTGACCTGCCTGATCGGCGTGGCGATGCAGCCGTGGAGGTTGCTGGCGAGCTACGGGAATTACGTGTCGGGATGGCTCGTCGGCTACTCGGGGTTCCTGGGGCCGGTGGCGGGGATTTTGATCTGCGACTATTTTGTGCGGCGCAGGAAAGTGCTCGTGCCCCAGGATCTCTATCGTCGTGGCGGAGCGTATGAATTTTCCAGGGGCGTGAACTGGAAGGCAATTCTGGCGCTGGCGGCCGGATCGGCGGTCGCTTTCGTGGGGCTCATCTATCCGCCCGTCCGCGTGCTCTACGACTACGCGTGGTTTGTCGGGTTCGCGGTGAGCTTCTTGTTGTATTGGTCCATCAGCAGGTGATCTTGGAGCGCTTGCCAGCTCCCCAGAAGAACGCCGGCAGGATGCCGGCGCTACGAGGCTAGTCGCCGCTGGGGAACGGAAGAGAAAGAGTCGCTTTCGACGCCTGCAGGCGGTCGTTCCAGCTCATCGGAGCTTCGCCCGTATCGATCCGCTGCATCGTAATGCAGTTTTCAACCGGGCAGACCAGCGCACAAAGATTGCAGCCGACGCACTCGTCCTCGAGGATGCGCGGCACGTGGACGTCGAACCCGCCGTCGTTCTTCTTCGCCGCCACGCGGTAGGGCTCGATGCATTGGTGCGCGCCGTCTTCGCAGGCGACGTAACAGAGCTGGCATCCGATGCAGAGCTGCTCGTTGATTTTCGCCACAACTTTGTAATTCAGGTCGAGGTCGCCCCAGTCTTGCACGTTGGGGAGCGCGCGGCCTCGGAAGTCCTCGATCGTGCGGTAGCTGTTGGCGTCCATGTACTGCGTGAGGCCGTCGATCATGTCCTCGACGATGCGGAAGCCGTAGTGCATGGCGGCGGTGCAGACTTGCACAGTGGAGGCGCCGAGAGAGATATGCTCAGCCGCATCGTTCCAGTAGGCGACGCCGCCGATGCCGCTGATCTGCAGCCGCGTTGTTTTCGCGACGGTGGACAGCAGATGCAGCGCGATCGGCTTGACCGCCGGGCCGCAGTAGCCGCCGTGCGAGGACTTGCCTCCCACGACCGGTCGCGGTGAAAAGCTCTTCAGATCCACGCCCATCAGCGAATTGATCGTGTTGATCAGGCTGACGGCGTCGGCGCCTCCGCGCTGCGCGGCGGCGGCAATGTGCGAAACGCTGGTCACGTTGGGCGTGAGCTTCACGATCACCGGAATGCGCGCGGCTTCCTTTACCCACGCGGTAATCATCTCCGTGTATTCGGGCACCTGTCCGACGGCGGCGCCCATGCCGCGCTCGCTCATGCCGTGCGGGCAGCCGAAATTCAATTCGAGCGCGTCCGCTCCGGCATCCTCGGCGCGCCGCACCATGGCGTGCCACGATTCGCGCCGCGATTCGACCATCAGCGAAGCGATTACCAGGTTTCTCGGATAGCGCTTCTTCACTTCGTAGATTTCGCGGAAATTCGTTTCGCTTGGCCGGTCGCTAATGAGTTCGATGTTGTTCAAGCCCATCATCTTCACGCCGTTCAGATCGATGGCGCCATAGCGCGAGCTGGTATTGACGATGGGCTCGCCAATGGTCTTCCAGACCGCGCCGCCCCAGCCCGCGTCGAACGCGCGCATCACTTGACCGGCTGTATTCGAGGGCGGGCCGGAAGCGAGCCAGAACGGGTTAGGGCTGGTAATCCCGCAAAAGTTTACGCTCAGATCAGCCATCGCTCACCTCTCACGTTAGCCGCGCGGCGCGCCTAGAAACTTGTCGAGGCCGCGCGCGGCCGCCATGCCCTCAGCCACGGCATCTACTACTTCTCTTCCGCCGTTCGTGCAGTCGCCACCCGCAAAATACTTGGCGTTACCCGTCTGATGAAGCTCGTTGACCTTCACGATGCCGGCCTTGTCAATTTCTATGCCGGGGAGAACTTTCAGGAAGTCTGTAGCTGGTTTCTGTCCCACGGCGCGCACGACCATGTCGACTTCGATCGTGAACTCCGTTCCCGGCGCGGGAATGGGGTTGCGGCGGCCTTTCGCATCCGGCGCGCCGAGTTCCGTGCGGACGCATTCGAGCCCAGAAACGTGCCCGTCACGCCCAAGTACACGGACCGGCTGGGTCTGCCAGAGGAAACTAACCGCGTCCTGCTTGGCGAGCTGATATTCGTACGCGAACGCAGGCATTTCCGGCTCGCCACGGCGGTAGACAAGGTAGACGATTTCCGCGCCGAGGCGGCGAGCCGCGGTCACCACGTCGATAGCGGTGTTGCCTGCGCCGATGCACGCCACGCGGCGTCCGACCTCGACGTCGCGGAAGGGCTGCGTCTTCGTGCGTTCAATGAACTCGAGCGCGCCATACACCCCGTACAAATCTTCGCCGGGAAGCTTCAGTTCCCAGGTGTCGCCCAGCCCGACGCCAAGGAAGATCGCGTCGAACTCTTTTTCGAGATCATGGAAAGGAATATCGCGCCCGACGTCCGTCTTCTGCCGGAACTTCACGCCAAGCTGCTTGATCAACTCGACTTCGCGGACTGCATCGGCTGAGCGCGATTTGTAAGCGGCAATTCCGTAGGTGTTCAATCCGCCGGGCATTTCGTTGCGGTCGAAAATCGTTACGCCGTATCCCGACTTCGCGAGCTCCGCAGCGCAGGCCAGGGATGCCGGGCCCGATCCCACGCACGCGACGCGCTTGCCGTTGGGCGCGCCGGGTCGAAACAGCTCAATCTTGTTGTCGAGTACGTGATCGACGGCATAGCGCTGTAGCCTCCCGATCTCGATGGCCTGCTCGCCCTTTTCGTGCATTACACAAGCGCCTTCGCAAAGCGCTTCGGTGGGGCAGACCCGCCCGCAGCTGTGCCCCAGAATGTTGGCGGACAGAATTTCGCGGGCCGACCCGCGCAAGTTGCCGGTGGAGATCTTCTTGATGAATGCGGGAACGTCGATATGCGTGGGGCAGGCGATGGTGCATGGCGCGTCGAAGCAGTAGAGGCATCGCGCCGCTTCGATGGCCGCCTGGCGCGGCGTCATGGCCGGCGCAAGCTCGGCAAAGTTCTTTTCGTATTGCTCAGGGGAAAGCTTCGGCGCTGTATCGCGGAGCGGCATGGAAAATCCGGTCGGAATCTCCGAAATGCACGAGCCTGGTTGGAACTTGCTTCCCGGCGGTGCCCAGCGGTGGCTGAGGCGACATTCTAGCACTCGTCTGGCTGAGCGGTGCAACACCGGGTAACTGGCTAGTACGAACCTGCACGAGCGAGCGCCGGTTCCGCGCGCCTTGCGCCGCCTTTCGCGGATGCCCTAAGATGCCAGAGCGCGTGTTTTCCCGGAGGCGTGATGCGTTTCGATACCGTCATCAAGAACGGCACCGTCGTCACCGCCACGGATACCTACGCGAGCGACATCGGCATCTCGAACGGCAAGATCACGGCGATCGCACAGTCGCTGCCGGTGGAGAACGCCGCCAAAGTGATGGACGCGTCCGGAATGCTCGTGATGCCCGGCGGTATCGACGTGCACACGCATCTCGACATGCCTTTCGGGGGCACCACGAGCGCGGACGATTTCGAATCCGGCACGGTCGCCGCAGCCTTCGGCGGCACGACCACGCTGATCGACTTCGCCATCCAGCAGAAGGGCCAGAGCCTGCGGCAAGCGTTTGAAACCTGGATGAAAAAGGCCGATCGCAAGGCCGCCATCGACTACGCTTTCCACTGCATCATCACCGACCTCGGGGACGCACAACTGGAAGAAATGGGCGTGCTGATCGGCGAAGGCGTTTCGAGCTTCAAGCTTTTCATGGCCTATCCCGGCGTGCTAATGGTCGACGACGCCACGATTTTCCGCGCCATGTCGCAAGCCGCGAAATACGGCGGCTTGATCTGCATGCACGCGGAAAACGGAGGCGTGATCGACGTAATCGTGCGGAAGGCGCTGGCCGAAGGAAAGCGTACGCCGAAGTATCACGCGCTCACGCGCCCGACGACAGCCGAAGGCGAAGCGACCAGTCGAGCCATCGCGCTGGCGGAAATGGCCGGCGCGCCCGTTTACATCGTGCATCTATCCTGCAACGACGCGCTGGAAAAGGTGCGCGAGGCGCGGGACCGCGGGCTGCCCGCGTACGCGGAGACTTGTCCTCAATATCTATACCTCTCGCTCGAGCACATGGACGCGCCGGGATTCGAGGGCGCGAAATACGTCTTCACTCCACCGCTGCGCGAGAAATGGCACCAGGAAAAGCTCTGGCAGGGGCTGGCGCACGACACGCTTCAAGTGGTTTCCACCGATCATTGCCCCTTTTGCATGAAAGAACAGAAGGAACTGGGGAAAGACGATTTCACGAAAATTCCGAACGGCGGCCCGGGCATCGAGCATCGGCTGAGCCTGATCTATACGGGCGGCGTGCACGGAGGCCGTTTTTCTCCGAACCGCTTCGTGCAACTCGTGGCTACGGCACCGGCGAAGCTTTTCGGGCTTTTCCCGCGCAAGGGCACAATCGCCGTTGGTTCCGATGCGGACCTTGTGGTGTTCGATACGAACGCCGAGCAGGTGATCAGCGCTTCGACGCATCATATGCGCGTCGATTATTCGATGTTCGAAGGCATTCGCGTGAAGGGGATGCCGAAAAGCGTGCTTTCGCGTGGCCGGATGACCATCGAGAACGGGAAATTCGTCGGAAAGCCCGGCAGCGGAGAGTTCATCCGCCGGCAGACGTACGCCGGGATCTAGATCGCCCATGCGCAGACTGCTGGTTCAAAACGCCACGGTCATCACGATGGATCGGCAGCAAGGCGATCTGCGCCCCGGCGATGTTCTGATCGAAGGCGATCGCATTGCCGCGGTCGGCCGCCAGATTGACGCGCCGGACGCCGAGGTTTTCGACGGCAGCGCGTTCATCCTGATCCCCGGCCTGATCAACGCGCACATGCACACCTGGCAGACCGGGCTGCGCGCGGTTTCCGCGAACTGGACGCTGCTCGAGTATTTTCGTTGGGTGCACGCGGGCCTGGCCACACGCTTTCAACCCGAGGACATTCGCATCGGCACATTGGCTGGCGCGCTGAACCAGATCAACTGCGGCACGACGACTCTGGTCGACTGGTGCCACAACAATCCAACGCCCGCGCACACGGACGCTGGCATCGAGGGCCTGCGTGAATCCGGAATTCGCGGCGCATTCTTCCATGGTTCGCCGAAGCCCGATCCGAAGCCCGGCGAACCGCATTTTTCGGAAATTCCGCATCCTCGTCGCGAAGTGGAGCGCCTCATGCGCGGGCCGTTTGCTTCGCGCGATCAGCTGCTCACGCTGGGCCTGGCGATTCTGGGGCCTCACTATTCGACGCTCGAGGTTTCTCTGCACGATTTTCGGCTCGCGCGTGAGTTGGGCCTGGTCGCGTCGATGCATCAGGGCGGCGGTGCGGCGAAGACGCCCGGCGGCTGGGATGTGCTGGAGCGGGAAGGACTGGTGGGCGACTACGTCAACATCGTGCACGGGAACGATCTGGAGGACGACCGGCTGGCGCGGTTCGTGAAGGCGGGCGTTACGTTTTCGGTGGCGCCGGAAAATGAAATGGCGCAGGGACACGGCCACCCGATCACGGGTCGCCTTCGCAAGGTGGGCGCCGCGCCATCGCTGGGGGTTGATCTGGAAAGCGTGATCTCCGGCGACATGCTGACCGTCGCGCGCATGGCGCTGGAGCACCAGCGCGCCCTCGACAACGCCGAGCACCGCGCGGCCACGGGCGGCATTCCGGCGACGACGATTACGGTGCGCGAAGCCCTGTCGTGGATCACCGTTGAAGGGGCGCGCATGCTGGGTATGCAGGACCGGCTGGGCACGATCGCGCCAGGCAAGCAGGCAGATCTTGTATTTGTGCGCGCCGATGCGCTGAATCTTTGGCCGGTGCATGATCCCGTGGCGACGGTGGTGATGCAGGCGAGCGTCGCGAATATCGACTCCGTGATGATCGCGGGCGAATGGCGGAAGCGCGACGGCAAGCTCCTGTACACCGGTATCGAACGCGTGAAGGCGGAGCTGCTGCGCTCAGGCAGCCGGATTCTTTCCGAAATGGGCTGGCTTCCAGAATCGACGCGCGAGGAAGCTGCCGCGCAAACGGCAACGCATTGAAGAAAGAGGACCGCGAATGAAAGTCGGCTTTCTTGGCTTGGGCAACATGGGCTCAGCAATGGCGCGCAATTTGATGAAAGCGGGCCACGCGCTGACGGTCTATAACAAGACGCAAAGCCGTACCGAGGAGCTGGCGGCGCTTGGCGCGACGGTCGCGCGCACGCCGGGGCTGGCCGCTGCCGGCGCGGAAGCCATCATCACCATGGTTGCGGACGACGCGGCGGTCGAAAGCGTGGTGCTCGGCCCGAATGCGGCGCTCGATTCGCTCCCGGCCGGCGCCGTCCACATCGCCATGAGCACGATGAGCGTGGCGATCGCGCGCCGGCTCACCGAGGCGCATCGCGCCAAGCGCCAGCATTTCGTCTCCGCGCCCGTTTTCGGCCGGCCTGATGCCGCGGAGGCGGCGAAGCTGGTCATCGCTGCGGCGGGGCCCACGGATCAAATCGCGCGCTGCCAGCCGCTCTTCGACGCGATGGGACAGAAGACGTTTGTGGTCGGCGAAGATCCGCCTGCTGCAAACGTCGTCAAGGTGACCGGAAATTTTCTGATCACAGTCGTGATCGAAAGCCTGGCCGAGTCGTTTGCGCTGATCCGCAAGACAGGTGTGGATCCGAATAAATTTCTGGATGTGCTCATCGGTTCCCTTTTCAACGCGCCGATCTACCGCACGTATGGCGCGATGGTGGCGGCTGACAATTTCGAGCCGGTCGGCTTTCGCATGGCGCTGGGCATGAAGGACAACCGGCTGGCGCTGGCCGCCGCGGAAGACGCGGCGGTGCCGCTGCCACTGGCCAGCCTGATCCGCGACCGGATGCTCGCCGCTACAGCGATGGGCATGGGCGAGGCGGACTGGGCCGCTATCGCGCGCATTTCGTTCAAGGAAGCGGGGCTCTGATGTGCGGCATTTGCGGCGTCGTCGGGATCGAATCGCGCGAGGCGAGCGAGCCCGTCGTCCGTCGCATGATGGCGGCGATGATTCATCGGGGTCCGGATGAGGAAGGGATTCTCGTCGCGCCGCCGCTCGCCGTGGGGATGCGCCGCCTTAGCATCGTCGATCTGCCGGGCGGCGGCCAGCCGATCTGGAACGAAGCGGGCACTCTCGCCATCGTCTATAACGGCGAGGTCTACAACTTTCGCGAGCTGCGCGCCGAACTTGAATCGAAGGGCCATCGCTTTCGGACGCGCTCGGATACGGAGGTTGTCCTGCACGCCTACGAGGCCTGGGGCGAAAGCTCGGTCGAGCGGCTCCACGGCATGTTCGCGTTCGCGATCGTTGAAATGCCGCAGGGCCGTGCGGGGCGTGCATCCCGAGTGTTCCTCGCGCGCGATCGCATGGGGATCAAGCCGCTTTACTACGCGCTCGCGGATAGGAAGTTCGTGTTTGCATCGGAGGTCCGATCGCTGCTGGCGAGCGGGGTGGTTCCGGCCCGAATAGCCGCCGACACAATTCCCGGCTACTTGCTTTTCGGCTCGGTCTGCGAGCCGCTGACGCTGGTCGATGGTGTTTCCTCGTTGCCGCCTGGTCACACGCTGACTGTCGTGTGCGAGGCTTCGGCGAGCTTGCCTGCGCCGAAGCGCTATTGGGACGCGCCGCAGCAATCCAACGAATCGCCTGCGGGGCCTGCGAAGACGACGCGAGCCTTGCTTGAAAAGGCGGTCGAGTCACACCTGATCGCCGATGTGCCTGTGGGCGTGTTTCTTAGCAGCGGGCTGGACTCCACCGCCATCGCGGCGCTTGCCAGCCGCGCGCGTGCAGGGATTCATACGTTCACCGTCGCGTTCGCCGATGCGGATTCCGAATTCAGCGAGGCGGAAATCGCCCGGCGCACCGCGGCACGCTTGAAGACAGACCACCGCGAGCTGACGCTTTCCGATGACGAAGTCCTCGCGCGCCTCGATGAGGCCGTGGCCGGATTCGATCAGCCCAGCATGGACGGCATCAACACCTATTTCGTATCGTGGGCTGCGCGTCAGGCGGGGCTGAAAGTCGCGCTTTCCGGCCTGGGCAGCGATGAGCTTTTCGGCGGCTACAGCACGTTTCACTCGACACCGAAGCTTGCTCGAGCGACATCCTTTGTCCGCTTTCTACCGCGGCCGTTCCGCTCGCTGCTGGCCAGGGCTGTCGTGGCATCGAACGGAGCGGCGTCCACACCGGACGCCTCGCGGAAAGCGATCTCCGCCGTTCGCGATCCGGATGCGCTGTCTCACGCCTATTTCTTCACTCGGCTGCTTTTCCCAACGGACGCCACGGCTGTACGGATCTCCAAGAACTCCGCCTCATGGAAGTGGCTGGCCGAGTCCGCAGCCCGTGCTCGCTCGATGGACGATTTCACGGCCGTCTCGTGGCTCGAGATGCGTTCCTATATGCTGAACACGTTGTTGCGCGACACCGATGCGATGAGCATGCGGCATTCGCTCGAAGTTCGCGTTCCGTTTCTCGATGCAGCGCTCGTCGACTATCTGCTGTCGTTGCCTGAAAAGGCGAAGCGACCCGCTACGCGCCCCAAGTCCCTTCTGATCGAAGCGCTCGGCGACATCTTCCCGGAAGAAATTCTCGCCCAACGCAAGCGCACCTTCACGTTTCCATGGGAGAATTGGCTCCGCGGCGGTCTTAGGAAACGCGTCTCTACGGGACTCGCTGACTGGTCACCTGTGCTCGAACCGCATCTCGGAGGAGGCTTCGCGCAGCAGGTGTGGCGCGATTTTCTCGAAGGCCGCACGACTTGGTCGCGTCCGTGGAGTCTCTACGTGCTGAACGAGTGGGTGAAGCGCCACGCAGCGACGGATAGCGCGGCCTCCGTTGATCGCCCGAAGCCGGCGGCCGTGGCCACGTTTTGAAAGCGCGACGGGTTTCGATGGTGGTACACGCAGCATCCAACAACCGATGATCATTCTGGGAGTTAACGCCTACCACGCCAACGCAGCGGCGGCCATCGTCGTCGACGGGCGTCTGGTCGCCGCCGTTGAAGAAGAGCGCCTCAATCGCGTGAAATATGCCGCCGGCCTTCCGGCGCGCGCCATTCAATTCTGCCTCGACGCCGCCGGGGTGAAACTCAGCCAAGTTGACCATATCGCCATCCCGCGCGATCCCTACGCGCGCCTCGGCACCAAGCTTCGCTTCGCCATGCGCATGCCGAAGTTCGCGCTCGACCGCGCGCGGGTAATGCGGAAATTCGCGGGAGTCCGCGAAGATCTCGCCGCCGCTTTCGACGTCGCGCCGGAAGCAATCCGCGCGCAGTTCCACCGCATCGAGCACCATCGCGCCCACATGGCCAGCGCGTTTTTCGTCTCGCCGTACGAAACCTCGGCGGTGCTCTCCGCCGACGGTCTGGGCGATTTCGCGAGCTTCATGTGCGCGCTGGGCGAGGGCCCGAACATGCGTGTGCTCGGCGAAGTGGCGTTCCCACACTCGCTGGGCATGTACTACACAGCGCTGACGCAATATCTCGGCTTCTGGAAATTCGGCGACGAGTACAAGGTGATGGGCCTCGCCGCCTACGGCCAGCCGGAGTATCTCGACGAATTTCGCCGCATCGTGCATGCTCATGGCGCGCATTCCTTCCGTCTCGGCCTCGACTATTTCATTCACCAATCGCAAGGCTCGGAAATGACCTGGCGCGACGCGAGCAGCACTCCCGTGCTCGGCCGGCTCTTTTCCTCATATCTTGAGAAGCGACTCGGCCCGGCGCGCAAGGCCGACGAGCCGCTTACCCAGCGGCATCACAACCTTGCAGCCACGATGCAGGCGGCGCTCGAGGAAGTCTTGGTCTCCTGCTGGAACGGTCTCGCCCGCGAGACACGTCAGAGGTCCCTGTGCCTCGCCGGCGGCGTGGCTTTTAACTGCGTAGCCAACGGAAAGATTTTTTCGACCACGCCGTTTGAGCGCGTGTACGTACAGCCCGCGGCGGGCGACGCGGGGCTTTCCGTCGGCGCCGCGTTCGCAGTCCAGCATCAGATTCTCGGCCTCCCGCGCTCTTTCACCATGGAGCATGCGTACTGGGGGCCACAATATGCAGCTGCCGAAATCAACCGGGTGGCCAAGGGCGCTGCTTCATCGGGAGAAGCGGAGGTCATCGATCTCGACGAGTCCGCGCTGATCGAATCCACTGCCCGCCACATCGCTGACGGCAAAATCGTCGGCTGGTATCAGGGTGCCGCCGAGTGGGGGCCGCGTGCGTTGGGCAATCGCAGCATCCTGGCTGACCCGCGCCGCCCGGAGATGAAGGACATCCTAAATCGCCGCATCAAGCACCGCGAAATCTTTCGCCCCTTCGCGCCTTCGATCATCGAGGAGGCTGTTGGCGAATTCTTCGAGCAAACGCATCCGTCACCGTTCATGACCTTCGCGTATCCCGTGCGACCCGAAAAGCGCAGCGTGATTCCCGCGCCCACGCACGTGGACGGCACCGCGCGCCTGCAAACCGTGAGCCGCTCGGCCAATCCCCTGTATTGGAAGCTGCTGCGCAAAGTTGGCGAGCTTACCGGCGTGCCCATCGTGCTCAACACCTCGTTCAATGACAACGAGCCGATCGTCTGCCGGCCCGAAGAGGCGCTCGAATGTTTTCGGCGGACGCAAATGGACGTGCTGGTGCTGGGCAATTCAATCTTGGAGAAGAAGTCCGCCGCCGCTGCCGCGTCAGGCGAGTCCGGCGAGCGTCTCGCGAGGCCCGTGAAGTAGTCGCATGCACATCCTGCTCCTGAACGAATACTATCCGCCCGACACTTCCGCCACCGCGAAAATGGCAGTACAAGTGGCCGAGACTCTCGCGCAGCGCCACCAGGTCACCGTCGTTGCTGGCCGCCCGTCCTACGATCCCGACGAATACTATCCTTTCAAGCTTCTCCGCCGCGACACGCGCAACGGAGTCGTCATCGAGCGCGTCGGTTCCACCGCCTACCCGCGCCACCGCATGCGCCGCCGGGTCTCGAACTACCTGACGTACCTGGCTCTCGCCGTCCCTCGCGCCATTGCGCTTCGTCCAGACGTGGTTCTTGCCATGACCGACCCGCCGGTCGCGGGGATTGCCGGTGCGTTCATCGCCCGCCGGCTGAATCGCCCGTTCGTCTACAACATTCGCGACATGTATCCCGACATGGCCGTTGGCGGCGACATCGTGAAGCCCAGCCGGCTGGTTGATCGCTGGGAGAAAATGCACCGTCGCGCGCTCACGCAGGCCGCGCGCGTGATCGTGCTCGGCGACGACATGCGGGAACGCATCCTCGCCAAGGGCGCCTCGCCGGAGCGAGTGGTCGTCGTGCGCGACGGAACATCGTTTCCGGCGTCGATGCCGACGCAAAGCGATCCGGTCTGCCGCGAAATTCGCTCCGGTTTCGATTTTGTCGCGCTGCACGCCGGCAACCTTGGCTTCTACGGAGCGTGGAACACGCTGCTCGCCGCCGCCAGAATGCTGAGCAACGAAAACACGGGTCTCGTGTTCATAGGAGGTGGTGCAAACCGGGATTCGGTGGGAGCTGCCGCAGCGAATTTGCCGAACGTTCGCTTTCTGCCGTTCCGGCCGCTCGAGCAGGTCCCGCACGTGATGATGGCCGGCGACGTTCACATCGTTACCATTCGACGCGGTCTGGAGGGGATCGTGGTCCCGAGCAAACTTTATTCGATTCTGGCGGCCGGGCGGCCTGTGCTCGCTGTCGCCGCATTGAATAGCGATGCCGCCCGGATCGTCGTCGAGTCCGGCTGCGGCCTGGCGGCCGATCCCGACGATCCCGCCGCCGTCGCGGCAGCCATCCGAGAGCTGCGAAGCGATCCCGGGCGGCTTGCCGAGATGGGCCGGCGTGCCCGGGAAATCGCAAACAAATATGCTAGAGTGAACGAGTTGCAGCGATTCGTCGAAATCATGGAGGAAGCGGGAGGCCCAAGCCAGAATGGCAGGCACTAATTCGACAGGGGAATTCGACTGGAAGAATAAGAAAGTCCTCGTGACCGGCGGCTCTTCCTTCATCGGTTCGAACCTTACCGACGCTTTGCTCGAACGCGGCGCGAAAGTCCACATCGTCGACGACCTCACCAGCGGCAAGCTCGAAAATATCGAAGGCCACTTGAAGGCAGGCCGCATCACGTTTACCGAGGCGGACCTGCGCGAACCGGGCGTCGCGCGCACAGCCATGAAGGGCATCCAGGTTGTCTTCCATCTCGCCGCCGATCACGGTGGGCGCGGTTACGTTGACCTGCATCAGGCCGGTCCGGCGTCGAATCTGTATCTCGACGGTGTCATTTTCTGGGAAGCGCTGAAAGCCGGAGTTGAAAAGGTCGTCTATGCCTCCTCCGGTTGCGTGTATCCGAACTACATGCAGACCGACCCGCAAAAGGAGATCTATCTCGTCGAGGATGACGTAAAGCCGCCCTACGACGCGGATAATCTCTACGGCTGGGCAAAATTAATGGCCGAGCTCACGCTGAAGGCCTATCACCGCGAGCACGGTCTCGGCACTGCCTCTTGCCGCTACTTCACCGTCTATGGACCGCGCGGCGTGGAGAATCACGCAGTCATCGCCATGATCGCGCGCGCATTCATCGGCCAGAATCCCTTCGAGGTTTGGGGCAACGGCCAGCAGATTCGCAACTGGACGTACGTGGACGACATCGTTCGCGGCACGATTTTGGCCGCCGAGAAGATCAACGACGGCACCGCCGTCAACCTCGGCACCATGGAGCGCGTGCGCGTGATCGACGCGGTAAAGCTCGTCATGGAGTATTCGGGCCACAAAGCCGAGATCAAACTCCGTCCGGATATGCCTACTGGTCCTGTTAATCGCGTGGCCGACAATTCACTGGCGAAGAAGCTGCTCGGCTGGGAGCCGAAGACTCCGTTTCGCGAGGGACTGCGCAAGGCGATGGACTGGTACGCCGCGACTCACAAGCAGGACAAGGTCCGCGGCGAACTCGAGAAGATGCTGACGGGCCGTTAGTCCGAGTTCGTCGCAGGACCGATCTGTTCAAAAGGCTGGTTGCCACTTAATGGTTCTCTCGCCCGATCTCATCGCTTTCGCGGTAGCCCTGATGGGATCGCTTCTACTTACTGTTCCCGTCCGCCGCCTCGCGATCCATTACGGCATGGTCGACCTGCCGGGTCCGCGCAAGGTTCACCTTAGCCCCATCCCGCTACTGGGCGGCATCGCCATCTATCTCGGATTCGTCACGGCGGTGCTTGTCACCATGCGCGGCGCTCCGGCCGGCCAGATGGCCGGAATCCTTGCCGGCGCCACGCTTCTTGCCGCGATCGGCCTGCTCGATGACGGCAAGCTGCTCCACCACCAGGTGAAGCTATTCATCGGCATGCCCATTGCCGCAATCTTCCTGATTGTCTCGGGCATCCGCGCCCAGATTTTTTCGGCCTTTATCCCGGGCACGGTAGGCGCCGTGCTCGATATCGGCCTGACCCTCCTGTGGGTCGTGGGCATTACGGCGTCGTTCAGCATTTTCGATCACATGGATGGGCTTTGCGCGGGTGTCGCTGCCATTGCGGCCGGATTCTTCACGCTTTCGGCCACGCTCAACGGCCAGACCATGGTTCGGACTCTCGCTGCCGCCACGTTCGGCGCGGCTCTCGGCTTCCTCATCTGGAATTTCAACCCGGCGAAGATCTTCATGGGCGATGGCGGCGCGATGCTTCTCGGCTTCCTGATGGCCACGCTTGGCTTAAAGATTCGCCCTGAGGGCGCGGCGCATTTCCCCGCAGCGTGGCTTGTGCCCGTTCTGATCCTCGGCGCCACGATTTTCGACACCACCCTTATTTCCATCTCGCGCGCCCGCCGCGGGCTCATTCCATTCACCACGCCGGGCAAGGACCATGCCGCGCATCGCCTCGCCAATCTTGGCCTGGGCCATCGCGGAGCGGTGCTCGTTCTCTATTCCGTCGGTGCGATTCTCGGCGGCCTTGCCATTCTGGTTCCGCGCCTATCGCCCCCGGCGGCATATATGCTCGCAGCTGGGCTTGCCCTTGCGGGGCTCGTTGCCGTCGCGCTCCTCGAACGCGCCCCCTACGAGCGGCAAGTCAGGAAGAATTAGTTGTCAAAGCCGTTTCGATATTTCCACTGCGGCACAGGTGACCGCCTTTTCGCTCCGGCCGCAAACCATGTATGTTAGATTGACGTTTCTTATCGATCACAAAGACACTCGATGAAGCCAGCCCACATCCGTGCAGCGGCCTGCGCAGTCCTTCTGGCTGGAATCCCGTTGGCGACTCTCTCTTCTCCCTCGCAGCCGGACGTCCTGTTGCAAACGATGCAGCGCGAACTGAAACGGGCGACCACCTCGCTCGCGAAATCCGATCCCGCTCCCTACTATCTGAGCTATGCGGTTGCGGATGGACAGAGTACGACTATCGCCGGCATCGCCGGCGCTCTTGCTATCTCAAGCACTGCGCACCGCCGCCAGGCGGACGTCATGATGCGCGTCGGCTCCTCGGCGCTCGATAACACGCACTCGCAGAGCCGCCCCTCGGGGATTCTTTCGGGTCCGATTCCGCTCCGCGATGATTCCGACGCCATCGCTCGTGTTCTCTGGCAGCTGACCGACCGCGAATACGAGCAGGCCTCCGGTGCCTTCTTGCGCGTGAAGACAAACCAGGCTGTGCAATCCGCGGAGGAAGACAAGTCTCCCGATTTTTCGGAAGAATCGCCTCAGAATTTCCTGGGTCAGCCCTTGGCCAGAGTCTCCGCGGATCAGAAGGCTTGGGAAGACCGGATCCGCCGTGTCTCGGCGCGCTTCCTCAAGTATCCGGACGTCTATTCCTCGTTCGTCGCGCTGTCCGATGGTTCCGGCCGCTCCTACCTTGCCAATAGCGAGGGCGCTGCGCTTGAGCAGTCGGCTGCTTCCGCACGCCTGATCATCGAGGGAGATTCGCGCGCCGACGACGGAATGGAGCTTGTGCGAGTCGAAACGTTTCAGGGCGCCTCGCCGGGCGAACTTCCTTCGGAAGCTGAGTTGAGCGCCAAAGTGGACAAGATCGCGGGCGACATCAAGGCCTTGCGTGCCGCCCCCGCGGCTGAGCCGTATGCCGGCCCGGCTATGCTTTCCGGCCGCGCCGCTGCGGTGTTCTTTCATGAGGTTCTTGGTCACCGCCTCGAAGGCCATCGCCAGCGCGACGAACGCGAAGGCCAGACGTTCACGAAGAAGGTCGGCCAGCAGGTGCTGCCCGCGTTTCTCAGTGTCGTTGACGACCCCACGTCGAAGGAGCTGAACGGCACGAAGCTTGCCGGAAACTACGCCTACGACGATGAAGGAATACCCGCGCAGAAAGTGGTCGCCGTCGACAACGGCGTGCTGAAGAACTTCCTGATGTCGCGCATGCCTATCACCGGTTTCAGCCACTCGAACGGACACGGCCGCCGCCAGGCCGGCCTGATGCCCACCGGACGCCAGGGCAACCTCATCGTCACTTCGACCAAGACGGTGAAGGATTCCGAGCTGCGCCAGCGATTCATCGAAGAAATCAAGAAGCAGGGCAAACCATACGGCCTCTACTTCGAGGACATCCAGGGCGGATTCACGCTTACCACGCGGGCGCTGCCGCAGGCGTTCCAGGTGATTCCCGTGATGGTCTATCGCGTGTATCCCGATGGCCGCCCGGATGAGTTGGTTCGCGGAGTCGATATCGTCGGCACGCCGCTCCTTTCGCTGAATACGATCCTGCTCACCGGCGACACGCTTCAGGTTTTCAACGGCGTCTGTGGCGCCGAATCCGGCCAGGTGCCGGTCTCCGCCGCTGCGCCGGCCATGCTCTTCTCCGAAATCGAAGTGCAGAAGAAAGCCAAGGGCACGCAGCGGCCGCCCATTCTTCCTCCGCCCGGTTTCGACAGTTCCGCGCAGGAGAAGAAGCCATGAGGCTCTGCCGCGTCAGCGCGTCGCCGCTTCGCCTTTCTCTTCGCAGGGGCACAGCACGCTGTGCCGGCCGAATTTTCTTGGCCGCCGGGAAGTCATTCACTTGGTTGCTGCTCTGCCTGCTCTTTGCTTTGCCGTTTGTCACTCGCGCCCAACAGTCCGCTGCCAAGCCAGCCGGCTCCGATCCCATCCTCCAAGCCATGCGTGAGGAGCTCGATCGCTCGAAGTCCAGGCTCCACATGGACAATGTGCCGGCGCCCTATTACATCGAATACCGTCTCACGGACGTGGAGCAATATCAGGCTGAAGCCGCCTTTGGCGTGCTGCGCGAGGAGCAGCGCGCGCACCAGCGCTTCGTTCGCGTCGTCGTCCGTGTGGGTGACTATAAGCAGGACAGCTACTACGGTCCCGCTGGCACCGGCGTTACCACGCTCGCTCCTATCGATGACGATCCCGTCGCTCTTCGCTGGCAGCTTTGGATCGCGACCGACAACGCCTACAAGAACGCCAGCGAGGCGCTGGCCATGAAGAAAGCCGCGCTGCGCCAATACACGTCCGACCAGCCGTTCGACGACTTTGCGCACGCCTCTCCGACCGAATCTGTCGAGCCCGTCGTCAAACTCGATTTCGACCCCAAACCCTGGCGTGAAGCGCTCGAGAAAGCCACCGCGCTTTTCCGCAGCGACCCGAAGCTCCAGTCCCTGAGCGCAGCCGCCCGTTTCCGCACCTCAAACCAGTATTTCGTAAACACCGAAGGCACCGTCACGCGCCACGGCTACGCGGTTTACTTCGTCAATGAAGAAGGTTCCACGCAGGCCGCCGACGGCATGCGCCTCCAGCGCAACCCCTTCTTCGCCGCAGCGACCGTGAAGGAATTGCCGACGCCCGATGAGTTCGTCGCCAGCGCCGCGAAGATGATCGACACGCTGAAGGCTCTGCGCGACGCTCCGATGGTGGACGAGGACTATCGCGGTCCCGTGCTGTTCTCCGCCGACGCCGCGAGCGACGTGTTCAACGGCATGGTGGGATCGAACATTCTCGGCAAGCGTCCCAAACCTGGAGAATCGGCGCGCACCGTAGGCGACTACGCCTCGAACTACAAAAGCCGCGTGCTGCCGGCCTTTGTTTCCGTGGAGGACGATCCTACGCTCCGATCCTTCGCGGGAAAGACTCTGATCGGCAGCTACGACGCGGATGACGAAGGCGTAAAGGCCGAAAAGGTCGAAATCGTGCAGGATGGACAGCTCGTCAACTATCTGATCGGGCGCGAGCCCATCCGCGACTTTCCGGAATCAAACGGCCACGGTCGCGCCGCGATTGGGCAGTCCGCTGCGCCGAGCCTTGGCACTTTGATCGTCCGATCGAAGCAAACGCTTACACCGGCGCAGCTGAAGGCCAAGCTCGTCGATCTGTGCAAGCAGGACAACCGGCCTTTCGGCTATTACGTCGACACTCTCGGCGGCGCGTTCGAACCGCGGCTGCTCTATCGCGTCTATCAGGACGGTCACCAGGAACTCGTGCGCGGCGCCGTCTTCGACGAACTTGACACGCGCGCGTTGCGCAACGATCTGGTCGCCATCGGCGACGACCTGCTCGTCGGGAATCGCGAAGGCGCCGTCCCAACCACGGTGATCGCTCCCTCGGTTCTTTTCGACGACATCGAGGTCAAGCGCACCGACGCCAAGAACGCCAAGCTCCCCGAGTACCCCGCGCCTGATCTAGTTCAGCCTCGCTGATTAGCGTTTCGCAGGAAAATCGAATCGCATGCCGACCCGCCCGGCGATCGGCAAGCCTCTCTGCGGCGGCGAAAGCGCTGTCTGCGCGGTGGACACATATTCCACGTTGAATAGGTTCTCAACAGCGCTGAAAATCTCCACGCCATACGCCAGATTTCGCGAGACCATCGCGTCCAGCACGAAGAAATTCCCCATCGGCAGCTGCCCCGTATCGAGTTGCTTTCCAACGAAGCGCCCTTCGACAGTCGCCGAAAGCAGCGACGGATTCGTGTAGCGCCCCTGGAACGTAAATTCATTGTGCGGCACCTGCGTGACCCAGGAGTTCACCAGCG
>Ga0335083_10004238_pt1 | contig 18336 bp, 15 predicted proteins | sample Lox_Sample_42_FD_206716 | JGI IMG/M metagenome (GOLD analysis project Ga0335083, IMG submission 206716) | Soil microbial communities from Loxahatchee National Wildlife Refuge, Florida, United States - Lox_Sample_4.2 | ecosystem: Environmental > Terrestrial > Soil > Wetlands | place: USA...
AATCGCGGCAGCCCTGGAAAACACAGGGTGGAACCGGAAGGCTGCAGCGCGCTTACTCAAAGTGAGCTACCGGACCTTGCTGTACAAAATTGAGCAATACCAATTGAGGCCCTCGGAATCCTCCTCACCCTTGCTTCCCCGAAGCAACGGATTCAAGGGCAATGGAAACGGATATCGCTGATGGAGAGCTGTGGCTCGCAACAGTCGGGGTTGCAAGGAGTGGTCGAGGAGGCTAAGCCGTGAAACTTACAGCCATTAAGTCGTGGCAGGTGTGTCTGGGCTTGCTGGGTATCGCTCTTAACGGCCCCGTCGCGGCGCAAGTGATAGTCGCGAATGACGCAAACAGTCAAGCACCGACTCCTACTGCGATCGCAGCACTGTCGTCTCCGATGAGGGTGCCGGCAAGCAAGCCTCATGATGACAGCTTCATCATCGGGAATGATGACGTACTAGCGATCAATGTGTGGAAGGAGCCAGATCTTTCCAGGTCTATTCCCGTCCGCTCTGATGGCAGAATCTCATTGCCCCTGGTTGGAGAGGTACAGGCTGCGGGTCAGACCCCCTTGAAACTCGAACAGGATATCGCCAGCAAACTGCAGCCCTATCTGGAAGAACCGGAAGTCACGGTGATAGTTCAGCAAATTAACAGCCAGAAGTTCAATATCCTGGGGCAAGTAGTAAAGCCGGGTTCATATCCAATCACAAACTCGGCAACGGTTTTGGATGCGATTGCCCTTGCTGGAGGGTGTCGTGACTTTGCCAAGCGTAGTTCCATCTACATCCTGCGTCATAACTCTGACGGCAGCGAAGCCAGGATTTCGTTCAATTATAAGGACGTGATCAAGGGAAAGAACATGGCACAGAACATAAAGCTTCAACCCCATGACACAATTGTAGTCCCCTAAGGCTGGTTAACGGGCATGTTAGTCCGAGTGTGCGTAGGCTTGTTGCTACTGTCGTCTACAGTCGCGTGGTCGCAAGTAGACGTAAGCGATACGGAAGCGCCCAACGCTTCTACCGATGAGACGCCGATGCGCACTCCGCCACCGGTCAGCAGCGAACCTTATTCGACCACGTTCACATCTGAAACCCAATCAAACACCCTGCGAACTGGCTTGATGTTCAGTACTGCTTACTCAGATAACGTAGCTGGGGGGAATACGGCAAGTCCGCTGAGCGACGTAAGTTATTCCATTTGGCCGACCCTTGCGTTAGACGCCACGACTACGCGTATGCATTGGGCGCTAAACTACAGTCCCGGCTTCACAATCTATCAACGAATTAGTGCCCTTAACCAGGGAAATCAGAATGTAGCACTGGACCTAGGATATCGTTTGACCCCCCACGTAAATCTGAATCTTCAAGAGTTCTTTCAAAAGACATCCAACCTCTTAAATCAGCCCAATCCACTCTCATCGACGTCGGTCTCGGGCTCGCTGTCGGGTCCTAGCGTTGCAGTCATAGCCCCAGTGGTTGAGCAGCTTCATAATACGGCAAGCGCTCAGCTTACTTATCAGTTTAGGGGCGATGGCATGATGGGAGTCACGGGTACGCTGGGCAATTTAGAATATCCGAATTCCGCGGAATCTTCCGGTCTCTACAATTCGCGATCGGTAACGGCATCCGCCTTTTACTCCCGCCGATTCCGGGAGAGATACTATGTCGGCGCATCATACCAATACATGGACCTGGCGGCCGATCAGGCAGGTGTGCACACAGCGACCCTCGTGACGCCGCAACGAACGCAAACGTATATCCAGACCGTTTTTGTTTTTTGCACCATTTACTTGTCGCCCACCTGGTCCCTGTCGCTATCCGGCGGACCCCAACACTATGAAGCTCTTCAAGCTCCACTACCAGCCAGTCAGTCATGGTCGCCCATGTTGATGGCGAGTCTTGGTTGGCAGGGGCGGCGGACCAGCGTGGCAGCGAGTTACTCCCAGTCGGTTACTGGTGGAGGAGGTTTGGCTGGAACGTACCACGCAAACAGCGCAGATGTCTCCGGTAGATGGCAGTTAAGTCGCGCTTGGAGCACCGGGCTATCGGCGAGCTATTCGCTATATAAGACTGTAGATCCTTCTCTCTTCTCGTCCAATTCCGGAGGGCATATGATTTCTGGGACAGTGTCATTCCAACGCCCATTGGGTGAGCGTCTGGCCCTGCAAATTGGCTATACCCGGCTGTGGCAGAACTATCAGGGGATAGCAGCGTTATCGACAGTTCCTGGGACCAATCGCGCGTTTGTTTCCATCTCTTATCAATTCGTGAGGCCTCTGAAAAGGTAGCCATGACGCAAGTGGTCAAGCAGGAGAATACCGAAGGCTTCGACGTTCAGCGCTACGTGGGGATAATCCGGCGCCGCCACCTGGCCTTCCTCATCCCCATGTTCTTGGGATGGTTCGCAGTATGGGGATCAAGCTGGATTCTGCCGCCGCGCTACAAGTCGAGCACCCTGATCATGATGGAGCAGCCCACCATGCCTAGGGATTATGTGGTACCGAACGTGAATGAGGATGTGCAAGAGCGGCTGCAAAACATTACGCAGCAGATTCTTAGCCGCACTCGCCTGATGCATGTTGTCGACGAACTGAACCTCTACACGGGGGACCGCCGTCGGCACAACCCGGATGAGATTGTCGAGCGAATGCGCAAGGATATCGAGATCGAGTTCGTGCAAGATGCACAAAGGCGGGTGATTGCGTTCCGAATCAATTATTCTGCACCTGATCCGTTGGTTGCCCAGCAGGTTACAAGCAAGCTGACCAACCTCGTCATCAACGAAAACTTAGAGGTCCGTCAGCAGCAATCCGAAGACACCACCAAGTTCTTAGAAGATCAACTGGAGACGGCCCGTCAGAACTTAGCAGAGCAGGAAGAGAAGATACGTGAGTTTAAGGGGCAGCATGTCAATGAACTCCCCACTCAGGTTGGAAGCAATCTCCAGATCCTGAATGGTCTGCAGTCGCAATTGCAGACTGAGCAGGGTGCGCTTAACGCCGCCAAACAACAGCAGGTTTACTTGGAGGCACTAATCAGGGAGTATAGGACGCTGGGGAGGTCTCCCAATAGTCCGGATGGCGCGCAGATGGGCTTGCCGGCTGTTAATCAGGAACTCGACAAGCTGAAGGCGCAGCTTGCGGACCTGACTTCGCGCTACAAGGATCAATTTCCTGAGGTTCGCAAGCTGAAGCATCGAATTGCCGCGATGGAGAAGCTAAGGGATCAGCTTATGGCTGACGTCAAATCCAAAGGCAATGGCCACCCGTCGGACACGGGCCAGGGTGCGTCGGCCGAGGCTCTTGCAGAGTTCAGGGACAATCCCCAAATTCTTCAATTGCAAGGTCAGTTGCAAGGTAACAGGATTGAGATTAAGAATCACGAACAGATGGTCGCGTCCCTCAAAACAAAAATCGACGACTATCAAGCTCGTCTGAATCAGGAGCCCGTACGCGAGCAGCAGCTCGCGGATTTGACGCGAGGGTACGATCAATCCAAGGCAACCTACGATGAGCTACTGAGAAAAAAGAACCAGTCGGCAATGGCAACGAGCATGGAATTGCTCCAACAAGGCGAACGTTTCCGAATCATTGATCCACCCAGCCTGCCCACGAAGCCCAGTTTTCCCAATCGCCTAAAATTCTGCGGAATTGGCTTGATCGTCGGATTGGCCCTGGGGATGCTGATTGGCGGGGTTCTTGAGGTGATGGACGATCGAGTATACAGGGAACAGGAATTAAGAGACCTACTGCCAGTGGCCGTGATCTCCGAAATCCCTGTTCTTAGTGCTCCGGAGAATGAAAAGGCCGAGCATAAGAGAGTTTGGTTTGGATGGGCAACCGCTGCAGTGGTACTTGCCATCATTGCCGTGGGTTCAGCTATCAGCTATCTAAAGGGCTAGACAGCCGTCAAGATGTACAAGTCTTTTTACAATTTGAAGCGAAATCCGTTCGAGCTCACTCCGGATCCATCTTTTCTGTTTTCGACCCCTCGGCACAACGAGGCGTTAGCGACTCTGTACCATGGAGTGCGCAGTCATAGAGGCTTCGTGGTACTGACCGGGGAGGTTGGCACCGGCAAGACACTGTTGCTGCGTTGTTTGCTGCAGCTACTTAAACAAAGTAACGACATCTCCTATGCTTACGTCTTCAACAGTTGCCTGTCATCACTTGAGTTTCTGCAGTACATAGCGACCGACTTTGGTTTACCGTCTTCGGGCAAAAACAAAGCCGAGATTCTTACCAATCTCAGCAATTACGTCATTGCTCGCGCTTCGAGCAAACTGACGACAGTGCTGATAGTGGATGAAGCGCATCACTTGCCAGTCGAAGCGCTGGAAGAGGTTCGCCTCTTGACGAATCTGGAAACAACCAACGATAAGCTGTTGCAGGTGTTGCTGGTTGGGCAACCGGAGTTGGATGACAAACTTGATTCCGTGGAGTTACGGCAGCTCAAGCAGAGGATTGCCCATCGTTCGCAACTGGTGCCACTAGATATGGACGAAACGAGAGGCTACATCGAGCGCCGGCTGCAGCTGGCGGGAGCGACTTCAAACGGACGTGTATTGTTTGTACCCAATGCCATCGCAAGCGTCCATCGCCATTCTCGCGGTATCCCACGTCTCATTAATACGATTTGCGAAAATGCACTCATTACCGCTTATGCCCGGCAAGCGCAAAGCGTGACTCCGGAAATCGTCGAGGACGTTGCCGCAGACCTTCGGGTGAATGTCGTTTCGTCACGGCAACTCAAGAACTCTGCATCGCGTGACGAAGGCGATATTCGGCGCGCAGCTAGGAACTTGCTAGAGCTGTATGCCTATTTGAGCACGCTTTCGCCACACGACGGCGAATTGAAGACACTCGAGACCGTAACGAGCCAACGAGCATGAGCCAAATATTCGATGCCCTACAGCGGTTTGAGGCTGACCGCTCCGGTGTGGATCCGGCGAAGTTGACGCCGGCCGCCGAATTGCTGGAGATTGCCGAAAGTCAGGTGGTAAGGTTTCCAGGAGAAGACAAGCGTCCAACGAACAACGACCCGCGAGTTCAAGGTGCTCAACATCTGGAAAAAGCGAGCATTGAACAGCTTGGACAGTTCCAGTCGGTGGAAGTGACCCCACCTTCCCAAAGTGACCTTGTGTGCGTCAGAGAGTCAGAAGGCTTGGCGGCAGAGAAATTCCGCTTCCTTAGCGTTCGTCTGAGGCACCTTCAGCAAAGGCGCACGCTGAAGCGTGTCCTGATTACCAGTTCCATGGCAGAAGAGGGAAAGAGCATGATTGCGGCAAACCTCGCATGTACGCTCGCGAGGAAGCCCCAGCAGAAAGTTCTGCTTTTGGAAGGGGACTTACGGCGACCTTCTCTGATGCAACGATTTGGTTTGGGAGGACTCCCGGGGCTCAGCGAGTCATTACAAGGGGAAGCTGGTTTGACTATAAACATCTACCACCTCAAGACTTTGGGCTTCTGGATCTTGCCGGCCGGCTACCCGAGAAGGAATCCCTTGGAGGTTATGCAGTCGGGGAAGCTGCCGGTTCTGATGGACCAACTGGTAACTTGGTTTGATTGGATTGTGATTGACTCGCCACCTATGCTCCCTCTGGCGGATACCAGCATATGGGTTCGCATGGCGGACGCTGTCCTGCTAGTGACCCGGCCGGGCAGGACTGCGAAACGACAACTCCAGCGCGCGCTGGAAGAAATTGATCCAAGCAAGCTCCTCGGCGCACTGCTCAACGGATCCGAGGCAGCCACTTTGGGCGATTACTATCACTACTACGGAAAGCGACCCGGCCCGCAGGAGTCTAGCCACACATTAAATCCGTGACTGAAATCGGACTATTGTTTTCACTCAAGAACCTGATGAAGGCAACAGTCCCTAATCGTGCTATCGCTTAATAGTCGTTCCTACGCCCGGACATCACATGCATAACAATTGGAGGGGAATCGTGAGCGTGCGAAACTCGGGTAATGGGTTGGGGTTGGCTCAGCCCTCATACCAGTCGCCAGCGTCAATGGAAAGTGAGGTGCTGCAGGAGGACGCTTTTAGGCAAATGATCTCCATCGAACGTAAGCGGACTGAGCGCTCCCGGAAGCCATTTCTGCTTATGCTGCTAGGGACAGGCGGGCGCTATACTTCGGAGAAAAATGAACGAATTCTTAGCAACGTACTGTCGGTCATGACAGCGTCGACGAGGGAAACTGATGTGGTTGGCTGGTACAAGAATCAGTCTACGGTCGGCGTGATGTTCACGGAGCTCGCGATCGATGACAGAGACTCGATTCTGAGCACGATATTGGCCCGCGTGAGCAATATTCTTCGCGACCATCTGACGTTCGAACAATTCAATGAAATAAGTATTTCGTTTCACTTATTTCCCGACAACTGGGACGATGATAACTCTGAACGCCCCAGCAACCCGACGCTTTATCCTGATCTGTCACACAATGACAATAGCACCAGGCTATCGGCCGTTGTGAAGAGGATGATGGACATTATTGGCAGTGTGTTGGCGCTGGTGATCCTTGCTCCTGTCTTTATGGTCATTACACTCGCTGTGAAGCTATCGTCCGAAGGCTCGGTGTTCTTCAAGCAACAGCGTGTGGGGCAATACGGCAGGAATTTTACGTTTCTAAAGTTCAGGTCGATGCAAGCCAACAATGATCCTGGTGTCCACAAGGAGTACGTGACTCAATTGATTGCGGGCCAGGCACAACGACATCCTTCCATGCTCAATGGCGATGAGGGTGGCGTCTACAAGCTGACGAATGATTCGAGAGTTACTCGGGTGGGCGCATTCCTGCGTCGCACCAGTTTGGATGAGCTTCCCCAGCTCATAAATGTTCTTCGGGGAGAGATGTCACTGGTCGGACCACGCCCTGCGATTCCTTATGAGGTCGCCGCTTATCAAACATGGCATCGGCGGAGGGTTTTAGAGGTTAAACCCGGAATCACCGGACTTTGGCAAGTGAGCGGTCGATGCCGGCTTAAGTTCGACGAAGCGGTTCGGCTCGACCTCCGATATGCCAAGAACTGGTCGCCGTGGCTAGATGTTAAGATCCTGCTCCGCACACCGCGGGCGGTGTGGCTAGGCGAGGGCGCCTACTGAAGAACGCATCGCTCCTGTAACCTCCCTCCTGTCTCCCGCGAATCGTCTCGGAAATGACGAGAGCACTCCAACGAACTTAATTCCGTCCACGCGATAGGCAGCCTCGAAAGGTGGCACAAAGATGATCAATTTTGGCGTCATTGGTTACGGATACTGGGGTCCAAACGTTGTCAGAAATCTGGATAGCTTGGACGGCGCGCGCGTACTCGCCATTGCCGACACGAGCTCCTCTGCCAGGGCGCGAGCACAGAAGGCCTATGCCGGTATCCGGGTTACAGACGATCCGGGAGAGATAATTTCATCTACCGATATCGATGCAGTTGCAATTATTACTCCGGTATGGACGCATTTCGAACTTGCGAAGGCGGTACTCGAGAACGGCAAACATGCCTTCGTGGAGAAACCGTTCACTAGCAATGCCGCCCAGGCGGAGGAACTCATTGCGCTCGCAACCAGGTACAACCTGAGGGTCATGGTGGATCATACCTTCTTGTTCACAGCAGCTGTGAAAAAGATCAAGCAACTTCTACAAGATGGGACCCTCGGAAGGCTATATTACTACGATTCGACTCGCGTTAATCTCGGTCTCTTTCAGCATGACGTCAACGTAGTGTGGGATCTCGCTCCGCACGACCTGTCGATCATCGACCACCTCATTGGGCAGAGTCCCGAGGAAATTGTAGCGACAGGACAGACACATCTCAACGGGTTTGAGGATGTGGCCTTTATCACGCTGTACTTTCCCGATGAAATCATCGCGCATATCAACGTCAATTGGCTGTCGCCCGTCAAAGTTCGCACTACCTTGATCGGTGGAGCCAACAAAATGCTGGTTTGGAACGACCTCGAGGCCGACGAAAAAGTCAAGATCTACGATAAAGGTGTCCAGGTCACGAGCCGAGAAGGCCTTTATAACCTTCTTGTGAACTACCGGTCCGGCGATATGTGGGCCCCAAAGTTAGAGCAAAACGAGGCGCTACGGGTGGAGCTGGCCTACTTCGTTGACTGCATCATGCAGGGAGAGACTCCTTTCAATGATGGGTTAGCGGGTCTACGTGTCGTACGAATGCTCGAGGCAGCGGATGAGTCCCTGCGCCGGCATGGTGTTGCTGTGCATGTATGATCGTGCAAACCGGGCGGGGCACCGAGAAACCTCTTTCCAACACACCCCAGTGACGAGCACTAAGAACGAGGCAGTGGCAATGGTCAAGGACTCTTATCTCTGTATAGCTCCTGATGTAAAGCTCGGTCGTAATGTTAAGCTGTCCAAGTTCATTAATCTCTATGGCTGCGAAATCGGTGACGAAACAAAGATCGGTGCATTTGTCGAGGTGCAGAAAAATGCGACGGTCGGGAAGTGCTGTAAGCTTTCAAGCCACTCCTTTGTCTGTGAAGGCGTGACAATCGAGGATAACGTTTTCATTGGCCACGGCGTCACCTTCATTAACGACAGTTATCCGCGAGCCACCAGTGCCGAAGGGGGATTACAGACTGAGGCCGACTGGAAGGTTGAGCGCACGGTGGTTAAAGAGGGGGCCTCAATCGGTTCGGGCTCCACAATCTTGTCCCGGGTGACAATCGGGGAAAACGCGATGGTTGGGGCAGGGAGTATGGTTACAAAAGACGTGCCGGCAAACGCCATTGTCGCAGGCAACCCGGCGAGGGTGCTGCGGTTCCTGGTGAATGGCGAGCGGGAGAGGGTGACATCCAAAGCGGTGACTGAGTGAAGTTGCAAGGTCTTTCGGGTCTGCGGCGTTCCGAAAGCCGCCCAGCCTAACGAGTCGAATCAATCAGCACATCCTCCATTATGCAAAAGGTTAACCCCTCAGGAGGGAGCCGAATACGATGAGCAGCAATCAGGTTTCATTCTTGGATCTAATTATCTCGCACGTCCAGATGGAGGAAGAATTAGTCGGGGTGTTTCGGGCGGCACTAAGGACCGCCGGCTTCATCGGCGGAAAGCCAGTGCAGGACTTCGAGAACGCATTTGCGAAATTCTGTGATGTCAGCAGGTGCGTCGGAGTGAGCAGCGGCACCGATGCCCTGCGCTTTGCTCTTATGGCGGCTGGGGTCCGTCCCGGGGAAGGGGTGCTGACGGTTCCGAATACTTTTATCGCCACGACCGAAGCCATTTCGCAAGCTGGTGCTCATCCGGAATTTGTTGATGTCGATGAGCAAACCTACAACATGGATTCTGAGGCGCTCCGCGAATTCCTGGAAACTAAGTGTGATCGCGACCAGGTCACGGGAAAGCCGGTATCCCGCCGGACTGCCCGGCTGATTACGGCGTTGGTGCCCGTTCATCTGTACGGACAAACGGCTGACATGGATTCGATCCTGTCGTTGGCGGAAGCCTGGAATCTTATTGTTGTGGAGGACGCATGTCAGGCTCACGGGGCCGAATATTTCTCGCGAAATCAGAACCGCTGGAGAAGGGCCGGCTCAATGGGGAAGGCCGCAGCCTTCAGCTTCTATCCCGGTAAGAACTTGGGTGCTTGTGGCGAGGCTGGCGCAACCATAACCAACGACCCGAATCTTGCCCAGAGAGTACGAATGCTGCGCGATCACGGACAGGCTGAGAAGTACTACCATGATATGGAAGGTTACAACGGCCGGCTGGACGCGATTCAGGCGGGAATTCTGCGATTGAAGCTGGATCGCCTGGCAGATTGGAACCGCGAACGTCGGGAAAAAGCCGAGACCTACCGAGACCTGCTTGGCGATGTGGACGGCCTAGTCCTTCCATTCGAGCCTTCCTGGTCCCGCGCTGTGTATCACCTTTACGTGGTAAGAGTGCCGGACCGCCAGAAGCTGCAACAACATCTGAATGAGGCTGGCATCGGCACTGGCGTTCACTACCCCATCCCATTGCACTTGCAGAAAGCCTACCGTGTCCTCGGTTACGATAAGGGAGATTTCCCTGTAACTGAAAGAGTCGCGGCCAACATCGTGTCCTTGCCGATGTACCCACAGCTTTCCCGCTCTCAACAGGAATTTGTGGCCCAGGCTGTCAAGGAATGTGTGGGGGTTGCACAACTCGCAACTGCAGACCGTTGCTGAGAGCTTGTTCGCCTCCGGTGGAACGTTGCGAGCTAGTGAGGTCGGCAGCAAGCGTCCCAGTGCTTCCCTTAGACACTTGCGAGCAACTCTCGGCGCAGCACGCGCGACTGCACTAGCAACTACAAGAGGCGAGATGTTATGAAAGTGTGCATGCTGGCATATGCGTTCTATGAGAGCGACACCAGAATCCAGCAATATGCGACAGCCCTTGCGGAACGCGGAGACGAAGTAGACGTGATCGCCTTGCGGCGTGAGACGCAGCCGTTCTACGAGCGCCTCCACGGGGTCAATGTCTACCGGATCCAATCGAGAACCGTGAACGAGCAGGGCCGATGCTCGTATTTATACAGGATAATGCGGTTTCTCTTCGCCGCCGCGATCTTTCTAGCCAGGAAGGGTCGAGCTCGTCGATATGGTTTGATACATGTACATTCCGTCCCCGACTTCCTCGTCTTTGCGGCTTTGGCACCGAAGCTGGCCAAGACGCCCGTGATACTCGACATCCACGATCTGCTTCCGGAGCTGTATGCGAGCAAATTCGACCTTCGTCGCGGCTCGCTCCTGTTCAGGCTCCTAATCTTAATTGAGAAATGGTCGATCTCGTTTTCGGACCATGTCATCATCGCCAATCACATATGGGAAGAGCGGCTAGTGTCACGCTCCGTCGTGGCTGGCAAGTGCACGACAATCCGTAACTATCCGGATCCGACGGTCTTTTTTCCACGTCCCAGGCACAAGCACAGCAGCAAGTTCGTCATCACCTATCCTGGTACCTTGAACTGGCATCAGGGTGTTGATGTTGCTATTAGGGCAATTGCCAAAGTGACGGCGGAGATTCCGGGCGTAGAGTTTCATATCTATGGAGAAGGGCCTGCGAAGCCTGGCTTGATGAAACTTGCTGACAATCTAAATGTGACCAGTCACATCAAGTTTCACGACTTCCTGCCGACCGAGCAAATTGCAGCGGTGATGGCGGAGTCAGATCTCGCGGTGGAGCCCAAGCGAGGGTCCTCTTCTTTTGGAAATGAGGCGGCTAGCACTAAGATCCTGGAGTTCATGGCCTTGCGCGTTCCGCTCATTGTGTCTAATACAAAGGTGCATTTGTATTACTACGATGACACCATGGTGAAGTTCTTTGAATCTGATAATGAGTTGGAATTGGCCTCCTGTATTCTCGCCCTCGGCCGCGACCCAAGACTGGGAGAAAAATTGACAGCGAGGGCAGCAGCTCACGCTCGCGTCAATAACTGGGGCAAGAAAAAAGACGAGTACCTGCACTTAGTCGATTCTCTATCCGCTGCCTGCTAAGTCCCTGACCTGCTGTGGTTGCCACTGCGACGTCCTGCCTGGCTGAGGTTCCAAGAGCGATGAAGTTATCAATTGTGATTATCTGTTGGAATGATCTCGGCGTTATTCGCGAGTGTTTACGCTCGATCTTCGAGTGCACACACTCAATCGAGTTCGAGGTCATTATCTCTGATAATGGCTCTAGTGACGGATCCAGCGAATTTCTTCGTCAGAATTACCCGACTGTTCGCATAGTCCACAACGGCGCCAACCTCGGATTCGCCGCGGGTAATAATAGGGGTATCCGAGCGAGCCACGGGGAGTATGTCCTCATCCTGAACCCGGACACCATTATTCACGAAGGAGCTCTGGATCGTTGGGTTGAGTTCGCAAACCACCATCCTGACGCCGGTGCATTTGGGTGCAGGGTGCTGAATCCAGACGGATCCTACCAGGGCTCGGCACGACCATTCCCAACTATTGCCCGAGAGTTGATAGCCGCGACTTACCTCCGGCCCCTAGCATATCTTTCCGAAAGGTTTGTTTCAGATACTTATACGGGATGGAATGGAGACACGGAACGAGCAATCGATTGGCAGTCCGGGTGCTGCGTTCTGTTCCGCGGCGACCTTCTTAAGCAACTGGGTGGATTCGACGAGCAATTCTTCTATCACTTTGAAGAGGTAGATCTATGTCGGCGGGTGTGGCAAGCTGGATACCCAATCCTCTACACCCCCGAGGTTAGCATTACCCATCTAGGCGGACAGTCTGTAGGTCGTTTCCCCATACGTTTTGCCTTGGAAAGAGAGCGCAACAGGTACCGATACTACTACAAACACTTTGGGGCGGCGGATGTGTGGCGCTGCCGTTACGCTGCGATGCTTTGGTTCCGTGTTCGTCAGTGTGGATACGGCGTCATTAGGCTCCTTCATCCTTCGGACACGTTGAAGCGGCGTTTAGAAATGTATCACAAGGTGCTGCAATGGACCGAGCAGCTGGACCCAGTGCGGTTTGTCGAGAAAGGGGAGGAGCCCCATTCCGAGGAGCAGGCCGTTTAGGCCAACTACGAAGTCAATCTCACAAGTAGCAGTCTCGCAGATGAGCAGCAAAGGACGAGGAGGCAACAGAATGGTAGCGTCATTGGTTACGGGTGGCGCCGGTTTTATCGGCTCTCATGTAGCTGAAGAGCTCGTCAGCGCGGGGCATGAAGTCGTTGTCCTCGACGATCTGAGCGGTGGCTTTGTTGACAATGTCCCACGTGGCGCTCATTTTGAAAGAGGATCCATACTCGATCAGGAGTTGATCGATCACTTATTCTCCCGCTATTCGTTTAAATATGTCTACCATCTGGCGGCCTATGCAGCCGAAGGTCTTAGTCACTTCATCAAGCACTTCAACTACACGAACAATCTGATAGGGGCTGTCAACCTAATTAACGCCTCGGTTAACCACGAGGTCGACTGTTTTGTTTTCACTTCCTCCATTGCGGTCTATGGCGCTGGGCAAGCTCCCATGACTGAAGACATGATCCCCATTCCCGAGGACCCCTATGGCATCGCAAAGCTGGCTGTGGAGCAGGAGCTCAGGGTCAGTCACGAGATGTTCGGCCTCGACTATGTCGTTTTCCGCCCTCACAATGTTTACGGCGAACGACAGAATATTGGAGATCGCTATCGCAACGTCGTGGGGATCTTTATGAATCAGCTACTGAAATGCGAGCCCATGACCGTCTACGGCGACGGTACCCAGCAACGGGCATTCACTCACATCAACGACGTCGCACCGGTTATCGCCGCCTGTGTAAGCTTGCCAGCAGCACGGAATGAAATCTTCAACATAGGTGCAGACAGCCCTCACACGGTAAATCATCTAGCTCGGGTAACCGCCCACGCGATGGGGGAGGAGTGCCGCATCGCGTACCTGGAACCCCGTAAGGAAGTGAAAGTAGCCTTTTCGGATCACAGTAAGACTGAAAGAGTCTTCGGCAAGAAAGCAGCCACTTGCCTTGAAGATGGCATTACGGCGATGGCCGAGTGGGTGAAAAGGCACGGCGCACGTGAGAGTTCTGTGTTCGACAACATCGAAATCTCCAAGAAGATGCCGGAAAGCTGGGCAGCTGCCCGTCGGGCCAAAACAGCCCGCGGCGCAGCACAACTGGAGGACTTCCGCGCCTATGCCACAAAAGAATGACAAGCACGAAGGTCCGCGCTATGTGATCATCACGCCAGCCAGAAATGAGGAACGATACATAGAACAGACCCTGGAAGGAGTGATACACCAAACGATCCAGCCGGTGGAGTGGCTGATTGTTAATGATGGCTCTACTGACTCCACGGGCGCGATCCTTGAGAGATACCAGCGCAAGTTTCCATGGATTTGCCGAATTGATAGGTATGATAGAGGATCGCGAGACTCCAGCACGGGTGCCATTGAGGCGTTTCATTACGGTCGCCAGCTGTTAACGACGGAGGATTGGCAGTTTCTGGTTAACCTTGACTCAGATATCGAGTTGCCTCCAACTTACTTTCACGATTGTTTCGAGGAATTCCGGAAGGACCCGGGTTTGGGAATCGGCGGAGGAACACTATATTCAGTGCACAGCGGAACCCTTAGGGAGGAGGCGAACCCGCTGCATCATGTTAGGGGTGCGACCAAGATATACCGCCGCAGTTGCTGGGAACAGATCGGCGGTCTAGCCGTCTCGCCAGGGTGGGACACGATCGATGAGGTGAAAGCCAATCTCTTGGGCTGGAGGACGCGCAGCTTTCCCAGCATCCGGGGGCTTCATCAGCGGCCGACGGGCGGAATCGATGGCGCCTGGAGTGACAACGTGAAGAATGGCCGCGCCGACTACGTGGTCGGTTATCATCCAGCTTTCATGATATTGAAGTGTATCAAAAGGCTCCTGAAGAGACCTTATGTTATTGGGTCCCTGGGCCTGTTGTGCGGATATGTTAGGGCCCATGTGAATGGAACGCCCAGATTTGCTGACGAGGCATCGGTCCGCTATTTGAGAAGACAACATCTGCGCCGGCTGTTCCCCTTGGGCGGTATCTGGCGGTAACCCTTCTGTCACCAAACCCCCGAGCTGCGTAGACAATAATAGGGTCATGTCTGCTGGTCTAGAGATCAAATAGGCCGTGTCAAGTGACAAGCTTAAGGCACACATGCTGCTTGTTCTTATCTTCAATTTCATTGTCGTTGCCACGCTCGTGAGGGTAGCCACTCGGAAGGGCCTGGAGGAAGCACTTCCGTACTTTGCATTTTTTGTCATACTCGCCCCGGAAGAGACCCAGCTCAAGCTGGAAGGCCTCTTCGACCTGAACACTCAGCGGATCGCGCTTATCACTTTGTTTGTGCTGTACATGGCGCTGCGCGAGAGGGCGAAGCCGATTGGCGTGCCATTAAAGCACTTAATGCTCGTGAGTGTCGGGTGGTTCGTAATATCGAGCGCAAGCTCGCTCTTAGTAACCACGAGCATGAAGCAGTTCGTCGCACAGGCAGTTCAATACTACCTTTCGTATTACGTGTTCGTTAGGGTGATATCGAAGGTATCAACATTGGAGCGAATCGCGTTTGCGATGGTCGTTGCCATAGGCGTTTGTTGCATATTTGGTTTGGCTGAGGCCTACTTTAAGTGGAGCGTCTTAACGCTGTTCCCGGAACAGGCGTACGAGTATTTCGAGGGGGCGGGCAGCCTGTACGCCGAGATGGGCGACCGAGGAATAAGAGTTCGATCTGTATTCCCGCACCCCATACTTTTTGGTGACGCGATAGCTGTCGTAGTGCCGTTGGCCATGTACCTGGTAGGTATATGCAAAAATGCATTTGAGAAAAAAGTTCTCTGGGCCGCAATCGTTCTAATGTTCTGGAATGTCTACAAGACCAGCAGTCGAGGACCTTGGGTGGCTGTGTGTGGCTCACTCGTACTGTTGGCCGTGTTACTGCAAAACAAAACAAGGAAGCACATATTAGTCATCGCCGCGCTGGCCCTCTCAGTATTAATTATCAGACCAGGGGTCTGGGAGACCATCTTCAACGTATATAGCGCAAGCGTCGATTCCGCTACGCCGATGGGACAATCGTATGAATACCGCTATGCGGTCTGGCATTCGGTCATGCAAGCAGCGACCAAGGATGCGGGACGCGCGATGTGGGGACACGGCCTGGGGACCTTCCGAAAATTGGGCCTCGACGTAGAGATCCCTGGTGCCCCGGAGCTCTCTCACCGTTGGTACACGTGCGACAACAACTGGGCCCTGTTTCTCTACGAAATAGGTTTTGTCGGTTTGCTTATCATGGTGTTGCTTTTGTCGAGACCAGTCATTGTCGCGATCCGCGATTACCGGGAGTTTGCCAGACCGGATCGATATCTCAGCGGCGTACTCTTTGTCTGCTTGTTAGGGTTTTGCTTCTTGATGTCAAGTGTCGCAGCCTATGCGTGGGGCCAGCCCGGTTACATGCTATGGGTTGTAATAGCGATGACGATGTCATACAGCCAGTTGAAGCGACAAGAATATAAGCAGCGGCAACTCACGCAGGTCGCTCCATCCGACGCTGCAGCCGATGGCATGCTCCGAGACGAAGTCGTTACCCGTCGCGATTGGTTTCTCACTTCCGATCCGGCCCAAGATGACTCGCGAGAGCGAGTAGCAAGAACAAGCATCGCATAGCACGTTTGTCTCATTATGGATACGAGATTAATATTACGTAAGTAACCACAATTAGTGTTACCTTAGTTTGGACCAAGCCACGATTTCTCTTGCCGCGGCGAAGTGAGGCAAGATAGCTTGTCATTGGCTCATGAGGAGAGCTAAATGACGAGAGCTCTTTATGTTGCAACGTTCCTGGCGCATTTCCTGGCCGCTGCAATCTTGTCCGCCTCTTGCCACGTGATAACACCTGCCGGCTCCGGCTCCAAGAACGGGAGCGACTGGAACAACGCTTGCGCCGGGTTCACCGGGAGCTGCGCTTCCGGCAGTATGGTGAGAGGCGATAGCTACTACCTTGGGGCAGGGATTTATTCGACCACAGGAGTCGATTTTAATAAAGCCATATCGGGCACATCCGTCATAAGTATTGTCGGCGCGAACGCTGGGGACCACTGTACTAACACCGGCTATTCTTCAGCACTAGATACTAGTATCAGCCCAGCTCACTTTGTAAGCGGAACGACGTGGGTCAATAGCAGTAGCGGCAATGGCACTATGTGGATCTTCGATACGAGCTACTGGACGGTAAATGGCAACAACTGCCCCGCAAATCAACTGAAGAAGACGGGGCAGGGAATACTGATTGACGGCAGCGCGTACACGCCGACCACCGCATCCCCAGGGGCTGAAATCTTACTAGACCAAGCGCACAACGGCGGGGTGGGAAATATCAATGTCACCTGTGTTGAGCTGCAGGGCATGGGGATGGGCAGCGACGGGGACGCGGCCGATTTCTCCGATTTGACTTCCATATCCTGCAATAGTGCGGGAACACAGGCGACCGTGACGGTGGGCAGCGGAGATGGAGTGACAAGATGGTTTCCAGCCCAGATCGCCCCTGATGGTACGCCCATGCCTGCAAGCCAGGTAACGATTAGCGGTGTACCTAGTGGAAACTTTAATGCCGCGCACGTGCTGGTTTCGGGGAATCCATCAAACTCCCAGTTCACCTACCCGGTTTCCTGCACCCCGAACGCAACGGCCAACAGCGGAAGTGTGCGCGGGGCCTATGCCTGGGGTGGTCTCGGAGGAGACGAACCACTTTATATCGGTCTTCCGGCGACGAACCAGGAAGGCACATACTCGTTCTCCTATATGTCTATTCATGACGGGATGAACCTGGTTCAGATCAATGGAGGAACTCCTAATGGAGTCTTCGATCACGACTACTTTGCTCGTAATTTCTACATAGCACCAGACCACGCAGCAGGCTGGACGCTCGAAGAGAGTGCAACCAGTACTTACGCTATCAAGAATTCTGCATTCACCGATATCGAAAGCACCGCTTGGATTGTCGTGTTGTACGGGGGCGCTGTGAATGGGTTTTACGTCTATGGCAATACTTTTGCCTACAGCCCCAACAACAAGTTCAATCGCAGAGGAGTGGGCAACGCAATCTTTTCCTGTATCAACTCCAATGCAAGCTGCAGCAATGTGTATGTCTATAACAATACGGTAGCCAACGTTGGTGGCGGGGGAATCAATAGCGACAGCGGCGTGTGGACTTTTCTTGAACCAGGGGACGCTGCTGCTTCCAATTGGTTCATTCAGGACAACCTCGCATGGAATAGCAATACGGGGGCTATCGCAGGCGGAGGAACGCCTAGCGGCACATTCACTGCTGACTACAACACTTACCTGAACAGTGCCGCATTTGGCGGAGACGGGGGCGCTCACAGCTCAGTTCAGGCGAATGCCACTGACCCATTCGTAAGCGATCCGACATTCAACCTCCTTCTGTCGAGCGAGAGCATAGATCCTCACCTAAACGACGGCGTGACACTGACGAACTTGGGCGGGCAGACATTTAATGTGGATGGCAACAACATTACTCGCGGCGCAGACGGGACTTGGGAACGCGGCGCATACGAGTACCAAAGCGGTTCTCCCCCTGCCCCGCCTACGAATCTAACCGCTACACCGATGTAATGTCCTTTGGCTTAGTTTCTCGCCCGGTTATTCGCTTACTCTTCGACGCTCAATCGATTTCACACCTGTGTCCATGTACGCCCATGAACCGATCACATTTGCCGTTCCAGTAAGCAACCGGGAGATTTTCGAAGCGAATTTTCTGGCGTCGCCATTTCTTCGCGACGAAAATAGCTATCAGATATTGAAACAGGAGAGCTTCGCTTCTGCGTCGAGAGCGTACAACGACGCGATCGAGCGAAG
>Ga0335083_10004239_pt1 | contig 18333 bp, 11 predicted proteins | sample Lox_Sample_42_FD_206716 | JGI IMG/M metagenome (GOLD analysis project Ga0335083, IMG submission 206716) | Soil microbial communities from Loxahatchee National Wildlife Refuge, Florida, United States - Lox_Sample_4.2 | ecosystem: Environmental > Terrestrial > Soil > Wetlands | place: USA...
CAAAGCGCTCACTCGGTGCCTGCGCGTTTCTCCTGTTCTACGTGGCTCTCTACCTCGGCGCGGGATTTGCCGGCGTCACGGTTGTCGAGCGCCTCTGGTCGGCCCTGTATCAGTAGATATCGAAGTTCGGATTCGCAGCGCGACCCGGCTTAGCAGGGAACTTGCATGCAGACTTTCGCGCGCCGCTAGGAAGCCCTGCCTGTTTTCGAAGCCAGCCAGTTCGGAGAGAACTCCGCAAGATTCTCGCATCCTGCCGAGACGCGCTCAGACGGGTCTGCGCAGCCGCTTCCGCGCAAGATTCAAAGGCGGGGCACCTACGCCCAAATCTTCTGGATGTGACGGGCTCTGCGAAGGAGTGGTAGCGATACCGGGATTCGAACCCGGATTTTGGCCTTGAGAGGGCCACGTCCTAACCCTTAGACGATATCGCCGCCGCGAACGATTTCCTGTCGGGGAATCAAAGGCGAGCAGAGCTAATTTTCGCATGCCTAAAATGACTGCGCAAGGAGCGGTGGGCAGTCAACACGCCGCAGAAATCGCATCTCGCGGAAGAACACACTCCCAGGCTGTGCTAGAATCCCTGCCCCAATGGAACGCGCTGGAGAATTTCTCGGCAAGGCGCTGCGACGGCTCGACCGTCCGGAGGCAGCGCTCGCGTGGCTGTTAGGCCGGTGGCCGTCAATCGTTGGCAAAGCGCTAGCCGCGCACACGCGCCCTCAGAAATGCGCTTCCGGCCGCCTTGAGCTCGCCACGACCGGAAAAGCCTGGCAGCAGCAGCTCGAAAGCATGAAGCGCGAGATTTGTGCCCGGGTCAACGAAGCGTGGGGCGGGCATCTAGTCCGCGAAGTGAAGCTCGTCGCGGCGAAGCCGGGCCCGAAACGGACGCCTCGCGAATCCGACAACGAGCACACCCCGTTCATTCGCCGCCGTCGCGCCTGATCCGCCACAGCATCTATGCAATCCGCAGGTCCCGCCCCCGAACCACGGTCTTGCATTGCGGCCCGCTTCCACTAAGATAGTTTGCGCGCTCCATAGAAGGCGAAACGCGAATGAAAATCAGCCGCGAAGACGTGAAGAAGGTCGCTGACCTGGCACATCTGGGTCTGTCGCCGGCCGAAATCGACCAATATCGCGAGCAACTCGACGCGATCCTTACCTACGTGGACAAGCTCAAGGAGCTCGACGTGTCGGCCGTCGAGCCGATGGCGCAGGTTTTACATGGGGCGCCCGGGTCCAGCACGCAAGACGAGCACCCTGAGCTTCGCGAGGATGCGCTGCAACCCTGCGAAGTCGCCCGGCCAGTGCTCGCACAGGCGGCCGACTCGGAAGGCCGCTTTTTCCGCGTCCCCCGGGTGATCGACCGATGACCACTCCCGCCCTCTGGACGGTGGCCAGCATCAGGGCGGCGCTCCAGGCCAAAAAGATCTCGGCGCGCGAAGTCGCCACCGAATTCCTCGGCCGGATCGACCAGCGCAACGCCGAGCTGAACGCGTACCTGACGGTCTCTCCGGAGCGGGCGTATTTTCAAGCTGAACGGATCGACGCGGCCATCGCAAAGGGCGAGGGCCTGCCTCCGCTGGCCGGCGTGCCCATGGCGATCAAGGACGTGATCAGCACGCGCGGTATTCAGACCACCTGCGCCTCGAAAATCCTGAAAGGCTATGTCCCGCCGTACAACGCGACCGCGGTTGAGCGCCTCGATCAAGCGGGCGCGGTGTTTCTCGGCAAGACGAACTGCGACGAATTCGCCATGGGTGGCTCGAACGAAAACTCGGCCTACGGCCCCGTTCGCAATCCTGCGGCGCTCGATCGCGTTCCCGGCGGTTCCAGCGGCGGATCGGCGGCGGCGGTCGCCGCGGGGCTTGCCGTTGCGGCGCTCGGAACGGACACCGGGGGCTCGATTCGCCAGCCGGCGTCCTTCTGCGGAGTCGCCGGCTTGATGCCGACGTACGGCCGCGTCTCCCGCTACGGTCTCGTCGCCTTTGCCTCGTCGCTCGACAAGATCGGCCCATTTTCGACGAATGTCGCCGATGCGGCGGCCATCCTGAGCGTGATCGCGGGCCATGACGGCAATGACTCCACGTCGGCGCCCGTGCCCGTGCCCGACTATGCCGCTGAAATCGAAAAGCCAGTACAAGGGCTCCGGATCGGCGTGCCCGAAGACTATTTCGGCGCGGGTCTCGACTCTGACGTGAAGGAGAGAGTGCAGGCCGGCATTGCGCAGCTCGAAAAACTCGGTTGCCGACGGGTCTCCCTCCAAATGCCCCATACGGACTACGCCATCGCCGCTTATTACATCCTGGCCACCGCGGAGGCCAGCTCCAATCTCGCCCGGTATGACGGTGTGCGCTACGGCCTTCGCGTCCCTGGCGGCACGCTCACCGAGATGTACCGCAATACTCGCGAAGGAGGGTTTGGAGCGGAGGTGAAGCGCCGCATCATGCTCGGCACCTACGTCCTTTCCTCCGGTTACTACGACGCGTACTACCTGCGCGCGCAGCGCGTACGTTCCCTCATCACCCGGGATTTCACCGACGCCTTCCAGAAGGTCGACGCGATCGTCACTCCGACGGCGCCCACTCCCGCGTTTCGAATCGGCGAAAAATCGGCGGACCCGCTTCAGATGTACCTGGCGGACATTTACACCGTCACCGGCTCGCTCGCGGGCGTCCCGGGCATTTCTGTCCCCTGCGGCAAGACCAAATCCGGCCTGCCGGTCGGGATGCAAATGTTCGCTCCGCACTTTGCCGAGTCTTCTCTCCTTCGAATCGCGCGTGCCTTCGAAGCCGCCGGCGGCTCTACGGCCTGAGCCCGAGCAATCCTCGCTTTCCTCGCGACGCGCAGGCGAAGAAATGTGCAACGTTTCTCCGCTAAGCCATACAAATATTCCAATCTTGGTCCGGCGTTCTCAATTCGGCGCCCTCCAGATAGTACTTTCGCCGACTTCCGTAGAACCAACCCTTGCGAAAAAGCCCGAAAAAAACGGGAATTTTGTGGCCCGTTAACGCAGGAGTCCTATCCGCTTGGTACGGAACGACTATTGCTTGGAAATTTGACGACATTTAGTCTGCATGCAGCATCGAAGCAGACTGTGAGGTCCCCAATGGTCCGAATCAGGTCGAGCCAGAAGTTCTTCACGGAAGAAGAAGCCATCAATTTGACGGGAATCTGCGCGGAGCATCTTCGCAGCCTGGTCCAAACCAGGCACCTCGGCTCCATGGCGATGGCGGCGGGAAGCACGGCTCAGAAATGGCTCTTTACGAACTCGGACCTGATGATCATGGCCGTGTTGCACCCTCGCTGCGAGCACTAGTGGCAGATCATCCTCCCCGATTCTCATCGCTAGGTTGTGACGACACCCGCACGGGCGTATCCTGAAGTTTATTGATCCGATTGTCGTTCCCAAGTATCACAGGATTCCGGGAAAGCGCGAAAATGGCCCCCGGCCGGCGAATCCATTTCGGCAAAGCCGTGCGATTGGTGCTCGTGACGTCCTTATGCGCCGTGTCTCTGCTAGCTCCGTTCTGCTCATCCGCCTTAGCTCAGGAAGCTGCCAACCCGGCTGCTGCTTCGCCATCGAAGAATCGGCATGATAACTCGCCTGCCACGCCGGCCCTGCCGCGCGGCAAGAAGCTGATGCTGAAAGACGGGACCTTCCAGCTCGTCCGCGAGTACAAGGTGGAAGGGGACCGAGTACGCTACTACAGCCTCGATAGCTCGTCGTGGGAAACGATCCCCGCGGATCTGGTGGATTGGGATGCCACCAAGAAGGTCGAAACCGATGAGGCCAATCGCGATAAGGCTCTCAACGGGAAGGTCCATGCACAGGAGGCCGCTCGGGTCGTCGCGCCGCTTGATATCGACGCCAGCCTTGAAGTCGCGCCCGGTGTTTTTCTGCCGCCCGGAAATAACATGTTCGAGTTCGACGGCAAGGCCGTCTTCCCGTTACCGCAAGCCGAAACAGACTCGAAACTGTCCAAAGGGCGTCTGTTCGAGCAAGTGATGGTTCCGGTCCCCATCGTTCCCTCGCGGCAGAACGTATCGATCCAGGGCGCCCGCGCGAGGTTCCGGATAGCGACGGCCCAGCCGGAGTTCTATTTCCGGACCGCGGACGCCCGCGAGCCTCGCATCGAGTTGGTCAGGGCCCGGTCGCACCGAGACAGCCGCCTGATCGAGCACCTCGATGAGCTGTTCGGCGAGAGGCATGAGTTGCGCGATTCGCTGCCGATACAGAAGTGGCAGGTCGCTCAGGGCGTGTATCGCTTCACGATCGGACAGCCGCTGCCGCCCGGAGAATACGCCGTCGCGGAGATCGTCGAAGAAGAAGGCATGAGCCTTTTCGTCTGGGACTTCGGAGTCGATGCCCCCTCGCCTCAGGCGAAATAGCCACGGCTTTGATCTAACTCGCGTGGGTTGGCTGCGGCCTCAAGATCTCGGCCAGCAGCGTCGCCAGTGCCGAGACGTGGAAGGGTTTTTGCAAGATCGCCGCACCCTTCTGGCGATAGCGGTCCGCCGCCGCCGGATCGAGCAGATCGCCCGTCATGAAGACGAACCGCGGCATGGTTCCGGGATTCTGCGCCTCCATCCGCTCGAAGAGTTGACTCCCATTGATGCCGGGAAGGTTGAAGTCGCAGAGAACCACGTCGCATGGCCGTGACGCCAGATAGCTGATCGCGGCTTCGGAGCTCCCCACCGCCTCGGCCCTCATCCCGCGCGCCGTCAGCCCCTCTTGAATGATTTCGCGGATGCTTTCCTCGTCGTCCACGATCAGAACCGAGTGTCCCTTCAGCACCGTCGACCCGCTCGGCGCCGATTTTGCGGGCGCTCCACTATCGGACTGAGCCGCAGCCGCAGGTGCCTCCACTGCCATTGGAAGGAGAACGTGGACCTGAGTACCGGTCTCCGGCGCAGACTCTACTTCGATTCGGCCGCCGTGTTCCTTGACCACCGCCAGACAGATGGTAAGGCCCAACCCGCTGCTGCCGCCGGGCCGCTTCGTCGTAAAGAACGGATCGAAAATCTTGCCGATGCTTTCGGCCGGGACTCCAACGCCATCATCCGCAAACGTCACCCGTACGCATTCGCCAGTGCGCGAGAGCTTGACCGCAAGAGTTCCGTGGTCGCGGACGCCGGAGATCGCCTGTTCGGCGTTCGAAATGATGTTCAGGAAGACCTCTTTGAGTAGCTTCCGGTCGCCCTCGATCGAGGGCAGGTCGGGGGAAGCGTCGAACGTGACCCGAATCTTTTTTTGCTCGAGCGATCCGCTCTCGAGCAGAAGGGCTTCTTTCACGACGTCCGCGACCCTTAGTTTTGTCCGGCCCAGCGTAACCGGACGCGAGAACGCGAGCAGGTTCTGCACGATCGTCGCCGCGCGGCGAGCTTGTTTCAGTACGAGGTCGATTTGCCGGCGCGTCACATCGTCGGCGGTTCGCTCGTGGAGCAGATCGGCCACGCCGAGTATCGCTGTGAGGGGGTTGTTCAGCTCATGGGCCGCACCCACCATCATCTGCCCCATCGCGGCGAACTTTTCCTTCTGCGCCAGCTGCTGCTCGATGCGCCTCGATTCGGTCACATCCTGCCCGGACGACACCATGCCGACGATCTCGCCATCCTCGCCAAAGAGCGGGCTCGCGTTGATTTGCATCGAGCGCAACGAGCCGTCGGCGTGCCGCGCCTGGATTTCGATCTGCATCTGGCGCCTGCGTCCGGAAATGATGTCCCGAAACATTTCCGTGACCTCTCGCTGGTTTTCATCGTCGATCCGCTGTCCCATCGACTTCCCGATGTATTCCTCGGGCGAAACTCCGAGCACATCGCGGACACGTTCGCTCACGAACGTGAAGCGTCCCTCCCGATCGAAGGCGACGATCAGATGCGGAAAGCACTCCACCAGCCTGCGGGCGAATTCCTGCTCCTTGTGGAGTTGTCTTTCGATCTGGCGGGCTTCCGTGACGTCGCGAGCGGAGATAACCACGCCGGAAATCGTTCCGGCTTCGTCGTAGAACGGGCTGGCCTTTGCAAGCAGTGTTCGCAGGGAGCCGTCCGTGTGGTGCGCCTCGAACTCGACCTGGTCGCGGATGGTCTCTCCGTTCAGGATGCCCCGCACCATCGCTTGGAGTCTGGCTCGGTCCCGTTCATTGCCGCTGCCGCCGATCTGCTTCCCGGTATACTCCTCGGGTGCGCGGCCCAGCAGGTCTCTGGATTTCTCGCTCACGAATGTAATGCGCCCTTCCCGGTCAAGCACGGTAATGAGATCCGGGAAATCGGCCAGCAGCCGCCGCCGGAACTCCTGCTCTTCGTGAAGGCGCTTTTCGATTTCCCGGCGTTCGGTGACGTCGACAATGATCCCCTGCAGGCGCACGGGGCGTCCCGACGCGTCGCGAATCGCGAAGCCGGACGTGAGACAATGCAAAACCTTGCCGTCTTTGCGCCGCAGATCCACGGGACGCTCGTGCACCGATGTCTTCTGCTCAAGCTCGCGGATCAGCGCCACTCGGTCTGCCGGATCGGCATAGATTTCGCCTACCTTGCGCTTCTGCAGCTCCTCCTTGCTCTCGTACCCAAGCATTTGCACGAGCGCAGGATTCGCGTCGAGCAGCTGCCCTTCCGGCGTCGCGAAAAGGATGCCCTCGCGCAAAGATTCGAACAGATCTGCAAAGCGAACTTCCGCTTCGTGCTGCCGAGTCACGTCGCGGGCCCAGCCGGTCACCGACGTGACCTCTCCGTTCTCGGTCACTGTCTGGAGCCAGCACGAGAGATGTCGGACTTCTTTGTCGCGCCTCAGCCGGACGGAGATGGTCCCGGTCCAGCTGCCCTGCTGAATCAGTTTAGGAAGCGCGCGCGCCGCCTCCTCCAATGTCGGAGAATCGATGAATTCAGTCAGGGAATGCCCCACCAGTTCCTGGAAGGAAACGCCGAGTAACTGTGCAAGGCGGAGATTGGCGACGCGAACATCGCCCCGCAGCGACAGGGTGAAGAGCGCCTGATCCAGATTATCGATCAGCTCGCGATACCCGTGCTGCGACCGGGCGATTACCTCGGTTAGCTTCTCAAGCCGGGCCGCTGACTCTGGCGCAGCGTCCGTCCGGTCCGGATGCCCTTGCGACGAATCTGTGGACATAACCGCGTCCGCCCCCAGTCGACCTGTGGAAGATTCAACTCTGGCCCGATCGGCACCCGAAGCACTGATAAAATTCTACCCGGCAATGCGACTTAGCAGACGGAAGAAACCGGGCATGATGCCATATTTCATACTAGCCTAAGCAGTTGAAATGGCAGCCTTAGCCTGCATGGCCACGGCGCCACCGCGCCGAAAAGAAAAAGGGCGGGACCGCTTTCGCGAATTCCCGCCCTTGATACCGTTCGTTATGCTTCGGACTAGCCTTCGGCGACGGCGTCGGTGTCCTTGCGCAGGAAGTCCAGCGCGGCCGCTTCCTCCGGTGTAAGCTCAGGCTCCATCGCCTGCGGCTCTTCCTTCGGAATTTCGGTCAGCAACTGAATGTTCCGGTAGCGCTCCAGACCCGTGCCCGCCGGGATCAGCCGGCCCATGATCACGTTTTCCTTCAGGCCGCGGAGGTAATCGACCTTCCCGGAGATCGCCGCCTCGGTGAGGACGCGCGTGGTTTCCTGGAAGCTCGCCGCCGAGATGAAAGAGTCAGTCGAGAGCGACGCCTTCGTGATGCCGAGGAGCAGCGGCCGCCCGGTGGCAGGTCTCCCGCCGTCGCTGATGATGTGGTCGTTCTCCTCGCGGAAGCGGAACTTGTCCACTTGTTCCTCGAGCAAGAACGACGTGTCGCCGACGTCCTCCACCTTGACCCAGCGCATCATCTGACGAACGATCGTCTCGATGTGCTTGTCGTTGATGTTGACGCCCTGCAGCCGGTACACCTCCTGGATCGAGTTCACCAGGTACGCCTGCGTGTACTTCTCGCCGAGCACGGCCAGCAGGTCGTGCGGGTTCAGCGGCCCGTCGATAAGCGGTTCGCCCGCCCGGACGTGCTCCCCTTCCTGCACGTTGATGTGAACGCCGCGGGGGATGGAGTATTCCTTCTGCGTCCTGCCATCCTCGCTCTCGACGTAGATCTTGCGCTGACCCTTGGCGATTTCGCCGTACTTCACCACGCCGTCGATTTCGCTGATGACCGCCGGATCACGCGGCTTGCGCGTCTCGAAGAGCTCCACCACGCGCGGCAGGCCGCCCGTGATGTCCTTCGTCTTCGTCGTCTCGCGAGGGATCTTCGCGAGCACATCTCCCGGCTGCACATCGTCTCCGTCAGCGACCATCAAGTGGGCGCGTGACGGCATCAGGTAGCGCTTGCGGACGCGTCCCGCGGAATCGCGCACCTGAATCGTCGGCTGGTGCTTTTCGTCGCCCGGCGGCAGCGTCACCACCAGCTGCGAAAGTCCGGTGACTTCGTCCACCTGCTCTTCGATCGTCAGGCCCGGCTGCAAATCCTTGAATTCGATCGTGCCGCCAGTTTCCGTGAGAATCGAGAACGTGTACGGATCCCATTCGCACATCGTCTGGCCCAGCGTCACGGGTTGCCCGTCTTCCACGCGCAACCGCGCGCCGTAGACCACGTGGTGGCGCTCCTTCTCGCGGCCCTTCTCGTCCACCACCGCGATCAAGCCGGAGCGGTTCATGGCGATCAACGTCTTGCCGCGGCCTTCGACCGCCTTCAAGTCGATGAACTTCACGAAGCCGTTGTTGCGCGCCTCGACCTTCGACTGTTCGGTGACGCGAGTCGCCGTGCCGCCGATGTGGAACGTCCGCATCGTTAGCTGCGTGCCCGGCTCGCCGATGGACTGCGCCGCGATCACACCGACCGCCTCGCCCATCTCGACAAAGCGGCCAGTGGCCAGGTTGCGGCCGTAGCACCGCCCGCAGACTCCACGCCGGGATTCGCAGGTCAGCACGGAGCGAATCTTCACCCGCTCGATACCGGCAGCCTGAATCGCGCTCGCCAACTCCTCCGTGATCTCCTGGTTAATCTCGACGATGACGTTCCCCTCGTAATCCTTGATCTTCTCAAGCGATACGCGGCCGATCACGCGATCGCGCAACGATTCGACTTCGACTCCGGCTTCCAGAATCGGCTCCACGTAAATTCCGTCGGCCGTGCCGCAATCGAATTCATTGATGATCACGTCCTGCGCCACGTCCACCAGACGCCGCGTCAGATAGCCGGAATCGGCCGTCTTCAGCGCCGTATCGGCAAGACCTTTGCGGGCACCGTGCGTCGAGATGAAGTACTGCAACACGGTCAAGCCTTCGCGGAAGTTCGACGTGATTGGCGTCTCGATGACTTCGCCTGACGGCTTGGCCATCAATCCGCGCATTCCGGAAAGCTGACGGATTTGCTGTTTCGATCCGCGCGCGCCGGAATCGGCCATCACGTAGATCGGGTTGATCACGCCCTCTTTGTCCTGCTGTTCGAGGGCTTTGAACATTTCATCCGCCACTTTTTCGGTGACGTCGCTCCAGATGGCGATGACCTTGTTGTACCGCTCGCCGTTTGTGATTGCGCCGTCAAGATATTGCTGCTGCACTTTGACCACTTCGTGTTCGGCCGCATCGACGAGCTTGAACTTGACGCTCGGGATGACCATGTCCACGATGCCGATCGAGACGCCGGCCTTCGTCGCGTAGAGGAAACCGAGCTCCTTCAGCCGGTCAAGCATCAGCACCGTCTTCTCGATGCCGAAGCGGAGATAGGCGTATTGCACCAGCGCCTGGACGCCCTTTTTCTTCAGCAAGCCGTTGACGAAAGGCATATCCGACGGCAGGTGATCGTTGAAGATCACGCGGCCGACGGTCGTGTGCAGGAACTGCTTGCTCAGATTGATAGGCTCGGTGTGCGATACGTCCTGATCGTCGTACGCGTTCGTCAGGTCGATCACTTCGCCCGTGTAGCGCAGGCGGATCGGCGTGAGCAATTCCACCTCGCCCGCTTCCAGCGCCATGACCACTTCTTCGATGGAGCCGAACGCGCGGCCTTCCCCCTTCGCTTTCGGCTTCGACTTCGTCATGTAGTAGATGCCCAGCACCATGTCCTGGGTGGGAACCGCCAGCGGATAGCCGTTGGCCGGCGACAGGATGTTGTGCGAGCTCAGCATGAGCACGGAGGCTTCCACCTGCGCTTCCGGCGACAGCGGAATGTGCACCGCCATCTGGTCGCCGTCGAAGTCGGCGTTGAACGCCGTGCAGACGAGCGGGTGAATCCGGATGGCCTTGCCTTCCACCAGTGTCGGCTCAAACGCCTGAATGCCCAGCCGGTGCAGCGTGGGAGCGCGGTTCAGCAGCACGGGATGCTCGCGGATCACGTCCTCGAGAATGTCCCAGACGATCGATTCTTGCGCCTCGACCAGTTCCTTCGCCTGCTTGATCGTGGTGCAGTGGCCCGCCGCCTCCAGCCGGTGATAGATGAACGGCTTGAAGAGCTCGAGCGCCATTTTCTTCGGCAAGCCGCACTGATGCAGCCTTAGCTCGGGGCCCACGACGATCACGGAGCGGCCCGAGTAATCCACGCGCTTGCCGAGCAGATTCTGGCGGAAACGGCCCTGCTTGCCCTTCAGCGTGTCGGAAAGCGACTTGAGCGGCCGGTTGTTCGTACCGCGCAGCACGCGGCCGCGCCGGCCGTTATCGAACAGCGCGTCGACGGCCTCCTGCAACATGCGCTTTTCGTTGCGCACGATCACGTCCGGCGCGTGCAGTTCCATCAGCTTCTTCAACCGGTTGTTCCGGTTGATCACGCGGCGGTAGAGGTCGTTCAGGTCGGACGTGGCGAAGCGGCCGCCGTCCAATGGCACCAGCGGGCGCAACTCCGGCGGAAGCACCGGAATCACGTCCAAAATCATCCACTCCGGCTTGTTCCCGCTCTTGCGGAACGCTTCGAGCACCTTAAGCCGCTTGGCGTACTTGATCCGCTTCTGCAGGCTCGGATCGGCCTTCATTTTCTCGCGAAGCTCGTTCGAAAGCTTGTCCACATCCACGCGCCGCAGCAGTTCCTTGATCGCCTCGGCGCCCATGCGCGCGTCGAACTTCCCGGGGTTGTCCCGCTGCAGTTCGCGGAACTTTTCCTCGGGCAGAATGTCTTTTTCCTTGATGCCGGCCACTTCGCCCGGATCGACGCACACGAACGTCTCGAAGTACAGGATGTGCTCGAGGTCACGCATCGTAATGTCGAGCAGGTAGCCGATGCGGCTCGGCAGCCCCTTGAAAAACCACACGTGCGAGCAGGGCGACGCCAGCTCGATGTGGCCCAGGCGCTCACGCCGCACCTTGCTCAGCGTCACTTCGACGCCGCACTTGTCGCAGATCACTCCGCGGTGCTTCATCCGCTTGTATTTTCCGCAGAGGCACTCCCAGTCCGTCACGGGACCGAAAATCTTCGCGCAAAAAAGGCCGTCGCGCTCCGGCTTGAACGTGCGGTAGTTGATCGTCTCCGGCTTGGTCACTTCACCATGCGACCAGGACCGGATCTTTTCGGGACTCGCCAGACTGATGCGGATCGAATCAAAATCCGCGATTTGGCTGGCTCGGTCGTACGGGCTCGATCGATACAAGGGCGGTTCCTCCCCTCCGGCAGGGCCGGAGCAAAAACTGTACTACTGGAATATCGTGGCGTCCCGGCGAGCTCCCATCGGAACTCGCTGGGACGCTATATCAATCAGCCGCTTCGGACTGCTCCGCCTGCGGCTTTTGCCGTTTCATCAGCTCGACGTCGAGGCAAAGCGACTGCAACTCGCGAACGAGCACGTTGAACGATTCGGGCACGCCGGGCTCAATTCCCGGCTCTCCCTTCACAATGGCCTCATAGATCTTCGCGCGGCCATATACGTCGTCCGATTTCGCAGTCAGCAGCTCCTGCAGGATGTGCGCCGCTCCGTAGGATTCCAGCGCCCAGACTTCCATTTCTCCGAAGCGCTGGCCTCCGAACTGCGCCTTTCCGCCAAGAGGCTGTTGCGTGATCAGCGAGTAGGGCCCGATCGAACGGGCGTGGATCTTGTCATCCACAAGATGCGACAGCTTGAGCATGTAGATGTAGCCGACGGTCACGTTTTGCGCGAACTCGTCGCCGGTCATGCCGTCGTAGAGCGTGATCTTGCCGCTCTCCGGCAATTCCGTGAACTCAAGCAGGTGACGGATGTCCGCTTCGCGCGCACCGTCGAAAACCGGCGTCGCCACGGGCACACCTTCGCGGAAATTGTGCGCCACTTCCAGCAACGCGTCGTCGTCCAGCTCGGCGATCGTCTTCCAAACCGACGTCGGACCAAACGCGTCCTTGAACCATTTGCGCACGGCGTCCACGCGCTCTTCGCCGTCCAGCATCTTCGCAATGCGCTCGCCGAGCTCCTTCGAAGCCCAGCCGAGGTGCGTCTCGAGAATCTGGCCGACGTTCATGCGCGAAGGAACGCCGAGCGGGTTCAGCACGATTTCCACCGGCGTGCCGTCCGGCATGTACGGCATGTCTTCCGCAGGGACGATGCGCGCGATCACGCCCTTGTTCCCGTGGCGGCCGGCCATCTTGTCGCCCACGGAAAGCTTGCGCTTCATCGCGATGTAGACTTTCACCAGCTTGATCACGCCCGGCGGCAGCTCGTCGCCCTTCTTGAGCTTGCCGATCCGCTCGTCAGTGATCTTCCGCAGCACGTCGATCTGACGCGACGTCATCTCCTCGATCTCGTCGATCTTCTCGATCAGCAGCGGATCCTTGTCGTTCAGGCGCAGGCGCTTCAGGTTGCGCGTTGAGATTTTCTCCAGGATGTCGCGCGTCAGCTCCGTGCCCTTGGTCAGCAGGCGCTTGTTGGTGCGCTCGTCGTGGAGGTCCGCCACGAGCTTCTGTCCGCCCAGCAGATCGGACAGCCGCTTCAGGCGCTCGTCGGTGAGAATGCGGATTTCATCGGCCAGGTTCTTTTCCAGCTTCGCCACCTGCGCGCCTTCGATCGCCTTGTGACGCTCATCCTTCTCCGCGCCCTTGCGGCAGAAGATCTTCACGTCCACGATCGTGCCCTCGATGCCCGGCGGGCAATAGAGCGAAGCGTCGCGCACGTCGCCGGCCTTCTCGCCGAAGATCGCGCGGAGCAGTTTCTCTTCCGGCGTCAGCGTCGTTTCGCCCTTCGGCGTCACTTTGCCGACCAGGATGTCGCCCGGCTTCACCGTCGCGCCGATGCGGATTACGCCGCTCTCGTCGAGATTGCGCAGGAAGCTCTCGTTGATGTTGGGGATGTCCCGCGTGATTTCTTCGGGGCCCAGCTTTGTATCGCGCGCCTCGATTTCATACTCCTCGATATGAATCGAGGTGTAGTAATCCTCCTTCACCAGCTTCTCGCTCACGAGGATGGCGTCCTCGAAGTTGTACCCGCGCCAGGGCAGGAACGCGACCAGCACGTTCCGCCCCAGCGCCAGCTCCCCGCGGTCGGTGCACGGCCCATCGGCCAGCACCTGCCCCTGCTTCACGCGGTCGCCCGCGCGGACCAGCGGCTTCTGGTTGATGCACGTGTTCTGGTTTGACCGCTTGAACTTCGTCAGCAGGTAGATGTCGGACCCGACCTCGCGGCTCAGCACGCCGGACTGGTCGGATTCCACGCGCACGATCACTCGCTCCGAGTCCACTTGATCGACGATTCCGTCGCGGCGGCAAACGATCACGGCGCCCGAATCGCGCGCAGTGACTCGTTCCATGCCCGTGCCCACCAGAGGCGCTTCGCCCTTGATCAGCGGCACGGCCTGGCGCTGCATGTTCGATCCCATCAGCGCGCGGTTCGCGTCGTCGTTCTCGAGGAACGGAATCAGGCTGGCGGCCACCGACACGAGCTGCTTCGGCGACACGTCGATGTAGTCCACTTCCTCACGGCTCTTCAGGACGAAGTTACCCGCTTGGCGGCAGTTGACGAGATCCGTTGTAATACGCAGCTTCTCGTCGAGAGATGCGTTTGCCTGCGCAACCACGTAGCGGTCCTCTTCCCACGCCGAGAGGTAAAAGCAGTGCGGCTCCACTACGATCCGCCGCCGCTTCAGCTCCTCGTTCATGTCGTCGACTTTGTCCTTCTCGACGATCTCGCCAGCCTTGAATTCGCTGTCGCCCGCGTTGACGATTTGCACGTAGTCGATCACGCGTCCGCCCTTCACCTTGCGGTAGGGCGATTCGATAAAGCCGAACTCGTTGATCCGCGCGTAGCACGATAGCGAGCTGATCAAGCCGATGTTCGGACCTTCCGGCGTTTCGATCGGGCAGATGCGGCCGTAGTGCGTCGGATGGACGTCGCGGACTTCGAATCCTGCGCGCTCGCGTGACAACCCGCCGGGGCCGAGAGCCGAAAGACGCCGCTTGTGCGTGATTTCGCTCAGTGGGTTTGTCTGATCCATAAATTGCGAAAGCTGCGAGCTCCCGAAGAACTCGCGGATCGCCGCCATCACCGGCTTGGCATTCACCAGGTCGTGCGGCATGGCCGTCGACATTTCCTGGTAGACCGACATCTTTTCCTTGATCGCACGCTCCATGCGGACCAGGCCGATGCGGAACTGGTTTTCGAGCAGCTCGCCCACCGCGCGGACGCGCCGGTTGCCGAGATGGTCGATGTCGTCCACCGCGCCGATGTTCTTGCGCAGCTTCAGCAGGTACTTGATCGCCGCGACGAAATCCGCCGGATCGAGCGTGCGCTTGTCGAGCGGCGTCTCAAGCCCCAGCTTGATGTTGAATTTCAGCCGGCCGACCTTGCTGAAATCGTATTTCCGCGCGTCGAAGAACATGCCGTTGAAGAGCGCGGTCGCGGTTTCGAGCGTCGGCGGATCGCCCGGACGCAGCTTGCGGTAGATTTCGATCAGCGCCTCTTTCGGCGTGTGGATCGTGTCCTTCTCAAGCGTCCGGCCGACAATGATTCCCACGTCGTCGCGCTCCGGGAAGCAGACGTCCACTTCCGTGATTCCTGCTTCGGCGATGGTCGTCCAGATTTCCGCGGTAAGCGGCTTGTTCGCTTCCAGCAGAACTTCGCCCGTCTCGCGGTTCACGAGCTCGCTGACCGTGACTGCGCCTTCCAGGTCCGCAACGCCCACTTCCACCTGCGTCACGCGCGCCTTCACCAGCTCCTTGTAGAGCGGATCGGAGATGCGCTTGTGCGCGCCCACCAGCACTTCGCCCGACTTCGGATGTTTGATTTCCTTCGAGAGCTTGCGGTCGACCAATCCCTCGGATGCGTTCCAGTAGAGATCGCCGCCACGAAGCGTGATGCGCTCCACCTGGTAGAAGGTGCGCAGGATGTCTTCATTCGACTTCATCCCCAGCGCGCGCAGGAAAATCGAACCCAGGAATTTGCGCTTGCGGTCGATGCGGACATAGAGCACGTTCTTGGTGTCGTACTCGAACTCGACCCATGAGCCGCGATAAGGAATGATCTTTCCCAGGAAATAGGAACGATTGTTGGCGGTCTCAAAGAAGACGCCCGGCGAGCGGTGCAACTGGCTCACGATCACGCGCTCGGTTCCGTTGATGACGAACGTGCCGTTCTCCGTCATCAGAGGAATGTCGCCGAAGAAAACTTCCTGTTCCTTGATGTCGCGGATCGATTTCGCCCCGGTGTCGGGGTCCTTGTCGTAAATCGTCAGGCGGATCGTGACCTTCAGCGGCGCGGAATACGTCATGCCGCGCTCCTGGCACTCGTTCACGTCGTACTTCAGTTGCAGCGTGACCGGGTCGCCGCACTTGTTGCAGAACGTCGGCGTGTTCTTGTTGAACGTGCCGCACTTCGCGCAGAGCACATCGCCCGTCTTGTACGGGTTCGTCACCACCGATGCACCGCAGTTCCGGCACGTGGCGCGCAAGTGGTGCAGGCCTCGCAGGTGGCCGCACTTGCACTCCCAGTTTCCGATCGCGTAATCCACGAAGTCGAGCTGCGAAAGTCCGCGGAAGTCCTGGATCGGGAAGACGGACGTGAACACGGACTGCAGGCCCGCGTCCTCGCGCTCGCTCGGCAGCAGGTCCATCTGCAGGAACCGCTGGTACGACTTCTTCTGCACATCGATGAGGTTCGGGATCTGGACAGTCGTCTTGATCTTGGCGAAGTCCAGACGTTCCCGCTCTCGAACGACGCGATTACCATTCCGATGAGTCATGGACAATCCTCTTCAGACAATGCCGAACACGGCGGTGCGGGCATACACCCGTTCCACCGTTCCGGGTAGGACGTGTTTTGAGGGTCTGAATTCCAAAGGAGCGTGCGCCCGCCGTGGCAGGCGTTTTCCTTTGCAGCGCCGCGTGGCCGAACGCGGGCTGCCACTACTTGATCTCGACCTTCGCTCCGGCCTCTTCGAATTTCTTCTTGATCGTGGCGGCTTCGTCCTTGTTGACGCCTTCTTTCACCGTCTTCGGAGCGCCGTCAACCAAATCCTTGGCTTCCTTCAAGCCGAGGCTGGTCACTTCGCGGACCGCCTTGATCACGTTGATCTTGTTCGCGCCCACTTCCGTGAGAACGACCGTGAACTCCGTCTTCTCTTCGGCTGGCGCGCCCGCCGCACCCGCACCCGCCGCGCCGCCCGCCATAACCACTGGCGTAGCAGCCGCCGCCGACACGCCGAAGGCCTCTTCCATCTTCTTGACTAGATCGGAAGCCTCCAGCAGCGTCAGGCCCTTGATTTCCTCCAGGATCGTTTCCACTTTGCTAGCCATTGCTGTCCCTATCCTCCCTCTAAGATGAGAAACCGTTGATTCGAAAAATCTTTGACTACTGCGCCGCTTCCGGCGCGGGCGCCTGTTCTGGCGCCGCGCCTCCGCCCGCGAACTTGTTCGCCTTCACCGCTTCACTCGTCACCACCGCCAGGTTCCGCGGCAGCGCCGCCAGCGCCGTCGCCAACCGCTGCACCGGAGCGTTCAGCATGAACATGATTTTGCTGATCAGTTCTTCCTTGCTCGGAAGCTGCGCGAGCTGACCGATCTCCTGAATCGAAATGACGCGACCCTCAACCCAGCCGGCCCGGAACTGAAACGCCGGAACGTCCTTGGCGATCTTCGTCAAGACCTTCGCAAGCGAGACAGGGTCGGTCTTCGTGTACGCGATCGAATTCGTCCCTTTCAAATTCTTCAGTAGGCCTTCGGTCGGAGTTCCCGCTGCCGCGCGCTCCGCAACGGTGTTCTTCACAACTTCGTAGTGGCCGCCCGCCGCTTCCACCGCGCGGCGCAGTTTCGTGTCGTCTTCAACGGTGATCCCCTGAAACGTCGACAGGATGACCGTGGACACGGTCGCCAGCTGCGACTTCAGATCTTCCGCCTGCTTCTTCTTTTCGGCCTTGTTCTTCATGCCGACCGCTCCCTCTCCTGAGTTCCTTACGCTGCTACTGCCGTCGCCGCTTCCGCCTCGGCCAAGTCGATCGAGATTCCCGGGCCCATCGTCGATGTGAGCGTGATTTTCTTGATGTACTTGCCCTTCGCCGCCGCGGGTTTCGCCTTCACCACGGCCCCCAGCAGTGCCTGCGCGTTCTCCGCCAGGTTCTTTGCCGGGAAACTGATCTTCCCGACCGACGTGTGGATCAATCCCGTCTTGTCCAAGCGGAACTCCACTTTGCCGGCCTTGATTTCCTTCACCGCTTTCGCCACTTCAAACGTTACCGTGCCCGTCTTCGGGTTCGGCATCAGGCCCCGCGGCCCGAGCACCTTGCCCAGACGCCCGGCGGACTTCATCATGTCCGGCGTCGCGATCACGGCTTCGTAATCGGTCCAGCCCTCGGTGATTTTTTGGACGACGTCCTCTCCGCCCACGAAATCCGCGCCCGCTTCCTGCGCTTCGCGAACCTTTTCCCCGCTCGCGATCACCAGCACGCGCTTCGACTTCCCCAGCCCGTGCGGCAACACCACGGTGCCGCGCACCATCTGGTCCGATTGCTTCGGATCGACGCCCAGATTCAGCACCAGCTCGACCGTTTCGTCGAACTTCACGAAATGCGCCTTGCGAAGCAGTTCGGCCGCTTCCTCAAGACCGTACGGCCGCGCCTCCACGAGCTTGCGCGCGCGATCGATATTCTTTCCGCCCACTTTTGCGCTGCGGCCCATCGCTTTTTTCCAACCTCCAGATCTTTGTGGGTCGTGGCTTCATCCACGACAAAACCTTCGAAATCGGACGGCTTTAGCCGCTGAAGTTCGAGCCTATCTAGTCTGTTACCTCAATGCCCATGTTGCGCGCCGTGCCCATCACCGACCGCATCGCCGACGCAAGATTCGTCGTGTTCAAGTCGGGCAGCTTCGTCTTCGCAATTTCCTCAACCTGCTTCTTCGTCACCTTCGCCACCTTGTTGCGGTTCGGTTCGGGTGAACCTTTCACGATTCCCGCGGCACGCTTCAGAAG
>Ga0335083_10004240_pt1 | contig 18332 bp, 16 predicted proteins | sample Lox_Sample_42_FD_206716 | JGI IMG/M metagenome (GOLD analysis project Ga0335083, IMG submission 206716) | Soil microbial communities from Loxahatchee National Wildlife Refuge, Florida, United States - Lox_Sample_4.2 | ecosystem: Environmental > Terrestrial > Soil > Wetlands | place: USA...
GAGAACGCGCTGGAGCGCGTGCGCCTCGTCGGCTACGGAGCGCGCTGGCCGCATCAGCTATCGGGCGGGCAATTGCAGCGCGTGGCGATCGCCCGCGTCCTCGTCATCGAACCGGCAGTACTGCTGTTCGATGAGCCGTTGTCCAACCTGGACGCGCAACTGCGGACGCAGATGCGGGTGGAGATCCGCCAGTTGCAGCAATCGCTCGGGCTCACGACGATCTATGTGACGCACGATCAGGAGGAGGCCCTCGCGATCTCGGACCGCATTGCGATCCTGCGCTCGGGAAAGATCGAGCAGATCGGATCGCCGGAGGAAATCTACCAGCGGCCGCAGACGGCCTTCGTTGCCGAGTTCCTGGGCGGTACGAACATGCTGCCCGGGATCGTGGGCAAGTTCGATGGCCGCACCACCGAGGTCGCAGCATGCGGGACGACCATCCGGGTGCATGGCAAAGTGGCCGATGCCGGACAGAAGCTGTTCCTGTCGATCCGGCCGGAAGCGCTGCGTCTCGCGGAAAATTCCGACGGTCCGGTGCTGCAAGCGAAGCTCGTGTTGCGCGAGTTCCTGGGGCAGATCCAGCGGCTGCATGCGGCGCTTCCCGACGGTACGCAGATTCGTGTCTCGACGCTCGGCAACCGTCACGTTGCGGCCGTGGGCGCAGCAGTGGCGCTTGCCTACGATCCTGCGCAGATCACCGTTTACCCGGGGCAATGAAAGGGTTTCGCTACACCGTCGTTTTTGGCGCGCTCGCCCTTCTCGTGCTGTTCCTGCTCTATCCGCTCAGCCTGGTTCTGGACGCGAGTCTGAGGGTGAGCGGGACCGGGACCATCACGCTTGCGAACTATGCCCAGATTTTCGCGAGCAAGTATTACCTCAACAGCATCGCCAACAGCCTGCTCGCGGCGACCTTCGCGACGGTGGGCGCCACGCTGATCGGCACGCCGCTGGCGTTCTGCCTGGCCCGTGTCGACATGCCGGGCAAGACAATACTGCTGACGCTGGCCACGCTGCCGCTGGTGCTGCCATCGTTCGTGGCCGCTTACGCGCTGGTGCTGCTCTTCGGTCATGCCGGCATCGTCACCACCGGCCTGCGCGAGATCGGCATCCCGATCGGCCCCATCTATGGGCTGCCGGGGATCACCATCGTCTTCCTGCTGACGCTGTATCCCTACGTGCTGCTGCCGTCTATCGCAGGCTTCAGGGCGATCGACATCTCGATCGAAGAAGCAGCACGCAATCTCGGTGGCTCGCGCCTGCACGCCTTCCGAACGGTGCTGCTGCCCGTGGCGATGCCCGCCGTGCTGGCCGGCGCACTGCTCGTGTTCATCGAAGCGCTCGAGAATTTCGGCGTTCCCATCGTCTTGGCGGAGGATCGCCCGTTCCTCGCGGTGGACATCTTCAAGCTCTTCGCCGGCGAAGCCGAGAACAATCCGGCCGCAGCCGGCGCGCTCAGCGTCCTGCTGATCGTCGGCACGGCCATCGCGCTCATGCTCCAGCGCCGCTACCTGAGCAAGCGCCGCTTCGCGACCAATCCGCGAGCCGCGCCACCGCCGCTGCCGCTGGCGCCCGGATGGCGCGCACTCGCAACGGCCTTCAGTTGGGGCATCGTCGCACTTTCGCTGCTGCCGTTCCTGGCTGTCCTCTTCGTCTCGTTCCTCCATTTTCGCGGCCCGGTGCTCACGTGGCAGCTCGCGTTCTCCAATTATTCGATGCTGCTCGAAGGCTCGTTCCGCCCGCTGTACAACTCGCTGCTCCTGGCCACGACCACGGCCGTCGTCGCGACACTGCTGGGCGCGCCCATCGGCTACATCGTCACGCGCCATCGCGGCGCGCTTTCGACGGGGCTCGACGTGATCGGCATGATTCCGTTCGCGGTCTCGGGCACGGTACTGGCGATCGGACTGATCATCGCTTTCAACAGCGGCATCCTGATCCTGACCGGCGGATGGCTGATCCTGGTGATAGCCTATGTCGTGCGCAAGTTGCCGTTCTGCATCCGCTCGTCGTCGGCCATCGTGCGTCAGATCGAGCCAAGCCTCGAGGAAGCCTCGATCAATCTCGGCGTGTCGCCGCTGCGAACGTTTGTCACGTTGACCGTCCCGTTGATGGCGAGCGGGCTGATCGGCGGCATGATCCTGGTCTGGATCACCGTCGCGTCCGAGCTCAGCTCGACGATCGTGCTCTATACGAGCCGTTGGTCGACGATGACGGTGCGGATGTATCACTTCCTCGAAGGAGGCGAAGGAGCAGGCTCCGCCTCGGCCGCCGCCGCGATCCTGATCCTTTTCACGGCCGCTCCGCTGTTGCTGATCCACCGGCGCCTGCGCCGCCAGGACAATCCGATGCTGTAGCAGCCGGGAGGTGTGCCCGACATGAATGACCGTCCCGCCGTTTCGTTCACTTTCCGCGGCGACAACGTGGCTCCCGTCGCGCCCGAAATCCTGCGCGCGCTCGATGCCGCCAATCACGGGCTGGCGGCAGCCTATGGCGACGACGAATACAGCGCCCTGCTGAATCGGAAGTTCTCCGATTTGTTCGAGACCGAAGTGACGGTGTTTCCGGTGTCCACCGGCACGGCCGCCAATGCTCTGTCGCTCGCCACGTGCGTTCGTCCCTATGGCGCCGTCTATTGCCACGAGGAAGCGCATATCAACACAGCAGAAGGCGGCGCGACGGAAGCGTTCTCCGGCGGGGCCAAGCTCATCGGGCTTCCCGGTGCCAATGGCAAGGTGGAACCATCAACACTGGCAGCGGCGCTGAGGCACGCGGATCGTGGCATCACCAACCGGTCGCAACCGGATGCCGTGTCGATCACGCAGGCGAGCGAATACGGCACGGTCTACGTCCTCGAGGAGATCGCCGCCATCGGCGCCGGCGCGCGCGATGGCGGCATCCGCTTCCATATGGACGGCGCTCGATTTGCCAACGCCCTCGTGACGCTGGGATGCAGCGCGTCCGAGATGACTTGGCGCTCGGGCGTGGACATTCTTTCGTTCGGTGCCACGAAGAACGGCGCGATGGGCGCCGACGCCATCGTCGTGTTCAACCGCGAGCTCGTGGAGCCGCTGTCGTATCGTCTGCGGCGAGCCGGGCAGACCTGGTCGAAGATGCGCTTCGCCGCCGCGCAGCTCATTGCGTACGTCGAGAACGGCTTGTTTCTACGCCTCGCATCCCACTCGAACCAGCTCGCGTCGCGGCTCGGCCGCGAACTGGCGGCGATTCCGGGCGTGCGTTTGATCGCGCCGGTCGAGGCCAATCTCGTATTCGTCGCAATGCCGGAGCCGGCCATCGAGGCCCTGACAGCGGCCGGAGTCCGCTTCGCGCGACGCGGGGGCGGCGTCATTCGCCTGGTGACCCGTTTCGACGGGACGGAAGGCGAGGTCGATCAGTTCATTGCCCTCGTGCGCCGTTTGATCGGGTAGCGATCGGCCGAATCAGCGCAGTCATGCCATGCTTCAGGCCATCGCGCCCGGCGGTTTGTTCAACAGCGAGAACACCACGACCGGGCACGCGACCTGGAAGTCGCCGCTCGCGAAATCGGCGTCGATATTGCCGCTTTCGTTGTCACAGAAGAGCGCGAGCGCAACCTCGAACACCACGACGTCATTGGGCGGTACGGCAAACATCGTCGTGCTGAGACTCGCGCCGGACGAGACGGAAGTCGCCTCGACATCGGGGCCGAGGAAGGTTTGGGACATTGCCCCGATGGCCCCGATGTAGGCGGCGTCGTAGTTGCTGGACGTCACGCCGGTAGGCCACCCGAACCAGAGGTTGAACAACGCGTACGCATCCACCTCACTGGTGTTCACTCCGAGTCCCCACGGCGCATGCGCTCTGAGGTGCCCGCTGGCCGACATGAACGTGGCGGCGTTGATCACGGCATAATCCCCGTAGGGATTGGCCCAATAGAAGTAGAAACCCAACTTCTGGACGAGGGAGTCCGACGTCTTGAAGTCGAATTTCGCCCAGCTGCCGAACGGCACCTCGGCGGAATCGGCGACGTCCGCCAGCGGAATCGTCCAGATGAGGAAAGGCGTGTCCAGGGTGAAGGTCGGGTTCGGGAAAAAATCGCTGCGGGCAGCGAGATCGCCCAGCGCCTTGCTCTGCGCCGCGATGCTCGAAAAACGCGTACCCTTTCGCTGCGACGCGAGCTTGAGCGCGTCGGCCTTGTGCTGCGCGACCATGCGCTCAAGCTCCGCGCCGCGCTGTTCCTGCAGCGCCTGGAACTTCTTGAGGTCCAGTCCCGCTTCCTTCAGGAATGCGGACACCATCTTGTCCGACGCCTGGCTGTTCTTCTTTAGCGCGGCACGCTGAGCGCGGTCGGGTCGAAACGGGGCGGGATGCTTCGCCCGCTCGGCTTCGACGGCGAGAATCGCCTTCTTGAGCTCTGCTGTGGAAATCTCTTTCATGCTTTTCTCCTGTGACGTCGCTATAGAGGCCAGTTCGACCGTCCCCACGCCGCGAGACTGGTGAACCCGCTGCCCCCTGCCATCACGTTGTCTTTTTCGACGGTCCACCAGAGGAAATCGATCTCCTCTTCGCCGGCGACGACGCCGACGAGACGAGGATCGTTGCCCCACCATCCGAACATCGGGCCGCCCGAATCTCCGCCAGTGATGTCGGCGGTTTCCGATTCGAGCTCCTCGCCGCCGTTCGAGTCGCCGTCGGTGTCGTTCACATTGATGCCCCCCTGGAACGAGGGTCGCTCGGCATTCGCGATCGCCGCCGGATAACCGATGATGCTCCAGTACGGTTGGCCGTCCCACGCGTCCGAGTAGCCGTTATAGCCGAAGTATCCGAGCCACGATCCGAGTGGGTTGTACAGCCGACACACCGCCCAGTCGTAGCCGGTTAGGTTGCCGTGCACGTCGTAACCGCGAGCGTCCGAGACGTACGATTCGACGCCCGCGCCGTGCAGCGAAGCGCCGTCGTAATACGCGGGCACGAAGCGCATCCACCAGGGGCTGTCGCCCCACGGCACCATGTGTCCGGCCGTCATCAGGAGCCGGTCGCCGATCAGCGCACCGCTGCCGCTAAAACCGCGATTGTTGAATACACGCCCGACCAAACCCCAGGGCCAGGATGGATCGCGAAACTGCCAACGATCGTCCGCCCCGAAAACCCAGAGCGGCGTCACGCGGCGACCGTTGAACCTTCGCAAGACAGGCGGTGCTTCGACCGCGGGCCGGCGCGGGACGAACAGCGCGTCTGCCCAGTCGGGCCGGCGGCCCGAATAGGCAACCGTCTTGTCCGCTTCCTTGAGGAATATTTCCGGCTTCTCCCGCTTGAGGGTCAGTCCCGGCCGCGCGCCGCGCAGATCGTCGGCCGCCGGGACCGATACCTGCCAGACTCGCTCGTTCCCCTTGCCCAGTGGCTCGATGCTCGGCGAGGGCTTGTCTTTGGCCCGAACGTAGTAGGACCGCGTCTTCGCGATTTCCACCAGATTCTTCGGGAGCTTGCCCGACCCGAGGATCGGTCGGCGTGCATGCACTGCGCTGAGCGGGTCGGGAGCGTCCCGATCCCCGATAAAAGTCAGAGGTCGAATCGACATGAATGTCTCCTCGATTGGAGACGGAGTATCTCCGCTGCCCTCCGCTTCGCAACGAGTTACCCGGCGCGGCGGCTGCGCGGGTGGGCGCAGCTACAGGCGCCCTGAAAATCTAGCACCGAATCTCGTAGGCTACAAGTTGAAAATTCACGGAGGTCGGCCGCGCCGGATCGCGCAAGTTCTCCGCGGGCGCGCTCAGAGCGCGGCGATGAGCTAGTGGCAATTCGCCTGCTGCGGCGGCAGCAGCGGAACCGCTCCGATGTCCATGACTTCGGCGCGGACCTTGTTGTAGCAATTGCCGCCGTAGACGCGCAGGCCCGACACCTGGATACCTCCGAACACGCGCATGAAGTAGGAAAGATCGCTGCGAACACGCGCGGTAACGGACGCTTCTCCGGCTCCCGATTGGGAGTTCGCCGTTTGCATCACGTCCGTCGCCGCTACCGGGACGGGCGGCCCTCCGCAAGGGTCGCTCTGAAACAGATCCACGAAGAGGATGCCGAGCGACGGGTCGTCCACGTGGAAGCTGAACTTGGCGACGAACCCTTCCAACGATCCGGACGCAGTCGGCTTGAAGCTCACCTTGTACCAGTCTTCGTCGGACGTAGGCGTCGGCGTCGTGCGAATCTTGTGGATGCTCAAGTCAGGCTTGACGGACTTGTAGTCACTCACGCCGTGAATGGCGGGACCCAATGTCGGCAGCGAGATCGCGGACTTGAAATCGTCGGTCGTGTCCTTCGCCTCCTCGGCGTCCCAGCCGCCGGTGCATGCGAGCAGCGGATTTTTGCCGGCGCTGCGGCGTGCGAGACGGACGAGCTCGAGCAAATCGATGTAACCGACCTTGTCGACCTCGGCGTCGGTGCTGGGCGTGCACATCGAGCCGTCCTGCCGCCTGGGATTCGCGGAACGGCAGGCCGAATCGCGCAGCAGCGTTCGAGCTGCATCGGTCGTGAGCAGCGGATTGATCGACAGGGCCAGAGCCAGGGCGGCTGCGACCATCGGCGTGCCGTAGCTCGTGCCGGCGCCGGTCGGCGCGGGTGATGCCTGGTCGGGCGCCTGCATGGTCTTGATGGACCGCGCCGGCGCATAGATCGAGATCGAGCTGCCCTTGCCGCTCACCCGCTTGAGCGCGCCGTCGATGCCGCCGACGCAGATCACGTTTCGCAGCGTGCAGGGGATCATTCGCAGCTCGTTCACGTCGTCGCCCGTGTTGTTCGACGCACCGGCGACGAGCAGCAATCCTTTGGCTTCGGCATCCTTCGCCGGGCCGCTGACGGTGTTCAACGCCTCGCCAACCGTGATGAGCACGGCGATCTCCGCACACGGAACCGCGCTCAAGGGAGGAAACATGATCTGCAGCAGGAAGCAGGCGATGCCCGAGGCGAGACCCTCCTGCACGGCATTGCAGATGTCCATCGAGAACAAGCCCAGATCCTCGGTGCAGTTCTGGCCCTGGCTGATACTGATGATGCGTGCGCTCGGTCCGCTTACGTCGGGAATCGCGCGCGCGATGGCATACGCCATCGTGAAAGTGTCGTCTCCCATCTTGATGAGGTACGGCCGCGCCACGGGGAATCCCACGCCTCCGGTGCCCTGGACGTCGTTCCAGCTCGAGAACGCGATGCTCGCGACATTCGCCCCGTGCCACGTGGCAATACCGCCACCCGGCACCGGCCCCACCGCTTCGGCTTTGAGCGTCATCCAGCTGCATTTGGTCGATGCGAGGCCGACGTCACACTGGGGAATGTCCATCATGAGTGCCGTCGGGTCCGCGCCATAGTCCTTGACCACCGCCGACTTCGACGGCGAGTAGTCGTCCGGCCCCGCGAAGCCGTGGTCGATGATCGCAACGGTGATGTCAGGCGTGGAAGGGACGAGGAAAAGGCTCGCGAGAGCCATGCCTTCCGCGAAGTTCACGCTCGACGTATTGGGCGCGAACCACGTCGGGGTGAAGAGGTCGCCGCTGCCACCTTCCGCAGTCTTCGGCGGAACGAGATCGTGCGTGAGAACGTCGAGCGAGATCGCCAGTCCGCCGACGGTCTCTTCGAGCACGAGCGCGCCCATTCGGAGCGCCGTCGGCGAGCTGAAGCGATAGCGTCCGGGCGCTGCGCCGAGGAGCTCGGCCAGCGGCTCAAGATGCGCAGGGTCCGCCGTGCGCGGATCGACCTTCACCAGGTGATGCTGGCCGAGCGACGCAACGATCTCGCCGTGGCGACGAGCGAGAAAGCGCGTCAGCTCCGCGTGGTCGCGCTCCAGAACGATGACGTGATTGCGGACGAAGCGGATGCTCCTTCCCTGTTCGTCCGTGAGCGCGTCGACCTGAACGGTTTCGGCCTGGGCGCCGCGAGACGATGCAGGCTCGACCGCGAAGCGGCTCTTGCCCGCGCTCTTCGCCGGCACGGCGGCGAGGGCCGCCGCGAGAATGCCGCCCTTCGCATCGCGTGCGAGCGCGCCCAGCACCGATCCCGGCTGGACGCGCAAGCTGCGGGCTCCGGCGCTCGCCTTGGTGCCGACGAGACGCACGCATTGTGTCGATTCGAAGCGTCCTCGTTCCGCCGATCGCATGGAGAGCGAGACGCGGCCGGTCGCGCGGCTGCGATCGGTCGCCGCGACCTCGACCGTGGGCGGCGCGCTTCGGGCGCCGCTCGAAGCATCGAGCATCGTCAACGATACCCTCGCGCAGTCCCCCGCCTTGTACAGCGGCGCGTCGAAGCGCAGATACGCCCGCGGTCTCGAAGCGGCGGGTTGAGAAGCGGCCGGGCCGCCGACCTGCTGACCCTGAACCGAACCGAGTAGTCCGAAGCAAGCGATGAAAATCCAGATGCCAGAGAAACGAGATGCGGAAACGGATGCGCGCATATGACCTCCCCAACGCCGCTGCTTTGCCGATACCTGGACCTACACCCCTTTCCTCTTTTTTACTTTACAAACGCAGGTTGCATCCCTGGTACACCTGTCGGCGTTCCAGTTGTAGAGACCGTCGCTGCAGACGGCAGCTTTCCCCTCGGGGCAAGTTATGGAGCAGCCCTTGCAGGTGCCTGATGCAGGTTTGCTACACGAATTGCTACTGCCCGAATTGCCACTGCCGCTTGGCGGTGTGTCAGCGAGTGACGCTGCGGACATGAGCAGAAGAACTGCCCCAAAGAGAAATAGCTTCATTTCACCCTCCCTCAATCCGCGCCGCGAACCCCAGCGCAGGGGGACGTCAGTTCCGAGGCGGAACGGCGTCCGGCGTGCGCGTTCGGTCGAGCGCCGGCCACTGCTGCGATATGGCCCGCAGCGGCGTTTCCTTTCGGGTGAGGCGCTCAACGGTGAGCGCGAACACTTCGTGGAGTAGATCACCGGCCCTTTACAAATGTAGAGCAGCGGCACCACATATGGCCAGCCGTCCACCGAAACGATCGCGAGGCGAGCGACGCTACGAAAAGCCCGGTGCCTGTGAACATTTTACAGAAGGCGTCCTCTTCCCTGTCAATGCGCCGCGAGGGCTCTCCACCTTGCCGCCGAAGGTGAGCTGATCGAGGATGACGCTGTTCTCGGCAGTGAGCCTGCGCTCGTCGATGAGGTAGTGGACCTTCATCAACAGCTTCCCCTTCTCGATTCCATAGCCGACGTACTTGCCGGAGTAGGGCGACACGGCGGCAACTCAATGTCGCTGGCGTTCGCCTTGATGTCGAGGAACAGACTCTTACTGGCCTAGGGCGAAGGCAACCCAACCTGTGCCGCCACTTGACCCTCAGGCGGAACTTCTTGACTTGAATACCTTCGAAAGCATGGTGTCAACCACTACCGTGGACATAAGACTGTTCGTGTTAGCGATGGCGGAGGTCGCGCTGATCACGCTGACGACTTCGGCTTCTGTGCACGCATCCCTTGGGGGAATCGAGACGACGATCGAGGCCGACAGGCTCGCGATTGATGCCACACAGCGGACGCAGCGCACGCCGCGGTTCACCTTGCATGAGCTGCAGGCGCCGTCTGGCACAACGATCCGGGAATATGTCTCGCCGGCCGGGACGGTATTCGGGGTCGCCTGGCAGGGTCCCTTTATGCCCGACCTACGACAACTGCTAGGCGCGCATTTCGACGAGTACGTCGCAGCCATGGAGACGAGCCGCATTCGACGCTCGCCCGTGCTTGTGCAATTGCCAGGCTTTGTACTTCAGTCGAGCGGCCACATGCGCGCGTTCGCCGGTAGTGCATACCTTCCGCAGGCTTTACCACCGGACGTCGCGGCAGAGGAGATCAGGTGACAAGAAGTTTGCTGCGCGCGCTGCTGGCGGTGTCGGCACTGACCGCATTGCTCTCTCTGGCGGCGTGCGGCGGTGGGGGCGGGTCCGGCGGAGGATCATCCTCGAGCCCACCGGCTCAGAATACGCAGTCCATCACCGTGGACGGCGGGCCGGCAAACATTCCTAACTTCGCATTCACAAGCGTAACGATCTGCGCTCCTGGCTCCAGTAATTGTCAGACCATCGACCACATTCAGGTCGATACCGGTTCAAGCGGACTCAGGATCATTGCGTCGGTCCTTTCTCCAGGGCTGTCGTTACCCCAGCTGACCGAAGCTGGCGGCAACCCGCTCGTCGAATGTGCGCAGTTCGTGTACGGTTTCAGCTGGGGGCCGGTGAAGCTTGCCGATATCCGCATAGCAGGGGAGCAGGCAAGCTCGGCACCTATCCAAGTGATTGGCGACGGTAGTTTCCCAGCGATCCCCCGGAGCTGCTCGAATAGCGGCCCACCCCAGGACACGGTAATGAGCTTCGGAGCCAATGGCTTGCTGGGGGTCGGTCTGTTTGCGCAGGATTGCGGCAGCACTTGCGCGCAAACCGCGATTCCAGGGACCTATTACAGCTGCCCAACAAGCACATGTCAGCCGGTACAGGCCGCCTTGGCCATGCAACTGCAAAACCCGGTCGCACTTTTCAGTGCCGACAACAATGGGGTCATCATTCAGTTGCCATCGGTCCCCGCTGCAGGCGCACCCACGGTCACCGGTTCGATGATCTTCGGGATAGGGACTCAGGCGGATAACGGGCTTGGTGGCGCAACGGTGCTACCGACGGACCCCAACACTGGCACGATCGTGACAACCTACAACGGTCAAACCTACACGAACAGCTATGTCGATAGCGGCTCGTCCCTTGTGTTCTTCGGGATCACGGCCTTCCCGATCTGCATCGGGTCGGCCCAGGGATTCTATTGCCCGACTGCGACACAGAACCTATCGGCGACATTGCAGGGAACGACGCAAACGAGCAGTCATGTCGGGTTCTCCGTAGCCAATGCCGATCAAATTTTCACCGCCAATCCGAGCTTCAATGCGTTCGATGACCTCGCAGCTCCAAGCGGCGACACCGACACATTTGCATGGGGTTTGAGCTTCTTCTATGGCCGCAGCGTTTACACCGCTATAGAGGAGCGCAATACACCCGGCGGGCAAGGGCCCTACTTCGCCTTTTAGTTACGTCGGCAACCCAAACCCTGCACAAAACCCTGCTTCTCATCGGTGCGTCTCGTGGCCTTGGCTATGCCATAGCTGAGGAATACCTCAAACTTGGCTGGACCGTCGTTGCCACTGCGCGAAAGGAGTCCAGATCCAAGCTGGATGCTCTTGCTGCGACTTCTGGGGGACGGCTGGAAATCGAAACGGTCGACATCAACGTTCCCTCTCAGGTCGTCGCACTACGCGGGCGTTTGGGTTCGAGAAAGTTTGATCTGTTATTCGTCAATGCGGGCGTCAAGAACGACGATCGGGAGACGATAGCGGATGTTTCGACAGACGAATTCGTGCGCGTGATGGTAACAAACGCGTTGAGTCCGATGCGCGTTATTGAGACCTTGCAGGATCTTGTACCAGCCAGCGGTACGATCGGCGTGATGTCCTCTGGACAAGGCAGCGTCGCTAACAATGTATCGGGATCTTACGAGGTATACCGCGCCAGCAAGGCGGCGCTGAATACGCTGATGCGAAGCTTCGCGGCTCGCCACGCCGGCGATCCCCGGGCGATGTTGCTGATGGCTCCGGGATGGGTACGCACCGACATGGGTGGCCCTAAGGCGCGCCTGAGCATCGAAGAAAGCATTCCGAGCCTGGTCAGAACCGTGAATGCACAAGAAGGCAAGGTCGGTGTGCAATATCTCGATTACCTTGGCCGGACCGTTCCCTGGTGAGCGGGTGCCCCGCACAGTCTTGATAAGCTTGGCGACGACGTTGCCGATTCGGGCGCGATACCGGCGATGCGCGAGCCTTTCAGCTGCGCCCGCGCCGACGCTGCAGATGCGCCTCGAGGCGCCGCAGCAGCGCATCGATGGCGAACCCGACTATGCCGATCGCGATCATGCCGGACATCACGATCGACGTGCTGATGCTGGCCTGACCCTTGACCAGAACGTATCCGATGCCGCTCGAAGCGACGATCAATTCGGCGCCGACGAGCGACTGCCAGCCCAAGCCGGCGCTCACTCGCAACCCGGCGACGATCGAGGGCACCGACGCGGGCAGAAGCACTTCGGTGATGATGTGCCAATGGCGCGCGCCCAGCGTTTGCGCGGCCTCGATCAGGCGCCGGTCCACATAGCGCGCCCCGCGGTGAGCGTTGATCAGGCAAGGCGGAAACGCGCCGGTGAAAATAACCAGCACCGGGCCGCCGATCCCCGTCCCGAACCACAGCGCTGCAAATGGAACCCACGCGATCGGAGCGACGAAACGCAGGGCGTCGAACAATGGGGAGACGATCGCGTCGATCCAGCGAAACCATCCCATGATCAGACCGAGCGGTACGCCGATCAGCACCGCCAGACCGAATCCCATGCCGAAGCGCACGAAGGACGAAAGCAGATGCTGCTGCAGCGTAAAACCGGAGAAAGGCTCGCGCGTCAACTCCACGAACTTCGCCGCGACCGACCACGGAGGTGGCACGAACTGACGTGGTACCAGCCCCGACACCGACACCAGCGTCCAGATGCCGAGGAACGCCAGCATGCCCGCGCAACTCAAGACGATGAACTCGCGCCGGCTGGGCGCCGCGCGCACGCTCATCGCGAATGCCACGGCATCGCCCGTGTCTCGAGCCACGCCAGCGCCGTCGTCATCAGTGCGCCGGCAATTGCGACGCTGATCATGCCGACGACGATCATCGCCGGAAAGAGGTCGAGCCCGGCCTGATAGAGCACGTGCCCGAGCCCGACGATGGCGCCGATCAGCTCCGCGGCGACGAGTGTGGTCCAGCAGGCTTGCAGCGAAAGACGCAGGCCGGTGAATATCAGAGGCAGGGCGCCGGGGATCAGCACCTCGCGCACGAGCATCGCGCGGCGGACGCCCAGCGAGCGCGCCGCCTCGATCAGGTACGGCTCGATCGAGCGCACGCCCGCGTAGCTGTTGATCACCGCGGGAACGAACGCGGCGAACCAGATGACCAGCACCTTCGCGGCATCGCCCAGACCAAGCCAGACGATCGCGAGCGGAATCCAGGCGAGCGGCGGAATCGGACGCAGCAGGAGGAAGACCGGATTGATGAGCGCTTCGGCACGCCGACTCCAGCCCATCAGCATGCCGAGCGGGACGCCGACGGTCACGGCCACCGCGAAGCCCATCAGCACGAGCCAGCAGCTATGCAGGAAATGCTCGTGCAACCGGCCGTCGGCGTAGCCCTTTATCGTGATCTGCTTCGCCGCCTGCAGCACTTCCGCCGGCGTGGCGAAGTACACCGACGGAATGATGTGCGTGGCCTGCGTGAGCACGTACCACAGAGCGACGACGCCGACGAGCGTCGCCGCGCCCACTACCAGCCGCGAGGGGTCCGCTCGCTTATGCATCTGTGCCATGGGTCGAGTCTGAAGATTCGTCGTCCCCGCGAACGCGGGGACCCAGCGACTTTCGAGCCGAAGACTCCGGGTTCCCGCTTGCGCGGGAACGACGATCTGCTCAGTCGGCGCGATTCGCGAACGCCTTGAGCTTCGGGTCGCGATCGACCATCTTCATGTACTCGTCGGTGATATAGCTCGACGCCTGCGGCACCTCGGCAATCGCGCCCGTGCCTTTCATGAACTCGCCGATCTGCGTCATCCACTTGTCGACATCGGACGGGCCCTTGGAGCGGTCCATGATTCTGAGCTGTCCCGCGAGGTCGTATGTCGGCCGGGTGTCGAACTCCTTCTTCATCGAAGCCTCGGTGATGGACACGCCGCCGATGTCGTACGCACGATCAGTGCACCCGGGACGATCGTTCCCGTGTCCTTGCCGGAGCAGATCACTTTCGCGCCGGCCTTTTCCTCCATGGTGTAGATGTTCGGCGCCCACAAGCCGCCGAGATCGGCATTGTTCGACGACATCGCGGAGATGATCTCGGCCTGCCCCATGCTCTTGATCGTGACGTCGGATTTCTTGAGCCCCCATTTGGCGAGACAGGACTGCACGGCATAGTCGCCGGTGGAGTTCGCCGTGAGCACGATGGTCTGGCCCTTGATCGATTGCGGGCTCTTCATGAACGCGTCCGCCTTCGCGGCGGTGGCGAGCAGCGCATTGCCCGCCGACTCGTCGTTAGTAAGACCGATAGTGAGAAGGTTGTAGCGCACCGCCCCGAGTTCCGCCGGCACCGATCCGGTGCCACCGACGTCCCACGACTTCGAAGCCGACGCGGCGATCTGCGGAACGCCCGCGGGGAAGGTGCTGAACGCGGGCTTCAGGCCCAGCTCGGCCCACCAGCCCTTCTGCTCGGCGACGTAGAACGGCAGCGACCAGTACAGCGCAGGCTGGTAGCTCACCTTGATCTCGGTGAGCTGAGCCTGCGTTGCGGATGCGGCGGTGCAAAGGGCGACCGCGAATAACAGTTGGCGCAGATGCTTCGTCATGGTTCGTTCCTCCCGTGATGTATCAGCTCCAAATAAGCAACTTCAGTGCTCGGCGCGCTCCTGCTGCTCGCGCAGCAGGCGCCAGATGTGCGTGCGCAGATGGACGAACGACGCCTCGTCCATGACGTCCTCGATGCGTTCGTGCCGGTCCCAGCGTTTTTCCTTTCGCACGGTTGCCACGTCGATGATTTCACCGATCCTGCCTGGCCGACGCGTCATGACGACGACGCGATCGGCAAGATAGACGGCCTCGTCCACCGCGTGCGTTATGAACAGAACCGTGCGCGGGCTCACCCGCGCAAGCTTGATGAGCTCCTCCTGCATCACCACGCGAGTCTGCGCGTCGAGCGAGCCGAAGGGCTCGTCCATCAGCAGCACGTCGGGATCGAGCACATAGCTGCGCGCGATCGCAACACGCTGCTGCATGCCGCCCGATAGCTGATGCGGAAACGCCGATTCATAGCCCTGCAGACCCATCAGCTCGACATAGCGCGCAACGCGCGAACGGCGCTCGGGTGAGGCGACGCGCGTCGCTCGGAGACCGAAGTCGATGTTCTCGACCACCGTCTTCCATGGAAAGAGCGCGAATTGCTGGAACACCACCGAACGATCGGGACCGGGTCCGGTAACGGGCCTGCCGCCCACGGTCACTGAGCCGCGGGTCGGAAACTCCAGGCCTGCTGCCATGCGCAGGCACGTCGTCTTCCCACATCCGGAAGGACCGACGATGGCGACGAACTCTCGCGCGCGCACTTCGAAGCTCACGTCGTCGACCGCCGGGACGTCCTTCCCGTTGCGACGAAAGTGGCGCGCCACCCGGTCGAAAACGATGTCGCTCACGGCCGCAACACGATCTTGGCCGCCGCCGCGCGCCCCTGGTCGAGATCGCGGAACGCCCGCGCGCCCTCGGCGAGCGATCGTTCCTCGACCCAGGCCAAGTCGCCGAACGCCCCCTCGTGCAATGCGATCGCGGCGGCGCGCAGGTCCGCAGTCGCGTACGTGTAGACGCCGATCAGCGTGATTTCGGCGAGCGTGAGCTTGCGCATGTCGATTTCGGAGGCCGCATCGGCGAGCCCGACGTGAATTATCACGCCGCCGGGCTTTGCCGCCGCGAGCGCGGCGTGCCTGGTCGCCTTTGCGCCGACTGCGTCGATGACGAGGTCGACGCTGTTCTCGGCCGGGCCCGGACCCTCTGCGGGATCGTAGGTTACGCAGCCGGCGGCGCGTTCCGCGGCGTCGCGCCGCAGCGCGTTCAGCTCGCCTAGGCGAATGTGCCGGCAGCCGTAGCTGCGCAGCAGCAGCGCGCTGAGCAAGCCGATCGCTCCGCCGCCCAGGATCAGCACGCGGCTCTCGGGAAGGGGCCGCACGAGCGCCCGTCCCGCGGCGTTGATGGCGTGCAGCGCCGTGGCCGCGGGCTCGGTCAAGGCAGCGGCACGTGAAGTCATGCCGTCGGGCAGCTCGATCACGCTCGAAGCCGCCGTGGTCACGTATTCCGCGAATCCGCCCGCGCGCGTCATGCCGATCATGGTGCGATTGGCGCACAGGTTGTTGCGGCCCTGAACGCAGAATTCGCAGTATCCGCAGGTAATCAGCGGATTCACCGTAACGCGGCAGCCTGCTCCCGGTCCGGCCTCGATCTCGCCGGCGAGCTCGTGGCCGAGGATCAACGGCGGCGTCCGGCGAGGATCGCGACCATGGTAAGCATGCATATCCGAGCCGCAGATGCCCACGGCGTCGACCCGAATCAACACCTCGCCGGATGCCGGCATCGGCTGCGGTTCATCGCGATAGACGATCTCGTTCGGACCCGTGTAGACCAGCGCCTTCACGCGATCATCCAGCAGAAAAGCCGCCATCGACGAATATCGTCTGGCCGGTGACATAGTCCGAGGCGCGGCTCGCGAGAAACAACGCCGTTCCCCACAGGTCGGGCAGCTCGCCGTTGCGGCCGACGAACGTGCGCTGCGCCATCTGCGTCCAGCGCGCCTGATCGTTCACGACCGGTGCCGTCAGCTCGGTGGCGAAGAACCCCGGCGCGATCGCATTGGCGTTCACGCCGTGCCGCGACCAGGCCTCGGCTTGCGCGCGCGTGAGCTGCGCGATCGCGCCCTTCGAGGCACCGTACGGCGCGCAATCCGCGAAGGCGCGCACCGACTGCAGCGAGGCGATGTTGATGATGCGTCCGAAGCCGCGCGCGATCATTGCCGGGGCGAGGCGCTGCGCCAGGAAAAACGGCGCATCGAGGTTGAGCCTCATCGTCGTATCCCAGTCGTCTTCCGTTACGTCGAGCATCGATTTCCGGCGGTTGGTTCCGGCGGCGGACACGAGTATATCGGGTGCGCCGAACGATTCGCCTGCTTGCGTGCCGCATTCCTTGAGCGAAGCGCGATCGGCGAGATCGCACGGCAGGCTCGCCGCGCGGCCGCCGGCCCTGCGGATCTCATCGCGAACGGCATCGAGCATGGAGGCCCGCCGGGCCACGAGCACCACCGCCGCGCCGGCGCCGGCAAACGCCAGCGCGATCGACCGGCCGATGCCCGAGCTCGCGCCGGTTACCACCGCAACGCGACCCGAAAGATCGAACAGGCTCGTCCCCGACATCCGCGTTCAGGTCTCCACCTGTGCGCCGCGCTCGAAGCGTTCCTGCGGGAAGTATTTCGCCAGCCGATCGTCGGCGGTGCGCGCGTGGGCTTCCATGCCTTCCAGGCGCGAGATACGCGAGGTAACCTGGGCGATGTCGCGGTTCGCCTCGCGCGTCATGCGTTGCCAGGTCACGGTCTTCAGGAACTTGTGCACGGACAGACCGCCCGAGTAGCGCGCCGCGCCCTTGGTGGGAAGGATGTGGTTGGGACCGGACGTCTTGTCGCCGAAAGCGACCGTGGTTTCCTCGCCCAGGAACAGCGAGCCGTAGCAGGTCAGGCGCGCGAGCCACCAGTCGAGATCCTTCGCGTGCACTTCCAGGTGTTCCGGCGCGTAGCGGTCGGAGAGATCCGCGATCTCCTCGCGCGTATTGGCGAGCACGACTTCGCCGTAGTCGCGCCAGGCGCTCCCGGCTGCATCGCGCGCGGTCGGGGGCAGCTTCGCGATCAGCTCCGGCACGAGCTGCATCACCTTAACCGCGAGCGGGCGCGATGTAGTCATCAGCCAAGCCGGCGACTCGTGACCGTGTTCGGCCTGGCCGACGAGGTCGCAGGCGACGATCGAGGCGTCCGCGCTCTCGTCGGCGATGACCGCGACTTCCGAGGGACCCGCGAACACGTCGATGCCGACTTTGCCGAACAGCATGCGCTTCGCTTCGGCCACGAACTTGTTTCCGGGTCCGACGACGATGTCCGCCGGCTTGCCGGTGAACAGTCCGAAGGCCATTGCGGCAATCGCCTGCACGCCGCCGAGTGTGAGGATCGTATCGGCACCTGCGACTTTCATCGCATAGAGAACCTGAGGATGAATGCCTTCGTCGCGATAAGGGGTCGAGCTTGCGACGACGAACGGAACGCCCGCGGCCTTCGCGGTGGCAATGGCCATGTAAGCTGATGCGATGTGCGCATAGCGCCCCGTGGGAACGTAACAGCCGGCCACATTGACCGGGATCAGCCTCTGGCCGGCCGTGAGCCCCGGCTGCATCTCGATCGTAAATTCACGGATCGATTCACGCTGGGCCTGCGCGAAGCGGCGCACGCGCTCCGTCGCGAAGTCGATGTCGTGCTTCACGGCTGCCGGGATATCGCGAGTCCGCCGCTCGATCTCCTCCGGCGGCAGCACGATCGGCCCCGTCCAGTGATCGAGCTTCGCCGCGTAATCGCGCACGGCCTGCTCGCCGTTGCGCGCTATTTCCGTGAGCATCTGCTCGGCGACCGCACGCGCCGCTGCAGTTTCGGTCTCCGGCGACTTCGCAGCTCGCTTCAGGTACTGGATGGACACGGCCGGC
>Ga0335083_10004241_pt1 | contig 18330 bp, 21 predicted proteins | sample Lox_Sample_42_FD_206716 | JGI IMG/M metagenome (GOLD analysis project Ga0335083, IMG submission 206716) | Soil microbial communities from Loxahatchee National Wildlife Refuge, Florida, United States - Lox_Sample_4.2 | ecosystem: Environmental > Terrestrial > Soil > Wetlands | place: USA...
TTCGGGTTCTTCTTCGCGACCACGACGCTGATCATCGCGGTGCCGACCGCGCTCAAGGTCTACAACTGGGTGCTGACGCTGTGGCGCGGCGACATCCACCTGACGGTGCCGATGCTGTTCGCGATCGGCTTCATCTTCACGTTCATCCACGGCGGGCTCACCGGCCTCTTCCTCGGCAACGTGACGGTCGACGTGCCGCTGTCGGCGACCTACTTCGTGGTCGCGCACTTCCACATGGTGATGGGTGTCTCGCCGATCCTGGTCGTCTTCGGGGCCGTGTACCACTGGTACCCCAAGATGAGCGGCAAGATGATGAACGACACGCTCGGCCGCCTGCACTTCTGGATCACGTTCCTCGGCGTCTACGCGATCTACCTGCCGATGCATTACCTCGGCATCCTCGGCGTGCCGCGGCGCTACTTCGCGTACACGACCGCGGACTTCCCGGCGAACGTGCAGCAGCTGAACGCCGCGATCACGGTGTCGGCGCTGATCGTCGCGGCGGCGCAGCTGATCCTGCTCTTCAACATCGTGTACTCGCTCTTCAAGGGCAAGCCCGCGGGCCCGAACCCGTGGCGCGGCACGACGCTCGAGTGGCAGACGCCGGACACGCCGCCGCACCACGGCAACTGGGGCGCGAAGCTGCCGGTCGTGTACCGCTGGGCGTATGACTACAACGTGCCGGGCGCGACCGAGGACTTCATCCCGCAGAACGTGCCGCCGGGTCCGGGCGCACCGGCCTCGCACGGCCACGGGCACGACACATGACGCTCGGGGCCGCGTACGGCGCGCTCGCCTCGGGGGTGTTCGTCTGGGCGCTCCTGGTCAGCCGCCTGCGCGCGAAGTCGTGGCAGACCAAGGGCGTGGCCGGCGCGATCCACGAGGGCGGCGCGACCGACCTGTCGCCGAACCGCATCGGCCTCATCACCTTCCTCGGCGTCATCACCTCGCTGTTCGCGCTCTTCCTGACCGCGTACCACATGCGGATGATGGATGGCATGCAGCACGGCGACTGGGAGCGCTTCCCGGTCCCGCGGATCCTGTGGCTCAACACGTTCATCCTGATGCTGGGCTCGGTGGCGATGCAGTGGGCGAAGTCGGCGGCGGCGACCGGCACCGACGCGCAGCTCCGCGGCCGGCTCGTCACCGGCGGCATCCTGACCGTCGCCTTCCTCATCGGCCAGCTGATGGCCTGGCGCGAGCTCGCCGCGAGCGGCTACTTCTCGCCGCGCAATCCCGCGGTCGCGTTCTTCTACCTGCTGACCGCGGTGCACGGCCTGCACGTGCTCGGCGGCCTCGCGGTGTCGGCGCGGACGCTGATCAAGATGTACGTCCCGGCGCCCAAGGCCGTGGACGTGCGCCAGATCGTGGCGCTCGCGACGATCTACTGGCACTACCTGTTGCTCGTTTGGCTCGTGTTGTTCGGCCTCTTGTTGTCCACCTGAAGAACCCAAGGATTCCGAGCGTATGGCGACCGACGTAATGAACGCAGGAGCAGGCGCTCCCGCACTCGAGGGACTGGCCGGCGTTTCGGCGGACCTGGCCGCCGACAAGCAGGCGTTCCCGGTGCCCTGGGGCAAGCTGATGATGTGGATCTTCCTGCTCAGCGACACGTTCATCTTCTCGTGCTTCCTGACGGGCTACATGAACGTGCGCATCTCGACCACCGCCGCGTGGCCGAACGTCAGCAAGGTCTTCAGCCTCTCGATCGGCCAGACCGAGGTGCCGCTCCTCCTGATCGCGATCATGACGATGGTGCTGATCACGAGCTCGGGCACGATGGCGATGGCCGTCAACTACGGCTACCGGCGCAACCGCTCGGTGACGACGTCGCTGATGCTGATCACCGCGGGCCTCGGCGCCTGCTTCGTCGGCATGCAGGCCTTCGAGTGGAGCAAGCTGATCCTGATCGAGGGCGTCCGGCCCTGGGGCAGCCACCTGGGCGCCCCGCAGTTCGGCGCGGTGTTCTTCATGGTGACGGGCTTCCACGGCCTGCACGTGTCGGCCGGCGTCGTGTACCTGTGCGTCATCGCGATGCGGGTCTGGAACGGCTTCTACGACCGCAAGGGGACCTACGAGACCGTCGAGGTCGTCGGCCTCTACTGGCACTTCGTCGACCTCGTCTGGGTCTTCATCTTCGCCCTGTTCTATCTCTGGTAGTAGCAACACATGGACCACACCGCCGTTAAGGGTCAGGACCACGCCGAGGGGACGCAGCACCCGATCGCGATCTACCTGTGGATCTGGCTGCTCCTCTTCGTCGTCAGCTCCTTCTCCTACATGGTCGACTACTTCCATGTGCAGGGCGTGCTGCGCTGGACCCTGATCCTGATCTTCATGATAGTGAAGGCCGGGTTCATCGTGATGATCTTCATGCACATGGCGTGGGAGCGCCTGGCGCTGAAGCTGGCCATCCTGGTGCCACCCCTGGCCCTATTGGTGCTGATCGCGCTGATGGCGATCGAGGGCGACTACACATTCCTGACCCGGCTCGCTTCTTTTGTACACTAGGCGGCCCCAAGCCAGCCTGAACAAGGGATCGAGATGACGAAGAAGCACGACAAGACGTTCGTTAACCTGGTGAGCGTCGTGATCGGCTGCCTCATTGGCCTCGCCTTCGCCATCTTCGCGCTGTCGAAGTACGTCGGTGCGAAGGAGGAGAAGCTCAAGGAGACCGACCCCGGCTACCGGGCCGAGGTCCAGGAGCGGATCACCCCGGTCGGCAGGGTCGCGGTCGCCGGCCAGGACAACTCGGCCCTGGTGATCGCCCCGTCCGGCCCCAAGGTCGCGGCGGCGCCGGTCAAGATGCTCGCCGTGATGTCGGGCGAGGAGACCTACAAGATGACCTGCAGCGCCTGCCACGGCACCGGTGCCGGCGGCGCGCCCAAGTTCGGGAGCCTCAAGGACTGGGGTCCCCGCATCAAGCAGGGCCTCCCGGTCCTGAAGCAGCACGCGCTCGGCGGGCTCACCGGCGAGGCTGGCGTGATGCCGCCGAAGGGCGGTCGCCCGGACCTGCCCGATGAGTCGGTCGCGAACGCGGTCGAGTACATGGTCAAGGCCGCGAAGTAACCCCGGGGAATTCAGCCGATGTGCGAGAGCTTGAGCAGGTGCTCGAGGTCCCTGAGCATCGGCGGCTCCGCCGTCCCCGCCGGGTAGGTCATCATCAGGTTGCCGAGCGGATCGACGAGGTAGGTCCGCCCCGGCGGGAACCGCGCGCCGTTCGCGAGCCGAAGCGCCTGCGCAAGCCGCGCCCCTTCCTCGCCCGCGAGCCAGGCGACACCGAGCTCGGCCGACCGCTCCGGCGTCGACGCCCCGCAGCAGGGCGCGTCGATGAGCAGCACGCGATGCGCGCGCGGCGCATCGGAGCCGAGCGCCTGCACCACCGAACGGGCCACCTCGAGCGCCCGGCGGCAGTCGCCGTCGCAGTCCCCCCGCGCGACGTACACGAGCGTCCAGCGGCCGCGCAGGAGCTCGGCCGTCGTCGTCGAGCCCGTCCGCATCGCGAGGATCGCGTCCGGCAGCGGCCGTGCCGGCGTCACGAGCTCGCCCTGGTTGGTGTGCCCGGCGGGTCGCAGGCGCACGCCGTAGTACGCCCAGAACGAGAGCGCGAGCGGACCGAGGAACAGCGCGGCGATCAGGATCAGCTGCGCCCGGCGGCGCATCACGACGGGACGCGGGGGTGGGGTCGGTTTCATGGGCCGGGCGCGGGACGGCGGAAGCTCGTGACGAGGTAGAGCACGATGAGCGTGAGGGCGAGCGCGAACCACTGCACGGCGTAGCCGACGTTGCGGTCCGCGGCCGGCGCTTCGGGCCGCCAGTCGCGCCGGTAGCCGTCCGGCTGCTCGCGGTCGAGCAGCACGAGTCGCGGGTAGAGCGGCGTGCCGAGGAGCGCGCCGAGCGCCGCCCAGTCGGGGTAATTGAGCACGCGCGGCCAGCCGCTCGCGCCGGTCGAGGGCTTCTCGAGCCCCGCGCGCGGCAACAGATCGAGCCGGCCCGTGACCGTGCGCAGATCGGCGCCGACCGCGACGTCGGGGAGCCGCTCGCGACTCTGGCCGAGCGCGACCCAGCCGCGATCGACGAGCAGCGTCGCGCCCGCGGCCGTCACGAACGGCGTCAGCACGCGATAGCCGACCTGCCCGTGCTCGGTCATGTTGTCGAGGAGCACCTGGTGCTCGGGCGCGTAGCGGCCTTCCAGCCGGACGTGCAGGTAGCGGGGCGCCCGCTCGGCCGCCGGCAACGCCACGGGCGGCGCGTCCGCGGCCGTGAACGCCGCCGCCTGCGCACGGCGCGCCGCCGCGCGGTCGAGCTGCCAGTGGCCCGCCCACGCCATCAGCGCGACGAGCACGGCGACGAGGAGCGTCGGCACGAGGCGCGGGGCGAAGCGGCGTCGGGCGGCGGGAGCAGCCACTATACTGGCCGCCCGACCGGAGACCCTGCCATGGACGTGATTCGCTGGCTGATCATCGCGACGCTCCTCGCCATCGTCTGGAGCCTCGGAACGGCGCTGTATCACCTGTCGAAGCCGACCGGGAACCCGGACAAGATGCTGCGCGCGCTCACCTGGCGCATCAGCCTCTCGCTCGGCCTCTTCATCCTGCTGCTGGTCGCGGGCCGCGCGGGCTGGATCACCCCGCACGGCCTCGGCAACTAGCCGCCCCGGCGGGCTAGATCCAGTAGACGAAGATGTAGAGGCCGAGCCAGACCACGTCGACGAAGTGCCAGTACCAGGCGACGCCCTCGAACGCGAAATGACGGTCGGGCGTGAAGTGCCCCTTCATCACCCTGAGCCATATCACGGTCAGCATGATCGCGCCGATCGTGACGTGGAAGCCGTGGAAGCCCGTCAGCATGAAGAACGTCGAGCCGTAGATGCCGGTGCCGAGCTGCAGCCCCAGCTCCGTGTACGCCTCGTGGTACTCGCGCGCCTGCAGGAACACGAACAGGAAGCCGAGCAGGAAGGTCAGCGCGAGGAACACCTTGAGCACGCCGCGGTTGCCGGCCCTGAGCGCATGGTGCGCGATCGTGATCGTGACGCCGGAGGAGAGCAGCAGCAGCGTGTTGATCGCCGGCACGCCGTTCGCGGCGATGGTCTTGAACGTGCCGTCGGAGCGCGGCCCGAGCCGCGCCGGGCCGTTCGACGGCCAGTGCGCGTAGAAGTTGTTCCAGAGGAGCTCGCTGGTCATGTGCTTGGAGCCGACCCCCGAGAGCCAGGGCAGCGCCAGCTGGCGCGCGTAGAAGAGCGCGCCGAAGAACGCCGCGAAGAACATGACCTCGGAGAAGATGAACCAGGACATGCCCATGCGGAACGAGCGGTCGACGGCCGAGTTGTAGGCACCGGCCTCGCTCTCGTTGACGACGGTGCGGAACCACCCGAAGAAGAGCGCGAACAGGAGCACGAGGCCGATCGTCAGCACCGAGGGGCCGGCGCCGGAGTCCTCGAGCGTGAGCGCCGCGCCCGCCATCAGCACGAACAGCGACACCGAGCCGAAGATCGGCCACGGGCTGCCGTGCGGGACGTAGTACTTGCCGTCGTCGGTGGTGTCGGGGGCGTGTGCCATGGTCGTTCCTGGAAGGGTCTTGAGGAATTCGGTCCGGGTCAGCGGTTCTGCGCGGTCGCCTGCGGCAGGTCGAAGAACGAGTAGGCGAGCGTCACGCGGTCGAAGTCGGGCGGCAGATCCGGGTCGATGATGAACCTGAGCGCCATCTCGCGGCCCTCGCCGGTCGCGAACGGCTGCGGGCGGAAGCAGAAGCACTCGGTCTTGTGGAAGTAGCGGGCGATCGAGGCCGGCGCGATGCTCGGCACCGCCTGCGCGACCACCGGGCCGCCGGTCAGGTTCTTCGCGAAGAAGGTCGTCGCGTACAGCTGCCCCGGGTGCACCTGCATGCTGACCACGTGCGGCTTGAACTCCCAGTCGCCGGCGCGCGGCACGTTGGCGATGAACTCGACCGTCACGATCCGGCTCAAATCCGGGTGGCGCACCACGCTCGCCTCGGCGGTCTGCGTGCCGTACCAGCGGTTGCCGGTGTCCCAGACCCGGCAGAGCACGCTGTAGAGCGGCACGAGCGCGAAGCCGAAGGCGAAGCTGCCGACCGTGAAGAGCGCGAGCCGCACGACGAGCGGGCGGTGCGCACCGGGCCGCTTCGGCACGGCGGGCACGTCCTGCTCGGGGGCGTCCGGCATCTCAGGCCCGACCGTGCAGGACGCTGAGGCCGATGAAGGCCGCGTAGAACGCGATCGCGACCGCGAACAGCACGAGCGTGAGCCGGCGCGTGCGCGCGCGGCGGTTCCGGTCCTCGTCCTGGATGGGTGTGTTCAACGGCGCGACCCTCAGTGGATCTCGGGGGCTTCTTCGAAGGAGTGGTACGGCGCCGGCGACGGCAGCGTCCACTCGAGGCCGTGCATGTCGGCGTCCCACACCTTGCCGGTCGCGGGCTTGCCGTACCAGACACCGTGGACGATCGCGGCGATGAAGAGCAGCTGCGAGAGGCCGAACGCGAAGCCGCCGATCGAGGAGACCACGTTCCAGTCGGTGAACTGCACGCTGTAGTCCGGGATGCGGCGCGGCATGCCGGCGAGCCCGAGGAAGTGCTGCGGGAAGAACAGCACGTTCACCGAGATCGTCGACAGCCAGAAGTGCCACTTGGCGAGCGTCATGTTGTACATGCGGCCGCTCCACTTGGGCAGCCAGTAGTAGACGCCGGCCATGATCGCGAACACCGCGCCCGGCACCAGCACGTACTGGTAGTCGGCCGGCGCGATCGCGAGCATGAGCCCGGAGAAGCCGCCGATCGAGAACAGGAACAGGAAGGCGAGCGCGAACAGCATCGGCGGCTCGAAGGTGAGCGAGCCGCGCCACATCGTCGTCGTCCAGTTGAACACCTTAACGCCGGTCGGCACCGCGATCAGCATCGTGCTCATCATGAAGAACATCTGGCCGGCGAGCGGCATGCCGACCGTGAACATGTGGTGCGCCCAGACGATGAACGACAGGAACGCGATCGAGGCGGTCGCGTACACCATCGCGTCGTAGCCGAAGAGCGGCTTCCTGGAGAACGTCGGGATGATCTCCGAGACGACGCCGAACGCCGGCAGGATCAGGATGTAGACCTCGGGGTGCCCGAAGAACCAGAAGATGTGCTGGAACATCACCGGGTCGCCGCCACCGGCGGGGTTGAAGAAGCTGGTGCCGAAGTAGTGGTCGGTCAGGAGCATCGTGACCGCGCCCGCGAGCACCGGCATCACCGCGATCAGGAGGTACGCCGTGATCAGCCACGTCCAGCAGAAGAGCGGCAGCTTCAGGAGCGTCATGCCGGGCGCGCGCATGTTGAGGATGGTCACGATCACGTTGATCGCGCCCATGATCGAGGACGCGCCCATCAGGTGGATCGCGAAGATCGTCAGCGGGAAGCTCTCGCCCGCCTGCAGCGACAGCGGCGGGTACAGCGTCCAGCCGCCGGCCGGGCCGCCGCCCGCCGTGAAGAACGACGACAAGAGCAGCGTGAACGCGAACGGCAGGATCCAGAAGCTGTAGTTGTTCATGCGCGGCAGCGCCATGTCCGGCGCGCCGATCTGCAGCGGCACCATCCAGTTGGCGAGGCCGACGAAGGCGGGCATCACGCCGCCGAAGATCATCACGAGCGCGTGGCTCGTGACCAGCGAGTTGTAGCGGGCCGGGTCGAAGAACTGCAGGCCCGGCTGCAGCAGCTCGAGACGGATCAGCATCGCCATCACGCCGCCGAGGAGGAACATCGTCAGCGCAAACACCAGGTACATCGTGCCGATGTCCTTGTGGTTGGTCGCGAACAGCCAGCGGCCGATCCCCGTCGGCTTGTGATCGTGGTGGTCGTGGTGGTCGCCGTGGGCGTGCGTGTCAGCGTGTGCCATTTTCAAGAAACTCCGTGCAATTCGCTCAGGGCGTTCCGGTCGTCGTTGCGGCCGGAGCCGCCGCCGGCGCGTCCGCGCCGCCCGCCGCGACCTTGGCCGCCGCCTGCTGCGTCGCGAGCCACGTCGCGAACTCCGCCTTCGGGACCACGTTCACCACGATCGGCATGAAGCCGTGGTCGCGACCACAGAGCTCCGCGCACTGTCCGGTGAAGCGCCCGACACGATTCGCCTTGAACCACGCCTCGTTGATGAACCCCGGGATCGTGTCCTTCTTGACCGCGAAGTCCGGCACCCACCACGAATGGATGACGTCGTTGCCGGTCAGGAGCAGGCGCACCTTGGTGTCGACCGGCACCACGAGCGGGTGGTCGACGTCGAGCAGGTAGTCCTTGACGGTCCTCGGATCGATGCCTGAGTTGAGCTGGCGGGCGAGGTTCGATTCGGTGGCCAGCGTCGAGTAGAAGCTCACGCCCTTGCCGAGGTACTCGTACTGCCACTTCCACTGGTAGCCGACGACCTTGATGGTGAGCTCGGAGTTCCGGGTGTCGTCCATCGCGATCAGCGTCCGCGCCGCGGGGATCGCGGTCGCGACCAGGATGATCACGGGGATCACCGTCCAGACGACCTCGACGTTGGTCGAGTGCGTGAGCGTCCGGTCGGCGACGGCGCCGGTCGACTTACGGAACTTCCAGATCGAGTAGATCATCGCGGCGAAGACGACCGCGGCGATGGCGACGCACACCCAGAACATCATCATGTGCAGCCCGTACACGCGGGCCGAGATGTCGGTCGCGCCGACGGGCAGGTTGTAGGTGCTTTCGTAGGCGAGTGCCGGTGCGGCGAACGCGAGCCCCGCGAGCACGGTTGCGACTTTGCGATTGAACATCGATGCCCCTTAGCCTTTCTTCCGATCCCGCCGTCTCGGCGTCTGATTATCTGCCCGTCTCGCCGGTGCCCCACGCGGCCTGATCGCGGCGCAGCAATGCTGCCACCAACCGACATCCGGTGGCGAGGCCGGCAAGGCCCCGACTCGATCCGCCGGTGTGACGTCTTCGACCGTCGCGGGCACGACCCGGGCGCGTTCCGATCAGCCACCGGCTCGGCTGCCGGGCGCGCGGGCGGCGCAGTGTAACCGCTGGCCGGCGCTCGGAAAACAGGATTTCGGGCCGCCATCGCGGCGCGCGCTTTTTGCGTGCGCCGGATCCCGGAACGCGGCTTCGGTTGTCGACCGCTGCCACGATCGGTGCCTCGGCGCCGATGCGCGACGGGTGCGGTGGGATTTATAGGATCCATCGTGATGAAAGATCTTTAATTACAATGATTTGGATACAAAAGCGGCCACCAGCGCGTGGACCGGCTGGCCGCCGACGCGACGGCGTCGGCGGCACCCGGACGCAGCGATCGGCGCGGGCGTGACCCGCGCCTTCAATCCGTCGAAAATGTCCGTGAACGGCGCGCCGGCGCCACGAGAACAAAGGGCTCAGGGATGCGACCCCATCTGTTTTTCCGCGCATCGGCGCTCGCCGCGTTCGCGCTCGTGATCGCGCCGACGCTCGCGCGCGCGGACTTCAACTCGGCCGTCGCCGACTATGCCGCGCAGCGCTTCGAGCCGGCCCGCGCGGAATTCGAGTCGCTCGCCGCGCTCGGCGACGGCGCCTCGCAGTTCAACCTCGGTGCGATGTATCTGCGCGGCGAGGGTGTCGCGAAAGATCGCGCGACCGGCGTCGGGCTCATGCTCGCCGCCGCGCAGAACGGCTTCGCGGGCCTCGGGCCCGAGAAGCTCGCGGCGCTGCAGGCGGGCTTCACGGCGCCGGAGCAGGCGACCGTCAAGGCGGTGCTCGACCGCTACGGACGCGACGCGCTCGAGCTCAAAGGTGTCCCCGCCGAGCTGCCGGTGCTCTCGACACCAGGCGGCTGCGGCAACTTCCAGCACGCCGAGTACGAGACCATCGCTAATCGCAACGCCGCATTCGCCGAGTACGAGCAGGACGGCCTGATCGTCCTCGACCTCACGGTCGGCATCGACGGACTCGCCCACGACCCCGAAGTGCTGCTCGCCTTCCCGCCGAACTTCTTCGACAAGGACATCATCAACTCCTACCTGCAGAGCCGCTTCAAGCCAGCGATCCGCGACGGCCAGCCGACGCCGGCGCGCGTTCGCGTGCACATGACGACCGCGGTCGAGGGCGGCGGTCGGCTGTGGGCGCCCAGTCGCTTCGCCCAGATCCGCGAGCGCGCCGAGAAAGGCCAGCCCGATGCGCAGTACTTCATCGGCATGGCGGGGTCGCTCGATCCCACACTCGGCATCGCGTCCGAGCACGCGCACGAGATGGTGCTCGGCGCCGCCAAGGGCGGCTATCCGCGCGCGCAGTACCTCGTCGGCGTCTTCGAGGCGCCGGGGCCCGGCTGCACGTCGCACGCGCGGAGCGACCTTTGGTTCGAGGAGGCCGCCCGGCGCGGCGAAGCCGCCGCGTCGATTGCACTCGCGCGCGACCTCCTGAATGCGAAGCCGGGGCCCCCCGACCTCGCCCGCGTCCGGGCGCTCATCCAGACCTCCAGCGGCTCCAGCGAGGCCTACGTGCTCCGCCACGCGATCGCACTCGAGGTCGATCCGCGCCTCGATCCCGCCGATGCATCGCGCCTCGGCGCGCTGGCGGAGCGCCTGCAGAAGGCAATGAACCGCATCGACCCCGAGGACTACGACGCGCTCGCGGCCGCCGCCGCCGTCAACGGCGACTATCCGGCGGCGGTGTCCGCTGGGGAGCACGCGCTGTCGCTTGCGAAGGGCCTCTACTGGAACACGAGCGCCATCGAGGAGCGGCTCGCCGGATACCGCGCGCACCGCGCGTTCCACGGCGACCTGCTCGACCTGCCGCCGCGGTCGACGCCGCCGCCACCGGTCACGGGCCGCACGCTGACGAGCTGCACCGGGAGCCAGTGCGGGCGCCAGAAGGCGGACGAGAAGCAAAAGAAGCTCGGTTCCGGCATCGCGCGCTAGGCCCGCGCGTCCGGCGCGGCGCTACCGCCGGCCAATCGAGCCGATCGGCACCACCGTCTCGCGGCGACGCGAGCGCTCGGGCGGCGCCTCACCCGGGCACCAGGCCTGGCCGTAGATGACCTCGCCGCTGACCGGCAGGCGGCCGTCCTCGTTCCTGAAGCGCTCGTACGCCGCGGCGAGCCGCTCGTAGCGCCCGCGCCCGACGAGCCCCGCGCGGCGGTCGAGCAGGACGCCCTGCGCGCCGACGGCGCGCAGGTCCCGGCCGATCGCCCGCAGCGACTCGTAGGTCAGCGTGTAGCGGTCGACGTCCATGACCGGGCCCTCGAAGCCCGCGCGCGCGAGCGCATCGCCGAGGTCGTGCATGTCGAGGAACGGGTGCGTGTGGACGTCGGGATCGAGCTCGCGGGCCGCGGCCCGAAGCTCGCGGAGCGTGTCCGGCCCGAGCGTCGTGAACGTGAAGTAGCCGCGGGGCTTGAGCACCCGGCGGATCTCGCGCAGCTGATGGTCGAGGTCGAGCGTCCACGGCAGCATCAGGTTCGAGTAGACGAGATCGACGCTCGCCGCCCGCAGCGGCAGCCGCGCGGCATCCGCGCGGACGCGGTCGAAGCGCCGCCGCCAGCCGAAGCGCGTGCGCGCCACGGCGAGCATGCCGGCGGAAGCATCGAGCGCGATCACCCGCGCGGCGCGCCAGCGCTCCCGGAGCGCCCGCGCGCCTTCGCCCGAGCCGGCGCCGAGGTCGAGGATCACGGCCGGCTCGAAGGCGAGGAGCTCGAGACGCCGCAGCAGCTCGGCGGAGGCCGCGCGCGCGAGCACGGCGTGCGCATCGTAGCCCGCGCTCGCGCGCTCGAAGCCGCGCGCGATGGCACGCGGATCGAGCCGGGGTGTGTCGTCGAGGCTCATGGCGAGGACAGGAACTCCGTGACGAGGCCGAGGAACGCCGCCGGATGCGACAGGAACGGTGCGTGCGCGGCGCGCGGCACGATGACCGCTCGCGCCCCCGGTATGCCGGCCGCGAGCGCCTCGATCGCGCCGGGCGCGGCCAGGCGATCGTACGCGCCGCCGATCACGAGCGTGCGCGCGCGGATGAGCGCGAGCTCGGGCCTCAGGTCCGTGGTCCTCAGGACCTCGAGCCCCGCCGCGAGCGCCTGCAGTCCCGGCTCGCCGTTCGCGAACACGGTGCTCTTGAGCGCCCGGAGCGTCTCGAGCTGGTGCTCGTCGCCGCGCACCTGCAGGCCGAGGAAGTCGTTGATCGTGCCGCGCCAGTCGCGCTTGAGCCCCGCTGCGAGCGCCGTCAGCGTCTTCTCCTCGCCCCCGTGCGGCCAGTCACGACCCTTGAGGAAGCGCGGCGAGCTCGCCACCAGCACGAGGCGCGGCACGCGCGCGGGAAAGAGCCGCGCGATCCGCGCCGCGACCAGGCCGCCGAGCGACCAGCCGAGCAGCGAGCAGCGCTCGGGAATGTGCTCGGCCACCCGTCGCGCGATGCCCTCGAGGTCCTGGTCGCCCTTGCCGAAGGCCGAGCGACCGTGGCCCGGGAGGTCGAGCACGTGCACGCGAAAGTCGGGCTCGAGCCCCGCGGCGAGGTCCTTGAAGAGACCGCCGTGCATGCCCCAGCCGTGCAGGAGCGCGACGTCGGGGCCCGCGCCCGCGGTCATGCGAAAGAGGCTCACGCGCGCACCCGGCGCGCACGGGCGCGGCGCCCGGGGGCGCGAAGCAAACGATCGTCGATGGTCACTGGATCCGGGTCTCCCGCCGGATCCACGGGGCGGACGGCGTCCGCAAATGATGCGACGGGCGGGCGCCCGGCGCGAGTGCCGGGCCTAGCGGGCGCTCGTCGCCGTGAATGCGGCGACGTCGGCGGGCGTGCAGCCGGTGGCCGGGGAGTTGCCGAGGCCGAGCGCGCCGAGCGCCGCGATCAGGAGGGCGGCGAGGGTACCGGTCAGGCGGTGCTTGATCAGGAACATGGGGGTGCTCCGCAGCAGGACGACTCGACGGATAAGGAGGATAGGCCTCCGCATACGTCGGAAAAACCGGGTAACATCGATAACACTGTTCGGAAAGTCCGGCTTATCGGGACGCCCATGGACCGCCTGCAGGCGATGCGGATCTACGGCCGGGTGGCGCGCCTCGGCTCCTTCGCCGCGGCGGCCGCGGACTTGAGCCTCTCGCGCGCGACGGTCAGCGAGTCGGTCGCGGCGCTCGAGCGCTACCTCGGGGTGCGACTCCTCCGGCGCACCACCCGCCGCGTCGCGGTCACGAGCGAGGGCAGCGACTACCTCGAGCGCTGCCAGCGCATCCTCGCGGAGGTCGAGGCCGCCGAGAGCGCGGTGCGCGGTGCGCGCGACCGGCCGCAGGGATCGCTCCGGGTCGACGTGCCCACCGCCTTCGGCCGCCACCTCCTCGTACCGGCGCTCCCCGCGTTCATGAAGCGCTACCCCGACCTCGACCTCGACCTGAGGTTCAACGACCGGGTCGTCGACCTCCTCGCCGAGCGCGTCGACCTCGCGGTGCGCGTCGGCGCCGTGACGCCGCAGACGTACGTCGCGCGCCGCATCGCGACCACGCGCCGCGTGATCTGCGGCTCGCCCGCCTACCTCGCGGCGGCCGGCCGTCCGGTGGGGCCCCAGGACCTCGCCGCGCACCGGCTGCTCGGCCTCATCAACGGCGCCACCGGGCGGCGCATCGACTGGACGATCCGCGGTCGGCGACTCAAGGCGCTGCGCTACGCGGCGGTGTTCAACCTCGCCGAGGCGCAGGTCGCCGCCGCGCTCGCGGGCGCCGGGCTCGCGCAGACGATTGACCTCTTGACCGCGGAGTACATCGCGCGCGGCCGGCTCGAGACCGTGCTCGATGAGTACTCGGGCGAGGGACCGCCGATCTCGGTGATCTATCCGGCCGCGGCGCGCGGCTCCGTCAAGGTCAAGGTGTTCGCGGACTTCGCCGAGGGGCTCCTGGTCCGCTGGCGCGAGAGCCTCGCGGTGGGCGCACCGCCGCGGCGCTGAGCCCCGCGCCCGCTCAGGCCTTCGTGAACAGGTAGTCGAGCGCGATGCCGAGGAAGAGCACGAGCCCGAACCAGTGGTTGTTCAGGAACGCGCGGAAGCAGTCGCGCGGCTCGCGCCGGCGGATCAGCCACTGCTGCCACGCGAAGAGGAGGCCGCCCAGCACGAGCGCGAAGTGGAACCAGCGACCGAGCGCGGCCTGCTGGCCGGCGAGGAAGAGCGCGACCAGCACCATGGCCTGCATCGCCGCGATCACGAAGCGGTCCGCATCGCCGAGCAGGATCGCGGAGGAGCGCAAGCCGAGCCGGATGTCGTCCTCGCGGTCGACCATCGCGTACATCGTGTCGTAGACCGCGGTCCAGAGGACGCCCGCCACGAACAGGAGCCAGCCGAGCCTGGGCACCTGGCCGGTCTCGGCGGCGAACGCCATCGGGATCGACCAGGAGAACGCCGCGCCGAGCCACACCTGCGGCAGCGGGAAGAACCGCTTCAGGAACGGGTAGACGACGGTGAGGCCCGCGCCCGCAAAGGAGAGCTCGATCGTCAGGCGGTTCAGCGTCAGCACCAGCGCGAACGCGAGCATCGACAGGATGCCGAAGATGAGCAGCGCCTCCGGCGCCGATACGCGCCCGGTCGCGAGCGGCCGGTCGCGCGTCCGTTCGACGTGCGGATCGACGCGCCGGTCCGCGAAGTCGTTGACCGCGCAGCCGGCGGAGCGCATCAAGAGCACGCCGAGCGTGAACACGATGAACACGTGCTCGTTCGGGTGGCCGTGGCTCGCGAGCCACAGCGCCCACAGCGTCGGCCAGAGCAGCAGCCAGATGCCGATCGGACGGTCGAGCCGGATCAGGCGCGCGTAGTCGCCGAGCGTGGGTCCCGCGCGCACGATCTCGAGGAGCGCTCCGCGAACGGCCTCCCGTCCGCGGCCGAGCGCGTTCAGCACGGCACGAGTTCCGGCAGGAACACTTCCTGGAGGAGGAGGCGGCGGCCGCGCAGTGCCACCCACGAGCGCCTGGCCCACACGGTCGCGGGCGTCGTCGCGAGGCCGGCGAGCGCACGCGCCGCGAGCGGGTGCACGGCGGGGAGCGGTGCGTACTCGAAGGGACCGTGGCCGACGCCGGTGACGCCCGCGAGCGTGGTCGCGAGCGAGGCATCGCCGAGCTCGGCGAGCCAGGGGTGCTGCTCGAGCGTGTCATCGGGGATCAGCGACTGCGCGAACACCCACGGCCGGCCGCGGCCGGAGAGCATTTCCTCGCGCACGAGGCAGCTCGAGGCCGGCGCCGCGACGAGCGCCTGCTGCTCGCGCGTCAGGAAGCCGAGCCGCTGCTCGATCAGGCGCACGCCGTCCGCGTCACCGGTCGAGGCGGCGATCCGCGCGCCGATGGCACCCGAGTCCGTGAGCCACTCGCGCAGCGCGGGCGGCAGGCGCCTCAGCACCTCGACGCCAGGTGCCCACATGTCGAAGGGCAGGAGCGGAGCGTTGGTCGGTGCGTACGGATTCTTCACGGGACGGACCTCGCGCGGCTGTCACACCTTGCCGTAGCGCTCGCGGGTGCCGATCCAGCGGCGCAGCAGCGGCCCTATGTTATCGGGATGCCGCTCCAGCATCACCTCCGCCGCGCGCTGCACGCGCGGCAGCAGGTCCGAGTCCCGCGTGAGGTCGGCGACCTTCATCTGCAGGAGCCCGGTCTGGCGCGTCCCTAAGAGCTCGCCGGGGCCCCGGAGCTCGAGGTCGCGCCGCGACACCTCGAAGCCGTCGTTGGTCGAGCGCATCACGTCGAGCCGCTGCCGGGCCAGCGCCGAGAGCGGCGCCCGGTAGAGGAGCAGGCACGAGCTCTCCTGGGTCCCGCGACCGACGCGGCCGCGCAGCTGGTGCAGCTGCGCGAGGCCCATGCGCTCGGCGTTTTCGACCACCATCAGGCTTGCGTTCGGGACGTCGACGCCGACCTCGATGACCGTGGTCGCGACCAGCACGTCGAGCTCGCCGCGCTTGAAGGCGGCCATCACCGCCTCCTTCTTCGCGGGCGTGAGCCGTCCGTGCGCGAGGCCGACCTTAAGCTCCGGCAGGGCACCCACGAGCGCGGCATGGGTCGCCTCGGCGGCCTGGTACTCGAGCTCGTCCGATTCCTCGATCAGCGGGCACACCCAGTAGGCCTGCCGCCCGGCGCGGCAGGCGGCCGCGATGCGCGCAACGACCTCCTCGCGCCGGGACTCCGGGATCACGACCGTCTTGATCGGCGTGCGGCCGGGCGGCAGCTCGTCGATCACCGAGACGTCGAGGTCGGCGTAGGCCGTCATCGCGAGCGTCCGGGGAATCGGCGTCGCCGTCATGATCAGCTGGTGCGGGACCCGGCCGTCGCGCAGGCCCTTCTCGCGGAGCGCCATCCGCTGGTGCACGCCGAAGCGGTGCTGCTCGTCGATGATCGCGAGCGCGAGGCGGTGGAAGCGCACGCCCTCCTGGAAGAGCGCGTGCGTGCCGATCACGACCGGCACGTCGTTGCCGGCGCGGATCGCGTTCAGGGTCGTCTGGCGCGCCCGGCCGGTCAGCTTCCCCGAGAGGAGCGCGACCGGGAGGCCGAGGGGCCGCAGCCACTGGTCGAAGTTCTGCCAGTGCTGCTCGGCGAGGAGCTCGGTCGGCGCCATCAGCGCCACCTGGAACCCGGCCTCGACCGCCGCGAGCGCGGCGAGCGCCGCGACCACGGTCTTCCCGGAGCCGACGTCGCCCTGCACGAGCCGCAGCATCGGCGAGGGTGCCGCGATGTCGGCCCGCACCTCGCCGAGCACCCGCGCCTGCGCCCGGGTCAGCGCGAACGGCAGCGCCTGCCGAAAGCGCTCGGCGAGCGCGCCCGCGGGCGCGAGCGGCCAGGCGGCATCGGCGCGGATGTCCTCGCGCAGCTGCCTAAGGCTCAGCTGGTGGGCGAGCAGCTCCTCGAAGGCGAGGCGGCGCTGAGCGGGATGCCGCCCGGTCGCGAGCGGCAGGAGGTCGGCGCCGGGCGGCGGGCGGTGCACGTAGACAAGCGCCTCGCCGAGCGTCGGCAGGCCGAGGTCGTCGAGGAGCGACGGCGGCAGCCAGTCGCGCACGCTCGAGCGCTCGACCTCGGCGAGCGCGAGCGCGGTCAGGATCCTGAGCCGCCCCTGCTGCACCCCCTCGGTCGCGGGATACACCGGGGTCAGCGAGTCCTCGGTGCGCTGCGCGTCCGCGCCGTCCGCCCGCCGGTACTCCGGGTGCACGATCTCAAGGCCGAGCGTCCCGCGCCGCGCCTCGCCGTAGCACCTCAGGCGCACGCCGCGCGTCAGCTGCGCCTGCTGGGCGGCGGTGAAGTAGAAGAAGCGCAGCGTCAGGAAGCCCGAGCCGTCGGCGATGCGCACCAGGAGCTGGCGGCGCTTGCGGAAGGCGATCTCGGCGAGCTGGACCTCGCCCTCGACGACCGCCCGCTCGCCGGGCCGCAGCGTCCCGATCGGCACGATCTGCGTGCGGTCCTCGTAGCGCGCCGGCAGCAGGAAGAGGAGGTCGGCGACCGTCTCGATGCCGAGGCGCCCGAGCTTCTCGGCGAGCGCCGCGCCGACGCCCTTCAGCGCCGTGACCGGCCGGAGCTCCGCCGCGCCCGGTGCCGTCGCCGCTCCCGCAGGCGGCGCCGCGTTCAGAGCTCGAGGATGCAATCCGCCTCGACCGCGGCGCCGCGTGGCAGCGAGGCGACGCCGACCGCCGCGCGCGCCGGGTAGGGCTCGCTGAAGTACTCCGCCATGACCTTGTTGACGGTCGCGAAGTTGGCCATGTCGGTCAGGAAGATCGTGACCCGGACCGCCGCGTTCAGCGTGCCGCCGGCGGCGGTCGCGATGGCCTTCAGGTTCTCGAACACGCGGCGCGTGTGCGCCTCGAAGTCACCGCCGACCATCTCCTTGGTCTTCGGGTCGAGCGGGATCTGCCCGGAGATGTAGACGGTGTTGCCGACCCGGACGGCCTGCGAGTAGGTGCCGATCGCGGCGGGTGCGTTGGGGGTGGAGATGATCGTGCGTGCCATGCGTGCCTTCCCTTGGGGAGTCGGCGCATTCTCGCACGGCGTGGGCGCGCCGGCCTCAGGCGAGCGTGCGCGAGACCGAGAGGACCTCGGGCATCGAACGGATCGCACGGATCACGCGGGCGAGCTGCGCGCGGTCGCGGACCTGCAGCTCGAAGCTGATCGAGGACGACTCCGAGTCCCGCTCGACCACCGACAGGTGGCCGATGTTGGTCTCGGTGGTCGCGATCGCCGAGGCGATCGCCGCGAGCACGCCGGGGCGGTTCTGGACCTCGACCTTGATCTCGGAGGCGAAGCTGCGGCCGCTGTCGCTCTGCCAGGACACCGGCAGCCACTTCTCGGGCTGCTTGTGCCAGCCGGCGAGGTTGCCGCAGCGCGCGCGGTGGATCACGACGCCCCGGCCCGTGGACAGGAACGCGATGATCGGGTCGT
>Ga0335083_10004242_pt1 | contig 18329 bp, 18 predicted proteins | sample Lox_Sample_42_FD_206716 | JGI IMG/M metagenome (GOLD analysis project Ga0335083, IMG submission 206716) | Soil microbial communities from Loxahatchee National Wildlife Refuge, Florida, United States - Lox_Sample_4.2 | ecosystem: Environmental > Terrestrial > Soil > Wetlands | place: USA...
ACCGGCGGCGACGCGATCGGCGGCGGTGCCGGCGGGATCGCCGGCGACGCGATCGGCGGCGCCGGCGGTTCGGACGGATGCGTCCACATCCACCCGCCGTATCCTGCGACCGCCGCGACGACGACCACGAGCGCCGGCACCACCACGCGCCGCTTCGGACGCGCGATCGGGGCGGGACCGCTCGGCGTGGTATCGGCGAGCGCGCGCGGTGCATCCGGGCCGACCGGGATCGGGGTCAGCGTCACGTTCGAGATGTCGTCGGTGCGCACGGCGGCGAGCGCCGCATCGATCTCGATCGCGACGTCGCGCATGGTCTGGAGTCGCTCCGCTGGCGACTTCGCGAGGCAGCGCATGACCAGGCGATCGACGGCAGCCGGGAGCGTCACGAACGAGCTCGGCAGCGGCGGCTCGAGCGTCATGTGGGCCACCACGAGGTCGCCGGCACCTTCGCCCAGGAACACGGTGCGCCCGGTGAGCAACCGGAACATCACGCAGCCGAGCGAGTAGATGTCGGCACGGGCGTCGATGTTGCCGACGCCGCGGCACTGCTCGGGTGACATGTAGTGGGGCGTCCCCATCATGAGGCCGGTCTGGGTGTGGACGCGGGTCTGGCTGGCATCGGTGAGCTTCGCGATGCCGAAGTCGAGGATCTTCGTGCGCTCGCCGGTGGCCGCCTCGTGATCGGTGACGATGATGACGTTCTCGGGCTTGAGATCGCGATGGATCACGCCGCGCTCGTGCGCCGCGTACAGCGAGAGCGCCAGCTGGCGCGCGAGCCGGAGCGCGTGTGCCGGTTGAAGCCGCCCGAGCCGGCGCACGCGGCGCTCGAGAGTCTCGCCCTCGAGCAGCTCCATCACGATGAAGACGTTGCCGTCCTCGTAGCCGAAATCGAATACCTGGACGATGCCCGGATCCGCGATCGCCGTCGCGGCACGCGCCTCGTTGAAGAACCGCTCGACGATCTCGTCGCGCTTCGAGTAGCGATCGTGGAGGAGCTTGATCGCGGCTCGCCGACCGAGCAGCTCGTGGATCGCGACGTACACGGCGCCCATGCCGCCTTCGCCGAGCTTGTCCTGCAGGCGATACGCGCCGATGCGCTCGGGCGGCGGACGGCTCGTTGCCTCCTCCGGGCTCGGGTTCGTGGGGTCGAGCGAGTCGGTCATCGCGTCACATGCACGGGCCCGTGCTCGTGAACTTGTAGTTGAACGTGATCACCGGAGGCGCCATCAGCGCGCTGAAGATGCACATCGGATCGGTCAGCGAGCAGAAGATGTTGAGAAACCGCCAGCCCGCAAAGGTCGCACACGTCGGGTCCGGCGTCGCGGTCATGATCACCTCTTGCGAGGTATCGAGCTGGAGCACGCACAGATCCGGCGAGTTGCAGACGGTGTCGGGCGTCGGCATGAACTGCTGGCTCGCGATCGTGCTCTGGCCATCGGGCGGTGTCCCGTCGTCGGGAATCAGCACGATCCATGTCGGGGTCGAGCTCTCGAACTGCGCCGTGACCGTGATCGTGTGCTGCGTCGTGTCGGTCGGCGTCAGCGTGCACGTCGAGCTGCCGCCGGTATCGTTGTAGTTCTGGCCGAGGCATGCGTCGCGCCACACCACGAACCGACTGCTCGGATCGGGTGGCATCGGCGCGAGCGCGAGCGTGGTGCCGAACGGGAACATCGCGTGGCACGGCCCAGGATTGGCGGCGCTGCATTCGAGCAGTTGCGCGCCGGTATTGATCGTCACCGCTCCGGACTCACCGCCGGTGAGCTGGATCTCGAGCGTGAACTCGTCCGTCGGCGTCGCGTCGTCGCTCGAGCTCGCATCCGGCGCGGCATACGGGATCCGCTCGATCCCGAACAGCTTGCCGCAGCCGCTCGCCGCGAGCGCGACCGCGAGCAGGCTCGCGCCCCGCACTAGAAGGTCCCTCCGAGCGAGAGCGAGAGCGAGTCGCGATCGGCGTGAAGCGCGAGTCGGTCGCTCGGCCGCCCGACGAACCAGAGCACGACGCTCGCGGCGAGCGCCGCCGCACCCGCGGCACCGGCGACCGTCGCGACGGTCGCGCGGCTCGATGCACGATCGCTGAGCGACACGGCGCCGAGGTCGCTGCACGGCTGACCGCTCGGGCAGGTCTTGCGCGCGTCGTTCATCAGCGACCTGGCGTCGACCAGGAACGCGATCCCCGTACCGGCGGCCACGAGTCCGGCGCCGCCGACGACGTACGCCCACGTACGCAGCGAGTCGTGCGTGCGGGATGGCTGCGCGCGGGTGGGCGCGAGCACGACCGGAATGCGGTGGAGCGCGGGCACTCGCACGTCGGCGCGATCGCCGCCGGGGCGGATCGCGACCTTCGCCGTCCAGCTCTCGTAACCCGGGGCCGAGGCGGCGATCGCGTGCGGTCCCGGATCGATCGCGATCGGCTGGCCCCATGCTTCGGGGGCGAGCGGCTTGCCGTCGCGCTTGATCGCGAGGCCGGGCGCAGGTGCGTCGACCGTCACGGTCACGTACGACAGCTCGGGCTCGAGCTCGCCGGCGCGGCGATCGGCCTCCGCCTTGCGTCGATCACCTTGCTGGCCGGCCAGCCGGCCTGCCTCGACAAACGCGGCCCACGCGGTCGCGGTCTGGCCGAGCTTCGCGCGGCAGTCTCCGAGGTTGAGGAACGTCCCGACCGAGGGCCCGAGCTTGCTGCTCGCTGCAAACTTGTCGCATGCCTCGGAGATCTTGCCGTCCTTGAGCAGCGCACGGCCGTCGCGAAACAGCTGCTCGGCCTCGGGATTGGGCTCCGCATCGGGTCCGGCCTGCGCCACGCCCGCGGTCATCACGAGCAAGACACCGCAAACGCCCGCGCGCATTCGCCCAAGCGTTGCGCATCTGGATGATGAATTCAAGGTCGCCGTCGAGCACGGCCCGGGCATGACGTTGACGCGGAGGCCGAGCGTGCACACAGTGTCGCTATGGTCATCGTCTGTCGCTCGTGCGGCGCCAAGAACCGGATTCCCGTCGATCATCTGGCGGATTCCGGGCGCTGCGGGCGGTGCAAGGCCGAGCTCGCGCCGAGGGCGGCGCCGATCGACATCGGCGATGTCGCGATGTTCGACGCGATCGTTCACGCCGCCGAGGTCCCCGTCCTCGTCGACTTCTGGGCGGCCTGGTGCGGTCCGTGCCGGATGGTCGCGCCCGAGGTCGAGCGAGCCGCGGCCATGCTGGCCGGGCGCGCGCTCGTGCTCAAGGTCGATACCGAGCGGCTGCCGGAGCTCGCGCAGCGTTATCGTGTCGCGGGGATCCCGAGCTTCGCCGTGTTCCGCGGCGGTCGCCTGGTCTTCCAGCAAGCGGGCGCGGTCCGTGCGGCCCAGCTCGTGTCGTTCGTCGACGCGCGGCGCGCGGCGTAGCACGACGCGACGTCCGTGCGCGCTTCGGCGTGCATGCGAGAGTATGATGGAGATCGTGCGCCCCACTGCGTGGCTGGTCCTCGCGGCTTGCTACCGCCCGACGATCACGACGGGTAACCCGTGCACCGGGTCGGGGCCGTGTCCGTTGGGCCAGGTGTGCTCCGCGCTCACCCACACATGCGAGCTCACGCAAGGTAGCCCCGACGGCGGGGAGCCGGATTCCGTCCTCGTCGACGCATCACCGCCACAGCCGTGTGCGAACGGCATCGTGTTCATGCACCTGCCGGCGATCGCGCTCGGATCCGGCATGGGGCCGCGCGCGGTCGCGATCGCCGATGTCGATGGCGATCATCACGCCGACGCGATCGTCACCGACGGCGATGCGAACCTGATCAGCATCGCGCGCGGCAATGGCGATGGCACGTTCCAGACGCCGACCACGCTGGCGACCGGCACCCACCCGTGGTCGATCGCGGTCGGCGACCTCGACGGCGATGGCGACGTCGATCTCGTGGTCGGCAACTACGACGACGGCACGATCACGCGCTACCTCGATAACGGCGCGGGCGCGTTCGCCGCGGCGACGTTCCCGGCCGGTGCCTCGCCGCAATCGGTCGCGATCGTCGATGTCACGGGAGACGGGCTCCCCGATGTCGTGGCCGCGTCGCACACGATCAACGAGGCGACGGTGCTCGTCGGCGACGGCCATGGTGGGTTCGCGACGCTCACGACGATCGCGACCGGCACGGGCCCCTACCAGGTCGCGAGCGCGGACTTCAACCACGACGGTGTTGCCGATCTCGCGAGCGCGAACACCACCGCGGCGTCGGTCAGCGTGCTGCTCGGCCGCGGGGCCGGCCAGTTTCAAGCCAAGGTCGACTACTCGACCGGAACGAGCACGCAGCCGTGGTCGATCGCGGTCGGCGACCTCGATCGCGACGGGCATCCCGACGTCGTGGTCGCGAACAACTACGGCAATACCTCGGGCGAGCAAACCGTCGCCGTGTTCCCTGGAACGGGCGACGGCACGCTCGGCGCGCGCATCGATCTGACGAGCCGGCCGTACGCGTGGTGGGTCGCGCTCGCCGATTTCGATGGCGACGGTGTGCTCGATCTCGCCGTCGCCGACGGCGACGACGGCGCGGTCAGCATCTGGCTCGGTAACGGCGACCTCACGTTCCAGCCCCGTGCCGACGTCACGGTCGGGCTCGGCACCCTCGAGCTCGCGGTGGGCGATCTCGACGGCGACGGCCGCCCCGACATCGTGACCGCGGATGCGACGGACGACACCGCGTCGGTGTTGCTGACGCGCTGCAAGTAACCTACAGAAGCGCGAGCTCGGGAATCGCCCACGCGATCCCCAACCCCATCGAGACGACGCCGCTCGCGACGGCCAGCACGCGGCGACGGCCGTCGCTCTCGACCAGGCGCTGCAGCGAGGCGCCGGCGACCCCGGACGCGATCGCCATGCCCGCGATCGAACCGAGCCCGAACAGCGCGATGTACGCGACGCGCGTGGCCAGCGTGGGGAGCTCGACGAAGACCAGCGCGGTGATCGCACCGCTACCGGCGAGCCCGTGCACGAGCCCGATGACCAGAGGCCGCCACGCCAGCGTGCCGGCGCCGACGTGAACGTGCGCCTCCGGTCCGGCATGAACGTGCTCGGCCTCGCCGTGGGCGTGGCGGCGTCTCGGTGGGTGGGCGCCGGCGCGAAACGCGACGAACAGGGATCGCGCACCGAGCACGACGAGCATCACGGCCACTCCCAGCTCGAATGCGGCCGCGGTGCGCACCGGCAGCACCGCGCCGGTGACGAGCAGAACGGAGCCGACCGCGACGAGGGACACCGTGTGACCGATGCCCCAGACGGCACCGAGCAGCATCCCGCGGCTGGCGCTGCGCGCCTCGACAACCAGCGTGGACACCGCCGTCAAATGGTCGGGTTCGAACGCGTGGCGCAGGCCGAGCAAGACGCCGAGCAAGACGCCGCCGAACGATGCGAACACGGCGACCTTGTATCACGTGGTCAGCGGCCGCGCGCTGGAGATCGAACCACCAGCACGCGACGACGACGAGCGATGATCGAGCGAGCGTGCGCGCATGCGAGCCGCCGCATTGCGCGAGCGTCGCGTTGTCGCTCGCAGACGCCGCCACCGCGGCCGGACGTACGATCGAGGCGGCCGGCCCATCACATGGTGGTCGGCATCGGCGACACCATCGTCGCGCCGATCATGTGGTTCGCGAGGATGTAGCCGCCGCCACCACCGCCGCCACCGCCGCCGTAGCCTCCGCCGTTGCCGACGTCGCCCATCTGAGCGTTGCTGTTCAGCGCGAAGCCGCTGCCGCCGGCAGCGCCGCCCGTACCGCCGCCGGCTGCGGTGAGCGGCATCGACGGATCCGGATCGGATCCCGGCGAGCCTGCCGCGAACTGATCGCCGCCGCCGCCGCCACCACCCCCGTTCGCCGACAGCAGCGTATTCGTCGTCGCGATCGAGCTCCCCGCGTACAGCACGATCATCCCGCCCGAGCCGCCGCCGCCACCGCCGCCGCCGTTGACGTTGAGCGCGGCCCCCGCTCCGCCCGCGCCGGAAGCGGCGACCGTCGCGCCCGACAGATCGATCTGATCGACCGCGGCGAGGAACATCGCGCCGCCGCCGTAACCGCCCACACCACCCGCGCCGCCCGACGAGCCACCGACCTGACCCGGGCAGCCGCCGCCGAGCACCATGGGCATCGTCACCGCCATTCCCGCCGTGCCGCCTGCCTCGCTGCCGTTCCCGCGCCCGCCGTCACCGCCGACCGCACCGAAGAACGTTCCGCCAGCGCCGCCACCGCCGCCGCCGCCACCCGATCCCGGCGACAGGCCCGTCACGCACGACGCGGGATCGGCCCCGGGCCCCGTCGATCCGGCGCCGTAGTGACTCGAGGCGTCGAGCAGCTGACTGACGCTGATCGAGTCGCTCGCCACCAGAACGAGCGGTCGACCGCCGGTCACCGTCGTCGACGTCGCGGAGATCGTGGTCCCCGTGATGATGCACGCATCGGGCTGACCGTTCGCCTTCCACATCGCGGGCTGAGCCTGCAAGCACAGCGGCGATCCGTCGCTGTCGAGCATGGCCGGCAGCATCACGCTCGCTTGCGGCGCATCGACGCACAGCGCGAGCTTGTTGCTGCCGATGCACAGCGGCGGCGCATCGGCGGTCGCGCCACCGTCCTCGTACGGACAGTACGCGTGATCGCTCGGATGGTTCGCGCAGTATTCCGGGTTCACGCGGCTCGCGCATGCGCCGCACGCGATGCTCGCGATCAGGAGTGCGCGCATCAGAAGTGCCTCGTCCACACGACGACCCCGGCGGTGACCGCTCCTGCACCCGCGACCGACAGCACGATGCCGTCGCGCGTGGCGTGCGGATACACGAGCGGTGCATCGGGACCGCCCTTGTGACCGTAGACGAAGCACACCGCTGCGGACGCGATGGCGACCAGTCCCGCGGCGGCGAGCCCGCCGCCCCACAGCTTCGCGCGTGACGAGCCGCGCTCGGGCTCGGGCTGCGCGGTCGCGACGTGCGGCTCCGGTTTCGCGACGGGGATCGCGACCTGTGCGGTCGCACCGGCCTCGACCGTGATGGTCTTCGCTCCGACCGGCGTGTCGCCGCGTCGCAGCTGGATCCGGTGCGTCCCCGGTGACACGTCGCGCGACGTCGGCGTCACGCCGATCGGTGCATCGTCGAGCACGACCACCATGCCCTCGGGCTTGGAATGGATCTCGATTCGCGCCTTGCCGAGGCCACTGTCGCGCTCGAGCGTCGTCATCAGATCGTCGACCGTCCGGGCGAGCGCGGCGTCGTCGCAGCGTTTGCACCAGCGCTTCTCGGCCACCGCATCGTGGTCGCGGACGAACCAGTAGCCGGTGAGCGTGAGCTCGCGACGGTCGCCGCCGACCAGCTCGACGCGGGCGAGCACCAAGCTCTCGAGGCGCGTGCGACGCTCGAACGTACCGCGCGCGCACGTCATGTCCTCGACCACGAAGCAGTTGAGGAACGTCTTGATCCCGTCGGCATCGAGCGGGCGAGTCGCGGCGGCATGGCCATGCTCGGACAGCCACGCCTGGATGTCGGCCTGCACACCCTTCTGCAGCGCCGGCTCGCCCGCGACGACGACCCCGACATCGGAGTCCGCGATCGCCACGGTTCCGATCGTCATCACCGCGAGGAACGCAACCAGCGCGCGCATCGATGCAACAACTAGCGTATCAGGTGGGGAACCGCGTCGGCCAACTCGTGATGCAAGTCATCGCTGCCCGGCTGGCGACGTCGAAACTCGACGCGATCATCCCCTCGGATCGACGGCAGAGATCGCGGTCAGCGCTTGCGCGGCCGCGGCAGCGCGAACTTGTCGAGCTTGTTGATGAGCGTGCGGCGCGAGATGCCGAGCAGGTTCGCGGCGTGGGTCTGGTTGCCCGCGCAGGTCTCGAGAGCCTCGAGGATGCGCTGGCGCTCGTCGGCCGCGGTGAAGCCGTGCGGCGCATCGGGCGCGCCGCTCTGCACGGGCAGCGCGACCGGCGCGCGCATGCGGTCCTCGGGCAGGTCGTGCACGTCGATCGCGTGTCCCGACGCGAGCACCATCGCGCGCTCGATCACGTTGCGCAGCTCGCGCACGTTCCCCGGCCAGCTGTAGCTGCGCAGGAGCGCGATCGCGGCATCGGTGAGGCGCGGCGCGGCGCGGCCGAGCTTGGCCGCGATCGTGGCCGCGAACCGGCCGGCGAGCGGCACGATCTCGTCGACGCGCTCGCGCAGCGGCGGGATGATGATCGACATCGCGTTCAGCCGGAACAGCAGATCCTGGCGGAACTCGCCGCGCACGACCGCGGCATCGAGATCGCGGTTGGTCGCCGACACGACGCGCACGTCGATCGGCCGCGGCGCGAGCCCGCCGACGCGCATCAGCTTGCGCTCGTCGAGCACGCGCAGCAGCTTCGCCTGCAGCGCGGGCTGGAGCTCGCCGATCTCGTCGAGGAACACCACGCCGCCTTCGGCGACCTCGAGCAGGCCGGCCTTGGCCTGGGTCGCGCCGGTGAACGCGCCGCGTTCGTGGCCGAACAGCTCGCTCTCGAGCAGGTGCTCGCTCAGCGCGGCGCAGTTGAGGCGCAAGAACGGCTTGTCGGCGCGCGCCGACTTGCGGTGGATCGTCTCCGCGAACACTTCCTTGCCGACACCGGTCTCGCCTTGCAGGAGGACGCTGATGTCGGCCTGGGCGACGCGCTCGACGAGCTGGTGCAGCGCGCGCATGCGCGGGTCTGCGACCACGACGTCGTCCGGGCCGACCGCGATCACGCGTCCCTCGGCGCGCGTCCGCGCGCGCGACAGCAACGCGTCGGGATCGCGACCGTCGCGAGGCGCCGACGCGCAGCCGACGCTGCCGGTCAAGCCGCGCGCTTCGAGCGCGGCCTCGAACGCGCGCGCCACGGCCTGGCCGCGCTCGGGCTCGGTCCCGATCACGAGCAGCTCGAGCTCGCCCGGCGCGTACAGCGCGACGACGTCGTCGGGGGCAAGCAAGCCCGATGCGAGCTCGCCCAGCGCCGACGCGTCGTCGCCGATCACGTGCAGCACCGCGCACGCGCGGCCGCGGTCGAGCTCGTCCTCGAGGCGGCTCGCGAAGTACTCGTGCGTGCGCACGCGGCGGGGCGGCGGCGCGGGCGGCGGGCGGCGCTGGACGATCACGGTCACCGAGCCCAGCCGCACCGCCTGATCGATCCGGATCTCGTTCGGTTCGTCCGCGGCGAGGCGGCGGTCCTCGATCCACGTGCCGTTCGCGCTGCTGGTGTCGACGATGCGCAGCGGCGGACCGAGGTGCAGCACGGCGTGGTTGCGCGAGATCGAGCCGTCGTCGATGCGGATGTCGCAGTCGGGCGCGCGGCCGAGCACGACGGTGCCTCGCCGCGGCAGCGCTTCGGTGGCCAGCACGCGATCGCCGACGACCAGCAAGAACAACTGGTCAGAATCGCTCGGCGCTGCCGTGGCGAGCGTCGTTTGTTGGGCCACCGCGACCAGTATCGGGGTTTTCGGGCCTGGACGGAAATCGGCTATGCTTGTCGTGTGGGCTCCGCGAGCACGCCGCAGCGGGCACGCGACGCAAGCGCCGAGCTCGAGCCCGGCACGATGGTCGGCGACTATCGCATCGACTCGCTGATCGGCCGGGGCGGAATGGGCGCGGTGTATCAGGCGACCCAGCCGGTGATCGACAAGCGGGTCGCGATCAAGGTCCTGCACCGTGCGGCCAGCAAGCACGGTGGAGCGCTCGAGCGCTTCATCCGCGAGGCGCGCGCGGTCAACAAGATCGGACATCCGAACATCGTCGACGTGTTCGGCTTCGGCACGACCGAGGACGATCGGCCGTACCTGGTGATGGAGCTCCTGGTCGGCGAGACGCTGGCGACCCGGATGGCGCGCGACGCGATCCCGTTCGCGACGATGTGCGACGTGCTCGTCGAGATCTCGCACGCGCTCGAGGCGGCGCACGAGGCCGGCTTCATCCATCGCGATCTCAAGCCAGACAACGTGTTCCTCGCCGCGCGCAAGGACAAGACGATCGTCAAGCTGCTCGACTTCGGCGTGACCAAGCTGATCGGGCTCGACGGCGGAGCCCAAGGCGAGGAGACCAAGCCCGGCGTCGTGATCGGCACGCCGCGCTACGTCTCGCCCGAGCAGGTGCGCGGCCAGCGCGTCGACGGGCGCGCCGACATCTACGCGCTCGGCGTGGTCGCGTTCGAGCTGTTCGCGGGCCGCGCGCCGTTCGTCGCCGCGGATTCGTACGAGCTGTTCGAGAAGCACGCCAAGCTGCGGCCGCCGGCACTATCGGCGTTCCAGCCCGGATTGCCGGCGGAGCTCGACGCGCTGGTCGCACGCATGCTCGACAAGTTGCCGGCGAACCGCCCGACGCTCGCCGAGCTGCGCGCGGTACTGCAGGCGGTGCGCGGTCTCAACGTGGTCGCGCGCGCCTCGTCGGTGGACGCGCAGCCGACCGACGTGCTCGGCGCGCCGGTGCAAGCGACCGACGTGGCGACCGATCAGCCCACCACGCCCGCGAGCCGCGTGCGCCGGCACCGCGCGCGCTGGATCGGGATCGCGGCCATCGTCCCGATCGCCGGCGCGATCGTCGCGCTCGCGCTCTCGCGCGGCGACGAGCCGAGGCCGATCATCACGTTGCCGGTGCTCCCCGATCCGCCGCGCTCGCTGCCCCAGGTCACGCCGGATCCCGAGCCGGTTGTCGACGTCGTGGCCACACCGAAGCCGCCAAGACCCAAGCGCGTGCCCCACTCGATCCATACGACCGCGAAGGCGAAGCCGGCTCCGTCGACCGCGACGCCGCCCGCGGCGCCCGCGCCGCCGTCCGGCGACGACGACGCCGTGCGCAGTCCGTTCGGGCGAGCGCCATGACCCGGCTCGTCGCGCTGGTGCTGTGCGCGGCGGTCGGCCGCGCCGCCGCCGATCCTCCCACCGACGCGGAGGCGCAGGCGAAGGCCGCCGACGAATCGGCGCGCCGTCACTACGAGCTGCGCGAGTACAGCGAGGCAATCGCGGAGTACCGCCGCGCGTACGAGGCGCTGCCCGACGCGCTGTTCCTGTTCGACATCGCGCAGGCGTATCGCCAGCTCGGCGACTGCGACAACGCGCGCGTGTTCTACCGCAACTACCTGCGCGAGCGTCCGGACGCCGACAACCGCGACAAGGTCGAGCAGTTCATCACCGAGATGGACGCGTGCGCCAAACCGGCCCCACATCCTCAACCGCTTCCGCCTCCAACGACGGCTGCTCCGATGGACGCGCCGGCGGGCTCCCACGGTGGGCTGCAGCTCGCCGGATCGCTCGTCGCCGCGGCCGGGCTCGTCGTGACCGGTGTCGCGATCTATTACTCGGTCCAGGCTTCGAACCGGGCGAGCGACCTCGAGGCCGCGTGTGCGAACGGTTGCGATGGATCGGCCGTCGCGTCGATCGATCGCGCGGGTCAGGCCGCGAACCGCGACGCGATCGTGTCGTACGTGATCGGAGGCGTGGCGATCGCGACCGGCGCCTCGCTGTTCGCGTGGGCGAGGCTGCACGCGGCCGAGCCGGTGGTGACGGCGACCCCTGCCGGCGCGACGGCCGGCGTGCGCGTGAGGTTCTGATGCGCTGGCTCGTCGCGCTCGCGCTCGCGTCTTGCTACTCGCCCGAGCTCGGCCCGTGCGACGTGCGTTGCGGCCAGGCCGGGCCGTGCCCGGCAGGCCTCGCGTGCGGCGACGATAACTTCTGCCACGCGTCGACCAGCGAGCCGCAATGCACGACCCTGTCGCTCGAAATCCACGGCTCGGGAACGGGCGAGGTCACATCGATGCCCAAGGGCGTCGATTGCAACAGCGACAGCAGCGGCACCGGCTGCGACATGATCCCGTTCCAGATCGGCACCGCGATCGAGCTCACCGAGAGTCACGACAGCGGCAACTCGTTCGCAGGCTGGATCATGGGCGCGTGCGTGAGCTCGACGGCTCCGACATGCGACTTCACGATCGAGCAGGCGATGACGGTGCAGGCCAACTTCGATAGTCCGTAGATCGTCGACCTCGAGTGGTAACGGTGCCTTCGCGAACTGTGCAGGTGGGTTGCACAACCGCTTGCACGACGCGTCCGAACCTCGCGTTTCTCCGGGCGCGACGCGTGGCCTCGCCCTTGCTGTAGGTGGGTGCATGCGCCACCTCGCCATGCTCGTCCTCGCGCTCCTCGGTTGCTCGGCCGTCGAATCCGGCCTCGACATCTCGGATGACGCGCGGCACCACCGCCGCGATGCCGGGGTCACGGAAGTCGACGCCCGGGCCACGCCGGACGCTCCGGCCGCGCCGACGCCGGATGCTCCGGCCGGCTCGATCTGGCAGCCGACCGACGCGGCGCCGATTCACTTCCACTGGATGATCGGCGCGAGCTCGTTCACGTCGGGCGACCTCCTCGCCGGGCAGACCGGGCAGGTCGTCTACGACATCGACGGCGCGAACGCGACGGCCGCCGATGTCGCGGCGATCCACGCCGCCGGTGCGATCGCGGTCTGCTACGTCGACGTCGGAACGCTCGAGCCGGGGCGCCCCGACACGAGCTCGTTTCCGGCGTCGGTCGTCGGGCCCGGTGTGCAAGGCTGGCCCGGCGAGCACTGGCTGCTCGTGACCGCTGCCAACCAGCCCATCATCCTGCCGCTCATGAAGGCGCGCTTCGTCGACTGGTGCCAGGCCAAAGGCTTCGACGCGATCGAGCCCGACAACCTCGACGCGTGGACGAACATCTCCGGTGTCAGCGAGACCGACAACGTCACGTACGATCTGGCCATCGGACAGCTCGCGCACGCGCTGCCGCTCTCGATCGGCCTCAAGAACGTGATGACCGATCTCGATTCGTCGCAGTACCCGAGCTTCCTCTCGGAGTTCGACTGGGCGCTCAACGAGCAGTGCTACCAGTACGGCGAGTGCGGCGCCTACACCGCAGCGGGCAGCTTCCTGCCGGCCGGCAAGGCGGTGTTCGACGTCGAGTACGGCACGAAGCCGAACTGCACCGACGCCGATGCAGCGCACCTGAACGCGCAGCAGACCGATCTCGATCTCGTCGGCGCGACCGACTCGGGATACGTGTACAAGCCGTGCGTGGCCGACGCGCAGGCGACGTGGTGAACCGCGACGAGAAGGACCTCGCGATCGCGCGCATCCAGACGCCGCTCGACACGCGTCTCACGATGCCGCCGCCGCTGTTCCGGCTGCCGAGCGATGCCGATCGCGCGGCGATGATCGCGGAGCTGAAAAAGTGAAGCGCGCGATCGACGCGCGCTGTCGGCGCTCGCCGGTTGCCTGGCGCGAGCCGCGCGCGCACTGACATCTGATAATGATCGTTGCATGCGAGTGATCGTCGGAGCGTGCGTGCTCGTCGTGGCGTGGTCGCTGGCGATCGCCGGGCCGGGCGATGACGCGAAGGCCGCGAACACGCGCGGCATGAAGCTGTACTACGCGAAAGACTACGCCGGCGCGGCGAAGCAATTTCGTGCGGCGATCGCGGCCGACCCGAAGTACGTGCTCGCGCACTACAACCTGGCGTCGATGGCCGCGCTGCTCGGCGACAAGCCGACGGTGCTGGCGGAGCTGCGCTGGCTGCACGACAGCGCGGATCCCGAGGCGCACGCCGCGCTCGCGAAGGCGCCGACCGATCCGGATCTCGAGTCGGTGCTCGACGACCCGGAGATCAAGAAGCTGCTCGGCACCGGCGACTGCGCCGACACCTGCAGCCGCGACAGCGGGAAGTGCGTCGACGGCTGCGGCGACGCGCGCGGCTGCGTGCGCCTGTGCTCGGCCGCCGAGGACGATTGCAAGGTCGGCTGCAAGCTCGGCATGTCCGCCGATGCACGTGCACGCATGGCCGCGTGGATCGCGGGTCCGTTGACCGGGCGCGATAACGGCGTCGCACGCATGCGCGCGGCGAACATCTCGCGCAACGACGACCCGGGGACGTACTCGCTGCACGTCAACAACCAGTTCGGCTTCACCTGCGAGCTCGCGTGGAGCGGTGACGGCACGCCGGCGAAGGCCAGCCATTGCGTCGCCGGCGAAGCGGGCTGGCGCGCCGAGCCGGCCGAGATCTCGCTGCGCTGCAGCTTCGACAAGAAGCACAAGGTCGACCACTGCGAGGGCGCGTTTCATCTGCTCACCCAGGACAACTTCGATCAAGACGCGCGGTTCGAGCTCGAGCGCACGCTGCATTGAGCTTGATCGAGGCCAAGCGAGTATCATCGCCGCGCTTGGTCGAGACTCGGATCCACCTCGTTCGCCACGGCGAGGTCCACAACCCGGATTACCTCCGCTACGGGCGGCTGCCCGGGTTTCGGCTCTCCGATCGCGGCCGCGCGCAAGCCGAGGCCGCGGCGCGCCGGCTGTGCAGGGCCGACGCGATCATCTCGAGCCCGCTCGAGCGCGCGGTCGAGACCGCCGAGATCATCGCGCGCACCACCGGCGGCGCGATCCGATTGGACGATCGCTTGATCGAAGCGCGCTCCGAGTTCGACGGCCTGCGCAAGACCGCGTTCCTCGCGCCGCGCTACTGGCGCCTGTTGCGCGATCCGATGCGGCCGTCGTGGGGCGAACCGTACGCCGAGGTCGCGATGCGGATGCGAGTGGCGATCGAGCTCGCGCGCCAGGCCCACTCCGGCGGATCGGTCGTGCTGGTCTCGCACCAATCGCCGATCTGGATCGCCCGCCGCTCGTATGAATCGGCGGCGCCGCCGTGGCTGCGCCGCATGCGCTGCTCGCCGGCGTCGATCACGACGCTCGTGTTCGTCGGTGCGCGCTTCGATCGCGACGAGTACTGGCACCCGACCTCCGAGGCATAATGCCACGGTGGCAAAGGTTCGACCGTTCGAAAGCTGACGGTCCGTCTCGCGACTCGTCGTCAAAAAGTCAACAGCGCGATCTGCCAGCGGATATCCGCGCGAACAAGACGGCTCCATCGTTGGATCCACTTCTTGCTTCTGTCACCGAATTGACCTACTCCACTGTGCCGAGGTAGCTGAATGCCCCGTCCATATCAGGGTGCCTTAATTGGGTTCGGTTTCATCGCCGAGAAAGGCCACGTGCCGGCCTACCTCGCGGCACCCCGGACGTTCCAGATCGCGGCCGTCGCCGAGACGTGCGCCGCGCGCCGCGAAAAAGCCCGTCAGGTCCTGCCGAACGCGCGCATCTATTCGGACACCAAGACGCTGCTCGCCGCCGAGGCGCGCCGGCTCGACTTCGTCGACATCGCGACGCCGCCGTGCGACCACGCCGCCATCGCGCACGCCGCGTTCGAGCACGGCCTGCACGTGTTCTGCGAGAAGCCGATCGCGACGTCGGCCGCCGATGCCCGCGCGATGCTCGAGCACGCCGAGAAGGCGCGCCGCGTGTTCTTCCCTTCGCACAACTACAAGCACGCCCCGGTCATCCGCCGCATTCGCGAGATCCTCGAGTCGGGCGAGCTCGGCGCGATCCATCTGGTCACGCTCGACACGTTCCGCACCACGCACGCCAAGGGCGTCGCCGAGTGGCAGCCGGACTGGCGCCGCCAGCGCAAGACCTCGGGCGGCGGCATCGCGATGGACCACGGCAGCCACACGTTCTATCTCGCGTTCGACTGGCTCGCCGCGCAGCCGACGTCGATCGCCGCGAAGATGTCGAACCTGTCGACGTTCGACACCGAGGACAACTTCAGCTGCACGGTCACGTTCCCGACCGGCATCGCGGTCGCGCAGCTGACGTGGAACTCGGGCTTCCGCAAGGTCATCTACACGATTCACGGCCAGAACGGCGCGATCAAGGTCGAGGACGACGACATCGAGGTCCATCGCAAGGGCCGCGCGGTCGAGCGCATGTCGCTCCGGTCGGACTGGATGGACGCTTCGCACGCCGAGTGGTTCAAGGCGCTGCACGTCGACTTCGTCGATCAGATGGAGCGCGGCGAGTGGGTCGGTCAGGAAGCCCGGGACGCTGCGATGTGCGTGCAGCTGATCGAGACCGCCTACGCCTCCGCGCGCGCCGAGGGCCGCGAGCTCCAGCTCGCGCCGGCGCTCGAGCGGGCCGCGAAGGCCGGCTAGCCACCAGCTCGCCATGGTGAGGGACGTCTACTTCACCTACTTCCTCGCGGGCCTGTGTGCGCTCGCGGGAGTTGCGTACGCGGTGCGTGTCGCGATGCGCGGCGTCGCGCGCAGCGAGCGGGTCGGCCGCATCGGCGGCACGATGATGGTCGGCCAGGAGATCATGGACTGGACGTACTGGTCGGTCGAGCCGATCGTGCGCGGGCTGGTCGCGATGGGCGTGACCGCGAACGGCCTGACCTGGAGCGCGCTCGTGCTCGGCCTCGGCGCTGGCGTCGCGCTCGGCTTCGACATGTTCGGGCTCGCCGCGCTGCTCGCGACGTGCTCGACGATCGGCGACATCCTCGACGGCCAGGTCGCGCGCCTGACCAAGACCGGCTCGATGCGCGGCGAGCTGCTCGACGCCGCGATCGATCGCTACACCGAGTTCGCGTTCCTTGCCGGCCTCGCGTTCCACTACCGCGAGTCGCCGGCCGAGCTCGGCCTCGTGCTCGCCGCGCTGCTCGCGTGCTTCATGGTGAGCTACGCGAGCGCGAAGGCCGAGGCGCTGCAGGTCGAGCCGCCGCGCGGGCTCATGCGCCGCCACGAGCGCGCCGTTTACTTGATCACGGGTGTGGCGTTCGCGTCGCTGTTCGGGCTCCCGATACTCGTGACGGCCGCGCTGGCGATCGTCGCCGTCGTCGGCAACGTGGCCGCGATCCTGAGGCTGGTGCGCATCGGGCGGGCTTTGCGGTAAGAACGCAGCTTCCGATGCCGCAGCCCGCGAACCAGAACCGAGCGCTCAAGACCGCGATCCCCGGCCCGAAGAGCCAGGCGCTGCGTGCGCGAGAGGACGCGCACCTCGCACCGGGCGCGCAGGGCTACGCGCTGTCGGCGGGCATCGTCGTCGATCACGCCGCGGGCACCGCGGTCACCGACGTCGACGGCAACACGTTCCTCGATTTCATCGGCGGCATCGCGGTCGGCGCGCTCGGCCACTCGCATCCGACGTGGGTCGAGGCGATCCAGAAGCAAGCGGCGCGGGCCGCGGTCGGCTCGCTGACGAGCGAGGCGCGCGTCGAGCTGATGGAGCGATTCGCGCGCCACGCGCCCGCGAACGGCGTGCACCGCCTGCAGATGTACTCGGGCGGCGCCGAGGCGGTCGAGAGCGCGCTTCGCCTCGCGAAGTCGCACACCGGCAAGTACGAGTTCGTCAGCTGCTGGGGCGGCTTCCACGGCAAGACGATGGGCGCCTTGTCGCTCATGGGCTCGACGTTCAAGGACAAGCTCGGGCCGATGGTGCCGGGCAGCCACCAGGTGCCGTACGCCGACTGCTATCGCTGCCCGCTCAAGCTGTCGTACCCGTCGTGCGGCGTGGCGTGCGCCGAGGTCGCGCGCAACTACGTCAAGGTCGCGACCGCCGGCGCGGTCGCGGGCGTGATCGTCGAGCCGATGCAGGGCACGGCAGGCAACATCGTGCCGCCGAAGGAGTTCCTGCCGGCGATGAAGTCGATCGCCGACGAGGTCGGCGCGCTGTTCATCGCCGACGAGATGATCACCGGCCTCGGCCGCACCGGCACGTGGTGGGGCGTCGACCACACCGGCGTCCGGCCCGACATCGTGACGATCGGCAAGGCGGTCGGCGGCGGCTTCCCGCTGTCGGCGCTCGCGACGACGGACGTCATCTCGAAAGCGAAGCCGTGGTCGAACTCGTCGGGCTCCTCTTCGAGCTACGGCGGCAACCCGCTCGCGGCCGCGGCCGGCGCGGCGTCGCTGCGCGTGATCGAGGACGAAGGCCTGGTCGAGAACTCGCGGCGCGTCGGTGCGGTGATGCTGCACGAGCTCGAGGGCTGGGTCGATCGCTATCCGTTCGTCGGCTGCGCGCGCGGCAGCGGCATGTTCATGGCGCTCGAGCTGGTCTCCGACAAGAAGACGAAGGAGCCACTCGCGCGCGAGGTCACGTCGCGCATCTTCAACGAGTGCGTGCGCCGCGGCCTGCTGACGATGAGCTACTCGCCGCATTTCCGCATCCAGCCCCCGCTCACGACCGACGAAGCGACCGCGAAGAACGGCCTTGCCATTCTTCGCGAGGTGTTCGACGTCGTCGAGCGCGAAGGCTGGTGGCGCTCGTAGATCTCGGCCGTTAGCGCGCGGCACCGACGACGAGCAGGCTTCGATGATTGATCCTGCGCGATCGAGGGCGAGCGGTCGAGCAGCTTCAGCGCGCGATCAGGCGCAGCGTCGGCTGGAGCGGGATGAGCACGCTCGAGTGCTCGGTGTCGGCCCAGACGACGTCGCCGCACGCGGTGGTCGCAACGCCGAGGCCGTAGCCGCGCAGCTCGCCGA
>Ga0335083_10004243_pt1 | contig 18325 bp, 11 predicted proteins | sample Lox_Sample_42_FD_206716 | JGI IMG/M metagenome (GOLD analysis project Ga0335083, IMG submission 206716) | Soil microbial communities from Loxahatchee National Wildlife Refuge, Florida, United States - Lox_Sample_4.2 | ecosystem: Environmental > Terrestrial > Soil > Wetlands | place: USA...
GGATTGAGCAACTGTATCACCTGGCGCTGGGGCAGCCGGGGGATTCTCGTTCCGCTTTTGTCGCGGAAGCTTGCGGCGACGATCAGGCGTTGCGGCAGGAGATCGAGTCCCTCCTGGCGGCCGACGAGGGCGCCGAAACGTACCTCGAAAAACCTGCGACAGAAGCGATAGCAGGGATTGCGCGAGGCGCCGCGGCCCCACGATCGAATTTGCCGACGCAGCTCGGGCGCTACGAAATTGCCGGACGTCTGGGAGCGGGCTCCATGGGCACGGTGTATCGAGGAATCGATCCCGTGATCAACCGGGCGGTCGCCATCAAAGCCATTCTCCAGTGCGGGCTGGAGGCGAGCGCCGGGGGCTTAGAACTCCGGGCGCGTCTTCTGCGCGAGGCGCGCGCGGCCGGCCGGCTGTCACACCCGAACATCGTAACCGTGTTCGATGCCGGTGAAGAAGCAGGCGTCACGTACATCGTGATGGAGTTGATCGAGGGATCGGCGCTCGATGCTCTGCTGCCGGCGCCGCCTGCGGTGCTGCCTCCGGCGCGGGCCCTGGCGATTCTGGCGGAGGTTGCGGCCGCTCTCGACTACGCGCACGGCCGCGGCGTCGTGCACCGTGACGTCAAGCCGTCCAACATCGTGATCCAGGCGGACGGTACCGCGAAGCTGGCGGACTTCGGAATCGCTCTTCAGCCCAAAGCCACACTTTTCACGACGCCGGGGACAACGCCCGGGACACCTTATTACATGTCACCCGAGCAGTTACGCGGCGAGGAAGCCACGCCGCGCTCGGATCAGTTCTCACTGGCAGTGCTGGCGTGGTTGCTGCTGACCGGAGCCCGGCCCTTCGATTCAGAACACTTAATGCCCCTGCTCGCCCAAATTCTGGAGCAGGCCCCGCCGGAGAACACCCAGCTGACAGCGGCGGCGGACGGTGTGTTGCGGCGCGCCTTGTCCAAGTATCCCGAGGAACGCTTCCCATCGTGCGTTTCGTTCGTGGCAGCATTGCGAGATGCCTGTCCGGGAACGGCGGTGGGTCCGAAGAGCACTCCATTGAGGCGGCTACCGGTTTGGGCGGCGATTGCCGGAGTCGCTTGTCTGCTGGCAGGAGCCGGTGTCGCCTGGCGCCTGCGGTCACACGAATCACCACCAATGCGGCAGGTCCAAACGAAGAGTTCGACCAACCAGTCCGCCATCGTTCCGCCTCCACCCGTGGACAGTCAGCCTAAGGGGAGTCCGAATTCACCGGCGCGGAAAGCGCAGCTCCCCTCGGGAGAAAGGTCCGCGGTGAACGATCAGCCTTCCGTCGATCGTCCAGCGGCCGGCGCGGTGAAGACCAATGCCATCGATCATCAGGGTTATGTATGGATTCCAGCGGGAGCATTCGATCTGGGCTGCTCGAACGGTGACCACGGGTGCGACCCGAATGAGCGTCCGCTGCATCACGTGACCATCAGCGGATTCTGGATCGGTCAGACGGAAGTGACTGCTGAAGCTTACCGGCGGTTTGCAAGTGCAACCGGTCACGCCCTTCCACCCGAGCCGATCTTTGCCGGCCGCAATTTAAACCCTGGGTGGGCCGATGGGCGCCAGCCCGTGGTGAACGTAACCTGGGAGGATGCCCGCGCATTCTGTGGATGGGCGGGAATGCGGTTGCCCACCGAGGCAGAATGGGAGTATTCCGCTCGCGGACGAGATCCGCGGCCTCGGTATGGGTCGGCCGAAGAGGTCTCCTGGTTCCGCAATAACAGTGGAAAGGCGCACTTCGACAATGCGCCCCCATGGATGAACGACCCGGAGAAATACGAGGCGGCGCTCAGAGACAACGAGAACGGACCACGACCGGTAGGCGGCAAGCCTCCCAATGGCTATGGCCTGTATGACATGCTGGGCAATGCACAAGAATGGGTGAACGACTGGTTTCGAAGAAACTACTACTCGTGGTCTCCTGTCGCTGACCCTCAAGGTCCTGACTTCGGAACAACCCGGGTCATCCGGGGCGGCTCCTGGTACGACGGTCCGCGATTGATCAATCCTTCGCGGCGCCATTCCTCCCTTCCCTCAACGCGCGACGTCTATACCGGATTCCGTTGTGCCGGTACGCTGTGAAGAGAACTTCGCGACAGGCCGGGTGTATTGAGGATCTGAGGCATGATCCCGGTTCCCACGGTCCGTGTAGTGGCAAGCCAGGGTGCTTGCGCCACCTCAGAACGCGCTGTTGGTGTCGGAATTGAATTGAACGGCATGGGTCTGGCAAAGATTGCGACCCTGCAAATAATCCTGCGAGGTGCCATCGGCATAGCGGACGCGAAAATCGTAGACGCAGGCCGAATCGTTGTCGGTGAAGTACATGGAGCGGCCCTGCCCGTCCGACAGCGTGTAGCTCAGCGTATTGTCGCTCCAGGGAGCGGTCGTGCCGTGAACGGCGACGTAGAAACTGGTCATGGTTTTGCCAGTGTTGTTGAGGACCCAGAAATTTCTCCGGTCGTTGGCGCTCGAGGAAATCGCCAGGGCCGCCATTGCCGCCAGAATTGCCAATGTTTTCTTCATTTTTGAACCTCCTTCCCGGTTCACTTGAATATGCGCAAGTCCCCTGAAAAGTGGCCGGGATTTGGTGTGAGAGAGGCTATTTTCTACTGTCTCGGAATCGGCAAAGCAGGAAGAAGGCAAGAAGCGAGTAGGCGAGTGTATCGCCCGCGAATTCGAGAGGCCGCTGAAAGGAGCGCATTCCGAGGTGGTAGAACAGCGTGGCGAAGTCGCCACCCGACTGGACGAGCACATGGGAGAAGGTAGCCGAGCTTTTGGCGAGGATGCCGGCCACAACGGCCAGGCCGAACCCAATCCCGAGTGCCTGCAACACGCGTTTCGGGCGTACGACAATTCCGATGCGGAAGGAATCGGCGAACAGCCAAAAGACGGGCCAGAGGACTACCGTGTTGAACAAGCCAGCCAGGATAACCCGGAGACCGAACGGGTACTCCGCGAGTCGAAACAATGCGACGATATCCTGCCCGAAACCGAGCAAAATCGCGCCGATCCAAAGGAGCGGACCACCAAACATGCGCGCCGAAAATGCCGTGATCACGCCAATCAGCGAAATCCCGCCGCTCACCGCGATCGCGATCCACAGGGCACCGGCCGCGCTCACTCGCGGCTGGGTCCGCGCGACGGGTGAGGGGGCGGCGTAAACCGGCGGATTCGCCATGGATGGCGGCAGCACCGGTGGGGGCTCAGGCCGGGGCGGCGGCGCGGGTTCCCCGCCAGACGACGACTGCAAGGCCCGCTGAAATTCGCCAATGGTCTGGATTCTCTGGTCGGCCCGGACGGCCAGTGCCCTCAAAAGGACAGCTTCGTTGGGCGGAGTCAAATCGGAGCAGTATCGCGAAGGTCTTTCGAGTTCATCCTGAACCAGGCGGTCGATCGAAGGCGGCGGAGCGATTCCGGTGATGCAGCGATACAGCGTGGCGGCACTCGCGTAGACGTCCGTCCATGGCCCTTGCCGGCCTTTGGCGCGATATTGTTCCTCGGGCGCGAAACCGGGTTTCAGAATTACAGACAGACTCTGGCTGTGCTCGCCCAGGGCGTGGCGGGCCGCGCCAAAATCGATGAGGATGACCCGGCTCTCGGCCGTCAGAAAGATGTTATCCGGGCTGACATCGCGGTGCAGTAGGCCATTGGCGTGTAATTCCCGTAGAGCGTCCATGATCCGCATCAGGATCTGCACCGCCACGGCATAGGGGATGCGGCCGCCCTGATTGGCGAGGTGTTGCTTCAAGGTGATGCCATCGAGGTAGGTCATCACCATGTAGGCCGTGCCGTTGGCCTCGATGAAATTGATCACCGGGACGATGCAGGGATGTCCGGCGAAACGCGCCAGGGTGCGCGCTTCCTCCAGAAAACGCTGCAACCCGTACGCATACATCTCACGACGGTCGCCGTCGTAGGGTTGCACGGTAGTTCGGTCCGTAAGACGCGTGCACTGGCCGCCGGGCAGATATTCCTTGATCGCCACCGCCCGGTCGAGCGTCAGGTCCCAGGCGAAGTAGGTCACGCCAAACCCGCCCTGTCCCAGCACGCGGCCCAGATAATATTGGCCGCCGAGCACGTGATGCCGCGGCAGATGGGTCTGCGTCTCGGGGTACCGGGAATCGTCCCACCCGCAGGTGGGGCATGTGCCTCCGGCGCCGGGACGCAGGCAGCCCGCGCACCTTTGCGGGACGCTCGGACGCTCCATCATAGCCGGCTCCCACCTTTCCAGATCTTGCGAGGCCGGCCGGCGCCGTTCACCGGTATTCCCGCCTCGGGTTTACAGTTTGTCACCGGTTTAGTACCACCGGGCGAGATCGCCATCGAATTCCACAGTATGCCATTGGCAGAGATCGATTCCCTTGGTGTATTTGAGGACCGTGCCGTCATCGTAGGTAACGCGAATATCATACACACAGGCCGCGTTGTTGTCGTAGAAGTTCATTTTGAACTGGGCGCCATTGGCGCGGCTGGTTCCCAGGGGGAAGTTGTACCAGTCATCCAAACCATGAACCGACAGCTGCATCGCAGTCATGGATTTGCCGGAATAGTTCAGGACCCGGAAGTCGCGGTTGGCAGCGGCGGCGCAAAGGACAGCGGCCGCAATCAGAAGAGTGACGATCAGAAGCGTTTTCATGAGGCAAACCTCCTTTCAGGTTCACCTGTATATGCGCAGGCCGCCGGATTAGTGGCCGGGAAAAAACGGGGCTAAAGCCAGGCTAAGCCCCACGCGGCCTGAAGGCCGCCCTCCGGGAACGCCGGCACGAGTGCATGCTGGATGGTTGCGTCACTCTTCGCGCAAGGCGGTGGTCGGATCGAGTATGGCGGCGCGGCGGGCGGGGAGCCAACTCGCCATGGCGGCAACCAGGAAGAAGAGCAATGCCATCCCGGCGAAGGTCAGAGGATCGTTGGGCGGCACGCCGATGAGTACACTGGCAATCGCACGCGTCAGGAAGAACGCCCCAATCACGCCGAGCACGACGCCCAGGGCGCTCAACCCGAGACCCTGCCCGATCACGCTTCCGAAGATCTTCGATGGCGCCGCGCCCAACGCCATCCGCAATCCGATTTCGGCCGTGCGCAATCTGACGGCGCTGGCCAGCACGCCATAGAGGCCTACGGCGGCGAGCAGCACCGAAATCCCCGCGAAGATCCCGATCAACACCAGCACGAAACGCGTTTCCGCCTCGGCGCGATCGACGAAGAACGTCATGGGGTGCATGCCGTCGACCGCCAGGCGCGGATCGAACTTGCGAATTTCGGCGCGTACCAGAGGCCCGAGTTGCACCGGATCGACTGAAGTCTTGAGGATCCACGTGTTGGCGGTGCCGAATCCGAAATAGCCCTCGGTAAAGAACATCTGCTCCAGTCCTTCGTCAGCCAACGATTCGGCGCGCTGGTGTTCAACCACGCCGATGATCTCGAACCACTCCGGCTCGGGCGTATTGACGCGCGCCAGGATGCGCTGTCCAACCGCCGACCGGCCGGGAAATGCCTTGGCGGCCAGCAAGCGATCGACGATGACCAACTTGCGGCCGGGTTGGCTGTCGGCGTCGGTGAAGGTGCGGCCGGCGAGAACCGTAGTGCCGAGAGTTTCGAAGTATCCGGCGGTGATCGCCTGAAAATCGGCGGCGTGGTACTTGGAATTGTCGGCGAGCGCTTCGGCCAGGCCCCAACGACCTTTGAAGGTGTTCTGGTCGAGAGGCGCCTGGGTGATGGAGGTCACCGCTTCTACGCCGGCCAGCGCGCGCAACCGGTCGCGGAAAGCATACTGGAATGCCTCGGTCTGTTTGAGTGCGTCGGGTCCGGGCGGAATGGTGCTGGGTGGCATGGTGAACGCCAGCAGCCTGGCCGGGTAGAACGCGAGATCGGTATGGGTCAGCACCAGGAAGCTGCGGATCATCAATCCGCATCCGACCAGCAGAACGAAGGATAGGGCCACTTCGGCGACGACGACGGAATTGCGCAGCAGCTTTCCGCCTCCCAGCCCGGACGCCCGGCCGGAAGCACGCAGCGCGTCGATGAGATCGGGCCGCGAGGCGCGCAGGGCCGGCACGATTCCGAAGATCGCGGTGGCCGCGATGGTTGCGGCCGTGGTGAAGAGAAGCGTGGTGACATCGATGGAGATATCGCCCAGGCGCGGCAGCTTATCCGGCGCCAGCGAGAGCAAAAACTGAATGCCGAAATAGGCCAGCACCACCCCGAGGATCCCGCCGGCTGCCGCGATCAACAGGCTCTCGGACAACATCTGGCGGACGAGATCCCAGCGGCCGCCGCCGATGGCCGCTCGCACCGCCAGTTCGCGGCTCCGCGCCGACGAGCGAACCAGCAGCAGGTTGGCTACGTTGGCGCAGGCGATCAGAAGCAGGAAAATTACCGCGCCCATCAGCATGCGGATGGCCGGGCGGATCCCGGCCACCAGGTCGTCCTGCATGGGCTCGACACGCAGCGCGAAGTTGGCGCCCCGATAGACGGCGAACCGGTCGCGGAGACCGCCGGCGATACCGTCCAGTTGCGATTGCACGCGGTCGCGCGTGACACCGGGTTTCAGACGGCCAATGAGAAACAGAAAGACGTTGTTGCGATTCGCCGTGGCGTAGTTGATGCGCGCGGGCGTGATGATATCGGGTTCTTTTTCGAGCCCCGATTTCGGGGGGAACAGCAATTTGAAACCGGGCTCGAGCACGCCGACGATTTGGGCCTTCCCACCGCCGCCGCCGAAATCGAAGCTGCGGCCGATGATGGCCGGGTCGCCGCCGAACCGCCGCTGCCAGTATTCGTAACGGATCACGGACATTGCCGGAGGCGGAGGAGCGGGCGGCTGGCCGGGCTGAGGCGGTGGAACCGGCGCGGCATCGGACTCGGTGAGATCGCGGCCGAGAATCACGCGAGCGCCCATCAGGTGCAGAAGATTGGGGGCGCAAAAGGCGGTCGGCGCCTGCTCCGATTCGGAATTCTCGCCCGGCACCGGGATGCGGATGGTGCTCAGCGCCGAGACATCCTCAAACAGGTTGGCCTGGGCGCGGATATCAGCGAAATTCGGCGGCGAGAGCGGGAAATTCTTCACGCCGCGGGCTCTCATGTCGCTTTCGATCAGAGCCAGGCGCCCGGCATCTTTGTACGGGAGTGGGCGCAACAAGACGGCATTGACCACACTGAAGATGGCGGTGGATGCGCCGATCCCCAGGGCGATGGTGAAAATGGCCGTTAAGGCGAACGCCGGGTTCTTGCGGAGACCGCGGGAGGCGTGGATCAGGTCTCGAATGAGCATATTTATCCGGGTCTCCTGCGGCACGCCGGGGGCCGCGGCAAATCGTTCTAATCCTGTTTAGAGGGTAGCGGACAGTGACCGTCTGTGGGACGGGCCGTTCTCTTGTGGTCGGCCGGGTCTCGGCTCGGTGCCGGCAAGACCGGTGGCGCGCGCAAGCATCAGGCGAGGCTGCTCAGCATGGAAGTGATCGTGCTGGTTCCCGTGATCTTGCGATGCGCCGGCACGCCGGTCACGATGAAAGGCGAGCTTTGAATCAGAGACTCGCATTGGTCGAGAGCCGGCTTGATGTGCTTTTTCATCAGGCTCTCCACGTCGTCCATCCATCCGTCCTGACCGAACTCTTCGAACAGCAGCGCCACAAGGTCGGAGGTGTCGGAGCCGATCAGCATGTAGGCTCCCAGCAACGGGCACCGGTTGAAGACGCGCAGGTCAAGCTGGTCGGGATTCTTCAGCTCTTTGCGGGCGATGAGGGTCTCGCGGCACTCGATGGCGAATTTAGTAATGACGCGCGCGGCATTGGCGCAGGCTTTGGCCGCCCCGACGGCGGGCGCAAGCACCGCCCCGACACCTTTGGCGGCATGCAGGGCGGTGTTGGCGGCGAAAGCCGTAGCCTCGATTCCCGCTTTGGCGGTCTGGTTAGCGGTTTCGCGCGCCAGCAATGTCTTGACGGCGTCGAATGCGGCGGCGGCATTGCCGGATTCGAAGGCGCCCTCGTGGCGGGAGAACGACCACTGGTCGTATCCTTTCTTCACGGCCATTCCGGCGGCGGCCAGGGTCTTCACGCCGCCGGCGATCACCGAGATAAGGGGCAGCATGTTGGCCACCTGATCCGCCACAGCGAGCATGCCTTGCAGTCCGGTATCCGCCAGCACGGTCTGGCCGAACTGCAGGACATCCGTGATAACGACGCCGAACATGTCGGAAAGCGCTTCGCGGACTTCGGCGATCTGCTCGCCGAGGGCCTTCTGCGCCAACATTTCGGCGGTGCCCCGGGCTGCGCTTCCGGCGGCTTGCTTGCTCTCGCGAACAGCCTTCTCCAAGTCTTGTTTAGCTTGGCGGACGGAGGCGAGGCCGTTGAAGAGGCGCAGGGTGATCGTGGCATTTTCGAAAACCCGCTGGATATTTTTGGTGCGCTCGTCTTTCCAAACCTGGAGGGCGGCGAGTTCTTCAGGTCCCATTCCCAAGTCCTTACGCAGAGCTTCGTCAAGGGCGGTAATGGCAAAATGCGGGGCTTGGTTGCGTTCGCTCTTGGCCCAGTCCGGGCCTTTTTCGCGCTTCCATGCCATGAATGCCTTGCGGATATCCAACTCGGCCTGCCGGCCGGGAGATTTCCCGTAAGCGCCGATGGCGTCATCGACTTTGCGCAGCGCCATGCTGCGGATCTTGTGTTTGCGTTCGGTCCACGAAAGCCAGTCTGTTTTGGTTGGAATGGGCATTTGGATCTCCTCTGGGAAATGCAACTGTGACAGCGTCTCTGAAGGGAATGTTCTTCACAAGACTATATCGTCTACAACCGGCATTCAAGATCCGCCGGCCTGCGCTGCACGTGTCAATACTTCTTCTTAATAGCCCGCGACGCCAACTGCCCTCGCCGTTACAGTTGTGACGGCCATGAAACGGCCTGGCCGTCTTCGGTCCCGGTCCGGCGCCAGCTACTACCGTCGGTCGTACGGCGGCCGCGCCGTGAGATATACTCTGCGCCATGAGGCTATTTCCGCTCTTGTTATGTCTTTCTCTTGCCGCAGTGGCGCAAGACGAACCGCCCCAGATGGAGGGTGGCCGCGGTGGACGCGGGGACCAGGAACCCATCAACGCGCGCACCTTCGCCAGCTTGCGGGCGCGCCAGATCGGCCCGGCGATGATCTCCGGCCGCATCTCCCAGATCGCCGTGTTCCCCGACGACTCCAACCACTATCTGGTGGCCGAGGCGTCGGGAAACATCTTCATGACCACCAATGACGGGACCACGTGGACTCCCGTGTTCGACAATTACGGGTCTTATTCCATCGGCTGGATTACTATCGACCCGAAGAATCCCTCCATCGTGTGGGTGGGCACCGGGGAGAACAACAACCAGCGCAGCGTTTCGTATGGCGATGGCGTTTACAAGAGTGAGGACGGCGGACGCACGTTCCGCAACGTTGGCCTCAAGACCAGCGAGCACATCGCCCGCATCGTGATCGACCCGCGCGATTCCAATGTCGTCTATGTCGCCGCGCCGGGTCCGCTATGGAAAGGCGGCGGCGAACGCGGTCTCTACAAGACTACCGACGGGGGCAAGACCTGGACCGGCAGCCTGATCAAAGTCGACGAGTATACCGGCTGCTCGGATGTCGTGATGGACCCGAAGAATCCGGACCATCTGCTGGCCGCCACGCATCAGCGGCAACGCAGCTATTTCGGCATAATCCACGGCGGACCGGGCAGCGCGCTCTGGCGATCGATCGACGCCGGCAAGACCTGGACGCGAGTCGCGGGCGGCTTCCCGACCGGTGATCTGGGCCGCATCGGCCTCAACTATGCGCCTTCGAATCCGAAAGAGATTTACGCCCAGGTGGAAGCCAACGAAGGCCGCGGCGGGTTGTTTCGATCGATGGACGACGGTGTAACGTGGGAGCGGCGCAATTCCAGCGACCAGCAGGGCCAGTATTACGCCAAGGTCGAGGTCGACCCCGAAAACTCCGACCGCGTCTACATCATGGGCGTCAACATTCAGGTCTCGGACGATGGCGGCCGCACGCTGACGTCGCTGGGCACGCGCAACAAGCACGTCGACAATCACGATATCTGGGTGGATCCGAAGAACAACAATCATTACCTGGTCGGCTGCGACGGCGGCCTCTACGAGAGCTTCGACCGCGCCAGCACCTGGATCTTCAAGGCCAACCTGCCGACCGGCCAGTTCTACGACGTGGCCGTCGATGAAGACGTGCCGTTCTATCACGTCTATGGCGGCACGCAGGACAACAACAGCATCGGCTGCGCCGTCCGCACCAGGAACAGCTCGCTCACCAACGCCGATTGCTTCGTCACCAACGGCGGCGACGGGTTCTATTCGCGCGTCGATCCGACCGATCCCAACACCGTTTATGCCGCCAGCCAGAATGCGGGCATCGTGCGCTTCGACAAGCGCACCGGCGAGCGCGTGTCCATCGAACCGCAACCCGAAAAGGGCGATCCGGCGCTACGCTGGAACTGGGACGCGCCGTTCATCATCAGCCCCCATTCCCATACGCGGCTGTATATCGGGTCGCAGAAACTCTTTCGCAGCGACGATCGCGGCGATTCCTGGAAGGCCGTCAGTCCGGACCTTACCCGCGCGCTCGACCGGAATAAGCTGCCCTTGATGGGCAAGATCTGGCCCATCGACGCCATCCAGAAGAATGTCTCGACGGCGCTCTACGACAACATCTCCTCCATCGCCGAATCGCCGAAGAAAGAGGGTTTGATCTACGTCGGCACCGACGACGGGCTGGTGCAGGTCACCGAAGACGGAGGCGCGCATTGGAGCAAGGTCGACAAGCCTGCCGGCGTTCCCGAGAACGCCTACGTGCAGCGCATCGTGGCGTCGCAGCACGATGCCGGCACCGTCTATGTCGCCTACGAGAATCACCAGAATGGCGATTTCAAACCGTATCTGATCAAGAGCACCGACATGGGAAAGACGTGGGTGAATATCTCGGGCAATCTGCCCGAGCGCGGCGGCGTGTACGCCATCGCCGAGGATCACGTCAATAAGAACCTGGTCTTCTGCGGCACCGAATTCGGTCTCTACTTCACCAATATCGGCGGTGAAAAGTGGACCAGGCTGAACATCGGGCTGCCCACCATCATGGTGCGCGACCTCGCCATACAAAAGCAGATGGACGACCTGGTGATCGGCACCTTCGGCCGCAGCATTTACGTGCTGGACGATTACAGCCCGCTGCGCGTCGCCACTCCGGAAATGATGCAGAAAGATGCCGCGCTGTTCCCGGTGCGCAAGGCGCTGGAGTATATCCCGTCGAATCCCGGCGGCGATCTTGGGACGGCCCATTTCACCACTCCGAATCCTCCGGTGGGAGCGGCGATCACATTTAACCTGAAGGAAGCCATCCGCACCAAGGCGCAGGAACGGCAGCAAAAGGAGCGCGACGCTGTCAGGCGTGGCGAGACGCCGCCGTATCCGACCGCGGAAGAACTGCGCGCGGAATCGCTCGAAGAAGCGCCCGGCCTCATCCTGACCATCAAGGATGCCAAGGGCAATATCGTGCGCCGGCTGGATGCTCCCGCGACGGCGGGGATTCATCGCGTGACGTGGGATCTGCGAAGTCAGGGGATCGGCCTGGCTCCGGCGATCGCTATGGGAGGAGGAGGTGGCGGCGGACGCGGAGGATTCGGCGGCGGTGAGGCCGGAGCCGGCGGACGCGGCGGCGCTGGTGGACGCGGTGGCGCCGGCGGCGGCGAAATCGATCCGGAATTGCTCGCCCAGTTCGGCGGTGGCCGAGGCGGTGGTGGCGGCGCCCTGGTTCTGCCGGGCAAGTACACCGTCACGCTGGCCAAGCGCGTCAACGGCGTCGTGACCGATCTGCCCGGTTCGGAGACCATCGAAGTCGCCCTGGCGACGCCGGCGACGGTGGAAGAACGAACGGCTATGGTCGATTTCCAGGACAAGCTTGGAAAATTGCAGAAGGCTCTCACCGCGACGCAGGATGCCGCGCAGGAAGCTGGACAGCGGCTGGAATCGATCGAGCGGGCGGTCGACGCCACGCCCTCGCTCTCACCGAAGCTGCATGAGCAGGTGCTGGCGCTCAAGCGCGAGCTGGATTCGATCAACCTGGCGCTGAGCGGCGACCGTATCTGGCGCTCGCACAACGAAGGCACGCCGGCGTCGATTGCCGAGCATATTCAGGCTGCCGGCGGCCCGATTCGCGGCACGACCGGCCATCCGACGAAGACGGCGATCGAGCAGTACCAGCTCGGCTCCGACATGCTGGCTGCCGAAATTCCCAAACTGAAGAAGCTGATCGAGACGGACATTCGCAATCTCGAGAAGCAGCTCGATGCCGCCGGCGCGCCTCCCACACCGGGTCGCCTGCCGGACTGGAAGGGCGGGAAATAGCCTACCTCGAAACACACCGCAGAGGGGAGCGGATGACATGATCGTCAGAAGTCCGCTCCCGTGCGCTGCGTTGAGGCTCCAACACGTTGGCCCAATTGTAGACGCCGGCTCGGCTCCGGCCTTGCGGCTCTCCCGGGCCGTTTCTATTGGCTGGCTGCCGGCACGATATCCTTCCGCCGCGGCAGTCCACAGGAAGAAATGATCGCCCAGAAGGGACCTGGATTCCCCGGCAAAGTGCTGGAGATCTGAACGAGGTTGATGCCTATGCCGCGGCGGCGCGCAAGGGGACGGCGCTGACGATCCTCATTCCCAATGTTCCGCCCCGCATGCCGCGAGCAATGGACGCGGCGGGGACGCCGTTGCGATGATTCAGCTCGAGCATTCGGGCTAAGGCGACGGAGATTCCGAGGAATTGCGCGGCGGTCTCAAGTTTGCGAGACGACGGGCCACCAGCCATCCGGATCCAGCGGTCAACCGCGGCGCGGGGGTCGCTGACCCGCCCGATCATTGCCAGCCCCAGGACGCCGGCGCCGCAAGCCGAGTCCGAAGGCTCCAGAAATACCCGGACTTTCTCCTCCACTCCCGGAAATTCGAGTCCGCGCTCGATCCATTCCGCGATCTGGATTCCGACCCACTCGGCCATCTCACCCTCCCTTGCCTGTATCGAAAGTAAGGCAGGAGAGGCAAGCTTTCCATCCTATGATTCGGGTAGAAGCTCGCTGGATTATCAGTAGGCCGACCACGATCTCACGCAGAGCGGAGCCGTAGATTGGCGGGAAGCGGAAGAGATGCGGTGATGGTCGTGCCTTTGCCGGGTTCGGATTCGACGGTCAGATGCCCGCCCAGGCTCTCGACCCGCTCGTGCATCCCGATCAGTCCTAATCCGCCCTTTCCTTGCGGGCGGAAACCGCGGCCATCATCCCGAATGGTGACGGAAAACCCGTCGTCGTCCGCCTGGAGAACGATTTCCGCCGAACTGGCGCGGGCATGACGGCTGACGTTGTTGAGGGCCTCCTGCACGATCCGGTAGACGCAGACTTTATGCTCTTCGGGGACGTCCGCGGGAAATGCCTCCGCCACGACCCGAATGCGCACCCCGGTCGAGCGCGAGACCTGATGCGCCAGCCATTCGACCGCCGCGACCAGTCCGAGATCGTCCAGCATGGACGGGCGCAGCAGCAGCGCCATGTTGCGTACCATGGCAACCGAGCTTTCCACCAGCTCGCGAATGCGATCCACGCGTGTCCGCAGCGGGGGCGGATGCGGCGCCAGCGCGACCGCCAGATCGTGCAGTTCGAACTGGACCGCCGCCATGGATTGACCCACTGCGTCGTGCAGCTCTCGCGAGAGATTCTTGCGTTCGGTCTCCTGCGTTTCCACCAGCCGGGCGGAAAGACTGCGCAATTCCTGGCGAGCCTCGGAGACTTCGCGGAGGTGGGCCAGCATTTGGCTCTCCAGGCGAAGAATATGACGAGCCGCCGCGAAGGCCAACACCAGCCCAAACAAAAACATCGCGGCCACCGCGATGGCGAGCCGGTTGCGCAGACCCGAAAAAGTGTCGATGAGGCGATGATCGCGCTCCGCCAGTTGCTGCTGGTTCATGGAGGCGATGGTATCGGCGATGCTCAACGTGCTCGATCGGCGCGGCAACACTTCGTCTCGCAGAAACCGGTATCCGTCACGGTGGCGTTGCTCCGCATTCCAGGTCAGGACCGGGTCGAGCGTACGCCAGTACTCGCCGATCTCACGCTGCAAATCGTTCCACATGGTTTGCGCGGTGGCATCGGCGGCTCCTCCGGCGAGGGACATGGCGGACTGGATCCTGCGGCGGGTCTCGGCGAGCGCCTGGCGGCTTTGCTCAGCGCGAGCCGGATCCGGCTCGAGCACATAATCGCGAACATACGTGCCGGAGAGATAAATCGACGACCGCAGTTCGTCGAGCCGGGCTTCACGCCCCAGGAACTGACCGACGATGGCCTCGTTGCGCGATTGTAACTGGGAAATCACGCCGATCGCATTGACGCCCGAGAGGACGACGAGTGTGAGCAGCAGTCCGAATCCTAACGCCAGCGCGGTTCGGGTCGTGAGCAGACGGCGTGCCGCGTGGGTGGCTGCGGCGCGTTTTCCAAGCCCGGATGAGCCCATGATCCTCGCCAAAATCAGCCGCGCTGCGCGGCGATGACGCCTTTCCGGATCGCATAGAGGATCAGGTCGGCAAGGGTGTGGAAGTTGAGCTTCTGGAAAATGTGCTGGCGATGGCAGATGACCGTGGTCGGGCTGAGATCGAGAATCGTGGCGACATCTTTGTTGGATTGACCTTCGGCGAGAAGCTGCAAAATCTGGCGCTCGCGGCTGGTCAACAGATCGTAACTGTCCTCCATATGTCTGTCTTCGAGATGCCGCATGTACTCATCCGCCAGCATGCGGCTTACTTTGGGGCTGAAATAGGCTTTCCCCTGGCTGACGGCACGGACCGCTTCGACGATCTCGAATTCCGACGAGCTTTTCAGAACATAACCGCGGGCGCCGGCCTTTAGCGAATTGAGCAGGTAACTTTCGTCGGCGTGCACGGTGAGCATCACCAGGCGCATCTCCTCGAATTTGGCGGAGATCTGGCGGGCAGCCTCGAGCCCGTTCAGCAGGGGCATGCTGATATCGAGGATGGCGACGTGCGGCCGCTCCCGCTCCGCCAGATCGAGCGCTTCGCGGCCATCGCAGGCTTCGGCGACCACATCGAATCCGGGTTCGTGAGCCAGCAGCGCGCGCAATCCCCGGCGGATGATGGCATGATCGTCCGCGATCAGAATTCGCACGGCCATAAGGTGCTCTTTGGACCCTCGCTGCCATGGTAGATTTTGCGGCCCCAGGTGGAAATACCCCAAACAAAGTATTTTTGGCCAGTAATGCAGGGACCGGCTCACACGGGGTTTCGAGTCCTACCGCGCTTTTCCGGTAAAAATCCCCGATTGCGGGGATGGGCTCAAAGCGATCCCGGACTGTACGATTGAGACCTGGAGTGGATTGCCGCCCGGTTGCGCATCGAAACATGCTGGTTGAACTCTTGCTAACCAACAACATATGAACAATCCAACGACCGTGGGCGAACTGGAGGCGATTCGCCGGTTCGACACCTGCACCCTCGCCAACGCCATCGAGCGCTTCAAAGTCCGGCCTCGAAACGAAGGATTTGTGACCGCCGAAGCCACCTGCCGTTTCCCGGATTTGCCGCCGGTGGTGGGCTACGCCGTGACTGGCCGGATCCAGACCTATATGCCACCCATGACCGGCCGCTGTTATTACGACCATTTCGACTGGTGGCAATACCTTATGACCACGCAGGCGCCGAGATTCGTCGTGCTGCGGGACATCGACAGCCGGCCGGGATTTGGCGCGCTGTTCGGCGAGATGCACGCCCATATCTGCCGCGCCATGAATTGCACGGCCTTCCTGACGAACGGCGCGGTGCGCGATCTCGGAGCCGTCGAGCCCTTGGGGTTTCAGCTCTATTCCGGAAGCGTGTCGGTATCGCACGCGTATGCGCATATCGTGGATTATGGCGAGCCGGTCGAAATCGGCGGGCTGATCATCAATCCTGGCGATATCCTGCATGGCGACCGGCACGGGGTGCTTTCGGTGCCGCGCGATGTGCTCGCCGACCTGCCCAAAGTGGCCAGTCAGATTCGGACGGAGGAGGCCGAGCTGGTGGAATTGACCCAGCGCGGCAGCCTGTCGGTGGAAGCGCTGGCGAAGAAGATCGAGAAATTCTCCGAGAGACATTTATGCCGTTGAGCAAAATCCGGGTTTGCAAGTGGGAAATCCTGTTGGCGATTCTGCCGCTGGCTGCATTTTTGACGGGATGTTCCGGTCCGCAGAAGGCGGCGGCGATATCGCCCGAAGCCGAACAGGCGGTCGCTGTCAGCGTCGGCGTAGCGCCCGTCACCCGGCAGACGATCGAGCAGCAATTGAAGGTCTCGTCGGAGCTCGTGCCGTTCCAGGAGATCGATGTCTACGCCAAGGAATCCGGCTATATCAAGGAACTTGCCGTGGATTACGGCTCGCACGTCAGGCAGGGCCAGTTGCTGGCGGTGCTGGAGATTCCCGAGTTGCAGATGCAGTTGGCGCAGGATGACGCGGCCATCCAGAACCAGCAGAACATGGTGACGCAGACGCAACACCAGATCGACCGCCTGGAAGCGCAGCAGAAGGTCTATCACGATTACTACACGCGACTGAAGGGTGTCTCCGACAAGAACCCGGGCATGGTGGCGCTGCAGGAACTGGACGACGCCCAAGGGAAGGACTTGGCGGCGCAGGCGCAGATCGAAAGCGCAAAATCCACGTATGAGGCGGCGCGGAGCGAACTGGAAGCCGCGCGCGCGAAGAAAAGCCGGGATCAGGTGCTGTTCGATTATTCCAAGGTCACGGCTCCCTTCGCCGGCGTGGTGACGCAACGGTACGCCAATTACGGAACGCTCGTGCAGGCCGGCACCAGTTCCGCCACCAACGTACTGCCCATCGTGAAGCTTTCGGAAGACGACAAATACCGGCTGGTGATTCCGGTTCCCGAATCGTACATCAAGTTCATCCATGTGGGCGATCCGGTTGATGTGCATGTGGCTTCCCTGGACCGCCACGTTTCCGGCACGGTAGCGCGTTCCAGCGAGGACGTTCGGGAGGACACCCGCACCATGCACACGGAGGTGGACGTGATCAATTCCGGCGGCGCTCTCTTCCCGGGAATGTATGCCGACGCCGTGCTGACGCTGCAGAAGAAGAGCAACGTGCTGGCGATTCCGCTGCAGGCAGTCAACCAGGAACCGGAACGGGTGACCGTCTACGCCGTCACGCCCGATAATCGCATCGAGATCCGGCCGGTACAACTTGGAATTCAAAACTCGAACGAGGCGGAGGTGTTGTCAGGGTTGAAACAGGGAGACAACGTGGTGGTTAGCGACCGCTCGGCCTTGAAGGCGGGAACGGTGGTGCAGGCTCACCAGGTGCCGACCAATTTTCAGCAACAAGGCCAATAATTCCGGCAACTAAAGAATCGTCATGCCAAGATTTTCGATTCGCAATCCATATTTTATTGTGGTGATCTGCCTGACGCTGCTGCTGCTGGGTGTGTTGAGCGTGACGCAGATGCCGGTGGACTTATTCCCGCCGATCAACATCCCGGTAGTGGTGGTGGCGACATTTTATTCCGGTATGCCGCCCGAGGATATCGAGACGGATATCACCAATCCGCTGGAGCGCTTTTTCACCATGGCCAGCGGCGTGGACCATTTCGAATCCCGCTCCATGCTCGGCGTCAGCATCATCAAGATCACGTTTCAGGTGGGAACCAGCGCCGACGCCGACGTGACCCAGATCTCCAACCTCGCGCTGGCCGACCTGAAGCGCCTTCCGCCGGGCACCCTGCCGCCGGTGGTGTTGAAGTTCGACGCTTCCAGCCTGCCGGTCTGTCTGTTGACGGTGAAGGGCGAAGGGCTATCGGAAACCCAATTGCACGACCTGGCGCAATTCCAGGTGAGAAACCAGATTCCCGGTCTAATGGCGGATCAGGGCGTCAACGGCGCGGTAATTCCTCCGCCGTTCGGGGGTAAGTACCGCCAGGTAATGGTCTATGTCGATCCGTATAAGTTGTTTGCGCACCAGCTAAGTCCGATGGACGTGGTGAACGCGGTCAACCAATCGAACCTGATTCTCCCCGCCGGCGACGTCAAGCTGGGGCCCTACGACTATTACGTTTATTCGAATAGCCTGGTGGATAGAGTCGATGAATTGAATTCGGTTCCGCTGAAGACGGTGGGGTCGAGCTGGGTTTCGGTGGGCGACATAGGCCAGGCGCAGGACGCAAGCCAGATTCAGTACAACATCGTGCGAGTGGACGGCCAGAAATCGGCCTACGTGCCGATCATGAAGGCGGGCGGG
>Ga0335083_10004244_pt1 | contig 18319 bp, 13 predicted proteins | sample Lox_Sample_42_FD_206716 | JGI IMG/M metagenome (GOLD analysis project Ga0335083, IMG submission 206716) | Soil microbial communities from Loxahatchee National Wildlife Refuge, Florida, United States - Lox_Sample_4.2 | ecosystem: Environmental > Terrestrial > Soil > Wetlands | place: USA...
CTATGAAAACGGCGAGGCGTTTGCGGACATCACGGCACCCGACAGCCCCAACGTAAAGTGCGTCGCACTGCGCGGCCAAGGCTATGTGCTGGTGGAGCAACACAAGCTCGACGAAGCCGAAGCGAAGTACCGCGCCTGCCTGAAGGTGACGCCCGACGAGCCGAAATCACTGGCGGAGATCGGCTACATCCAGGACCTGAGAAAGAAGCAGCATTGATCCCTCGGCCGCGTGCGCGGCATCACATCAACAGCTTGCGCACCTTCAGCAGCGCGGTGATGAAGGCGTCGATCTCTTCGCGCGTGTTGTAGAACGCCAGTGAGGCGCGCAGCGTGGCGGGCACCTTGAAGTGGTGCATCAACGGATGCGCACAATGGTGGCCGGAACGAACGGCCACGCCCTGCAGGTCGAGCAAGGTGGCAAGGTCGGTCGCCTGCGCGCCCTCGATCAGGAACGAGATCACCGGCTCCTTCTCTTTCGCCTCGCCAACGATGCGCAGGCCCGGCACTTCGCGCAGGCGCTCGGTCGCATAGGCGAGCAGCTGCTGCTCCCACGAGTGGATCGCGTCGAAGCCGACCGAGTGGTAGTAGTCGATGGCGGCGCCCAGACCCACGAAACCCGCGATATTGGGCGTGCCTGCCTCGAACTTGTGCGGCGGCTCGGCGAACGTGGTGCCATCGAAGCGAACTTCGCGAATCATCTCGCCGCCACCGAAGAACGGCGGCATCGCCTCCAAGTGTTCCTTCCGTGCCCACAGCGCACCCGTGCCGGTAGGCGACAGCATCTTGTGACCGGTGAACGCGTAGAAATCGCAGCCCAGCGCCTGCACGTCGACCGGACGATGCGGCACCGCCTGCGAACCGTCCACCAGCAGCGGAATACCGCGCTTGCGGCACTCCCGGGCGATCTCGCGCACCGGGTTTACCGTGCCCAACACGTTGGACACATGCGTGACGCAGGCCAGCTTCACTTCCGGCGTCAGCATCTCGATGTACTTCTCGACGATCAGCTCGCCGCCATCGTCGATCGGCGCCGCTTTCACGGTGGCGCCGGTGCGCGCGGCCATCAACTGCCATGGCACGATGTTGGCGTGATGCTCCATCACCGTGGTGAGGACGGCATCGCCTTCCTTCAGGCGTGGCATGGCGTAGCTGTAGGCGACGAGATTGATCGACTGCGTGGTGCCTGAAGTGAGCACCAGTTCGTTGCGCGACGTGGCATTGATGAAGCGTGCCAGCTTGTCGCGCGCGCCCTCGTACGCTGCCGTGGCTTCTTCACCGAGCTGGTGCACGGCGCGCGAGACATTGGCGTTGTGGCGGCGGTAATGATTGTCCACCGCCTCGATCACGCTCGCCGGCTTCTGGCTGGTGTTGGCGTTGTCAAAATAGATCAGCGGCTTGTCGTGCACGGTGCGCGACAGCAAGGGAAAGTCCGCGCGGATGCGCTGCACGTCGAACACGGTGGGACTCGGCTTGGTCTGTGCATTCATCGGTTCATTCGCCTTGTGGCCGGTGCGCTGCCTTCACGCGGAAGGCAGGTGCGCCATCAACTGCTGGTCGAGGTGTTCACGCAACGCGTCGTTGTCCAGCGATTCGAACACCGCGCGGCAGAACGCTGCCGTCAGCATCGCGCGCGCCTCGGCAAGCGGGATGCCGCGCGAGCGCAGGTAGAACAGCGAACGTTCGTCGAGTTGGCCCACGGTGGCGCCGTGGGCGGCCTTCACTTCGTCCGCGTAGATTTCCAGTTCGGGCTTGGTATCGATCTCGGCCTGGCCGGACAGCAGCAGGTTCTTGCTGCTGAGGCTGGCATCGCTGCCATCGGCGCCTTCGGCCACCACGATGGCGCCGCGAAACACGCCGCGCGAACGCTGATCGGCCACGCCGCGCCAGATGGACTCCGATGCGGTATTGAGCGCCTGGTGGCGAAGGGCCATCTGTGTATCGACATGCTGGCGATCGTGGAGCACGAACACGCCACGCGTTTCCATGCGCGCACGGTCACCTGCCAGCGTGGCATGCAGATCGTGGCGTACCAGCGCACCACCGAGCTCCAGCACGTAGAGCGTGGCCTGCGCGTCTTCATCCAGCTGCACGCTGCCATGACGCACCAGGGTGCTGCCGGATGAGGCGTTCTGCAGCGTCACGTGCCGCAGTTGAGCGCCCTTGCGCAACACGACATCCGCCACCTGCGTGCCCAGATGCTGCTGCTCGCCACTGGCCACGTGGTGCTCCACCAGCGAAAGCGCCGAGCCCTCACCCAGTTCGATGATGTGGCGCACGTGCCAGGCCAGCGCGCCGTCGGCGGCGGCACCGATCATCACCAGATGTACCGGCTCGGTCACCTTGGTATGGGCAGCCAGGCGCAGCACCAGACCATCGCCAGCAAGTGCAGCGTTGAGGCGCGCAAACGCATCACCGCCCTCGCGATAATGGCGAGACAGCGCAAAACGCAAGGGTTCGGCGTCACCTTGAAGCGCCAGCGACAGCGGCAACAAGCCCAGGCCTGCCGGCAAGTTGTCGAGGCGGGAGAGATCGGCGCGGAACACGCCGTTGACGAAGACGAGCGCCGGACCATCCACGCCAGGCAGCGCACAAGCGGCTTCATCCACCGCACGCGTCGCCGCCTGGACATCACCCGGTGCAAAGCGGCGCTGGCCTAACGCGCGCAGCGCCGTGTACTTCCATGCCTCCATGCGCGTGTCCGGCAAACCGGCCGCGGCGAAGGCATCGAGATTCTCGCGGCGTGCCGCATCCAGCCAGCCGATGCCGCTGCCCGGCAACTGCGCCTGCGCGGCAGCTTCCAGCAGCGATTCGACGAACGGCGTGCGTTGCGCTTCGCTCATGCCGACGCTCCGCTGAGCGCCGGATCCTTGTCCGCCACCCAGGCGTAGCCCTGCTCTTCCAGCTTCAGCGCCAGTGTCTTGTCGCCGCTTTCCACGATGCGGCCATCGGCCAGCACGTGCACGAAATCGGGCTCGATGTAATCTAGCAGGCGCTGGTAATGCGTGATCACCAGGAAGCCACGCTCCGACGAGCGCAGCGCGTTCACGCCCTGCGCTACCTGCTTGAGCGCATCGATATCCAGGCCCGAGTCGGTTTCATCGAGGATCGCCAGCTTCGGCTCCAGCACGGCCATCTGGAAGATCTCGTTGCGCTTCTTTTCGCCGCCGGAGAAACCTTCATTGACAGCGCGGTGCAGCAGCTCGTCGGAGATCTGCATGACCTTCAGCTTTTCGCGCACCAGCTTGAGGAACTGCATGGAGTCCAGTTCCTTCTCGCCGCGCTGCTTGCGCTGCGCATTGAGTGCGGCACGCAGGAAGTACGTGTTGTTGACGCCAGGAATTTCCACCGGGTACTGGAAGGCCAGGAACACACCAGCGGCGGCACGCGCCTCCGGCTCCAGCGCCAGCAGATCGACACCGTTGAAGGTGACCGAACCCTCGGTCACTTCGTAGCCATCACGGCCAGCCAGCACGTTGCCCAGCGTGGACTTACCAGCGCCGTTGGGCCCCATGATCGCGTGCACCTCGCCCGCGTTCACGGTGAGCGTGAGGCCCTTGAGGATGTCCTTGCCCTCGACGCGGGCATGCAGGTTTTCGATCTTCAGCATATTCGTTCCTGGTCTTTAAGCCCCTCTTCCACCGGGAGAGGGGACGGGGTGAGGGTTCGGCATCGCTGCAGTGTTTGCACGCGCCGCACCCTCATCCGCTTTTTGGGCACCCTCTCCCCAAGGGAGAAGGAACAAGCATCAACCCACCGCGCCTTCCAGCGACACTTCCAGCAGCTTCTTCGCTTCCACCGCGAATTCCATCGGCAGCTCGCGGAAGACCTGCTTGCAGAAGCCGTCGACGATCATCGACACGGCGTCTTCCTCGCCGATGCCGCGGCTGCGGCAGTAGAACAGCTGGTCGTCGGAGATCTTCGAGGTGGTGGCCTCATGCTCGACGATGGCCGTGGGGTTCTTCACTTCCATATAGGGGAAAGTGTGCGCGCCGCACTTCTTGCCGATCAGCAGGCTGTCGCACTGGGTGTAGTTGCGCGCGCCTTCGGCACCCTTCTCCACCTTCACCAGGCCGCGATAGCTGTTGTTGCTGCGGCCGGCGCTGATGCCCTTGGACACGATCTTGGACTTGGTGCCCTTGCCGATATGGATCATCTTGGTGCCGGTGTCGGCCTGCTGGCGATGATGGGTGAGCGCCACCGAGTAGAACTCGCCCACCGAACGATCGCCGCGCAATACGCAGCTGGGATACTTCCAGGTGATGGCCGAACCGGTTTCCACCTGCGTCCACGAAATCTTCGAGTCGTTGCCGCGGCAGTCGCCGCGCTTGGTCACGAAGTTGTAGATGCCGCCGACGCCGTTCTCGTCGCCGGGGTACCAGTTCTGCACCGTGGAATATTTGATCTGCGCGCGCTCCAGCGCCACCAGCTCCACCACCGCGGCATGCAGCTGGTTTTCGTCACGCATCGGCGCGGTGCAGCCTTCGAGGTAGGAGACGTAGGCGTCGTCTTCGCACACGATCAGCGTGCGCTCGAACTGCCCGGTGTTGATCGCGTTGATGCGGAAATAGGTGGACAACTCCATCGGGCAACGCACACCCTTGGGGATGAACACGAACGAGCCGTCGGAGAACACCGCCGAGTTGAGCGCGGCGAAGAAGTTGTCGCCGGTCGGCACCACGCTGCCCAGGTACTTCTGCACCAGTTCGGGATGTTCGCGGATGGCCTCGCTCATCGAACAGAAGATCACGCCCGCTTCGGCCAGCTCCTTGCGGAAGGTGGTGCCCACCGAGACCGAGTCGAACACCGCATCCACCGCCACGCCGGCCAGCTTCGCCCGCTCATGCAGCGGCACGCCGAGCTTGTCGTAGGTTTCCAGCAGCTTGGGATCGACTTCGTCAAGCGATTTGGGGCCGGACTTGGGCGCGGCGTAGTAGCTGATCGACTGGTAGTCGATCGGCGCGAGCTTGAGCTTGGCCCAGTCGGGCGTGGGCATGGTGAGCCAGTGACGATAGGCCTTCAGGCGCCACTCGGTCATCCACTCCGGTTCTTTCTTGAGCGCGGAGAGCTGGCGCACGATGTCTTCGGACAGGCCCGCCGGCAGATAGTCGGTTTCGATGTCCGTGACGAAGCCGGCTTCGTAGCGACGGCCCAGCGCAGCGGCGACTTCGGCGTTGTCGCGAAGCGTCGTGGCGGTGAGGTCGCTGCGTTCGGTGGTTTCGGTAGTCATGATGGTCTTCGTGTCGTCGTCTGGTCGGTCACAGGAGATCGGCGGTCATCCGATCAGGGTCGCGTCGATGCGACGACTGGGTGGTTTGAGCATGTCGGACAGGCTGACGGCGCGCAGGGCGTTGTCCACCACGCTGTTGACGCGCTGCCAGTTGGATCGCACGCCGCATTGCGACTCGCGATCGCACTGGCCTTCGGCGAGGCTGCATTCGGTCATGCCGATGGGGCCTTCCAGCGCTTCGACGATCTGCGCCAGCGTGATCTCCACGGCCGGGCGCGCCAGGCGGTAGCCGCCGTTGACGCCGCGGAAGGACTCCACCAGCCCGGCATGGCCCAGCGACTTGAGCAGCTTGCTCACGGTGGGCAACTCCAGATGCGTCTCATCGGCGATCTGCGCCGTGCTGAGCACGTCGTCAGGATGGGCGGCGATGCAGGTCATCACCACCGTGGCGTAGTCGGTGAGGCGGCTGACGCGGAGCATGGGAGCGGCCGGCGGTACCAGGGGAATCGGTACCAAAATGGTACTGATTAATGCCTGATGGGTCAAACCGTAGCGGTGCACCAAAAAGGGGATTCAGGCAAACGAGACGCCCTTTTCCCGGGCAATCACAGGGCACCCAACCCACCGTATCTCCAGCTGTTCCTCACCGTCACCCCGGCTAAAGCAGGGATGCCGCGACTTTGCTCTCCTTCCAACCCATTGAAATAACTGGATTCCCGCTTTCATGGGAATGACGGTGAGGGGCCAAGTGCATGTGGCGGAAGTCGCATGGCACGCATCCTGCTGCACCGCGACATATCCATGAGGCGGGGAGCGTTCGGGGATGAAATGGATCACGGCGATCATCAAGCCATTCACGCTGGACGACGTCCGGCAGGCGCTGACCGAGGTGGGGGTGACGGGAATGACCGTTACGGAGGTGAAGGGGTTTGGTCGCCAGCACGGGCATACCGAGCTGTATCGCGGCGCCGAGTACGTGGTGGATTTCCTGCCCAAACTGAAACTTGAGGTAGCCATCGCCGATGAGCAGCTCGATCAGGCGATCGAGGCCATCATGGGGGCGGCGCGTACCGGCAAGATCGGCGACGGCAAGATCTTCGTGAGCGAGCTGGAGCAAGCCATCCGCATCCGCACGCAGGAGGTCGATGTCGATGCGCTTTGACCGAAAGCTCGCCCGCCCCGCGCTCGCCTTGTCCGGCTTGCTGGCCACCTCTTCCGCCTGGGCCCAGGCTGCGGCGGCCCCTACACATATAGATAGCGGCGATACCGCCTGGATGCTCACCGCCACGGCGTTCGTGCTGCTGATGACCATCCCCGGCCTGGCGCTGTTCTACGGCGGCATGGTCCGCGCCAAGAACCTGCTGTCGGTCCTCATGCAGTGTTTTGCCATCACCGCGCTGGTGACGGTGCTGTGGTTGTTCTACGGGTTCTCGCTGGCCTTCAGTACCGAAGGCATGCAGGCGGGCGTGACCAACCTGCATTCCTTCATCGGCGGACTGGATCGCGTGATGCTGGCCGGGCTCAAGCCTGATTCGCGCTACCAGACAGTGCCGGAAAGCGTGTTCGTGATGTTCCAGCTGACCTTCGCGATCATTACGCCGGCGCTGATCATCGGCGCCTTTGCCGAGCGCATGAAGTTCAGCGCCCTGCTGTGGTTCAGCGGCCTGTGGCTCACCATCGTCTACCTGCCGGTGGCGCACATGGTGTGGAGTGGACCGGGCTCGTTCCTGGGTGACCTTGGCGTGCTCGATTTCGCTGGCGGCACCGTGGTGCACATCAATGCCGGCATAGCCGGCCTTATCGCCTGCCTCGTTATCGGCAAGCGTCGCGGCTATCCCAACGTGCCGATGCCGCCGCACAACCTCGGCTATACGGTGGTGGGCGCGAGCCTGCTGTGGCTGGGCTGGTTCGGCTTCAACGCAGGCTCGGCCGTCGCCGCCAATGGCAGCGCGGGCATGGCGATGCTGGTGACGCAGGTTGCTACTGCCGCCGCCGCGCTGGGCTGGCTCGCGGTCGAGTGGATGGTGCATGGACGTCCGAGCGTGCTCGGCATCGTGTCCGGCGCCGTCGCCGGCCTCGTGGCCGTGACGCCCGCCGCAGGCACGGCCGGCCCGGGAGGTGCGCTGGTGCTCGGGCTGATCGCCGGCGTGACCTGCTTCTTCAGCGCCACGCGGCTCAAGCACAAGCTGGGTTACGACGATTCGCTGGATGTGTTCGGCGTGCACGCGATCGCCGGCATCGTCGGTGCGCTGCTCACCGGTCCACTGGCTTCGCCCAAGCTGGGTGGTTTCGGCGCGGTGGAATCGCTATGGGGCCAGCTGTGGATCCAGGCCAAGGGCGTCGGCTTCACCGTGATATGGAGCGCCGTGCTGAGCCTGGTCATTCTCAAGCTCATCGATTGGACGCTGGGTCTGCGCGTGGATGACGAGCAAGAGCAGATCGGCCTCGACATCGCGATGCATGAAGAGAAGGCTTATAACCTGTCGTGAGACTTCACTTCGCCCGCTCCCCATTGGGGGAGGGCTGGGGCAATGCCACCTTTAAGGCGGCATTGCCACCACCGTAGAGGCATTGCCACCTTCACGGTGATGGCAATGCCTCTACGGTGGTGAGGGGCGAGCCTTGCAACACGCCGGATCGTTGTAGGAGCGCACCCAGTGCGCGATCGCAGCGCATCGGCGCGCCTATCGCGCACTGGGTGCGCTCCTACAGTTGAAGGGCCTCACCCGCTAAGCTGCTCGCACCACTACCTGCTGCACGCCATGACCATCGCCCTCGATCGCGCCGCCGCCCGCCTGGCCTGGACCCGTTCCGCCCTAGACGACGCGACGCTGACCCTCGAACCCGCCTCCGCCGACGCGAGCTTCCGCAGCTACTGGCGCACGCACCATCACGGTCGCAGCTGGATCGTGATGGATTCGCCGCCGGACAAAGAAGATCCCCGCCCGTGGCTGGCCATGGGTGAACGACTGGCCGCCGCGGGCCTGCATGTGCCTGCCGTGCACGCGAAAGATCTGGAGCAAGGTTTCCTGCTGATCGAAGATCTCGGCAATCGCCTTTATCTGTCCGAACTGAACGATCTGTCGGCCGATGCGCTGTATGGCGATGCGATGGATGCCCTGCTGCGGATGCAGACGCGCATGGACTATCGCGACTTGCCGCCCTTCAGCCATCAGGTGCTGGTGACCGGACTGGAAGTGATGCCGGAATGGTTCCTCACCCGCCATCTCGGCCACACGCCGAGTTGCGAGGAATGGGACGTACTGGAAGCCGCGTTCGACGTGATCATCCGCAACGCGCAGGAACAGCCGCGCAGTTTCGTGCATCGCGACTATCACAGCCGCAACCTGCTCGTCGTCGATGAGAACAACCCGGGTGTCATCGATTTCCAGGGCGCACTGGCCGGGCCCATCACCTATGACCTCGCCTCGTTGCTGCGTGATGCGTACATCGTGTGGCCGCGCGAGCGCGTGGAAGGCTGGGTGGAGTCGTATCGCCAACGCCTGATCGTTGCCGGCATGATCGACGAAAAGGTGTCGCCCGCGCGCTTCCTGCGCTGGTTCGATCTCACCGGCATGCATCGCCACGTGCGCGTGCTCGGCCAGTTCTACCGGCTGTGGTATCGCGACGGAAAGCCGGGCTACCTTGCCGATGTACCCGTGGTTTTTCACTACGTGGTGTCGGTTGCGCGCAACTATCCCGAGCTTGCCGATTTCGTCGCGCTGCTGGAGCGCCATGCCGCAGGCCGCGACCTCACGCAGGTGGCAGCGGCATGAGGCACGCATTGATCTTCGCCGCCGGCCTCGGCGAGCGCATGCGCCCGCTCACTAACCACACACCGAAACCGCTGTTGCCTGTCGGCGGCAGACCGTTGATCGAATGGCATCTGGAAAAGCTCGCGGCCATCGACGTGCGCTACGTGGTCATCAACACCTCGCATCTCGCCGGACAGTTTCCCGACATGCTCGGCGACGGTTCGCGCTGGGGACTGCGCATCCGCTACGCCTACGAAGGAACCACGCCACTGGAAACCGGTGGCGGCATGCTCAATGCGCTGGACCTGCTCGGCCCCGAGCCGTTCCTGGTGATCAGCGGCGATGTCTGGACCGATGCGGATTTCGCCACGCTGCCCGCCGAGCCCGCGGGCACAGGCCACCTGTTGATGGTCGACAATCCCGCACATCACCCTCGCGGTGATTTCGCACTCGACGCGCAAGGTGCGCTGCTCGATACCGACGCCCTGCCCCGGCTCACCTACAGCGGCATCGGCGTGTTTCGCCGAGAACTGCTGGAGGGTTGGCGCGACGCGGTCGACGATGCCGGCGCGCAGGAAAAGCCACCTCGTTTCAAGCTCAGGCCGCTGCTGGAACGCGCCATGGCTCGCGGCCAACTGCATGGCAATCATCATCGTGGCGCATGGACCGATGTGGGCACGCCGCAACGGCTCGCCGAGCTGGATGAAAAGCTCCGGGCGCTGCGCACGGCATAGATGTTTTTTGTGGGAGCGCACCCTGTGCTCAACCGCAACGCCACTGTCTCGCCAACCCACAGGCTGTCGCGCACAGGTGCGCTCCCACCGGCAGGCGGACGCGGTCATCAACACCGCAAATTCCTGCCGGTTTGAGGACTTGCCGCTCACAGGCGTATCCTGAAACCGCCTGGTTCTGCAGCCCGATCCCCGGCCATGCGCATCGCACCGCGCAGCGTCGCGCCGACATACTGCTGCAGCGCCACTTGCCTGCAAGGTGACAGCGATGTCCGAACTGTGGTCCCAACTCGTCGGCTGGTTCAGCACGCACGGCGTGCAACCGGTGCTGCAGTTCCTGCACCTCGAGAACCTGGCGGGCAATCCCAACGACATCGCCGAATCGCTGCTGATCGCCACATTGCAGCTGTGCATCATCGGCCTCATTTTCCGGCCACTGGAAAGCATCGTGCCGGCGGAAAAATGGACGGATCGCAAGCTCACCAAGGTGGATTTCCAGTACACGCTGCTGATGCTGGTGGGCATCTTTCCGATCTTCAGCTATCTGGTGCTCACGCCGATCGCCAACTATTTCGGCGGCCCGGATACCGGCCCCGGCGACGCGAGCGCATCACCGCTGGCCATCACGCACTGGTTTCCCGCGCTGAAGGCACACCCGTGGCTGCTGTTCGGCTGCTACTACCTCGTCTACGACCTTACCTATTACTGGATGCATCGCCTGCAGCATGCGTTGCCGTGGTGGTGGGCGCTGCACAGCATGCACCACAGCACGCGCCAGATGAGTTGCTGGACGAATGATCGCGGCAGCCTCATCGACGGATTCATCCAGTCGATGATCCTGGCCAGCGTGGGCATCGTGATGGGCGTAGAGCCCGACCAGTTTGCGTGGCTCGTGCTCACCGGCGAGCTGGTGCAGAACTTCTCGCACGCCAACGTGCGCATCGGTTTCGGACCGGTGTTCAACCGCGTGTTCGTGGCACCGCAATTCCATCGGCTGCACCACATGCTGGTAGACCCCACGCGCCCCAAACTGCACAACTGCAATTTCGGGCAGGTGCTGTCGGTGTGGGATGTGCTGTTCGGTACCGCGCTGTACAACGAACCATTGCGCCCCACCGGCGTTGGCGACCCGATGGTGGACGACGACAACAACCACGGCCTGATCGGACTGCACTGGAACGCCGCCAAGCGTTTCTGGGGTGCGGTGAGACGGCCGGCGGGATGGAAATTCGGTGAAGTGGCGTTTGGCCCCGATTACCGGCCGATTCCGGTCGAGCAGTTGGACCTGCATGCCCTGGGGCATCACATCATGCAGCCCGTGTCGCCGCATGCCGTGCCATCGGTGGATGAACCGGTCGCGCCGGAAAGCGCCACTACAGCCTGACAGCGTGCTCACCACGCTTCCCTGCTCCGGACGCCTCCGATGTGAAATGATCTCGCGGTGAAACGCGGTCGCCGCGATCCATACGCCATTCGCCACGAAAGGCACATCGCCGCGAAAACATGTGGTTTGATCCCGACCCGCATCGCTCGCGCAAACGTTTTCTCAACTTTCTTCCGCGTACGCCGATAAGGCCTGAGCGCGGAGTAACTGGCTCCGTATCTCGGAGCAAATATGCTGGTCCTGGTCGGAGCCTTCGTGGTTCTTGCGTGCGTGCTCGGTGGCTTCGTGATGTCGCACGGACAGCTTCTTGCTTTGTGGCAGCCGTACGAGTTGCTGATCATCGCCGGCGGCGCGATAGGTGCGTTTCTCTCGGCCAATCCTCCCGCGGTGGTCAAGGGCGCATTGCGTGACGCAGCAGCGCTGCTGAAAGGGCCCAAATACAAGAAGCAGGATTACGTGGACCTGCTGTCGATGCTCTACGACCTCTTCAGCCTGATGCGCAAGGAAGGCCTGCTTGGCGTGGAAGAACACATCGAGGATCCACAGTCCAGCTCCTTGTTCTCCGCCTATGCGCGCCTCGTGCGCGAGCACCACCTGATCGAATTCACCACCGACTGCCTGCGCCTGATGGTGGGCGGCAGCATGAATCCGCACGAACTGGAACAGTTGCTGGAAGTGGAGCTGGAGACCCGTCACCACGAAGCCGTCGCGCCCGCCTACGCGGTGGCGAAGATGGCCGATGCGCTGCCAGGCTTCGGCATCGTGGCGGCGGTGCTGGGTATCGTCACCACCATGGGACAGCTCGGTGACGACACCTCGCGCATCGGCATGCACATCGCCGGTGCGCTGGTCGGCACGTTCCTTGGCATCCTGCTTTGCTACGGCTTCATCGGCCCGCTGGGTGCGGCCATGGAAAACCGTGTGCAGGAAGACGGCAAGGCATTCGAGTGCGTGAAAATCGCGCTGCTCGCCAACCTGCGCGGCTACAACCCGAAGGTGGCGGTGGAGTTCGCACGCAAGTCGCTTTCCACCAGCGCGCGTCCCGGCTTCCAGGACCTGGAAGACCACCTCAAGGCACCACGCGCAAAGGTCGCCACGTGAGCGAGCAAGGCGAACCGCCGCTTATCGTGGTGCGCCGCGTAAAGCGAAAAACGCACGGCCACCATGGCGGTGCCTGGAAAGTCGCTTACGCCGACTTCGTCACGGCGATGATGGCCTTCTTCCTGGTCATGTGGCTGATCGGCGCGGGCACGCGCGAACAGCGCGCAGCCATCTCGGAATACTTCAAGAATCCCAGCATGACGCAGGGCACCGCCACCATGGCTCCCACGGGCCGCATGGGTCCGGGCGGCGCCAGCAACAGCATGATCAAGCTCGGCGGCGCGATGGACATGCCGCACGGCCCGGGCCACGACACCCAGGGCGCGGCAGCGGCCAGCACCGATCCCAAGGATATCGAGAAAGAAGCGCGCAAGCAGGAACGCGCGCGACTCGAAGAGTTGATGCAGCAACTGCAGGCAGCGATCCAGAGCAGCCAGGCGTTGGAGCCGTTCAAGGACCAGCTGCTGCTGGATATCACGCCCGAGGGCCTGCGCATCCAGATCGTGGACAAACAGAACCGCCCGATGTTCGACCTGGGCAGCGCACAGTTGCGTCCCTACACGCTGACGATCCTGCAGGAGCTGTCGGGCTTCATCAATCGCGTGCCCAACCGCATCAGCCTGTCCGGTCACACGGACGACGCGCCATATACCAGCGATCACCAATACAGCAACTGGGAGCTCTCCGCCGATCGCGCCAACGCGGCACGACGTGCCCTGCTTTCCGGTGGCCTGGCCGAGGACAAGATCGCACGCGTGGTGGGATTGGCTGCATCCGTGCCATTCGATCGCGCCAACCCGGGCGATCCGATCAACCGCCGCATCAGCATCATCGTGATGAACAAGCAGGCTGAGGCTACTTCGCTGTCGCAGGAGGCGGGCCCCGTCGTGGAGCGCGTCACCGCCGCAACGCTCCCTGTCGTCACGCCCATCGTCCCCGCTACACCCTCGGTGATCGCGGTGTCTGCAGCGGTGGCCAGCGGCGCCAATACAGTTGGCGATGCAGTCCAGAGTTCACCTGGCTCGCCTTGAGTCGCTGACTTGCTCCGCAACGGAGCTGCTTAAAGCCATACCAGCGACAAAACGTGCTTTCCCAACGAACCGCCGCATATGTGCTTTGGCGCTGCCGAATGGGTCACGGTGACACAGCCACATCGCCGAGGCGGCCAACAACGGTTGATGGGCGACAAGTTGAAACCTCGCCACGTTGGCTCTAGCCAGCAATCGATGACTGATGCGTGTGTGAGCACCGGCAACTCATCGCTCAATGAGCTCGGCAGACGCCGCCCAACTCAATACGTGAACAAAAATAAGCTCTCGCCTGAGTAAGGCAGCGAATTAAATTGCAAAAAAAGCCGCCGGTAGTACCGGCGGCCCTGAAAACTACTGACGAAAACCTCGCCCTCAAATCGCCCCACGACATCGTGACGCGATGCAGTGGGACGTGGCCGACCTGCCGGCCGGCCTTGAGGACTTAGAAGTCGTACGACACTGCCAAGCGGCCATAACGCGGCGTGGTCTGGTACAGCGTGGCGCCATAGGTGTTGGACACGGTGTACGGGGCATCTTCGTACGTGTAGTCCTGCACGGTCGGCTTGCGCTGGTTGAACACGTTGAAGATGTTCAAGCTGAAGGCGAGCTTGTTGGCCCCGAAGGCCGGACGGTAAGTCACACCCAGGTCAACGATCTCCTGCCACGGCAGGCGACCCACGCTACCCAACGGCGTCGGCTTGCCAGCGCAGAAGCGATAGGAAGAATCGTAACCAACCGGATTACCTTCGTCGGTGCCGTAGTAGCCCAGGCACGCCTTGGGTGCGCCCGACATGACGCGGACGGCGCCCGACACCATCCACTCCGGTGCGACCTGATAAGAGCCGTAGGCCTTCAGCTGGTGAGTGCGGTCATTCGACAGCACGCCGTTGCTGTTGACCATCAGCGAAGCCGCGTCCCAGTCCTGCGTCTTGGAGATGTCGTCCTGGCCGATGGTGGAGAGCACCTGGCCTTCCGTGTTGCCGTAGCTGCGGGAGAACGTGTAATCCACGCGCGCCTGCCACTTGCCGTCGAACGGATGTTCCAGGAAGAGGTCCAGCGCGTAGTACTTGCGCTTGGCGCCCGTGCTGAAGCCCCAGTCCTTGGTCGACATGCTGATCTTCTCGTAGCCCGAGCCATCAGCCCTGGCCAGATTGAAGGTGTTGGTCTCGCCCGGATTGAAGATCAGGCAGCTGCTCGGCAGGTTGACGGCATCAGGATCAATACCCTGCGAGATCGCCTTGTTGATCAGCGGATCCATGTCGCAGACGTCGTCGATGGCCGTTTCCAGCTTGCGCAACGTGGCCTTGGCGCCGTAAACCCAATCGGTGCCCAGCATCTTGTTGAAGCCGAGGATGGCTTCGTCCTGGTACTGCGACTTCAGGTTGCTGGCGGTCACCGTCTTGGCGTCCGGAGCCACGCCGTACTCACCATTGGTCGACACCGGACCCGGGCCGATCGGGCTCAGACCGGTCGGATTACCGCCGGCATCAACGCCCGTATAGGTGAAGTACTCATAGGTAAACGTCGACGGGGAAGCGCCGCGGATGGCCACGCTGTTGGGCAGCGCGAGGTAGTAGCGGCCGAGGTTGCCGAACACCTTGAAGGTGGAGTCACCAAACACGTCCCAGCTGAAGCTCAGACGCGGCGCCCACTGATTCTTATTGTCCACGTACGCCTTGCCCACGGCGTTGTAGTTGGTGAACTGGTCGTCGCGCAGACCCATGCTGAGCAGGAACTTGTCGTTGATCTGCCAACGGTCTTCGATGTACTGCGCCTTCTGGTCCACCGACATGCTGGTGGTCGTGGTGAAGACGTACCGACGCACGTAATAACCATCGCCACCCGGCGCGCCAACGCCGAGGCTCGGCGAAAGGGGCGTGGCCGGATTGGTCGCGTGACCGTAGATCCATGCATAACCCGGTCCGCTCACCTGCTGGCCTTCATCGCTGGCCGAGAAGTGCATGTTGTCGATACCAGCCGCGAGAGTGTGGTCACCCAGCTTGTACTCGAGGTCGAGGCGCAGGCCGTGCGTCTTGTTCTTCGCGTTGGGGTTCTTGACGTACAGGATGGTGTTGCCATTGCGGATCGGCGTACCGCCCGTGATCGACGGATCCTGGTTGCTCGCGCCGCTCAGGTACACCGCATTCGGATCCATGCCCGGCACGTTCGAGTAGTCGATCGCGCGGTTCTGGCCGTACGTGGCCGAGAACGTCAGGCTGTCGGTGATGTAGCTGGTGTACTTGGCGACGTAGATGTCTGAACCCGTCTTGGTCGACGTATCGTGCCCCAGGAACTCACCCTCGGTATTGTCCTGATAGTCGTAGACGTACTGCGAGCCCTCATACGAGGTCTTGTTGGAAATGCCGGTCAGCTCAAGGATATTGCTGTCGTTGATGTTCCAGTCGAGCTTGGCGTAATACTTAGGAATGTTGTATGTGTAGTACGTATTGTTCGGCTGTGCCACGGCAGCGCTGGACGTGCTCTTGCCTTCCTGCTTTTCAGCCTCGGCGGCGACGAAGAAGAACAGCTTGTCCTTGATCAGCGGACCACCGATGTACGCGTCGTACGTCGTATTCCACTTCACGTTGCCCTTGCGATTGCGATACTGAGTGCCCGGCAGCGAGTCGTCGGTATAGCCGAAGCCGGCCGGCAGGCTGTTGTTCGGATACAGGGCGTTCTTGGGGTCTTCCGCAAGGAACTTGGGCGACCACATGACCTGGCCACCGAAATGCCAGTCGTTGCTGCCGCGCTTACCGACTTGGCTGATCACGCCGCCATCGGAGCGACCGTACATGGCGCTATACCCGCCCGTGTAGATTTCCTGCTGATCGATGGCGCCGTATGGCAGGCCAACACCACCCAGGCTGCTCAGAGGATCGGTCGTGTTGTAGCCGTTGATGTAGTACGCGTTCTCACTGACCGAGGAGCCGCCGAACGACACCACGGACGAGCCGGCCTTCTGGCCGCTGAAATAATCGCTACCCTGCACCACGCCCGGAGCGAGCAGTGCGATCGCTTCGGCACTGCGGCCCAGCGGCAGGCGATCAAGGTCCTGCGAGGTGATAACCGTGCGCGAGTCGACCGACGACACGTCGATAGCAGGCAGCGCGTTGGCCGTCACCGTGACCGATGCCAGGGCTTGCGCATTGGTGGCGACGAAGGACACCTCGGTACCGGCATTCACGACGATCGCCACGTTGTTGCGCGTATCGACGGTTGCACCGGCCTTCTGCAGCGTCACCGTGTAGGTGCCCAGCGGCAGGTTACTAATGCGGTAGCGGCCCGAATCATCCACGGTAGCCGAGCGGCTGATGCCGGTGGAACCCGAGACGGTGACCGTTTCCCCCGATTCGGCCTGGCCGAAAATGGTACCGGTGGTGGACTGGGCGAAGGCGACACCCGCCAGGCCCATGGTCAGAGCAGCAGCGAGCGTCGACCGACGCAGCACCACGGCACGATTCAACATACGAAAGCTCATTAACTCGATCTCCCCGTAACTGCCCGGAAAATGGGCAAAAAAATAGCGAGGCCACCCAAATATGGGCGACCCAAAGCGTATGGACTGAAATCCCGAAGGCTCCCCCGCAGATCCCACCCTGCACGCCGTCTGCGCAATACCTTGCGCGGCGCCTCATCGAAGCTGAATTGAAGCTTGCGATTGCGGCGCGAGTCACGAACATATGGCTATTTCTTACGGACTGTCAACACGGACTTAATGTTTTTCCGGTCGATCCTGCGAATCCAAAGGGGTTTTCGCGGGTTCGTGCGCCCTGCTGGTGCAAGCTATCCAATTGATGCGCAAGAAAAAGTTGCGAATGTAACCAGCGAACGCAAATTCCGCGCTTCACGGACCGCGTCGGAGAGCTTTCGGGAGAGGCAATGAGCCTCCGGAAGACGGGTTGCCGGCTGAGTGTAAAAACAAAAAAGCCACCGGCCTGGCCGATGGCTCTTCTGGCTTCTTCGTCCCTCCCCGCTCCACTGCCATGGAACGGATCGAGCCTTCTGCTGGCCGTCCGGTACGGCACCGACTGGGGGCGGTGCCGCATCAAACCGGCTGACTTCGGCGTTGCCGCTTAGAAGTCGTACGTCACCGAGAAGCGACCGTAGCGCGGGGTCGTCTGGTACAGCGGGGTGTCATAGGTATTGGAGACGGTGAACGGGGCCGTCTCGTAGGTGGCATCCAGCACGGTCGGCTTGCGCTCGTTCAACACGTTGAAGATGTTGAAGTTGAACGCCAGCTTCTTGTCCGCGAAGTTCGGACGGTAGGTCACGCCCAGGTCCAGCAGCTTGGTCCATGGCAGGCGACCGATCGTGCCGAGGGTTGCCGGCTTGCCACCGCACCAGCGGTAGCGCGAACCGTAGCCCGACGGGTTGGTATCGCCCGGGCCGTAGTAGCCCAGGCAGGACACCGGAGCGCCCGACATCACGCGCAGCGCACCGGACACCATCCACTCGTCGGCCACCTGGTAGGTGCCATAGGCCTTCAGCTGGTGCGTGCGATCGTTCGAGAGCACGCCGTTGCTGTTGACCATGAGCGGCGCGGTATCCCAGTCCTGCGTCTTGGAGATGTCGTCCTGGCCGATGGTCGAGAGCACCTGGCCTTCCGTGTTGCCGTAGCTACGCGAGAAGGTGTAGTCGATGCGACCCTGCCACTTGCCGTCGAACGGATGCTCCAGGAACAGGTCAAGCGCGACGTACTTGCGCTTGGCGCCCGAGGTGAAGCCCCAGTCCTTGGTGGACATGCTGACCTTGGTGTAGCCGTTGCCGCTGGCGTTCTTCATCAGGAACGTGTTGTTCTCGCCCGGATTGAAGATCAGGCAACCGCCCGGAATTTCCACCGAATCGGGATCGATGCCGCTGGCAATGACCTTGGCTTCCAGCGCGTCGGCATCGCACACGTCGTCGATGGCCGTCTGCAGCTTGCGCACCGTGCCCTTCGCGCCGTACACCCAGTCGGTGCCCAGCATCTTGCTGAAGCCAAGGATGGCTTCGTCCTGGTACTGCGACTTCAGGTTGGACGCGGCGATCGACTTCGGATCCGGCGTGATGCCGTATTCGTCGTTGGTCGAGACCGGGCCCGGGCCGAGCGG
>Ga0335083_10004246_pt1 | contig 18317 bp, 20 predicted proteins | sample Lox_Sample_42_FD_206716 | JGI IMG/M metagenome (GOLD analysis project Ga0335083, IMG submission 206716) | Soil microbial communities from Loxahatchee National Wildlife Refuge, Florida, United States - Lox_Sample_4.2 | ecosystem: Environmental > Terrestrial > Soil > Wetlands | place: USA...
CTTCAAGTTTTCGAAAGCCTTGAAGATCTTCTCCACACTGCGGTGATCTTGCTTGAGTAACTCGATGGCGTCCACGCCATCGGGTCGGTGTACGGAAGGCGTCTTTTGCTTGGCACTCTGCATCGTCGGTCTCCATAGAATTGTGCGCGGCGGAACCATCGAGGCCGCAATCGATGTGCCACAGATCGCAACTCAGCTACATGCGGGCAGGAGGGCTGGGCTTTCAGAGGCTTGAAGGTAAGGCTGGTAACCCTGTCGAAGGTCCGCGTCTCGCAGCGTCTGCACGCATCTGTAAGGGTTACATGGATGCTGGGAACCTCTTACACAGATCGAACGCAGTCTCGGCGTCCTTCCCGATAGCAAAACCTTTTCAATCAACCCTGTCGATCTCACCGGAGAACCGTCCCGCATCCGGCACATCGCTTGCGCATGGCCGCTAGGCGCGTCACACGCTGCACACTCGTTCAACCCGACGACTCAAGTCGTCTGGATCCGAGCTCGGGGTTGAAACGGCAACAGGGACCACACTCGATCATCTCGAGAGGAGACCGCAATGACCACGCTATCCAACCCTCGCGTAACTCCGCGTCGGCCGCAGGGCGCCAAGATCATCGGCGACACCGGTTCGGACCACTCCGGTCCAGGGCCGGACGTACTGGGCGCGTCGACCCTCCAGGGCGATTCGGTCCTCAACCTCGTCGGCGACGATCTCGGCCACATTGAAGAGATCATGCTGGACATCAAGCGCGGGCAGATCGCCTACGCGGTGTTGTCCTTTGGCGGAATTCCGGGGGTCGGTAACAAGCTGTTCGCGGTGCCTTGGAGCGCGCTGGTTCTCGATGCGGATCGAGAGTACTTCATTCTCGACATTCCCAAGGAGCGGCTGGAGACGGCACCGGGCTTCGACAAAGATCAGTGGCCCTCCATGGCGGATCCGCGCTGGCAGGGTGAGATCGACCACTACTACGGCGCTCGACCCTACTGGGAGTAGCAGGCAGACGCCGGCACCTGGTCCAAACCACAGATGAACGTTCGCCTCTGACACGGGCGGCAGAAGCCGGGTTTCGCCCGGCTTCTTTTCGTGATGTCCCAGGAGACAGCCTCGATGAAGCACGAAGTAGCGAAGACCATTCCTCCGCAGCACCAGAAGGCACAGACTGGCATCGAATCGCTGATTATTCGGCCCGGCCATTCGCGCGCAGACTGTTCCGTCGGCTCCGGAAAGCTCGAAGGCAAGGCCGCGCTCATCACCGGAGGCGACGGCGGCATCGGGCGTGCAGTTGCCATTGCGTTCGCCGAGGAGGGAGCCGACGTGGCGTTTGTCTATCTCGGCGAGCATGGTAAAGCGCTGGAAACCGCTTACACAGTAGAGGCTATCGGGCGAAAATGCGTGAGGATCGCCGCGGACGTCGGCGACGAGAGCCTGTGCCGGGATGCCGTGGAGGAGGTCATCTCGCAATTCGGTAGACTCGACATCCTCGTCAACAACGCTGATGAGCAGCATCCGCAAGAGAATCTGGAAGACCTCACGGAAGCGCAGCTGCTCCGAACGTTCCAATCCAACGTCTTCTCGATGTTCTATCTGACGAAGGCGGCGCTGCCCTACCTAAAGAAAGGTAGTCGAGTGATCAATACCGCATCGGTCGCCGCATATCGGGGCAGTCCGCATCTTCTCGACTACTCCGCGACCAAGGGGGCAATCATCGCGTTCACCCGATCGCTTTCCCTCGCTCTGATAGACCGTGGCATCCTTGTCAACGCTGTAGCGCCCGGCCCGATCTGGACGCCGTTGATGCCACCGACATTCAAGCCAGAAAAAGTCACGCTCTTCCCAGCGGATACCCCCATGAAACGACCGGGGCAGCCCGACGAGATCGCGCAGTGCTACGTGTTTCTGGCGAGCGCCGAGTCCACCTACATGTCCGGACAAGTCTTGCATCCGAACGGCGGCGAGATCATCAACGGCTGAAACGCAGAAGCGGTGTAGGACACTCGCTGACGGAGTTATCCGACTCGCGCCTATACCGATCGCGACGTTCACCGGATAGAGTTGTTTCCGCTCGCGGGGTTCGTGCCGGGAAGAAGACGAAGGTCGTGGACGACCACCCTCCCTTGGTTCGGCGCCTTGGTTTCCTATCGGTGCGAACTCCGGCAGAGCACTGTCTTCGCTCTCAGCGGCACCAGCCAGACATCTCGCCGCGATCTTTACATCCGCTTTGTCGGTTCCTACAACGCCGGCGGCGCCGTGCGGATGTAATGGTTTGAAAGCGCTACTTTACCCGTTTGGCATGCCGGTTGCGATTGCATCGAAGCGTGCGCCGATTGGCGTGCAGGTCAAGAACCAGACAGGAGGCCATATGAACCGGAGAAAGAACGCACAAACACGGAGCTCCGTCGCGTCAAAGCAGGACCTAGCTCCCGGACCCGGCATCCCCGCCGATAGATTCCGCACCAATGTCTTCACCTGGAACGGACCGGGCGTCGAGAACATCTTCATCGACTTCGAGCCGGAAATGACGCATCGCGGGTTGCAGGATAACGGGGAGGCCGACAGCCACGGCGAAGTATCGGAACGCTCCCGAGGGAACGCGTGACACCGCGCGCCTGGTGGAGACGCATCTTGGACAAAATCCTGCGAGGAACACATGAGATTCTTACTGCTTTGGGCGTTAGGCGTGCCGTTCGCGGTTCTCGCGGTGCTTTGGCTTCTCGGGATTCTTTGAAAGGAATGCCTGCCTTATGACGATCGCCGCCGATCCGATTGGTTCGACTTCTTGTAATCTTGACAGCGACACCGCCCCTGCGTCGTCGGGGCAAGCCGAAGCACCGCTCCACCTGGTATCGGAAGCTGCCGCGCTGCGCACCGAAGGCGCCCCGCATCGATACGTAGAGGCTGCAATCGTCGGCATCGCGTTCTCGATCGCGATTGCTCTGCTGCGCTTTGCCGAAGGGTTCTTTGTGCCATTGCTCGTAGGAGTCTTGACCAGTTATGTCTTGGGACCTGTCGTCACGGGACTGCAAAGAGTTCATGTCCCGCGCGCGATTGGTGCCGCGATCGTGCTGGGCGCCATCAGCGCGATCGGTGCCGGCGGGATATATGCGCTGAGCGACGACGCGGCTCGCTTTGCCGACCAGCTTCCCGCTACGGCGAAGAAGCTGCGCCAACTGATGCACCAGCGATTGGGCGACAAGCCGAATCCGCTTGCCAGCGTACACAAGGCCGCAACCGAGCTCGATCAGGCCGCGAAGGAAGCGTCCGGCACCACTGTGGTCGCGGCCGCAGCCCCTGTCGGTCCCGACGCCGGCGGCGTCGCGCGGCTCGAAAGTTATCTGATGGCCGGAACGTCGGGCGCACTGTTGCAAATTTCCGAGCTTGTACTCGCGCTGTTGCTCGCCTACTTCCTGCTCGCGGCAGGCGATACATTCCGGCGCAAGCTTACGCGCATCGCGGGTCCGTCTCTCGCGCGACGACGAATCACGGTGGAGGTATTGGATGAGATCCACGACCAGGTGCAACGTTATATGCTCATTCTGCTCGTGACCAACGCGTTGATCGGCATAGCCACGTGGGCGCTCTGCGCTGCATGGGGGCTGGAGTCCCCTGGCTTATGGGGAGTCGTCGCTGCCCTGGTACACGTAATCCCTTACGCAGGCAGCGCAATCCTGGCTGTGGCCGCGGGTGTGGCGGCGCTGATCCAGTTCGGGAGCTTGACCAACGGCGTACTCCTCGCCGCCAGCACCTTAGTCATCGCAACACTGATCGGGATTGGATTGAATACCTGGCTGAACAGCCGGTTCACGCGCATGAATCCGGTGCTCGTGTTCGGAAGTCTGATGTTCTTCGGATGGCTGTGGGGAGGATGGGGACTACTCCTTGCGCTGCCACTGCTCGCGGTAATCAAAGCGATTTCAGAGCGAATCGAAGCGACGCACGCGATTGCCGAGTTGATGCGGGAGTAGAGGCGCGAACCCGATCTGGTTCGGGGATAAATCAGGCGGGTTGCGGGGGAAACGGCGTGACTGCCGGCGCGCTGGTGGTTCGGTCCGGACTCGGCGCTCGCCTCTGGGAGAGGGCGGCGTGGAGCACGCCCACGGCCAGGAATGCGCGAGCCCGGGAGGCGTCCGCGGCAACGATCCAGAACATCGCCGACGCAACCAGAGCCAGCCATCCGGTGACAAGAAGTATTGCCGCCACCACTCCGCCGAAAATGATGCGCGTTATGTTTTTGCCTGCGCGCTGCCCTTCGAGGACCGCCAGCAGCAGGCGACCACGGACAAGCTCCCAGGCGTCTCGCTGCAATGACTGAATCAGGGCGAGCAACGCCGTGTTCTGCGTGGGCGATTCGACTGTCGCGCGCCCGATCGCCAGGGTCGGTCCTCGACGGAGACGCCTCAGCGCGCATCCTGATTTGCCGCTATCGCGCTCAGCGTATCAGTCGGCTGACCAGAAATCCCACCGCAGCAGCTATGCCGAGAGCCACCAGCGGGTTTTCCTTCACGTAAGCATTGCATGTCTGCGCCCAGCGCTCCTTCGTCCCCATCCCCATGCCACGGATTTGCATCAGTGCGTGCTCCGCGCTACGCCTCGCATCGGGAGGAAGCAGGTCCGTCCCCCCGCGCCGGCACACGTGCACTTTTCTCTGGTCTGCGTGTAAGTTCTTCCACACTGTGGCTTGCGAAACACACTTCTTGCTGTGCGAGCGGCAAGACGCGATGTCACCGATCCATTGGGAATGGACAAGCTACCGCTGTGTGAGGACGAGCACCCGACGACGACCGAGAAGGCGAAGAGCTGATCTCGCAGACGAAGCTGTGCAGCGTCGCTAATAGATTCCGCGGAACGCGTCCTGCCCCCGCGCATAAGGTCGGTTGGTCTGCGCTGGATTGCGGTTCACGAGCGGCCGGCCGTAGAGCGGGTGCTTCAGGCTGCGCACCTCGTGCTCTACGGTGAACAGCGTCTGGTTGGTGCGCGGGTCGACGATGTCGCGAAAGCGCCACTCGTGCGCGTCGGTTTCCATCGTGATCAGGTTGCGCTCGAGCAGGCGACGGTACGGTCCGGAGAAGTCCGCGATGTAGATCTGCACGTGGTGGCCATCGTATGCTGGCAGCGGCCGGTCCGTCTCCCGAAAATACAAGTGCTGGTCCCGGCCTGCCGAAACCGATGCGGCGCGGGCGCCCTCGCGCATCGTCACCTCCGTTGTCGCTCCGATGATATCGGCGTAGAAGCGCGCGATCGCTTCGGCAGTTTGGGAGGGCACATCGAGCTCGACATATGGCATGGCCAGCTCGGTCTCGCCGAATTCGGCGGCGGGCGGATGGCATCGGAACCGGTTTCCCCAGGGACAAGTCACCTCCACGGAGGCGGCGCGATCGACGAAACCGAATTCGGTTGCCTCCAGCGCGGGTGCGACCCGCGTGAGCCGCTGCTTCAGCAGCGCGAGATCCGGTACCACCAGCCCAATAGTCCCGCGTATTCGTTGCGGGCGGTTGGTCGGCAGATGCATCTGACTGCGACCGATATTGATCCACATGTTCTCCAGCCCCACCATCAGATAGGGGTCGCGGGTGAAACCCATGCCCGAGACGTAGAACAGCGTCGCCAGACGCTGGTCGGGTTGTGTGACATTGACGTGCTCCAGGTGGACGATATTGCTCACGTCCTCCAGGGCCCGATCGTAGGCGTTAACCATCGCACTCCTCCGCGCCGGCACTCAAGGAATCGCGCCAGCGCAAGGTTCAAGTGTATTCAGGCGCTCCACAGGGGGCAACCGGCGTATGCGCCCGACGCATCGGCGCCGGCCGGCGCAAGCGGGAAGCGGGCCGCATGTGCATAATCCAACCACCCGGGGCGCCCGGATCAGGCCAGGAGATCGATCGATGGATAAGAAGGATCACAAGCAACGCTACGACGCAGGACTGAAGACACGCCGCGAAGTGCTGGGCGCGGACTATGTGGACAAGTCCATTGCCTCACAGGACGAGTTCAACCGCCCGCTGCAGGAGCTTCTCAACACCTATTGCTGGAACGATGTATGGAACCGCCCGGGCCTGCCGCGCAAGACTCGAAGCATGCTCAACCTGGCCATGCTCTCGGCGCTCAACAAGCCGCACGAACTCAAGCTCCACATCAATGGCGCGCTGAACAACGGCTTGACCAAAGGGGATATCCAGGAGGTTTTTCTGCAAGTCGCAATCTACTGCGGCGTGCCCGCGGCAGTAGAGAGCTTTCGCATCGCGCGCGAGGTGTTCAAGGAGCGCGGGATCTAAGCGTCTCACCCTGCCTGACGATCGCGCCCACCTCCGATCGTCGGGCTTTTCGTCTACAGCGGCTTGCTTGGATCGATCATCGTCCGCCACATGTGGGCGGACGGACTGTTGTCGTTGCCTAGGCCCTCCGCCGGCTGGCGGAAATGACGTCCGATGATGTCGCGGAACGGGTCCACCGAGAACGGCGCATTGCGATCGAAGCTGTAATCGTCGAACATCGTGATGTGACGCGCGGTCGTGTACCAACGATGCTGGCGCGCATGCTGGTACGCCGCTTCGATGTACGGAGGTGGGCGGTAGTCCGCGCCGAACATTGCCACATACATCTCGGGGTACTCATAGCCGACAGCCGGATCGGGGTAGTAGCGCAGGGCCTGGTGATAGCGGATACCCCAGGACACGCGCTCCGATACATACGGCTCGACCAGCTGAGCGCCCCACCAGCCGTGATCCGGCCGCATCAAGGCCATCGCGATGTCGTGCAGCAGACAGGCCAATACCGTCTCCTCATCCGCACCCGCCTTCATTGCGAGCGAGGCGCATTGCACCCCGTGGTGCGCCGCGGCAAACGGAAGTCCGAACCTTGGTTTGTGCATCCTCAGCGTGAGGATATCGACCAAGGTTGGGCGCGCAGGCATGGGCGGCAGATCCGCGGTCGCGGCGGTGCGTGCCGTGGCGGTGCCGATGGCTCGCATGTTTTCCAGGTGATCGTCAGGCATCCGCTGTCTCCGAAACTGCAATGGGCCATTGGCCATAAAGACGCTACTTTCTCACCGCTGACGACGCTCGTCAAAGGGCGCTCGCGATCAGGGTACTCGACCTGCAAGGGGGCGCCGCTTAACATCGACGCGGCTGAATAAACCAACGCAGGGGAGAAGCATGAAAATCGAACGCATCGAACCGATGAGCGCGGATGGAGCTTGGCGTAATTTCGACTTCCTCAAGATCACCACCGATGACGGTATTGTGGGTTGGAGCGAGTACAACGAGGGATTCGGGGGCCGCGGGGTTACCGCGTTGATACGCAGCATCGCTCCGCTGCTCATCGGACAGGACCCGCGCAAGTTCGCCGCCCATTCCGCCTGGCTGTACGCTCGCGGACGCACCTCTCAAGGCGGCATCACACAGCAGGCGATCGCAGCCATCGAGAACGCACTCATCGACATAAAGGCAAAGGCTCTCGGGATACCTGTGTTCGAGCTGTTCGGCGGACCCGTTCGCGAGCGGATCCGCCTCTATTGGTCTCACTGCGGCACGTATCGGGTTTGGGGCGACAGAATGGGCATCCCCACGGTGAGCAGCTATGACGATCTCGTCAAACTTGGCAAGGAAGTGGTCAGCTCTAGTTATTCTGCGCTCAAGACCAACGTCCTGTTGCTCGGCGACGGCAATCCGCGCGTGCGAAACGGCGGCTTCGGCCGTGGCGACGGGTATCCCGAGTTGAACGCCGATCACTATGTGCTGGAGGCGATCCGTACGGAACTGGCGGCCTTTCGCGAAGGGACAGGGGGAGATGTGGATCTGCTCGTAGACTTGAACTGGAACTTCAAGACCGAGGGTTTCCTGCAAGTGGCCTACGCCATGGAACCCTATGCCCTGTCTTGGGTCGAGATCGACACGCGCGACGCCAAAGCACTTGCTTACATTCGCGGCCGCACTACCATCCCGGTCGCATCCTGCGAGTGCCTGTTCGGTTGCCGCGACTACCGCGCGTTCTTCGAAAACGCTTCCGTAGACGTGGCAATCATCGATGTACCCTGGAACGGATTTGCGGAATCTCTCAAGATCGCGGCGATGGCGGATGCGTATGAGATCAACGTAGCGCCACACAATTTCTACGGACACCTGTCCACCATGATGAGCGCGCATCTGGCCGCCGTGGTGCCGAATCTTCGCATCATGGAAATCGATCCCGACGTGGTGCCTTGGCACAACGAACTGTTCACCGCGCAACCCGTCATCGACAACGGCCACATGGTCATACCCACCGCCCCGGGCTGGGGCACGGACGTCAACGAAGAGGCATTGCGGGCACACCCCCCGAAGGGGGACTGGTAATCGCTTGCGCCTATTTCTTGGCCACGCCCTTTGCCTTCGCGCCGTTCGCCGATTTCGCCCTTTTCGCCGGAATGCGCGGGCGCTCGATCAGTTGGGCCATCGCGTCCAGTGCGAGCTCGTAGCCATGAGCTCCAAAGCCGGCGATCACCCCCTTGGCCGCGAGGGTCACGAAGGAGCGATGGCGGAACTCTTCGCGCTTGTGCGGGTTGGATAGATGCAGCTCGATCACCGGGAACTCGCACGCCAGCAAGGCATCGAGGATCGCGACCGAGGTATGCGTGTAAGCGGCTGGGTTGATGATTATGCCGGCGCAAGTGGTACGCGCCTCCTGGACCCAGGTCACCAACTCCCCCTCGTGATTCGACTGACGCATGTCGATCGCGAGCCCGAAGGATCTGCTTCGGGCATGCAGACGCTTCTCTATGTCGGCCAGCGTCTCGTAGCCATAGATGTGCGGCTGACGCACGCCCAGCAGATTCAGGTTGGGTCCATTGAGGACCATGATCTTCGGATTCATGACAGGTGCGATCTGCCGCATCGGGTTGTTGTTCGATTGTCGATAGGGCGCACTCTACCACTGATACATGACGACTCTTTCTTCAATCGAATCGCTCGATGCGCCTCGGTGAAGCACCCGCGGCCGGTGGGCCGATCTCCGAAGGCAACACGGCAGGCGCAGTGCGATGCCCGTTTGCCGCTGTCAGCGAGGAACCTCGCCCAACACGGTGCAGCGCCGGATCACGCGCGGCTGAGCGCCAAGGTCGTAGTCCATCGCCCGGTGCATCAGACAGCGGTTGTCCCAAGCGATCAGCTGGCCCGGCTGCCACCGGTGCCTGTAGACAAGATCAGGGTGTACCGCAAGGGCGTTCAGCTCCTCGATGAGATCGCGGCCGTCTTCATAGTCCATGCCAACAACTGACTCGGCGTGATCCCCGAGAAAGATCGACTTGCGGCCGGTCTCTGGATGCGTGCGCACGATCGGGTGCGCCACCGGCGGCACCGCGTTGCGCTGCGCCTCCGTCATCGGTTGCTCGTTGTGCCGACGCGTGCGCGAGAAGTTCAGGTTATGAACCGCGTGCAGATTAGAGATACGTTGCTTCCACTGCGCGCTCAGCCGATCATAGGCGCCGTACATGTCGCAGAATTCTGTCTCACCTCCCTGGTCGGGCACCATCTCCGCATACAGAATCGTGGCCTGCCCCGAGCGTCGCTGCCACGATCCGTCCGTGTGCCACGCCAGAGTGCCGCGGTCCGGATGGCGACCGCTCGGCTTACCCTGCTCGTCGAGGTTGGAGAGCCGGTACAGCTCCGGGAAACCGTCAGCGTGATACTGATTCATGACGTGGACCTGTACCTCGCCAAAATGGCGGGCAAACTCTACCTGGCGCCCGGGTGGCAGAACCTGTGTGCCGAAAAGGAGCACCCGATAACTCAGAAACGCGTCATAAATGGCGCGAAACAATGCGTCGTCCACACCCGCAGCGAGGTCGACGCCGATGAGCTCGGCGCCCAAGCGCGGCGACAGGGGGCGAACATCAAAGCGCTTGGCGGTTCCAATCATGTCAGTACACGTCCAGTACTCAAACAGTCACAAGCTAAACCGCCCTGGAGGATGGTGGAACTCTTACAGATGAGTATAGCCAAGCAAAATGATCGAAGAACCATGCCGAGCGGGGATGATCGCACGAGTTCGCGCTTCGCGCTGAAACTGCCGTTCGAGTCAGCCTTGGTAAGTTGAGATAGCGGAATGTTGGAATCGTCCCCGGCCGCTATGGCTCGCGCGGGCTGTGCAGCAGAGAAACAACCCCGCCACAAGGGCGGGGTCGACAATCGGGCAAGGCTCCGTCCGTGGTCAGTCGCTAGCTGTTGGAACGAACCGACAGCTTGCTCTCCACTGATCGGACGTCGTCCACGGTTCGCGCAATCTGGACCGCGCGGATTGCGTCCTCTGGCTTTTCCACCATGCCGCTCAGAACGACCACGCCGTTCTGGCTGTCTACGGAGATGTCAGAGACCTTGAGGACAGAGTCCTTGCGGATCTCTGCCTTCACTTTGGCCGCGAGCGCAACGTCGTTGATGGCAGCGTCCGCCTTTGCGGCCTCGCGGCGAATCGCGTCTGACGATTCGGCGATCTTTTCCTTGGCCGATTCAGTTGCCTTGTCGATCTTCTGGCCGACTTTCTCAGCACTTCCGTTATTGTCCGAGCACGCGCATAAGGCGAGCAGCATGGCTGCCAGCAAACTCCACGAAATCTGTTTCAACCCATTCATGATCAACTCCTCTTGGTCGGGTGGCGAATGGAAGGATCGCCCCGAGCGGACGATCGTGATCCGAGCACGCTCGAGTCGCGAGCTCTGGACATGACTTCGCAACCGCCATGCCATTCGATACCGACCGAAAATCCGCGCCGATACATCGCATTACCAACAGGAAAAAACTGCGTGAGAGGCAGAGGATGTAGATCCTTCCTGCCTGGTTGTACTGGTTGCAATCCAAGCTTAGAGGCAGTCAACAGGCGACTCGGGCGCGGGCGCTGCATCCGCAGCGGACGCAGCAGCGGTGCGCTGCAAGCAGTAGCCGTGGCCATACACAGCTCTCAGGCGCCAGCCGCGATCAGGCCATAACTTGGCGCGTTGACGCACGCGGCAGACATGGGTATCGAGAGTGCGCGAACTGATCACGGCTTTCGGGCCCCACACCGCCTCGCGTATCTGGCTGCGCGGCAGCAGCCGACCGACATTGCGCAGCAACAGGACGCAAAGATCGAAGTCTTTGGCGGTCAGGTGAATCGACCGATCGTCGAGGCGCACACTGCGGGTCTGGCAATCGATCCGCAGCGGACCGACCTCGATCACGTCGGGCGGCAACGGCTCCAAAGTTTTCCGTCGCGTGATCGCCTCGAGACGGGCGAGCAATTCCATACGCCGCACGGGCTTCACCATGCAGTCGTCTGCCCCCTGTCTGAGCGCCGTCACGATTTCACTCTCGCCATCACGCGAGGTCACGAACAGGACTGGAAGCGACGATTGCAGATCGCGCCGTACCTGCTTGAGCACGCCCACCCCACTCATGTCTGGCAGGTTCCCGTCCAGAATGAGAACGTCGAAACTCTCCTGCCTCAGGGCTCGTACCAGTGTCTGCCCACGCGCATGCCGGCTGCACCGATGTCCGGCAAGTGCCAACCAATCGCTCAGCCGCTCAGCATCGGAATGATCATCCTCTAGTAGCGCCACACGCATCGAATGCGAAATCATTTTGGATATACCTGACCCCAAATATTGAAGTGAATCGGTTTGCAAACGACATGGAGACGAATTGGCGAAGTCGCGGTATGCAACGAACATACCACTCGAGACGGTGCGAAAACTTGCGGCAATCCAATGCCTTCGAAACACCAAGGCGAGACTGAAGACATGCAGCTTGTATTTGCTGGGGCTGCCGTTGTAACTCTTGCAATGAGAAACGCGGAGCGGGCATCCCAAGCGCGTCAGTAGGCCGCATGGAGCATGCTGCCTCCCGTTTTTGACGCATGTCCACCGAATGCACCGACTCAAAGGTTGCCTCGATCTGATGGGTCTTTGCACGACCGAACCAGCCAAACTCTTCGATCAGACGCTTCCGTCATGTCATGTGCGACAGCCGACCGGCCGGCAGGCGGGAGGTGAACTCGCTCCCGGCAGACAATCCTTCCCGCAGCCGGTCCGCATCCTTTCTCCCGTCTTTCAGATTGCGATCGCGCTCCACTCACCGAAGCGCCGCTTGCCGCCCAGGTGGCGTCTGCCGCACCGCGACGCCCCAGGGCGCTGGCGCGGACTGCCGTGACGGAACTTGTCGATCGAATGGTTGGTCCAAACGCGCGGTTGCGAAACCGCTTTTAGGCGAGACCGGCACAACCCGGATCGAGAACGCGCCGGACGCTGTATGATGTCCGCGTACGCGCATCCCGGCAGCGCGCGGCGTTTCGAGGGCCAGGTCTATGTACCGCTCTCACGATCGAGAATGTCCCAGGTGCGGTGGCCCGGCCTACCGGGTCCAGCGCCGGACGATCGATCGACTGATCAGCCTGTTCCTTCCGCGGCGGCGCTTCCGCTGCGGATCGATGGGTTGCGGCTGGGAAGGTAATCTGCCATTGCGGCCCTCGCCCGCGGCCTTGAGCAGAAGGCGGTGACGAGCGCCGTCCGCGCGGCGTCCTCTGCGGTCGGTTGCAAACTCGAAGGGACCAACGCCAGCGCCGGCCTCCGACGTCAATGGGATGGCGCGTAGGCAAACCTATAGAGACCTGGCCGGGATGCGCGAAATCCAGTTCAGTAAGTTTTCTGCGAATCAGTGTGGCGGCTGCCTCGCTCGGGAAGGCCTCGACTTCTTGCCGGCATGCGACTGGCGCTGAATCGACATGTCAAGATATGTTCTCCCAGTCGTCCTCCTGTTGAGCGTCCTCTGCGCGACCGCAGAGGCCAACGTTGGAATAGTGCAGATCTATCGAACCTCGCCCTGGATGGGTGTGGTCGCGCTCGTGTTGGCGGTATTGGTCGAAGGCGAGGCCTTGGGCCGGTGGTTGCACCCCGGGTCCGGGGGAAGCTCCGTGCGGGATCGCGCATTCTGGGCGGCGACGGCATCCAATTTTGCCTGCGTCGCTCTGGGCTATCTGTTGCCGGGTGTCGGCTCGAGCGCGTTGAGCTCCTATCTCGGTACGCAAGGCGTAATGAGCCGGCATCTGCTCGGCTTCATCGGACTGTGGGTGATTTTCAGCGTCGTGGTCGGGGCTCCGATAGCGGTACTGATCCTGAGACGCCATTCGATTTCGATTCTGCGTATTGTTACCGGCGTGATCGTCGCAAACGTGCTATCCAGCATCGTGTTGGCAGCGGGTGTGTTGGCTTTTCGCCTGTGGTACTAACGTCACCAGACCATGCGCATCTGTCTTAACCGCGACGAAATACTCTTGTAGCCGAGCAGCGGTATCATTTGCGCTCCAAGTCGAAGTGGTGGCATGGTTGCAGTCCATGGCAGCGGGTATGGCTTTGGTCGGACGATAGCTGCCGCGGAAGGAACATTGTTTTCACCATTCTGGACGCGGCAAACGCGCTGTCGGATAGTGCGGGGAAATCGATGTGACCGGTTGGCGGGCAGACTCTCGAAACAGCCTCGCGACCGAAATCTGAAAACGCAATGGGATTGGCATGGAAGCCAGGAACGTTCGGTACCCTGGAGCGAAAGCGCGTCCGATTTCAAGCGAGCGCGACTACGACGCAGCCAGACGCCTGCTGTTAGAGCATGCGCAAACGCTCAAACCGTTCCTGGAAGCCGGGCGCTTCCAGTCCTTGATTCGAGAATTGAGCGACTACGAACAACGTTCCGATAGCACGCCCGCCGCATTGGCTGAACAGGCGGCCCTGTCCGAAGCTATGGGTCGGCAAAGGAGGCTACAACGCCGTTGGTCCGATTCCGGCAATTGGAGCGACGCGCAGTCAGCCTACGCTTAGTCAGAGGCGCCGCAGGAGCAGCAATCGCCGAGTGTCCTAGCCCCCTTCCTGACCACCAGCTTTCACCAGCCGCGGCTCGCCAACCGGAGCCTCGGCGCAACTCCGGAATCCAGCCGTAGTCTTTATCACTGGCCGCCGGACAACGAACCGGGCAAACTCCCACCATCAGTCCAATCCGGCGAATTGGGTCGATCCTTGCAGTGGGAGCAAAATCAAACCCTCATCGAGTCGAATCAGCGCGTTGCAGCTTGGGTTGAAGCTGGCGCTCGCGGCCATCTGCGGGATCGCGCCGGGGCCGGGCCTGGCCTACCAGGCTGCCTTCGACGGATGGCTGATCAGCGATAACCCGTCTGATCTCCCGGTACCGATATCGCTCAACCTCGAGGTCAACCTCGCCGGCGTCTCGGGTATCGTTAAGACCGGCAGTCCCCAACCAGGCGCCGGGGTCCTGCGCGGAGATGAGCAATTCGGTACGTGTGACCTTCGCAGCGACCTTGGCCAGCTTACGTTACTGCGAATGAAAGGCGAATGCGGGCCAGCGCTCTCCAGCTTCAAGGGAAAGTACGTGCTGAGCCTGAGGGACGGCAAGCGGCAGGCTGGGGTATTTACCCTCAAGAAGAAGAAGGACATTTCAATTGAGCGCCAGGAGAGTGATCCGGGCGACACTGCGCGCCAACCCGATATCTTCTCGAGCTTGACGCCGACCCGATGTATCAAGGCCAACACGACGTGCCTGCTGGGATGCCCACGAGACGATCAAAGCGCGGAGTTGCTTTGCGTCAATCGCTGCAAGCAGAAACTCAAGGCCTGCAAGGCGGCGCGCAATACGCCGCCGCCGTTACCTGAGCCTTACACCAACGATTCCAAGCCTCAGCCCTAGCCAGCCGCACCTACCAAGTTCTGTTGCTTCTTGGCCTGTTGTCGCCGGTATATAGCTGTGCCCAATACGCTGAGCGATCCCGCAGTGCTCGAACCAGCTGCGAAGACCATCCGTCCATCGTGCAACACGAGAACGCCGTAAAGCAGCGCGACCATCGAAGACAATGAGAACAAGCTCCAAGTCAGCAGGGAGCCGGCGCGAGCACCGGTGCGGTCGTTCCAGACTGAATGGAGTTGAGGAAGATAGATCAGCGAGACAAGCGCGCCATTGGCCGTGTAAACCAGGGCGATGACTTCTTGCAACATGGAAGCAGGACCAGAGAGATCAAAAACAGTACGTGGTCTGTTCTTCGGCGCTCGGACAGGAGATCTTTAGCCGACGCGCTTGGAGACGGCCAACGAAATGGCGCGTGCACAATCTGTTCACATATCGGCACACGTTGCACAAGACGGCCCGCCCGGAAGGCGCCCTTCGCGAAGCGCTTTGGTAGGATGGTGGCCGGCGCTCGATTCGGATTTACGCCTATATCCACTCCGCTGAGCAGTACCTATTTTTTGTTGGACTCCGTGCGGATCGCACTGTATTGCGAACTTCGAGAGCTCCGGTGGGTCTACATTCGGTGTACTGCCAACCGCCAAACAAGGTGTGCGATGACTACCGTGGATAACTCGGAAGAGACGCGACTGCTGCGAGATCTTCTCGCCGAAGCACACGGGCGAGTTCGAGAGCTTCAATTCCAGGTCGACCAGCTCGCCGCGGAGCTGATAGCGCTGAGGTTGAGCGACCGACGCAGCGCAAGTCGATCGCGCACCGAGGATGAGCGTGAACGTAGTCATAGCGAGGTCACACGGGCAATTGAACCTCGCGCCGATCGACGCGGACAGGGGAAACACAGCGCGCCAGTCTAATGGACTCGAAGGCCCTGATATCCCTTGGCCCGGCCTGAGAACGATTGGGTTGTCAGTAACTCCCGGGCTTCAGTCTTGCAATCACGGTCACAAGCTCCGTCGCGTTGATTGGCTTCGCGACGTGCATGTTGTATCCCGCTTGTAGAGCAGTCACCCGATCCTGGGGTGCAGCGAATGCGGTAACGGCAATCGCCGGAACGGTACGCGCGTGACCTTCCAACCCACGCACCGCGGTGATGAGCTGATACCCATCCTGTCCTGGCATTCCGATGTCGCTGATGAGAAGGTCCGGTGGTCGAACTCTGATCTTCTCAAGTGCCCTGGCTGCTGATGGCGCGGTTTCGACGTCTGCTTTCTGCTCCTCCAGTATCCGGCGCAGCACGGCACACGCATCCGGGTCATCATCGACGATCAGTATCCGCATACCTTCGAGAGACAGATCAAGGCCAGCGGAAGGGGCTACGAGGGGGAACATCTCGTTGATCGAGGGCTTGGTCATTATGGCGATCGGCAGGCGAACGATGAAAGTTGCGCCCTGCCCTTCGCCCAGGCTTTTTGCCGCTACGGATCCTCCGTGGTTTTCTACCAACTGCTTGACGATCGCGAGGCCGAGGCCGAGGCCGCCGGCGGTGCGCGAGGCGGTCGAATCCTGCTGGCTGAACCGATCGAAGACGTACGGCAGAAACTCCGGCTTGATGCCACAGCCCGTGTCGCTCACGCTGATCTCACAGTGGGAGCCGACGCGCTCGAGGTGAATCTGGATCGTGCCGCCTTTGGGGGTGAACTTGACGGCGTTGGACAGCAGGTTCCAGATCACTTGCTGCAATCGATTCGGATCGCCCTTGACCGGGCCGACCAGAGGATCGAGCACCTGTTGCAGCTGAGTGTCCTTCGCCCGAGCAGCGGGAAGAACCGATTCGATCGCCGCTCGGATGAGAGGCGTGAGATCGACCGTCTGTACCTCGAGACGAAACTTCCCCGATATGATGCTGCTCATGTCGAGAAGATCTTCGATCAAGCGCGCTTGTGCGCGGCTGTTCCGCTCCACTGCCTCGATCGCCTGACCCAAGACCTCAGGTGTGGGTGGCCTCATTCTGAGCACTTGCACCCATCCGAGAATGGCATTCAGCGGAGAGCGCAGCTCGTGCGAGAGAGTGGCGAGAAATTCATCCTTGATCTTGCTGCTGCGCTCGGCTGCCTGCCGAGCCGATCTCTCGCTGTCCAGCAGGCGGCTGCGCTCCTCCTGTAAGCGTTTCTCTTCGCTGATGTCTTCCGAGATCCCCGCGCGGAGCTCGACCTGGCCCTGTTCGTTGGGAATGGGAAATCCACGCCGGCGGATCCACGCCAATGAACCGTCTGGCCGCACGATCCGGAACTCCTCGACAGTAAGGCCCTGCCGACATCTCTCCCAGAAACCGCGGGCGCGCTCTCGCTCGTCCTCATGAACATACTCAGAGAGGCGCGTGAAGTCTTTATAGATTTCGTCGGTCGGTCGCCCATAGGTTCGAGTGAAAGCGGGGTTGACGTAGATCAGCTCGTCGCGGTCACCACGAATGATCCAGAGGACGTTTCCCGTGTGCTCGGCGAATCCGCGGAAGCGACGCTCGCTTTCCTGCAAGGCGCGCAGGAGTCGCTCCGCCTCTCGAACCCGGGTCTCGCCTTCTCGACGCGCAACGTATGTCGCCCGAAGTGCCTTGCGCACCTGGCCGCTGAACGTGGCGATCACCAAGCCAGTAAAGACAAAGGCAATCATTCCCAGTATCTGGAAGGGTTCCTCCAGCATGAAGGAGTAACGCGGGTCAAGAATAAAGTACCAGGAGGCGATGGAGCCGAGTGCCACGGCCAAAAGGCAAGGACCATAACCACCGAACCAGGCTGTCAACGCAACAGCCACGAAGAATGTCGCGAACGGAATCCGGCTGTGCAGAACGGGGTCGAGCAAAAAGCGCGACCATAGCGCGAGCCCGACGAAGACCAGAGCCATCACGTAGCCGATCCATCTGGACGACTGAAAGCGGTTAGGACCGAGCAGCGATGAACCGGCCGTTGAATTCTGCATGCGTGCGCGTCCCTGCGGGATTGTAGAAATTACAAACGCCCTTTCGATCATTGCCACTCCGTTGCCATGAAATATGGCGGAAAATCACGACAGCTGCAACGTCGCAGTAGACGGTTTGTAGTGACCCCATTCTTCGGCGGCTATTCATGCTCGTTAGATTATCGTCCGACGACGCCGCGAGAGAAGACGCAGCGCCGCGGCTGGACAGTGAAGACAGGTGTGAATCCGGTACACATAGATGCGCTGCTGACCCGCTACACAGTCAGAAGTGCCAGCCGATCCCCAGCGTGGGCCCGAGCGCGTTCACTCCCGGGTTGACCGGGTCCTGTCCGCCATTGGAAATGTGCTGGAAGTACACACCGAGCGTTGCGCTGAGGTGATCGGTTATACGGTAGCGCACGCCGCCGTACATGAACCAAGTGAGGTTGAAGTCCTGGCCTTGGCCACCGGGGACCTGGTAGCCCTTCGAGTCCATCAAGCCGAAGCCGCCGCCGATGCTGAAGAATGCGCAGAAGGTACGTGTCCGCGTCCACCACTCGATGGATGGAGCTATTGTCACGCCGACGAAGTAGCTCTCTGGTCCTTGCACGATCGGCTCGGCGAGCAGCGAGAAGCGGTTTCTCACCACGAGATCGCCGTCACCCCACGCACGCCGCATGAAT
>Ga0335083_10004247_pt1 | contig 18313 bp, 14 predicted proteins | sample Lox_Sample_42_FD_206716 | JGI IMG/M metagenome (GOLD analysis project Ga0335083, IMG submission 206716) | Soil microbial communities from Loxahatchee National Wildlife Refuge, Florida, United States - Lox_Sample_4.2 | ecosystem: Environmental > Terrestrial > Soil > Wetlands | place: USA...
CGGCGGGGCCGTCACTGGGCGAATGGACAGCTTCCAGGACCCCGAGTGCCATTGCCCGGCGCTGACCACGTTTCAGGGGAAACTGCACGGGGACACCTTATCGGGCAGGTACACGACCCGGCTGGTCAACCAGACGCGCGAGTGGAGCGGGGAGTGGTGGGTGGTGCGCAGGAGCCTCGAGCCTTGAGTCGAGGATCCATTAACTCGCCGAGTTGACCAGCGACGGCCACTGCTGGGTCACGCAGTGGAAAGAGCCGAGGCCCCAGGCCAGGTCGCGGGAGTCGATCGGAATCACGCGGCGATCGGGGAAGAGCCGCTGCAGGATGCTCTGCGCCACCGCATCGTGAGGGGGGCTGTAGGCCGGGAGTAACACCAGTCCGTTGGCGATGTAGAAGTTGGCGTAGCTGGCCGGTACCCGCTGGTCGTCGTGATACAGGGCGGGAGGCATGGGCAGAGTCACGACCCGGAGGGGCCGGCCGTCCTGATCGGTCATCGTCCTCAGCCGGCGGCGATTCTCCTCCAGCGGCTTGAAGTTCTCGTCGCTCGGGTCCTCTTCGATCACCGTCACCACCGTCCCCGGATCCACGAAGCGCGTCAGATCGTCAACGTGACCGTCGGTGTCGTCCCCCACGATCCCGTCTCCCAGCCAGAGCACCTTGGTGACGCCGAGGTAATCGCACAGGTACCGCTCGATCTGGTCCCGACTGAGCGTAGGATTGCGGTTCGGATTGAGCAGGCAGGCCTCGGTGGTCAGGACCGTTCCCCGCCCGTTTACGTCGAGCGACCCGCCTTCCATCACGATCCCCGGGTGGTAGACCGGGATCCCGTACTCCTCGGCGATGCGGGTAGGAATCACGTCGTCCAGGTCGAAGGGAGGATACTTGCCACCCCAGGCATTGAATCCCCAGTCCACGATGGCTTCTTCGGAACGGCCGTTCACCGCGCGCTGGACGAAGATCGGCCCGTGGTCACGGCACCAGGCGTCGTCGGTCGGGTGGTGGTGACAGAAGACCCGTTCCTGCGGCACCTGTTGCTTTCGCAGCAGCCCGCGCACATCCGCCTCCATCTCCGGCCCGAGCACATTGATGTGGACCTCCTCGCCGGGCACCAGGTGTCGCACAATTTCGGCGAACACCCCGGGGATGGGGCCGAACTTCCCGGGCCACGACGACTCGCGGTGGGGCCAACTCAGCCAGGTGCCGCGATGAGGAGCCCATTCGGGGGGCATGCGGAATCCTAGTTGGCTCGGCCTAAGGGGCATCGGGGCAGGGAATGGGGGAGTGTGGGAATGAGGGAATGGAGGAGCGAGCTGGAACCATTTCCTGATCGAATCAGACGGGTACCATCCGCGGGCTTGAGGTACGCCGCTCCAGTCAGACCAGATACAGCTTTGGCGATCAGCTCAGGTCTGGTGCCATGACCGTGGGTCAACCATTGCGCCGTTCAGTCGAACGGGGCGAACTGCTCAAACGGAGAACGGCCACCTTTGCCGTGAACATCGTGCATCTGTTTCGAGAACTGCCTCGCGCGCGCGAAGCGCGGATCATAGGCAACCAGCTTCTCAGATCCGGCACTTCGGTTGGGGCCAACTACCGCTCGCTGCTACGTGCCCGCTCGAGACGCGAGTTTATTGCCAGGGCCGGAGTCGTGGTGGAAGAGGCAGATGAGTCCCTTTTCTGGTTGGATCTCCTGGTAGATCTCCAGATCGTGTCAGGCGCGCGAGTCCAGCCTCTGCGAAACGAGGCCGATCAGTTCATCGCCATCCTCGTCGCGGCCCGATCCACTGCCAGGAAGCGCTCTTAACCTGCTGAGCCCCCTTCCATTCATCCTTACTCCCTAATTCCCCCATTCCCACACTCCCTCATTCCCCCACTCCCTCCCTAGTCCAAAAACCTCTTCGTAATCCCCTCGTACGCGTCCACTCGGCGGTCGCGCAGGAAGGGCCAGTGGGTGCGCGCCGAGTCGACACGGCCCAGGTCGCACGGGACGATCAGGGTCTCCTCGGCCTGCCCAGCTCGAGCCACGATGTTGCCGTTGGGATCGGCCACGAAGCTGCCGCCCCAGAATTCGATGCCCCCCTTGGGGTCGCCTTCGTGCCCGATGCGGTTGACCGCCGCCACGAAGACCCCATTGGCGATGGCGTGGCTCCGCTGGATGGTTTCCCAGGCCGCCTGCTGGGACGCGCCGAACTCCGCCTTTTCCGCCGGCAGCCACCCGATCGCGGTGGGATAGAACAGGATCTGCGCCCCGCCCAGGGCGGTGAGGCGGGCCGCCTCGGGGTACCACTGGTCCCAGCAGATCAGAACGCCCAGGCGGCCGTGCCGGGTCTCCCAGCTCTGGAAGCCGAGGTCTCCGGGGGTGAAGTAGAATTTTTCGTAATAGAGCGGATCATCGGGAATGTGCATCTTCCGGTACTTGCCGAGGTAGCGGCCGTCGGCATCGAGGATGGCGGTCGTGTTGTGATACAGCCCCTCCGCCCGCTTCTCGAACAGCGAGGCGATGATCGTCACCTTGAGCTCCGCCGCGAGGCGGCCCAGGCTCTCGGTCGACGGTCCGGGCACCGTTTCCGCCAGCTCGAAGAACCGGTGCTCTTCGCTCTGGCAGAAGTATCGGCTCCGAAACAGCTCAGGAAGGCAGATGATCTGCGCGCCTTTGCCGGCGGCTTCCCGCACGCGTCCCACGGCCCGCGTGAAATTTTCCGCGGGATTCTCGGTCATCCCTATCTGGATCAGGCCGAGCGTGACGGTGGCGGATTCGGGCATGGGGAAAGAGTAAAGGGCGGGGGAACGGGAGAACAGGGGAACGGGGGAACCGGTCGGTGTCCCCGCCTTGGTGTCGGCCTTTCTACCGGCCGAACTCGATGCGTGCCATGGCCGCTTCGATCGGCCAAAGCGGCGTCAGCGATCGCCCTTGCAGGGTCTCCTCCAGGCCGCGTTCGGACTTGGCGACGGTCGTGATCCCGTAGGTCCAGACGTCCACGCCGGGGTCGAAGGTGACCTCGATAGGCGCGGCCAGTGACAGCTCGGGCGCGAAGCGGCTGGCGTTGGGAAACACCTTGGGGTCCCACTGATACTCTACCGCGACCAGCCCATTTCCGGAGAATCGATACCGCTTCTCCAGACCGGTGGCCGTCCCTTCCATCCGGACCAGCCCCACCGTCAACCCACCCTCGTTCTCGTCTACCACGGTGGTACTGGAGCCGGGAGTCCACAGGGCCCGGTACTGACCCCGGATATAGAAGTCCTCCGCCAGGTCGGCGGGGAGCACGCGCTCGAGGAGCATGGCCCGATCGCGCTGGTCGACGGGCGGGGCCTCAGTCAACCGCATGCCCGACTCCAGGTCGTGAATGCTGGGCGCGCCCTCTCCCTGGTGGCCGCCTTCGATGCCGATCGGGGTGTGATGGTACGGCTCCCGCCGCCGGGTGAGCACGTCGGCATAGTTGATCCCCTCGTCGAACCGCGTGTACTCCTCGAGGGCTCCGCCCCGGAAGGGACTGATCAACGCCGAGAATCGAGCGCTGTGGATCCAGAGCTCGGAATGGCCATCGTAGTCGAGGTCGAGCCACTCGAAGCCCAGGCGCTCCTCCCTTCTGAGCTCGGCTTCGGCCCGGGCCAGTTGCTGCCAGATGGCGTTGCGCAGGTGCGGGAGATAGAGGCCGCCGAAGACCCCATGCCAATAGGCGTCGTTGCACTGCGCCCGCCCCAGGGCGCGGCGGGCCAGGCTGGGGTCGCCCGTTCGTCGGCAGAGGAGCGAGAGCGCCTGCATCTTCTTATGCATCCGGTTGGCTTCGGAGTACTTGACGAAGAAGTTGCGCCAATGCGCTCCCCGGACCAGCGCTCCGTCGGGACCGGTCAGGCGGTCCTTCCCCAGATCGTGCTCGAGGTTGGTCAGCCGCTGCGCCGCATCGGCGGGCAGCGCCCATCCCTCCATTTCCCGGTAGGACGCGGTCGGGAGATACGCGAGACCGCCGGGGTCCACCTGGGCCAGCGCCTCGGTCAGCGTGGTGAGCGAGACCTCGCCGGCTTCCACCAGTCCGGTCATTGTGCTCAGAAAATCATCCAGCCAGCCGCGCTCGTAGACCCATTCCCGGGTCCCGGGCCAGCCGCCGAACTTCTCGCCGTCATCGGCCAGCACGGCCAGCCGGTGACCCTGGCTGCGCAATTCCCGGAGATACGCGGCGGTTTCCGCCGGGGGACGAAACGGCACCAGGTACCGGAGCCGCTCGTCGATGGGAAAGAGTGCGACTCGCCGGCCGTCGCTCTCGGTGAGGTACGGGCGATGCAGCTGCTCTCGACGGAAGCCGGAGACCAGGAAATGCCGATCGTCCACCAGGGCATAGCGGACCCCCGCCTCGGCGAGGTCGGCGGCCAGCTCGGGCTCCCAGACCCGCTCGGTGAGCCAGAGTCCCGATGCCTTGACCCCGAAGCGGCGGGCCAACGCGTCCCGCATCCACTCGATCTGTTCCAGCCGGTCGCGACGGGGGAGCGAGGCGAGGACCGGCTCGTACATCCCGGCGAGCAGCAGTTCGAGCTTGCCGTCGGTGACCAATCGCCCGACGAAATCCAGATACCCGGGATCGTGGCCTTCCAGCCACTCGAGCAGAGGACCGCTGAGATGGAGATTGATCGGAAAGCAGCCCCGCTCGTCGAGCCGCTCGAGGAAGGGGCGATACACCTCCGCCACGTGCTGGGCCATCACGTGGTCGAAGTTCCCAACCGGTTGATGCAGGTGGATACCGAACGCGAAGTGGATCGGTCTCATGAAGCCGACTCCGAGCCGGCGACCGTGAATCCCAGCGCCCGGGCCACGCCGCCAAGACGACGGCCGTTCGCATCATCGTTCTTCCACGATCGATAGAATCGAGTTTGCACGTCGAAGGGGACGAACAACCCGAGGCTCTGATAGAGCTCCAGAAGCTCGAGCGCGCCGGTGATGGCCGGGTCGGAGCGGTCGGCTTCCAGGGTGGCCACCGCGCGGAGCAGCGCCAGGTGAGCGATGGTGTCGAGCGGCTGCTCGCCTCGGCTCAGTTTGCCGCGTTCTTCGGCGCTGAACCAGCGCTCGATCACGCGGGCGCGCAGCACCAGTCGGAGCGCGTCTCGCTGACGGTCGGGCAGGTGGGTCAGTCGGAGGCGCTCGGGTTGAGCCAGGGTCGGCGAAGAGACCACGGTCTCGACGTCGAGGCCCTGCAAATGGACCTCGACGCCGAATTCGGTGCGGCGGCCGGTTCTCAGGTGGATCAGCTCGAGGCTGGAAGAGTTCGCTCCCGGCCGCAACGCGTAGGCGACGGACATGGCGGCGGTCGGGGCGAACTCCCGCGCGGCCGCGAACCCGGCGGCGATCCGGGCCTCGCTCGGGATCTGGGGCTTGGCCTGCCGGAGGTAGATGTCCTTGCCGGTACCCAACGCGTGCTCGTTGCTGACCGCTGGAGCCAGGCGCTCGATCAGTCCCTGCTCCAGCCGGGGGCCCTGGGGACCGGCCAGCTCGATCGCCCGCGCGGCGTAGCGAAGGACCTGCACCGCTTCGATCCCGCCAATGTCGTCGAAGAACCAGGCGCACGAGGTGAGCGTGCGGAGCGCGTTCCGCTCCAGTTCCAGCAGTTCGGCCGCCCGGACCCACGCGTCCTCGGTGAAGCCCTCTCGCAGCTCCGACCGCACCCAGGCTCGGCTCTCCCCCGGCTCCGCGCCGAGGACCTTGCCGTAGCGATCGCGCGCACCCCATTGATCCTTGAAGTGGCGTTCCCCCTCACGATCGAACACCGCGTGCAGCTCGGCGGTCAACCAGTTTACCGCGTCGCGAAGCGGCGCCCGCCACCGCTGCTGAGTCACCCGCTCGTTGGAATGCGAGATTCGACAACCGCAATCCGACCGCCAGCGCTCCACCCCATGGGGGCAACTCCAGGAGCTGGGACTCACCAGCTCCACCGACTGGCGCGGCGGGTAGCGGGCGAGGATGGAAGCGAAGTTTTCGATCCGCGCCACTGGAGTTTCTGCCAATTGCTGAATGACGTGAGCCAGCCCCATCTCCCCGAAGCGGCGGTGATGACCGAAGGTCTCCCCGTCGGTGGCCAACGAGACGACCGCGGGCGCCTGCTCGTCTCCGGCCATTTCGAGCATCCGGGAGGCCCACAGCTCTGCGTTGTCGGTGAGTGAACCGAAGGCCACGTCGCTGGAGAGCGTCCCGTCATAGACGAAGACGGCCAGCTCGCGCCCATCGCGGGTCCGGTAGAGTCCCGGCATTCCCCGGTCAGGCGGTGTCACGACTTGATGGGGCGCCAGGACCGTGAAGCGGATCCCTTCAGCGGCCAGCACCTCCAGGGTCTCGTGGTCCACCGCCGTCTCGGGGAGCCACATCCCCTCGGGCTCCCGCCCGAAGCGTCGCCGGAAATCGGCGATGCCCCACCGGATCTCGGTGACTTTGTCGCGCCGGGAGCTGAGGGGGAGAATCGTGTGGTGATACGGCATCGCGATGGCGTTCCCGTGCCCCAGTCGAGCGCGGCTGGCCCGATCGGCGGCCATCACCGCCCCATAGGTCTCCGGCGCCTCCCGCTCGAGCCACTCGAGGAGCGTGGGGCCGAAATCGAAGCTGAGATACTCGAGGGTGTTCATGATGCCGGCGATTCTCCGCTCGGCTCCGGGGATCCGCGCGGCGACCACGGCTCGATAGCATTCCTGCTCGATGCGGCTGTTCCAGTCGTGGAAGGGCGCGGCGGAGGGCTCGGCCTCGACCTCCTCCAGCCAGGGATCGTCGCGGGGCGGTTGATAGAAGTGGCCGTGCATGGCCACCAGGGCGCGGGGCTCCGGCCGGGGCCCGCTCACGCGAAGGCCCGGCTCCCGTTCACCACCAGCGCCAGCGACGAGAGCACGTCGGGAAAGAGGTCATCGCGGCGGGCCAGCTCGTCGGCGCGACGCAGCGCCTCCTCCAGATTCCCGCCCGGAACCGCCAGCGCGGCCACCAGCCGCTCCGCGTCGTCACAGTGTTCGAGGAACCGGCGCTCGGCGTAGTCCGCGACCGCCCCGGTGGAGATGATGAATTGCCAGTCAGAGGACTGCGCCAGCAGCAGCTCCCGCGCGGCCTGGGCCAGGACCGGCCAGGCCTCGGGACGGCCCAGCGCCTGGGGTGCCGCATCCCAGAAAGCCTGCTCCAGGGGCCAGAGGCGCCGCCAGGTCCACTCGGTTTGCGGGTTGAGCCACATGCTGAAGTCGCCATTGGCGCCCCAGGAGCCGACCGCGAGCCGGAGGGCTTGCTTGGCCGGGTGAGCGGCCAGATGGGCGGAAGCGGTCACCGGGGTCACCTCGGACTGGCGCGCGAGGGCTCGATAGACGGCTCCGATGAACTCGGGCCCCTCGAACCACCAGTGGCCGAACAGCTCCGTGTCGAACGGGGCCACCACGACGTCGCCGTTGCCGCGTCCCGCTTCTCCCCGGGCGAGCTTCTCCAGCAGGCCCGCGAAATGATTGGCGTGGTCCCGGGCGCGCTCCTGGGCCCGGATCGGTTCGTAGGCGCGCTTCCAACCGAGATCGCTCCCCGACTCGCTCACACGCCAGAGCTTGAGGCCGCCCGGCCACCGGATCTTGTGGAACTCGAGGTACCACTCGTCGCCGGGGTAGCCGTGATGACGGCTCCAGACCTGCATGGAGGATTGCGGGTCGCGCACCAGGGCGGCGACCGATCGGTCGAGGCGCGGAGGGGTGACCCGGTAGGCCTGATAGGGGGTGCGGGCAACGGCGCTCTTCCCGCCGTGCGCGGTGACATGTCGCTCCAGATCGGCGTCGAACCGCTCGAGTCCGGCCGTCACCTCCCCGTAGATGCCCAGCGGCTGTCCGGCGTGGGCCAGGTGCGCGTCGGTGAAGAAGTACTGGAACCCGGCGTCGGAGAGGTGCTCTTCGATCCCGCGCCGGATCCCCCGATACGGGGCGCCGGCGATCGGGGCCCACTCGCCGCGGGGCCGATAGGCGCATTCGGGCAACCAGCATCCGGCGGGAGCCCGCCCGAAGAGGCGGCGATGCTCGCTCCGTCCCACCGCCAGCTGGAGCCGGATGCTCTCGTCCCGGGCCAGCAGCGGGAGAAAGCCGTGGGTCGCAGCGGAGCCGATGATCTCCAGCCGGCCGGCGGCCTCGAGCCGGCGAAAGGCGCCCACCAGGTCGTGATTGAGATCTCGAAACAGCCGGCGCAGCCCCAGCAGGCGCGAGCGCCAGAAGTCCACCAGCGGGAGCAACGCGGTCTCACCGGTGGCCTTGAGTGACTCCGGCGCTTCGTCGCAGGTGACCAGGCGCTGGGTCAGGTAGGCTTCGAACTCGCGAACGAACTCGGCGGACGCCAGCTGATTGGCCAGCACGGGGGTGAAGCCGATGGTAATGGGCGCGAGAACCGACTCGGCGGAGAGTCGCTGCAACTGCTCGATCAGCGGCAGGTAGGTGTCGATCGCCGCCTCGCAGAGCCAGTCGCTGCCATGGGGCCAGCGCCCGTGCCGGAGGACGTAGGGCAGATGGGTATGGAGCGCCAGGGCGAAATCCATCAGCCCCTCGCCGGGCGGGCTTCGACCACCCGCCGGTACAACGCGCCATACTTCTGCTCCGAGCGGGCCCACCCGAAGTCTCGCGCCATGGCTTCCGAGGTCATGCGCTGCCATGACTCCTGATCCCGGTAGTACTGGATGGCCCGCTCCACGGCCAGGGCCAGCGCCTCGGGTGAATACTCATCGAAGAGGAATCCGGTCATCCCATCCTCGATGGTGTCCGCCAGCCCGCCCACGCGTCGTGCCACCGGGATCGCCCCGTAGCGCTGCGCGCGCATCTGGGTGAGGCCGCAGGGCTCATACAACGACGGCATCAGGAAGAGGTCGGCCCCGGCCATCAGGCGATGCTCGACCCGATCGGAGAAGTTGGTCTCGACGGCGATGTGCTCCGGTCGCTCAGCCGCGAACGCCTTGAGCGCCCGTTCATAGCGGGCCTCGCCTTCGCCGAGGAAGACGAACTGGGTGTCCTCGCGATGGAGCAGATCGCCGGGAAGAATGATGTCGAGTCCCTTCTGGGAGACCAACCGGGCGGTCATCCCGAACAGCGGCGTCGTCGGCGACTCGGGAAGCTTGAAGTCGCGCTGCAAGGCCGCCTTGCAGCGGGCCTTCCCGCTCATGTTCTCGCGCGTGTAGTGGGCCTCGATGGCGGGATCGTCGGCGGGATTCCAGACGTTGAAGTCGATCCCGTTGGTGATCCCGACCAGGCGGTCGCCCAGGGCAATGAACGCCTCGTGGAGCCCGAAGCCGCCGGCGGCGGTGCGGAGCTCATGGGCGTGGGTCGGGCTCACGGTGGTCACCGCGTCGCTGAAGATGAGCCCTCCCTTGAGGAAGTTGACCCGCCCGTACCACTCCATCTTCCGCCAGTCGTAGAGCTCGTTGGGCAGGCCGATGTCGGCCAGCGTCTCGAAGGGGAAGTGGCCCTGGAACCCCGCATTGTGCACCGAGAGGACCGCGGCGAGCCGCCGATAGTAGGGGTCGTGGGCGTAGATGCTTCGGAGATAGACCGGCGCCAGCGCGGTGTGCCAGTCGTGCGCGTGCAGCACGTGCGGGCCCGGGGCGAGGCTGGGCATCGCGGTGAGCGCGGCCTGGCAGAAGAAGGCGAAGCGGCGCGCGTTGTCCGGATAGTCGGCGCCCCATTCGCCATACAGGCCCGGTCGATCGAAATAGCCGTTGTGCTCGACGCAATAGACCTGGGGTCCAGTACCAGCCGGCGTGACGCGATGGATCCGGGCCGTCTCGCGGCGGGGACCGACGGTGACCGTGAAGGGTGGGCCGACCGGCTCGAGGTGGGGCGCTGCCCGGCGAACCGTACGGTACAGAGGGAGGATGACGCACGTCTGCAGGCCGCTGGCGGCTTGATAGCTCGCCAGGCTGCTCACCGCCTCCGCCAACCCGCCGGTACGGGCGAGCGGCCAGTACTCCGCTACCAGATGCACGACCCCCACGGCCTCGCCGTTTGCGAGCCGTAGTGGAGATCCCGCCGCGGCCGCCGATTTCCTCTTGCGGGCGGTCACCGGTGCGGCATCCTCACGCAAGCGGCGGGTCGTCTCCCGGGGCTTCCCCCCCGATGGCTTGGACATAGGAATCCGTCACGTACTGCTGAACCATCCGCCGGGCGGTGAACCGCTCTCCGGCGGCCTTGAGGGCGTGCTTCATGTACCGGATCCAGTCGGCCGGCAGACCGCGCTCGTCCCGGGTGTAGAACAGCGGGACGACCACCTCTTCGAGCAGAGAGTATAACCGCTCGGCGTCCTGCGCGTCGACGTCGCCGTCGGTGGACGCCACCGGGATGGCCCAGCCATTCTGCCCGTTGTAACCCTCCTCCCACCAGCCGTCCAGGGTGCTCAGCTGCGGCACACAGTTGAGCGCGGCCTTCATGCCGCTGGTCCCGCAGGCCTCGAGCGGCACCTTGGGCAGGTTGAGCCAGAGGTCCACCCCCTGGACCAGCCGGTGCGCGAGATGGAGATCGTAGTCCTCGATGAACGCCACCCGTCCCTCGAGCGCCGGGTCTCGCGTGAAGCTGTAGATCGTCTGGAGCACTTCCTTGCCGGGCCCGTCTTCGGGATGGGCCTTCCCGGCGAAGATGATCTGGACCGGTCGCCAGGGATTCACCAGCAGGTCGTGCAGGCGATGGAAATCGTGAAAGAGGAGGGAGGCCCGCTTGTAGGTGGCGAAACGCCTCGCGAAGCCGATCGTGAAGACATCGGGGTTGAGCAGCGTGCCCGCGCCCACCACGTGCGCGGCCTCGCGCCACCGCTCCGCCCAGCGCCGCCGGGTCTCCTCACGCACGTAGCTGGCCAGGCCGCGCTTCATGTCCACGTGCACGGCCCAGATCTCCCGGTCGTCCAGCCGCTCGACCGCCTCCCAGAATCCCGGCGTGCCGGCCCGCTCCACCCAGTCGGTTCCCAGGGCGCGCTCCATGAACCGCAACATCCGGCTCGACATCCAGGTCTCGAGGTGGACGCCGTTGGTCACGTGACCGATCGGCACCCGCTCGACCGGACGATTGGGCCACAACGGGTGCCAGATCTGACGGGAGACCTCTCCATGTCGCCGGGACACCCCGTTGACCCGGTGGGATAGCCTCAGCGCCAGAATCGTCATATGGAAGCGGCCGTCCTGGTTGTCGGGGTGCTGGCCGAGCCGGAGCAGCCGCTCGGGATCCAGCCCCAGCGTCTCCTGTACCGGTCCAATGCATCCCTCGATCTGGTCCTTGGTGAAGTTGTCGTGCCCCGCCGCGACCGGCGTATGGGTGGTGAAGATGCTCCGGGCCCGCACTTCGTGGATGGCGGCATCCAGGGCGGTCCCCCCCATCACCAGCTCGCGCAGGCGCTCCACCATCATGAACGCGGCGTGCCCTTCATTGGCGTGCCAGGCCGCGGGCTGAATGCCGAGGGCGCGGAGCAGGCGCACACCTCCCACTCCGAGAATCCATTCCTGTCGCAGCCGGAGGTCGGGACCGCCGGCATAGAGCTTTCCCGAGAGATCGCGATCGGCGGGATCGTTCTCTTCCAGGTTGGTATCGAGGAGGAAGACCGGCACATCGCCGACCATGATCCGCCAGGCGCCGACGTGAACCGGACGCCCGAAGGTCGGCACCACGGCGAGATAGGGTTTGCCGTCAGGGCCGTCGAGGCGCTCGAGCGGAGTCGAGCGCGGATCGACCCGCACATCTCCGTCCTGCTGCCAGCCATCCAGCCGTAGCTGCTGGTCGAAATAGCCCTTGGTGTAGAACAGGCCGACGCCGACCAGTGGAACCCCGAGGTCGGAGGCCGCCTTGCAGTGATCGCCGGCCAGGACGCCGAGTCCCCCCGAGTAGATCGGGACCGTGGCGTGGAGGCCGAACTCGGCGCAGAAGTAGGCGACCGGCTGGCGGGAAAGGTGAGGTAAGGTGGAGGAGAACCAGCTGGCTCTGCCGGCTCGCTCCCGGGCCGCGACCATCACCCGATCATAGAGGGCGAGATAGGCAGGATCGGTGGCGCAGCCCGCCAGCCGGGCCGGGTCGGCCCGGCGCAGCATTTCGATCGGATTGTGCCGGGTGAGATGCCAGAGCGGCTCGTCGATCCGCCGGAACAGGGCCCGCGCGTCCAGGTTCCAGCTCCACGAGAGGTTCATCGCGATCGGGGCGAGCCCCTCGATCCGCTCGGGGAGATAGGGGATCCGGCTGCCGTCCGGGGTCATGGACGATCCTGAAACAGGAGCCTCGAGCGCGCCAGCCGGGAGGAGCTCAATGGACGAGCTTCTTGTAGCGAACCCGGTGTGGCTGATCGACCGAGACGCCCTTCCGCTTGTGATAGTCCGAGGCGTAGTCCTGGTAGTTCCCCTCGAACCAGCGCACCTCGCTGTCTCCCTCGAAGGCGAGTATGTGGGTCGCGATCCGGTCGAGGAACCAGCGGTCGTGACTGATCACCACCGCACAGCCGGCGAAGGCCAGCAGCGCGTCCTCCAGGGCCCGCAGCGTGTCCACGTCCAGGTCGTTGGTCGGCTCGTCGAGCAGCAGGAGGTTCCCTCCGCTCTTGAGCAGCTTGGCGAGATGGACCCGATTCCGCTCGCCCCCCGAGAGCAGGCCCACCTTCTTCTGCTGATCAGCGCCCTTGAAGTTGAATCCGGCGCAGTACGCGCGGGCGTTCACGGTCCGCTTGCCGAAATTCAGCGTGTCCTGCCCGCCCGAGATTTCCTCGTACACCGTGTGTTCCGGATCCAGGGCATCCCGCGACTGATCGACCCAGGCCACCTGGACCGTGGAGCCCACGGTGAGGGTACCGGCGTCGGGGGTCTCCTGCCCGGTAATCAACCGGAACAGCGTCGTCTTCCCGGCGCCGTTGGGGCCGATCACGCCGACGATGCCGCCGCGGGGCAGGGAGAAGTTGAGGTTCTCGAACAGCAGTCGGTCGCCATATCCCTTGGCCAGGTCCTTGGCGATCACCACCTCATCGCCCAGGCGGGAAGGAACCGGGATCAGGATTTCCGCGGTGCCCTCGGTCTGTCGCTCGCCCTGCGCGCGCAGTTCCTCGTAGGCGCTGATTCTCGCCTTGGACTTGGCCTGGCGGGCCCGGGGGGCCATGCGGATCCACTCGAGCTCCCGTTCCAGGGTCTTCTGGCGCGCCGATGCCTGCTTCTCCTCGCTCGCCAGGCGCTGGCGCTTCTGCTCGAGCCACGAGGAATAGTTCCCCTGCCACGGAATGCCTGCGCCGCGATCGAGCTCCAGGATCCAGCCGGCCACGTTGTCGAGGAAGTAGCGGTCGTGCGTCACCGCCACCACGGTTCCGGGGAACTCCGCCAGATGACGCTCCAGCCACGCCACCGACTCGGCGTCGAGGTGATTGGTCGGTTCGTCGAGCAGGAGCAGGTCCGGCTGCTCGAGCAGCACCCGGCAGAGCGCAACCCGCCGCCGTTCGCCGCCGGAGAGTGTCGTCACGTCGGCGTCGCCGGGTGGGAGCCGCAGGGCGTCCATGGCGATATCGAGCTTGCGGTCCAGGTCCCATGCCCCCGCCGCCTCGATCCGGGTCTGCAGATCACCTTGCTCCTCGAGGAGCCGGTTCATGGCGTCCTCGCTCATCGGCTCCGCCAATCGCTGGCTCAGGGTCTCGAATCCGGTCAACAGCGCCTGAAGCGGGGCGACGCCCAGCTCCACGTTTCCCCGCACGTCCCTGGTGGGATCGAGGGTCGGCTCCTGGGAGAGGTAGCCGATCCGGATCCCTTCAGCGGGTTTGGCTTCCCCGATGAAATCGGTATCGACCCCGGCCATGATCCGGAGCAGACTGCTCTTCCCGGCGCCGTTGGCGCCGATCACGCCGATCTTGGCACCGGGGAAGAAGGCGAGGTAGATCCCCTTGAGGATTTCACGGCTGGGCGGAACCACTTTGCGCAGGTCCCGCATCGTGAAGATGTACTGGTAGTTCGGCATGCGGGCGGGAACATACCACGGTCAGGGACGGGCGGTAAGCGGGCCCTTGAAACGCGTTGAGGCGCGCCGACTGGCGCGCCTCTTCTAGCGTGGTGCCACCAATTCCGAGAGCGGAGTAGCTCGCGCCCTACTTGACGTGGCGGTTGACCAGCTTGGTCATCTCGAACATCGAGACCTGCTTCTTGCCGTTGAACACGACCTTGAGCGCGGCGTCGGCGTTGATCATGCGACGATTCTTCTTGTCCTGGAGGCCTTTGCGCTTGATGTAGGCCCAGAGCTTCTTGGTGAGTTGTGTTCTCGGCAGTGGGGCCGAGCCGACGACGACGGCGAGCTTCGCATCGGGCTTCACAGGCTTCATGAATGCGGCGTTCGGCTTCCGCTTCGTCGCCTTTCTCTTCGCCTTCCTCTTCTTGGTGGCCATCGAATGCCTCCACGCAGGGGGGAATAAACCGGCGCTTCCGGTCGGAGCCGCCGCATGCGAGACCCAAAGTACAACTTCTCCGAGGAGTTTCAAGTGGGAAAAGCCCGGTTTCCCTCGGGAAAACCGGGTGTCGGGAGGGGCTCGCCCCCCTGTTGCGCCCGGGGGCGAGTATACTTGAGGAGCGCGCGCCTCCGCACCCCCTCGTCGCTCAGGCACAGTCCCGGTCCCTCGCAACGAATGCCCACACTCTCTCGAATTCCTCATAGCCTGGCTCTCGCCGCCCTTTGCATGGCTGCTGGAGAGTCGGTTCCACACCCCCATCCGGGGCCCCGTCCCCCGTGCGCCCCCGACAATGCAGGCCTGACCCTGCCGCCGGGCTTTTGCGCTGTGCTCGTCGCCGAGGGTGTGGGCTCCGTGCGCCACCTGGCCGTCGCTTCGAATGGCGACGTGCTGGCCGCTGAGCGCAGTGGAGAGGGGGTGCTGTTGCTCAGAGACACCGACGGAGACGGGAAAACCGACCTCCAGCAGCGGTTCGGCCCCGAGGGCGGTTCCGGAATCGCGCTCGCCGGCGGCTATCTCTATCTGGGGACCGATTCCCGGGTGGTGCGTTGGCGCTGGCACGAGGGGCAGGTCGCCCCCGACGGGCCACCTGAAACGGTCATTGACGCACTCCCGACCGGTGGACACACCGCGCGGTCGCTGGCCATGGGACCGGGCGGGGCGCTCTATGTGAATATCGGCTCCCGCACCAACAGCTGTCAGGAGTCTGACCGTGGGGACCACTCGCCCGGGAAGGACCCCTGTCGCGAGCTGGAGGAGCGAGCCGGAATCTGGCGCTTTCAGGCCGATCGCCTGAACCAGCGCCCGAACGACGGCACCCGCTTCTCGACCGGGATCAGGAACGCCGTGGCCCTCGCCCTGCAGCCGGGGACCGACCGTTTGTTCTTCGCCATGAACGGGCGCGATCAACTGGGAGAGAACTGGGGATACTCAGCCGAGCGCAACGCCGCGCTGCCAGCCGAGGAGATGGGGGTGGCGACTCAGGGGGCCGACTTCGGGTGGCCCTACTGTTACTACGACGGAGAGCTGCGGCGTAAGGTCCTGGCGCCCGATTACGGAGGGGACGGGAAGAGCGCTGGACGCTGTGCCGACAAGGAGAACCCGGTGGCGGCCTTTCCGGCGCACTGGGCGCCCTTGGCCATCGCGTTCTATACCGGGACCCAGTTCCCCTCATCCTACCGCGGTGGGGCGTTCATCGCCTTTCACGGCTCGTGGAACCGCTCGCCCTTGCCCCAGGAGGGTTACCGGATAGTCTTTGTCCCGTTTGACGGAACCAACCCTACCGGCGATTTCACGACCTTCGCCTCACTCGCCGGTGCGCCGACCGGGCTCCGGGCCTCGGGGGTCGCGGTGGGGCCCGACGGTTCGCTCTACATTGCCGCCGATCGCAACGGCAAGATCTGGCGGATCTTCTACGGCAGCTGACCGCCTCTCGGAAGGAGTCTGCATGCGATCCACCACGCTGCGCCGTCTGGCGCTTTCCTCGACCCTCCTCGCCGCGCCCCTCGCGGCCCAGGAGACGACCCACCTGGCGGTGGGCCAGGACGCTCCTGATTTCTCCCTCACCTCCGCGACCCGGGACGGAGTGCAGGGTCCGGTCAAGTTGTCCGACTATCGCGGGCAGACGGTGGTCCTCGCCTTCTTCTACAAGGCGCGAACCAAGGGCTGAACGATCCAAATGAACGCGTACCGTGATCAGTACGCGACATTGTTCAAGAACGGCCAGGGCGTCACGCTCCTCGCAATCAGCGTGGACTCCGTGGCCGAGCTGGCCTCCTGGGCCAGGGACTCGGGCTATCCCTTCCGGTTCCTGAGCGACCCGGGCGGCGTCGTCGGCCGCACGTACGGCGCCTACAATGCGCAGTACAAGCTCGACGATCGCTCGCTCTTCGTGGTGGATCCCCAGGGCAAGATCTCCCACATCCAGCAGCCGTTCCGCGAGATCGACGCGACGGCGTACACCGAGCTGGGCAAGGCGATCGAGGAGGCAGCGCCGAAAGAGTGATCCGGCTCACCGTGATGCGCCTCACCAGGACTGAGTGGGGTGCGTTACGGGCTTAACCGGCGATTGTTCCCGCCGTCGCTCAGGCGTACCTCATCGAGAGGATTGTATGCGACGCATGACGACGGTTCGACCGGCCGCCTGGATCTTCGGCGCAGGTGTGGCGCTTTCGCTGGCGCTCGCCGCGCCCGCGGCCGCCCAGGTCACGGCTTCGCCCGCCGAGCTGCAGCGGGACCATCGGGAGCTGCGCCGGGATCGGCACGAATCCCGGATGGACCACCGGGAGCTCCGCAGCGATCGCCGGGAGCTGCGGCACGATCGCCGGCAGCACGACCGTCGCGCGGTGGCGCACGATCATCGGGAGCTGCATCGCGATCATCGCGAGATCCGCGGTGACCGGCGCGAATGGCGCCGCGATCGGCGCGATGTTCATCGGGATCGGCGCGGCAACTAGCGCCGACCAGCGGTCAGAAGTTCTTAGAGGGGCGGCTCCGGCCGCCCCTTGCCGTTGGTGGCCCTGGTGTGGAGCTTCCCGAACGAGAGTGAAGCATGAGCGCGCGTCCGTTTCCCATTCGATACCTGGCGGCCTGGGCCCCGGCCGCTGGTGCCGCCCTCGAGCTCCAGCACCGGCTGCTGGCGGCCGGTGGCTATGCCATTGTAGCTCGGCAGCTCGGGCAACCTGCGCTGAGCCTCTGGCAGCGGTTCGCGCTCTATCGGGCCGACCTCGCCCTGGCCGTCCTGGTAATTCCCGTTGTGCTCCTGTTCGTCCTTCGCCTGATGGGTCCCCGGTGGCGCGCCGTGATCAGCGCGGCGGCGGGCCTGATCGTCGTGTCGATGGCGTTCGTGCAGCTTCGGGCCTTTGACGCATCAGGGGCCTTCGTTTCGCTGTATTTCGTGGGGAAGGGGCTGAGCTGGGCTGGCGAGCAGGCGGGCTTCGCCTCACAGTACGTAGCACCCAGCCATTTTGTGGGGCTGGCACTCCTGATCGCGGCCACGCTGGCGGGTGCGCTGTGGGCGGCGAGAAGCGACCGGGCCAACCTGGAGTCCGATCAGGGCAGTCCCCGCCGGTGGGTCGCTTCGGTTGCGGCGATGGCCGGCGTCGTGTTGCTCCCCTGGCTGGTGCCCCTCCCGCGCACGTCGTGCCAGGGCAGTGCCCTGGCCCACGCGGCGGCGACCCTCGCGGTGGGAGGCCAACCCGCTGACGGAGACGTCCTCGACGCGACCCCCGCGCTGGCAGCCGAGTACCGGTCCCTCACCCAGAGCCCGGTGCGCCGCAAGGATCCGGCCTTCTTCGGGAGCGCCAGGGGCGCCGACCTGATCTACTTCGTGCTGGAAACGATGCCCGCGCGTGCTCTCCCGATCGATGGAGACCTCGAGGACCTCCCCAATCTCGAGCGCCTGCGGTCGCGCGCGCTGGTGCTCCCACGGCACTTCGCCACCTATCCCTACACCTCGTTTGCCCTCTTCTCGATTCTGACCGGGGTCTACCCCAGCGATCGTCTCGGCCCCCTGGCGCGACCGTTCGACGGTTACGCGATCCCCGGTACCATGTCCGCCCTCGCGGCGGCCGGATACCGCACCGCCCTCTACGCCCCCGCCCCTCAGCGATTCGCGGGGGACTCGGCGATGTGGGCCGCGTTGGGAATCCGGGAACAGCATGCTCCCGAGCAGACCGTCCCGCCCAGCGCGAGCGAGTGGGCGTACCGGCGACTGCGGGATCAGGCGGCATTTAACCTGCTCCTCCACGATCTGAGCGGATGGATCGCGAATGGGCAGCGGTACGCCGCGGTGTTTCTCCCCCAGCTGGGCCACGCTCCCTGGCCCGACATCAGTCCCGATCAGTCGGTTCGTGACCCGGTCCGGCGCGCGCGCGCCCTCGCACGACAGCAGGACCGGTGGCTGGGGGAC
>Ga0335083_10004250_pt1 | contig 18310 bp, 21 predicted proteins | sample Lox_Sample_42_FD_206716 | JGI IMG/M metagenome (GOLD analysis project Ga0335083, IMG submission 206716) | Soil microbial communities from Loxahatchee National Wildlife Refuge, Florida, United States - Lox_Sample_4.2 | ecosystem: Environmental > Terrestrial > Soil > Wetlands | place: USA...
TCCAGTTGTAGATCTCGCCGACGCGCAGGCAGGCCCTTTGCTGGGCGAGGGCCGGTAGAGGCAGCGCGGTCAGAAGTGCCGCCGCGGCAAGCAGTGCTCTTTTCATTTGGCAGTCCTTTAGCAACACCCCTCACGCCCGAGTATACGCGCGTTGCGGGCCTTCCGATCCTGACTTCTCCGTCAGGCGCGGGTCCGCGCGGCAGCCTCCCTTTCTTTTACGGCTTAAGGATTCGCGACGGGCCGACTTGCGCGCACATACGACTCCGATCCTTGTGCCCGGATCAGATCGCGAATGCCGTGCCCTGCTTCTGGAGTTACTGATTCCCGCTCGGGCTCGGGCTGTTGGCGGCCGCAGATCTCCTGCTGCGCCTCTCCGTCCCCGTCGAGATACGCTCGATCCGGGTGATCGCACAGCGGGAATTGCCCATCATGCGGTCGCGGGTGATGACGGAGTCACCCGGGACCAGGCAGCTGAGGCGCGAACCGCCGCGCGAGCGGAAGGCCACCGAATTGCGGAAGCGCAGATTGGAGCAGGTCCCGATCAGCGAGACCCGGAACTGGTTGCGCCAGCTGTCTTCCACGAGGAGGGTTCTGTTGTTGTCGATGGCGCGCCAGTCGCGGATATCGGCAACGCGCAGGCAATCCCTTTGTGCAAAGGCCGGCGAAGTCATTATCGTAAGCGCAAGGATGGCAAGCAGGGGTTTCTTCATTTGAAACAGTCCTTCAAACGAAAACCGCCCTACGGTTCCCCTTAATACGCGCGAGATGCGGAGATTGATCCAGCGGCATGCTTCCGCGCCGGGAGGGTCGTCCGAGACTTGGCGCCGGGGGCCGGCTTGCCTATGGTCTCAAGCAACAGCCATCCGACACCGCAAGAGACTGGGGAGACGCCTATGAAAGCCTTGCTTTGCACACATTACGGCCCGCCTGAGGAGATGGAGCTGCGCGAGCTGCCGTCGCCCAAGCCCGGCAAGAACCAGGTCGTGGTCAGCGTGAAGGCGTGCGGCGTGAACTTCCCCGACGTCCTGATGATCCAGGACAAGTACCAGTTTCGCCCGACCCTCCCCTTTCCGCCTGGCGGCGAAGTCGCAGGCACCGTGAAGGAGCTGGGCGAAGGCGTCAGCAACGTGAAGGTCGGCGAGCGCGTCTGCGTCTCCGTAGGCAACGGCGGATTTGCCGAGGAGGTGGTCGCCGACTCCCGCCGCCTGATCCGGGTGCCGGAGAATGTCGGCTTCGACGTCGCCTCGGCGTTCATCGTCACCTACGGCACGTCGTATCACGCGCTCAAGGACCGCGCGAAGCTCAAGCCGGGCGAGTCGCTCGTTGTCCTGGGTGCCGCAGGCGGCGTCGGCCTTTCGGCCGTCGAGCTCGGCCATGCGATGGGCGCGAAGGTGATCGCGGGTGCCTCCTCGCAGGACAAGGTCAATCTCGCCAAGAAACATGGCGCCGTAGACGGCTTCGTCTATCCGCGGCTGCCGCTGACGCGCGACCAGCAGAAGCAGATCTCGGACACGATCAAGACACTGACGGGCGGCCAGGGCGCGGACGTGCTCTATGATCCCGTCGGCGATCAGTATGCCGAGCCATCGCTGCGCGCGATGAACTGGGAGGGCCGTTACCTCGTGATCGGCTTTGCCGCCGGCGAGATCCCGCGCGTGCCGCTGAACCTGACCCTGCTCAAGGGCTGCGATGTGCTGGGCGTGTTCTGGGGCGCCTCCACCGCGCGCGACCCCAATCGCGCGCAGCAGAGCCTGCAGGAGATCATGGCGATGATCGCGCAGGGCAAGCTCCATCCGCATGTGAGCGAGAGGATTCCGCTCGCCCAGGGCGGCAAGGCGATCCGCTCCCTGATGGACCGCAAGGCCCAGGGCAAGGTCGTCGTGACGATGTGACGAAGATGGCCGGGAGCGCGACGACGCCCCCGGCCTCTTCACATTCCCTGCCGCAATGCCCACATCGGCGAACGAAGGCAACATCAGGGGCGGCACATGTCCATTCTCGGTTGGATCATCTTCGGATTGATCACCGGCTTCGTCGCATCGAAGATCGTCAATGACCGCGGCGAGGGCTGCATCCTCAACATCGCCCTCGGGCTGGTGGGTGCATTGGTCGGAGGGTTCATCTTCCGCCAACTCGCCGGTTTCGACGCGTTCCAGTTCAACCTTGTCTCGATGTTTGTCGCGATCATCGGCGCGGTCATTGTGCTGCTCGGCTATCACGCCCTGACAGGCCGGCGCGGATTGCGCTAGCATAGGCTGCCTACGCCTTCGGTCCCCCAGCGCTCATCCGACGAGCGTTCCAAGCCAACGCAAAGGGACCTTCATGCAGGGACATGTCTACCAGGCGGTGACGCTGACCGTGTTCGGCAACGAGCATTTGCGCGGGATTGCGACCGCGCCAAGCCCCAATGGCGCCGTCGCGTTCCGCTATTCGAAAAGCACCGTGTTCGTCGATGGCCCGCCTGCGAAGGGCGAAGCAAATCCCCTGCTCGCCTCCGATCCGGTCGCCTGGTTCGCGTGGCTCAAGACGCAAGGCATCCGCGCGATCCGCATGCACCACGTGCCCGGCGAGACGCAGTACGAGGACTACAACACCGTCGTGTTCGGCGGCGGCGGCCGCTGGCTGATCGAGACCGCGACGGAGAAACGGTCCGACTTCTGGCAGTCGCATTCCGAAGTCGTCGACCAGAAGGCGCCGGACCGGCGCATCTGGGGCGACACGTTCAACCGCGTTGCAGTGAACTGGCAGCCGCGGCCCGCGCCTTTAACGGACATGGCGAAGTCGCGTGTCGATCTCGCCGCGGTACTGCCCAAGGTTCTCGCTTTCGCCAAGGCACATGAGGAGAAGCGCGACTTCGCGGAATTCTTCGAGCGCGGGATCGCCGCGCTGTCGAGTGCGGCGCCGCTCGCCAAGGCTGCGGCGCCCGACATCGATGCCTGCCAGTCGCTGACCCTGCCCGCGCGGCAATTGCTGGGTGCCGCAGGCGCGTCCTGGGTGTTCGGCGGCATGAGCTGGTGGAACGACGGGGGCGTCGCCGATCCCGAAGCGAACAAGACGTTTCGCGCCCTCACTCAAGAATTGTGGGAGGCAGTTGTAAACGGGATCGTGGCGGGCGCGAATTCGAGTGCAGTCCTTTGATTTCCCACCTGGTTGGCCTATAAGGCGCGCCCTCGAACGCGGGAGGCAACCATGCGCCGACACCACAAGGACTCTTCCTTTTGAGCCGATGAGCAAGCGCCGGAGGGGCTTTCAACAGCGAGGCCCGGGTGAAGCGCGGCACACGCATCGTCCACGGGGACAAGGAGCTCATTGAGAAGCTCGGCCGCAACGATCCCTGCCCTTGCGGATCGGGCAAGCGATTCAAGAGATGCTGCCTGACCAGACGCTGCTTTCAGCGACCGTGACTACTATGCGCGCGACTGAGGAATGACGCGAGCGTCCGACCCTTCCCAACGGGAGGGTCGGACGCTCCATACTCATTCCGCAGCGGGCTTCGAGACGTAGAGCTCGGATCCCAGCTGACGGAATTCGTCTGCCTTCTTCGCCATCGCCGCGCGGATTTCGGCCGTCGACAGCGTGTCGTTCGAACCCCGCGCGGCGTCGCGCACTTCCTGCGAGATCTTCATCGAGCAGAATTTCGGCCCGCACATGGAGCAGAAATGCGCGACCTTGGCGCCGTCGGCCGGCAAGGTCTCGTCGTGGAAGGCCTGCGCCGTCTCCGGATCGAGCGCGAGCGCGAACTGGTCGCGCCAGCGGAACTCGAAGCGCGCCTTGCTCATCGCATCATCCCAGAGGCGCGCCGCGGGATGGCCTTTCGCGAGATCCGCCGCGTGCGCAGCGATGCGATAGGCGATCACGCCCGCCTTCACATCGTCCTTGTCGGGAAGACCCAGATGCTCTTTCGGCGTGACATAACAGAGCATCGCGGTGCCGAACCAACCGATCATCGCGGCGCCGATCGCGCTCGTGATGTGGTCGTAGCCGGGCGCCACGTCGGTCGTGAGAGGCCCCAGCGTGTAGAACGGGGCCTCGTCGCAGACCGCGAGCTGGCGATCCATGTTCTCCTTGATCTTGTGCATCGGCACGTGGCCGGGGCCCTCGATCATCACCTGCACGTCGTGCTTCTGCGCGATGCGGTTCAGCTCGCCCAGGGTGTCGAGCTCGGCAAATTGCGCCGCGTCGTTGGCATCCGCGATCGAACCCGGGCGCAAGCCGTCGCCCAGCGAGAACGAAACGTCGTACTGCTTCAGGAGCTCGCAGATCTCCTCGAAATGCGTGTAGAGGAAATTCTCCTTGTGATGCGCAAGGCACCATTTGGCGAGAATCGAACCGCCCCGGCTGACGATGCCGGTGACGCGCTCGGCGGTAAGCGGGATGTGCGCGAGGCGCACGCCGGCGTGCACGGTGAAGTAGTCGACGCCCTGCTCGCATTGCTCGATCAGCGTGTCGCGATAGATCTCCCAGGTGAGCTCCTCCGCGACGCCGCCCACCTTCTCGAGCGCCTGATAGATCGGCACCGTGCCGATGGGAACGGGGGAATTGCGGATGATCCATTCGCGGATGGTGTGGATGTGCCGGCCGGTGGAGAGATCCATCACCGTGTCCGCGCCCCAGCGGATCGACCAGACGAGCTTCTCGACCTCTTCGGCCGCGCCCGAGGTGACGATCGAATTGCCGATATTGGCGTTGACCTTGGTCAGGAAGTTGCGGCCGATGACCATCGGCTCGCTCTCGGGGTGATTGATGTTGGCGGGGATGATGGCGCGGCCGCGCGCGACCTCACTGCGTACGAATTCCGGCGTAATCTCGCCGGGGATCGCCGCACCGAAGGACTGGCCGTCGCGTTTCAGCGCGCGTCCCAGATTCTCGCGCGCCGCGATGAATTTCATCTCCTCGGTGATGATGCCGGCGCGCGCGTAGTGGAGCTGCGTGACGTTGGCGCCGGACTTCGCGCGCAGCGGTGTGCGGCCGCCGCGATCAAATTGCGGCACCGACAGAAGCTCGCCGGGCTTGAGGCCATCGTCCTGCGGTTTGCGCGCACGGCCCTCATAGGGCTCGACGTCGCCGCGTGCCGCGATCCATGGCGCGCGCTTCGGCGCAAGCCCTTTCTCGATGTCGATCGCGACGCTCTCGTCTGTGTAGGGGCCGGATGTGTCGTAGAGATGCACCGCCGCCTCGCCGCCCGAGAGCGCGACCTCGCGGAACGGCACGCCGTCCCTGTGGACTTTGCGCGAACCGGGCAGCGGCCCGCGCGTGATGGCAACGGATTTCGGATTGAGAACGGGCTTGTTCATGTGACCTCTCCCTACGCCGGTGCGAGCCGGATCAGGTTCAAAGGGATTCGCGGGATTGCGATCTCAGCCTGAAGCAGCCTTGGCCACTTGCAGGCACCCCTGGGATGGGTGCGATGATGATCTTTCACACCTCCGCTTTCAAGCGCGGAACTCCATCGAACGGAACGCATGGCCACCACGATTCGACGCGCCAGACCGGAAGACGCGCAACAGACCGCCGACGTCTTTCTCGCCGCCCGGGCGACCATGACTTACCTCCCGAAACTGCACACCGATGCCGAGACGCGCGACTTTATTGCCGGCGTGGTCGCCGACAAGGAAGTCTGGGTCGCCGAGCGCGAGGGCCGCGTGGTCGGCTTTGCGGCCGTCGATGGCGGCTTCCTCGAACACCTCTATGTGCATCCCTCGCGGTTCAATTCCGGCACGGGCAGCAAGCTGTTCCGGCAGGCGACGAAAGCACACCGGCAAGGCTTCCAGTTCTGGGTGTTCCAGCAGAACACGGGCGCGCGGCGCTTCTACGAGCGCCACGGCTCGGCCCTGGTGAAGCTCACCGACGGCCAGGACAACGAAGAAAAGACGCCCGACGCGCTCTATGTGTGGCCGGCACCCTGAGCCTCACTGAAAGCGCTTCAGCTCCGGCCAGATCCTGGCGAGTGGCGAGCGCAACCCGCGACAAAGGAAGATCGGGCGATTGTCTTCATAGGGCATCGCATAGGGCGCACCAAAGGTCGCGGCCTGCGTGAGCGAGCGGCACAGACTCTGCCAGCGCGGCGGATCGCCGTTGATCACGATCAGAACCGACGGATTGGCCTTCTGCGGGCCCCAGAGAAAATACTGGTTCTGGCCGCTCGACGCTGTCGGCAATCCGTCCGCGCGCCCGAAGAAGTCGATCGCGGCGGCTTCGCCGTAATTGGACGCGAAGATCGCGGTGTTGGCTCGGTCGGCCGCAGTCAGCCCGCGATACACCGATGCGGTTTTCGCTTCGAGATCGCGCCAGGCGAACTCGTCGGAAAAGACCTGCGTGATCTTCGCGCCGATGCCCGCTGCTTCGTTCGGCTTGGGCGCTCCGATCCGCTTGATCATGCGCTCGAGCGCCGGCGGAGGAAGAATCGGCAGCATAAGAGGGGCGATCAGTGCGGAATTCGCGACTGCGAGCACGAGCCAGACACCACGCAACCACCTGTTGAGGCGCTCCGCCGCGACACCGCCCGCCGCGAACAAGGGCGGGAACGCGGGGAACAGGTAGTAATCCTTGCCATGCGCGAGAAAGATCGCGACGGCAGAGACGACGAACGCGGTGGCGAGGATGCGCGCGGGCTTCAGGTTCTTCATCGCGAACGGCGCGATCAAACCGCCGAGCCAGAGCGGAGCAAGAAGGATGTTCATCGCCAGGGTCTGGGTGAAGAAGAAGCGCAACGGAGAGCCGTTAAAGTACGCACCTTCCTCGTTGTGATGCGCGATGATGGCCAGGAATGGCCAGCCCTCCGCCGCTTGCCAGACGAGGCTCGGCCCGCCGATCGCCACGGTGATGAACACCGCGAGCCAGAAATTGCGGGTGCCGAGGATCCGCGCCCTGCCCGCGACGATGGCACCCGCGCTCAAGCCTACGAGCCAGACGGCGATGCCGTATTTCGCCTCGAGCGAGAGACCGGCAACAAGGCCCGCCCAGAGGAGCGCGCCGAGGTCGTCGTGCTCCGTGGCGCGCAGCAGAAAGTAGGCGCAAAGCGTCCAGCCGAGCGGCTCGAATGTCGCCGTGCCGAGATTGGACGTGATCGCCCCCAGTCCCGGCGCGATCGCGGCCGCAATCGCAGCGACCAGCGCCGCGCGTGCGTCTCCTCCGAGCGTGCGTGCGAGCGCCGCGGTGACAGGCACGAGCGCGGTTGCCGCAAGCACCGCCGGCAGGCGCAGCAGGAACAGATAGTTTCCGAAGACCTGCGTCGCCGCCGCGAGCAGCGGAACAAGCGGTGGCTGGTCGACATAGCCGAACGCGGGATGACGTCCGCAGATGATGAAGTAGAGCTCGTTGCGGAAAAAATCGTAACGCGCGGCGACGGCCAGATGGAGGACAGCGACGAGCGCGGTGACGATCCAGACACCCGGGCCCGTGAAATCGTCGCGCCACGAGGAGCGCGCGGACGTCGCCTCGTCCTTGCTCATTCCTGATCCTCGCTTTGCGGAGCGGCGGCTGCCTTCGCGGACGTGGCCAGCGCCTGCGCCAGCCGATCCATCAGCTCGGTAGCGACAGCAAGCATGGACTGCTCCGCCGGCGTCAATTCCCTTGCGATGACACGCGCCAGCAGCGCACGCCGCTCGCGGACGTCGCGGCTGAGCAGTTTCGTGCCGCGCTCGGTGATGGCGATGCGCACCTGGCGGCGATCTTCCGTATCCTCGCGCCGGGTGATGAGTTTCTGGCCCTCGAGGGCAGCAAGCAGTCGCGTCAGGGATTGCGGCTGGATGCGCAGATATGTGGCCAGCGCTGTCGCCGTTAAAGGACCCTCGCGATGGAGCTGGCCGAGCGCGTTCATCTTGGCGACGCTCAGGCCTTGAGGCCCGCGCGAGTCGAGCAGCCGGCGGGAAAGAGCCTGCGCGCTCGCCTGCAAAGCGCGCGCCGTCGCAACGGCCCTGTCCCCATCCTCGCCTTCCGCCATAATACTAAGCTTAGCTTGGTATTTCTTGCTGTCAATAATTGGTATTGGGTCACGTGCAGCTAAGCAATGCTTGGAGACACTGCGATGACACGCCAGGGCCATCGTCCATTCGCGCCATTTCTCGCGCGGGCCGGGGAATTAGACAGATCGACACATTCTCGCGACAGCCGCGGCAAGACTTGGGCGCCGCGACGCGATAGCCTCTCCTCAAGCGAGGGGGATTTCGATGAGCGATACGAACGCGCAGGCCGCGGCTGCTGAGCCGCACAAACTCGAAGGCATTGGCGGCTGGCTGCTGGTGCCGGTGCTCAGCCTGATAGTGGGCACCGCCATGTTGGCATTGTTTGCGCTTATGCACTCATTGGACATCCTGGACCCACCGCCTGGCACGTGGGGCAATAACGTCTTCGCCAGCGGCGAATTCTTCCTCGGCACGTTTCTCGTCTTCAGCCTCGCTACAGCTGCGTTTGGCGTTTACTGCATTGTCACGACGTTCCAGCGGAAGCAGCGCGCTCCCTTGTTGATGATCGCGTTCATGGTCCTGCTCATCGTGTGGAGCATCGGCAACGCCGCGGGCCTGTGGTTCTTCGGCAGCGACGAAGAGCTTGATGCCGGAATGACCGATGCGATCCGCGGCATCGTGCAGACGCTGTTCGCAACAGCGATCTGGATCACCTACTTGCGTGTCTCCGTGCGCGTGAAGAACACCTTCGTGCGCTAGGTCACGACACCGCGAATTGGCGGAATTCGCTGATGACGGCCTTGACCGCGGCATTCACGATCTTCTCGCCGGCCTCGACGCTCGCCTGCGAGGGATCGGAGCCGATGCGCCCGTCGGGGAAACGGCGGCGATAATCCTCGGCGTCGAAGATGGGACCGTTCGGCGCAATCCTGGGCGTCATGGTTACGCGCTTCTGTGCTTCGGGATAGCCGTAATAGGTGACCGACACTTCGGACGGCGTCGCGTGGCTGCCCTCGCCCACCGGAAAGAGCTGGCGGCAGAGGTCCATCACGCCGGAAAGCTCCCACCAGTTGCGCAGCATGCAGCGCAGCGGCGGATGGTTCGAGCCCGCGCGGTCGAAGGTGATGCCGTGATACATCTCCGAGAAGGCCGCGGTGATGGTCGCGATGTTGCCGCCATGGCCATTCAGCCAGTAGATGCGCTCGAAGCCGTGGCGGGCAAGCGATTGTCCCCAATCCTGCATCGCCGCGATCATCGTGGACGGGCGAAGCGTGATCGTGCCCGGGAACGCCATGTGATGCTGCGCCTGGCCGACGTTGAAGGTCGGTCCGATCAGGATGTCGGCCTCGTCCCCGGCCTTCTTTGCGATGATCTCCGGACAGAGCGCGTCGGTGCCGAGGAGGCCGTTGGGGCCATGCTGCTCGGTCGAGCCGATCGGAATGACGATGGCCCTGGACTTCGCGAGATAAGCCTCGATCTCAGGCCAGGAAGAAAGATGGAGTTGCATAAGACTTCCGTACCGTTTCCCTACGCTTCAGGCATTGCAGTGCGCTTGTCCATCGGGTTCTTCCACGCCGCGCGTTCTTTTTCCACACCGCCGGCCAGGTTGACTTGCCCCTCTCCCGCCATGGCTTAATCTCCGCCCGGGTCGCGGCCGCAATACAAGAGAAATCGTCATAACAAGCGGGTTTGGCCGGTGCCCGCACGGAAGGCTTTGGGTCCATGTCCGACGAATTGATCCCCGTATCCAGGGACTGGCAGCAGCGCGCGCTGATCGACAGGAAGCGCTACGAGGAGATGTATGCCCGCTCGCTCAAGGACCCGGACGGGTTCTGGCGCGAGGAGGCCGGGCGCGTCGACTGGATCAAGCCCTTCACCAAGGTGAAGAACGTTTCCTGGGATCCCGACAATCTCTACGTCAAATGGTTCGAGGACGGCACGCTCAACGTCAGCGCCAATTGCATCGATCGGCACCTGAAGACCCGCGCCAAGCAGACGGCGATTCTCTGGGAAGGCGACGATCCGAACCAGTCGCGCGCCATCTCCTATGAGGAGCTGCATCGCGAGGTTTGCCGCTTCGCCAACGTGCTCAAGGGTCATGGCGTGAAGAAGGGCGATCGGGTCACGATCTACCTGCCGATGATCCCGGAGGCCGCCTATGCGATGCTCGCCTGCGCGCGCATCGGTGCGGTCCACTCCGTCGTCTTCGCCGGGTTCTCGCCGGACTCGCTCGCCGGCCGCATCCAGGACTGCGACAGCACCATCGTGCTGACCGCGGATGAAGGCGTGCGCGGCGGCAAGCCGATCCCGCTCAAGAAGAACACCGACGAGGCCGTCGCCAAATGCCCAGGCGTGAAAACCGTGGTCGTCGTCAGGCGCACCGGCGGCAAGATCGATATGAAGCCCGGCCGCGACGTCTGGTATCACGACGCGGCGTCCAAGGTGTCCGCCGATTGTCCGCCCGTCGAAATGGGCGCCGAGGACCCGCTCTTCATTCTCTACACCAGCGGCTCGACGGGAAAACCGAAGGGCGTGCTCCACACCTCGGGCGGCTATCTGATGTACGCCGCCTTCACGCACCAATACGTCTTCGACTACCACGACGGCGACATCTACTGGTGCACGGCCGACGTCGGCTGGGTGACCGGCCACAGCTACATCGTCTACGGCCCGCTTGCGAACGGCGCCACGACGCTGATGTTCGAGGGCGTGCCGAACTATCCCACCACCTCGCGCTTCTGGGAGGTGATCGACAAGCACAAGGTCAACATCTTCTACACCGCGCCGACTGCGCTGCGCGCGCTGATGCGCGAAGGCGATGCGCCGGTAAAGAAGACGTCGCGCAAATCGCTGCGGCTCCTGGGTAGCGTCGGTGAGCCGATCAATCCCGAAGCCTGGCTCTGGTACTGGCGCACGGTCGGCGACAGCCGCTGTCCGATCGTCGACACATGGTGGCAGACGGAGACGGGCGGCATCCTCATCTCGCCGCTTCCTGGCGCGACGGATCTTAAGCCCGGCTCGGCGACCAAGCCGCTGTTCGGCATCGTGCCGCAGATCGTGGACGCCGAGGGCAAGGTGCTCGAAGGGCCCGCAACCGGCAATCTCTGCCTGACGGAATCCTGGCCGGGCCAGATGCGCACGGTCTATGGCGACCACCAGCGCTTCGTCGACACGTACTTCAAGACCTATCGCGGCAAGTATTTCACCGGCGACGGCTGCCGGCGCGACGCCGACGGCTATTACTGGATCACGGGCCGTGTCGACGACGTGATCAACGTCTCCGGCCACCGTCTCGGCACGGCGGAAGTGGAATCCGCGCTGGTGGCGCATCACGACGTCGCCGAAGCCGCCGTCATCGGCTATCCGCACGACATCAAGGGCCAGGGCATCTATGCCTTCGTGACGCTCAATATCGGCGTGGAAGCCAGGGACACGCTTGCCGACGAACTCAAGCAATGGGTGTCCAAGGAGATCTCGCCGATCGCGAGGCCCGACATCATCCAGTTCGCGCCGGGCCTGCCCAAGACGCGCTCCGGCAAGATCATGCGCCGCATCCTGCGCAAGATCGGCGAGAACGATCTCTCCAACCTCGGCGACACGACGACCTTGGCCGATCCGGGCGTGGTCGACGACCTGGTGAAGAACGCGAAGCGTTAGCGTTCAGCTTTGCCAGCGCCAGCCAACGAGCACGGCCGCGACTGCGACGAACGAGACGAGTGAGCCGCCGATCAGCAGCACGCTGACGGTGGCCTGCTTGCCGCGCGTGGTGGTGATCCCCTGCCCGGCGATCGGCAGCCCTTGCCCCGCGCCGAATATCGCGGCGAGGACGAGCGAAACCCAGATCGCGTAGAGCGACAGGACAAGGGCATATGCGATTGCGCCCTGCCAGCCCGGCCAGAGCCCAAGCCGCGGCCAAAGCAAGCCAAAGACGATGAGGGCAAGCCCGCTCTGGATTCCCGTCAGATGCGCCGACAGTCCGAGGCGCGGACTGCGCGCGACGGGAATCCCGAAGCCTGTCGCCAGACCCAGTAGAAAAAGCAACACACCGGAGAACGCCAGCAGCGACGACGAATTTGTCATGCGACTTCCTTCACGCACCGAGGCGCCTGCGCGCCTCGCCGCTCGCGTTTTGCACCGCCTCGAACGGAAAGCCGGCCTGCTCGCAGAGCGTCAGCATGTCGTACCAAAGCGTTTCACCGGCCATGGCGCCGTCCCGGAATTCGATCGCGGCGACGAAGGGCAGCGCAATCGGCCTTCCTGTCGGCGGCAAGCCCAGAAACGCGCCCTTCGTGGTGCCCTTAAGCGTGCCCCAATGCACCAGCGTGTCGCCATCGAGCACTTCGCGCTCGATATCGAAGCTCTGGTCGGGAAAGCTCACATAGGACATGGCATATTGCATGCGCACCGCCTCTCGGCCCCTGAAGAACAGGCCCGTGGGCATGTGGCGGTAAGTGCCGTCCGGATGGTAGGTGCTTGCGGCCCTGGCCGAGTCATGGGCCAATTCCGCATCCACATGGGTCCTGTAGATCCGCATGATCTCGTCGCGCGTCACGGCGTTCCTCGTTAACAGACCGGCAGTCTGTATTTACAGACTACCAGTCTGTTTGTCAAAGGATCAGCCGGCGCGATGGTGAGCCAGTCCGAACGCCGCCAGGCAACGATCGCCGCGATTCTCGCCGCGGCGCGCCGGCGCTTCGCCCAGAAGGGCTTTGCCGAGACCACGATCGACGACATCGCGGAGGCCGGCGGCGTCGCCAAGGGCGCGGTCTATCACCACTTTTCCTCCAAGGAGGAGATTCTCGAACGCGTGATGGATCAGCTGACTGAGGAGATTGCCGCGGCCGTGCCCATTGCAGCACAGGGTGGCAAGGATCCGCTCGACGCCATGACGCGCGGAACGCAGAAATATCTGAGCCTTATCGCGGAGCCGGCGGCCAGGCGAATTCTTCTGATCGACGGACCGGCGGTGCTCGGCTGGGACAAGTGGCGCGAGATCGACCAGCGCCATTTCTCCCGGCTCTTGCGCGTGCCCATGGCGGCGCTTCTCCAGGGGAAGAAGACACCGCGCGAAATCGATGCGATCTGCCACCTTCTGACGGGAGCGGTGACGGAGGCCGCGCTCGTCACGGCGACCGCGAAGGATCCGCAAAGGACGGCGCGCGAAATGGCCAAGTCCTTTCGCGCGCTGCTGTCAGGAGTGCTCGGCACTGCTATGGGTGACTAGGAAGCGACGGTTTCACATTCATGGTGATGTGAGACGGCGTGCTCGGCGCGCCGCTTCCGATGTGACCGCTGGTGAACATGAAGAAGCCGAGAACCACGACGGCGACGATGAGGCCGCCGAGGAGAAGGGCGAGCACTGACGAAGCCCCGCCGCCCCCGGAATTGTCTGCCATTATGCGCTCCATCAAAATGACGCTGCCCCATTGAAACGGCGCGGCATGCGGTCGGTTCCTGCGGGGAATTGCGGCGGAATCCGTCAAAAGAGGGCAAGAAAAAGGTTCACGCGCGGGTGTGCAATTTTTGCGCGTATCAGGCTTCACTCTCGGACGGGTTGGGTATTAGCCTCAGGCCCGAACGATGTGGGGGAATCAATGCTCAAATGGAAGATCGGCGACGTGACCGTCACGCGCGTTGTCGAGTTCGAGTCCCTGGTCCCGCCACACGATTCTTTCCTCAAAGATGCAAAGCCGGACGAGCTCAAGGAGATGCCCTGGCTCTATCCGAATTTCGTGACGCCGGACGGTTCCCTCAGTCTGTCGGTGCATGCCCTGCTCGTCGATGCGCCCGGCATGAAGCTCGTGGTCGACACCTGCGTCGGCAACGACAAGCCGCGCGGCATCACGCTGGGCCGCCCCCTGCATCGGCCCTTCCTGCTCGACATCGCGCAAGCCGGCTTTCCGCGCGAGAAAGTCGACGTCGTCATCTGCACCCATCTGCATGTCGATCATGTCGGCTGGAACACCATGCTCGAAGGCAAGAGATGGGTTCCGACCTTCCCGAATGCGAAATATCTCGTCGGCAAGGACGAGTATGAATTCTGGCGCACGCAGAAGGACGATCACGAGGGCGAGACGATCTTTGCCGATTCCGTGAAGCCGATCTTCGATGCAGGCCTCGCCGAGACCGTGACGCTCGACCATCGCATCTCGCCCGAGATCCGCCTGATGCCGACGACCGGCCACACGCCGGGGCATGTGAGCGTGGTGATCGAATCCCGTGGCGAGACCGCGATCATCACCGGCGACATGATGCATCATCCCTGCCAGATCGGCCGCCCGGACTGGGTCTCGCATTTCGACAATGACTGCGAGGCGGCGCGTACGACCCGTCGCGCCATGCTCAAGGATTGGGCGGACCGCCCCATCCTCATCATCGGCACGCATTTCGCGTCGCCGACAGCGGGACGCATCGTGCGCGACGGAGCGACTTATCGGTTTGAAGCGTAGGAGCGCTTCCAGGCGAATTGTGCAGCGGTTCGCCGTCAGGAAGCGCAACCGGGAAAATGCGAAGCGAAGGCGACTTCAAGGCGCCTTCGCGTAGCTATCCATCGCTTTGGCCATCTTCACGTCGTTCTCCGTGATGCCGCCGGCATCGTGGGTAGAGAGCGTGACCTCGACCTTGTTGTAGACGTTGAACCACTCCGGGTGGTGATCCATCTTCTCGGCCAATAGCGCCGTGCGCGTCATGAAGGCGAAAGCCTCGTTGAAGCTTTTGAATTCGAATTTGCGGGTAATCGCGTCGCGGCCCTGAACCTCGCGCCAGTTCGACAAGTCTCTGAGTGCTGTCGTGCGTGCCCCGGCTTCCAGTTTCTTAGGCATCTCTGTCTCCTGCATCGCTCAAGAAGAATCTAGCGCAGAGTGCACGGCGGATGCGCGCTGAGCGCGGGAAAATTCTCTGCCCTAAGGGTTCCCGGACGCCCGAAGCGGATAAGCCTTCTCGGCCCGATAGAGGCTTCCGTCGGAGGTGACGAGGCTCGAATAGAGGATGAAGGCGCCGGCCTCGAAAGGCGGGCTCGCATAGAGCGCATGATCGTGGAGATAGTCCATCAACCGACCGCGCGGCGTACCGCGCAATCTCCCGATCGTCACATGGGGCGTGAATTTGCGCGGCTCGGGCGGCAGGCCGATGCGCTGCAAGGCCGTCTCGACCTTGCGCTGCAGATGCAGGAGCGCGTCATTTGCGCGAATGCCCACCCAGAGCGTGTGTGGGTTCTTGCCGCCGAATTCTCCCGTGCCCTTGAGCTCGAGCTTCAGCGGCTGCGCCTTGATCGTCAGAAGCGCATCGTCGATCGCCGACTGCTCGCGGCCGCCGGCTTCGCCGATGAACCGCAACGTCATGTGCAGTTGCTCGCGTGTCTGCCAGCGCGCGCCGGGCACCCCGGACTGGATCATCGCGAGCGACGCTGCGATCTCGTCCGGCAAAGCGAGCGCAACGAACAGCCTCATGCGCGCGCGAACCTTCCGAGCGGCAGGCGACTGCGCAAGGCGAGCGTAACCGCGCCATACGCCGTCATGCCGAGCCATCACGTCCGCAAGACGGTGCCCATGCGCGAGGATCGGACCGAGTTCTGCCCCGGCAAAGGCGCCACCCGCGGCGGCGGCCGCCGCGAGAAGCGTCGGCACGATGGCGCGCTTCAGCCCGTCATCGACATGGAGAAGGTTTCGCGTGGTCGCGAGCACGGTCAGCGCACCCACATTGACCCAGGCCGCGAGCGAGGTGCCGAGCGCGATGCCGGCAATGCCGAAACCCAGGCCCCAGACGAACACGACCTTGAGCGCGACATTGACGAGGATGGCGCCGAAGGTTACGCGCGCCGGCGTGAGCGTGTCATGGCGCGCGTAGAAGGTCGAAGCGACGATGCGCACGAGCGCGAACGCCGGCAGCCCGATCCCATAAGTCGCAAGCGCGAGACCTGAGAGCGCGGCGGCATGCCGGTCGAAGGCGCCATGCGCGAAGATCCCTTTCATGATGACGTCGGGGATGGTGATGAACACTGCCGCGAACGGCAACGTCGACAAGAGCGAGAGCGCGGCCGCCTGGTTCTGGGCGGCGTCAGATCCCGCGCGGTCGTTGACGGCGAGCTTCGCCGACATCTGCGGCAGGAGCACGGTGCCGAGCGCGATTCCGAGCACGCCCAGCGGCAGCTGGTTGATGCGGTCCGCGTAATAAAGGGCTGTCCGGCTCCCGACTGGCAAAAGGCTCGCGAGGATCGTGTCGATCAGAGGCGCCACGACCACGCTCGCCGCGCCGAAGGTCACGGCGCCAAAGGCGATGAAGAACTCCTTGATCTCCGGCGTCCAGCGCGGCCAGGCGATGCGCAGGCTCAACCCGTCGCGCACGCCGGCCCAGAGGATGAAGAGCAGTTGCATCACGCTGCCGATCAGGACGCCCCACGCGGCCGCGTAGGCGGCATTGGGAAACCAGCGATAGGCGAGCAAGGTCGCGATCATCGCGACGTTGACGAAATTCGACCACGCGGCAGCCGCCCAGAATTTCTCGATCGCGTTCAGCATCGCGGAGATCTGTACCGCGACCAGGGTCAGGATCAGGCAGGGAAAGGTGATGCGCGAGAGCGAAACAGTAAGCGCAAGCTGGCTTGGATTGTCGGCAAAGCCGGGAGCAACGGCATGCACGATCCAGGGCATGGCGAAGAGCCCGACGAGAAGAATGATGAGCTGCGCCGCCATCTGCCAGGAGAACACCTGGTCCGCGAAAGCCGCTGCCGCGGCACGCTCGCCGCGCGCATGCAAGGCTGCGTAGCGCGGCAGGAACGCGGGGTTGATCGTGCCTTCGCCGAAGATGGAGCGGAAGTAATTCGGGAACAGGAATGCGACGATGAAGGCGTCCGACAGCACGCCCTTGCCCAAAATCCAGGCCATGCAGATGTCGCGCAGGAAGCCCGTGATGCGCGAGAGCAGCGTGAAGCCGCCGACGGAAAGAAGGCGCCGGAACATCAGCGCTTCACCTTCCGGGCCAGCAGGAGCACGTCGGGAAAGATCTTGTCGGCGATGATCTTCTCTCCCGCCGGATTGGGATGGATGCCGTCCGCCTGGTTGAGCTTTGCATTCATGGCGACGCCGTCCAGGACGAAAGGATAGAAGAGCGCGCCGTATTTCTTCGCGAGCCTTGGATAAATGGCGTCGAACTGCGCGTCATATTCGGGTCCCAGGTTGCGCGGCGCCTTCATGCCGAGGAGCAGCACCGGAATATCGCGGGCCGCGAGTTTCGAAAGGATTGCCGAGAGGTTCTTCTCGGTCTCCTCCGGCGCAATGCCGCGCAAAGCGTCGTTCGAGCCAAGTTCGACGATGGCCGCATTGGGACTGTCCGCGAGCGACCAGTCGAGCCGGGCGAGGCCGCCGGCCGTGGAATCGCCCGAGACACCGGCATTGACCACCGTCGCGTCGATGCCCTTGGCCTTGAGCCGCGCTTCGAGCAGCGCGGTGAGCTCGGTGCCCGGTGGAAGGCCGAGGCCCTGGGTCAGGCTCGTGCCGAGCGCGAGGATCTTGATCGGTGCGGCCTCGGCGGCCGCGATACTCAGCAACGTGAACAGAGCCACAAAAAAGGCGCGCTTGATTTGTGAGATCATGGTGCCATATCGCCTAGCATAGATTCCCCGGCAAGCCGCGCGCTCATTTCCCGAAAGCCGTCCGATGAAGCCTCCCGCGCCAGCGATGATTCTGACAGACGTGCATTTGACGCTGCCGAGCACGGCCGGCCCCGTCACCATCCTGTCCGGCATTTCGCTCACCGTGTCGCCGGGGGAAACGGTCGCACTGCTTGGTCCCTCCGGTTCGGGCAAGTCGTCGCTCCTTATGGTGGCCGCCGGGCTCGAGGCGCCGACCTCGGGCGAAATCAACGTCGCCGGCACCGACATCACAAAACTCGGCGAGGATGCGCTGGCGCGCTTCCGCCGCGGGCATGTCGGCGTCGTCTTCCAGTCCTTCCACCTGATACCGACCATGACCGCGCTCGAGAACGTCGCAGTACCGCTCGAGCTTGCCGGCGCGAAGGATGCCTTTGCACGCGCCAGGGAGGAGCTTGGCGCCGTCGGCCTCTCTCATCGCCTCGATCATTATCCGGGACAGCTTTCCGGCGGCGAGCAGCAGCGCGTGGCGCTGGCGCGCGCCATTGCGCCGAGGCCGAGCGTCCTCTTCGCCGACGAACCGACCGGCAATCTCGACACGGTAACCGGTGCGGGCGTGGCCGACCTTCTCTTCGCGCTGCACGCCCGTGCACAGACGACTCTTTTTCTGGTGACGCATGAGGAGTCGCTGGCAAGGCGGTGCAGCCGGATCGTGCGGCTCAAGGACGGCCGCATTGTGGCCGATAGCCTGGCCGGCGCGGCGTGAGCGCGCTCGCTCTCGCGGTGAGATTTGCGCGCCGCGAGATGCGTGGCGGTCTGG
>Ga0335083_10004252_pt1 | contig 18307 bp, 15 predicted proteins | sample Lox_Sample_42_FD_206716 | JGI IMG/M metagenome (GOLD analysis project Ga0335083, IMG submission 206716) | Soil microbial communities from Loxahatchee National Wildlife Refuge, Florida, United States - Lox_Sample_4.2 | ecosystem: Environmental > Terrestrial > Soil > Wetlands | place: USA...
GCACCGGACGCCGGCTCGACCGGCCCGCCGCAGCGCGGATCGTCACCCGGCTCGCCCGCCAATCAGGCGTCACCCACCCGATCAGCCCGCACGGACTGCGACGCACCTTCTGCACCAGCGGTCTGATCGCCGGCGTCCCAATCCGCGACATGCAACACGCCATGCGCCACAGCGACCCCCGCACCACCCTGCGCTACGACATGGCCAAGACCAACCTCGACCGACACGCCGCCCACGCCGTCGCCGCCTACCTCGCAGGCATGAGCACCGGCTGACCCCGGACCTAGCCGGCGTTCCTCACCGGTCAACGGCTCTAAGGCCATCGCAGCTCGGTGGGTGCGATTAGCGTCGGAAGAGAACCACGGAGTTCGGGGCGGGTGTGACCTTGCCGGTCTGAACTGACAGTTGGCACACCTGTCGACTGCCCAACTTCGTGGTCGCGATGACGCCGTGCACCTCTGTATTGCCCGAGCCGGGCGTGCCACTCACAATGATCTTCGGGAACCTGCCGGTCAGGGTGATGACGGCGTGCTGTCCGCGACCGCAGGGATGCCCAGTGTTCGATCCGCCGGGCACACTGCCGGATCGGATCACCGCCGTGACACGGTGGACGTTCGTCGGCCAGCCTGTTGAGTCCGTGTGCTTGCCGATCCTGTTCGCTTCGTGATGTGCAGCATGTAGCGCTGCGGCCTTGTCGGACGTGGTCCATGTCGCCTGCGCGGTGCCGGCGCTGGCCGCCGCGAAGCTCGATACCGCTAGGGCGGCGGCGGCGGTGATAGCGACGAGGCTTCGCATGGCCATGATTGTTCTTCGACGGCGGTAAGCGGTCAACGGTTCCCATCCGGTGGCTCGAAGTTCCGTGCCCGCAAACCTGTGACACGACTTGGCTGACAAACGCTGGCGAGAATAAGCGTCCGTTCTGTAGGTGCCGTAAGCGTCCGCCCCTGCATGGACGCGAAGTGCCGATAGCGTCCGACGCTGAGACGGACCCTGCCGATAGCGTCCGACGCCGGCGGGACGCGAAGTGCCGCGTTGCCGATTCGCGAGCGGACGATTCGCTGTTCTTGAGCGGTCCATGGCGACGGGGTGGGACCATCGAGCAGTCATGTATGGACTGGTTACCTTCCTGCTCCTCGTCGTCCAGGCTGTGTTCGGAGCCTGGACGAGCCACTACATCGCAGCCGGGCGACCAGGAGTGAACATCCGTCGATGGACGGTGGTCGGCGGCCTCTGCGGTGTGGCAGGCCCCTTGTTGACCTGGGAGTTCGCAGGCTGGCGCAGGGGCGAGGGTGGGCTTCAAGAGCTTCGAAGGTCGCGGGCGCAGCGCGTGCGTTAGGTGCCGTTAGGCGGCGGCCAGCGATGTGTCCCTGACCCGATCGATAGCGACAGTTCTGAGCGGCAACGCGGCGGTGTCGTGCAATAGGGATCGGCTGATCTGAGGGTGACCGCCCTCGTCGGCACGCGATTGAGCGTGAGATCGCGCCCGAGATCAAGATCAACGTGCAACCCACGTGCAACAACGACCGGCCATACGCGGTAAATAGCGGTGTTGAGCGGCTACTGACGGTGGACTGCCGACAAGATCACCAAGCTGCTGACACGGCGCTGACCTGCGAAAACGCTAGAGATCGATGGTGGGCAGGGGCGGGATCGAACCGCCGACCTTCCGCTTTTCAGGCGGACGCTCGTACCAGCTGAGCTACCTGCCCCGAAGGGACGGATCGATGCTACCGGGGTCCGGACGCGAGGGCCGAACGAGCGGGCATATCGGTGACCCGTCGCCCGTTACGGGGCGGTCATCGCTGAGTCCAGCGCATGGTGGGCCGGGACGTCAGCGGTCGGGTCGTCGTAGCGAAGCACGAGCGCGGCTCGAATCGCCGCGACGGTAGCTTCGAGCGCCGCGTGGTCCGGGCAGCGGCCTCGGATCGTTGCAACCCGAGCGTCCGTGCCCTCCGCCCAGTCGACGGCGTCGCCCGGGCGAACGAAAACCTCCACGCTGTCCACACCCGGGAGTGCGCGGACGTCTTCGATTCCGGCAACCTCGGCGACCCGGCGGGCGGAGACGGGAGGTTGGGTCATCAGCCAGAAGCCGACGCCGGTGCACGCTGCCAGACCGTCGACGTGGGCGTCCTGACCCGCCGCTATCTTGCACGTCGCCTGGAACAGGTTGACGCCTGAGACCGAGTTCAACACGAACGGCGGCCTCCCTCCCAGCCTGCCGTTGATCTCGATCACTTTTGGTCCGGACGGGGTGAGCTTGATCTCGGTGTGGATCACTGCGGCGCGAGTATCGAGTGCTCGCGCCGCTCGCTCGACTAGCTCCAGCAGTGGGCCGACCTGCTCAGCGGGAATCGCGGCGGGCACGATGTTTCCCGTTTCGCGGAACGGTTCGGCGAGCGGAAAGCGGCCCGTGACCGCCGCGTGGCTGATCCGGTCGTCGGTGACGATCGACTCCACCGATAGGTAACTGGCGATCCACGCCGGGAAGCTCGGGTCGTCCGGGAGGTACTCCTCGATCAGGTGGTCGGTCGCAAGCTTGTCCCCGTCGAGCAGGTCGAGGACGTCGGTCGGACCGCTGAGACAGTTGATGCCCCGGCTGCCACTGCCCTCGGCCGGCTTCACGACGCACGGGTACGGCAACTCCGCGCTAAGCCGTTCGAGTGCGGCCCGAGCGAGTCCGCGTGCCAAGGGCCACGAGCGAGGACCGGGGACACCGGCGGCGTCGAACGCGGCACGTTGACGTCGCTTGTCGACAAAGGTGCGCGCGGCGTCGGGAGTATGAAAGGGCAGGCCCAGTCGGTCGGCGAGCTCGGCGGTCAACACCAGCGTGTCATCGACGTAGGTGACGATGCCGTCCGGTTCGTGCGTCCGAATCGCATCTGCGGCAGCGTCGAGGTCGAGGCCGTAGATATCCACGACCGTGCCGAGGCGGGCGGGCAGACGCGCGGGGCGCGCGTTGTCGGGCGCCTCGCAGAAGACCCAGAGCACGTCCGCGACCGGGCGGAGCTCGGCGTAGAGATCGAGTGGGAAGAACGAGCGATGGTGGTGGACGACCGCGATCTTGAGTCGACTCACCTACATCTCCTTGCGAACCAGCAAAGACTGAGCCATCGCAAACAATGCGCGATCGTTGCTCACCATCAGCGGCGCCGCGACCGCATCGCGGACCAGACGCCCCATGCTCGTGGGCGTGTTGTTCTTGTAACCACCGAGACCGCAGATCTGAAGCGCGGACATGACGACGTCGATGACCAGCGTCGATGCGGTGAGCTTGATGTTGTCGACTCGAGAGGAGAACCCGAGCGTCTCGAGCTGCTCGGTGTCTTTGACCGCTTCGAAGTCGGCCGCCCCGGCCGCGATCGCATCGCGGATCTGTTGCAACTTCACGCCCATCTCGGCCAGACGCAGGCCGCCCAGCGGCGGACCTGACTTGCCGGTCGTGCGCGCCTTGCGTTCGGCCGCACGCACGCTCGCGTGGGCGCGTCTGGCCGCCGCTTCGGCCAGACCCCACCACACCGAGCTGAGCAGGATCGTGCTCACCGGCAACGACGTACGGGCAAACAGGGTGGCGTAGTCGGTGATCACGTGATCCGCCGGCAGGTCTGCTTGGAGGCGAGCCGGCCGACTGCAGGTGCCGCGCAGACCGAGGGTGTCCCAGTCTCCGGTCGGCTCGAGGGTGTAGTGGGGTGGCAGGCAGATCGCAAGCGCCTGCTCGTGGTCCTGGGCGTCGGGTGACTGGCGCGCGGTGGCGAGGACCCCGTCGGCGTACTCGCCGTAGGAGACGGTCGAGGCCTGCTTGTCGATCCGGAAGCCGTTCTCGGTCGGCTCGAGTGCGCAGATGCTGTTGCGCCGGTTCCCGTAGAGTCCGATCTCGCTGTTGGCGTTGGCGAGCAGGACCTCGCCGGCGGCGATCCGTGGAAGCAGTTGGTCCTTCAACGACGGACTCGCGTGGCGGACGATCGACGCTACCTGGATGTGGTGCATCGCGAGCACCAGACCGCTCGACGCGCAGTACGAGGCGATCGTCCCGACCGCGCTTGCGAGTTCCGGGACACCTGCCTCCGGGCCGCCCCACTGCGCAGGAACGTAGGCGCCGAGGAGCCCAGATTCGCGCATGGCGTCGATCGTCTCTGCGGGGAACCGGGCATCACGGTCGACCTCGTCGGCCCACTGGTCGGCAACGGTGGTGCCGACCGTTTGCGCTGCTTCGTGCGGAGTGATCATTGGGGGAATGTCTCACTTCGATCCTGAACAATCTCTGAAGATTTCCAGGATAGAGGCAACGCATATTGCCGATTAGGCCCGGACGGGTGTGAAAGCGATCGTGCCGCCGGCAGGTTTGGCCTGGGGGTGCGGCTTCGCAGAGCGGTCCTGACGGGACTTGAACCCGCGACCTCCGCCTTGACAGGGCGGCGAGCACTCCAACTGCTCCACAGGACCTCGGGAGAGGTCGTACCCCCAACGGGATTCGAACCCGTGCTACCGCCGTGAAAGGGCGGCGTCCTAGGCCACTAGACGATAGGGGCAACGCATCGCCCCCGCGTCCACCGTCGGGGACGGGTCACAGTCTAAGGGACGATTGGCCGAAGGTGCCCGGAGAGGGACCACGGGTTCGCAGGAGCGCTCCGGGTGACGTGTCCGGCCGCCGTGGTCGATACTGCGGGACTGTCGGGGCTGATGCCCCGCTGCGCAGGGTTCATCACGCACGTAGGCGGGGAGGACACGCGGATGACGACAGTGCGAACCGAGACCCGCTCTCCCCGCCCGCCCGCGCGCTGGTACGCAGTCGCGGGCGAGGAGGTGGCGTCCGCGTTCGGTGCCGATCCCGAGACCGGGTTGAGTTCCCAGCGCGCCGCCCAGTTGTTACGAGAGCACGGTCCTAACGCGTTGCCCGAGGAGGCGCCTCCGCCGCGGTGGCAGCGGTTCCTGGCGCAGTACCGCAGCTACATGCAGTTGATCCTTGTTGGGGCCGCGATCGTCTCTGCGGCCGTCCAAGAGTGGGGCACGGCCGTCGTCCTGGTGGTTCTCACCGTGGTCAACGCGGTGGTGGGGCTCCGGCAGGAAGGGAAAGCCGAGAGCGCGATGAACGCGCTCAAGTCGATGATGCTGGCCTCGGCGCGGGTGCGTCGCGACGGCATCGACATTGAGATCTCCGCCGAAGAGGTCGTCCCCGGCGACATTGTGTTGCTGTCCGCTGGAGACGAGGTTCCGGCCGATGGGCGGATTCTGGCTGCGAACGCACTTCAGATCGATGAGTCGGCGCTGACCGGCGAGAGCGTGCCAGCGGCCAAGGAGATCGCTCCTCTGGCCGACGGCGAGGTCAGCCCGGGTGAGCAGCACAACATGGCGTTCATGAACACGCCGGTGACACACGGATCGGGTGTCATGGTGGTGACAGCCACCGCTGTTGATAGCGAGCTCGGGAAGATCTCGGGGATGCTTGCGGCCACGGGAGTCGAGGAGTCCCCACTTACCCGACAACTGAACAACCTCACATTGTGGATCGCGGCTGCCGCCGGCCTCACGATGATCGCGATCTTCGCCTTCGGCCGCGGCCGCGGTGAGGCGTGGGACGAGTTGTTCACGGCCGCGGTCGCGCTGGCGATCGCAGCGATTCCCGAGGCCCTTCCGACGGTCACCCAAGTCATCCTGTCCCTCGGCGGCACCGACCTGGCCGCCCACAACGCGATCGTCAAGGAGCTGCCTGCGGTCGAGACTCTCGGGTTCACCTCGGCGATCAACTCGGACAAGACCGGCACGCTGACGATGAATCAGATGACCGTCGTGGAGGTAGTCGACCCGGGCGATCGCTATACCGTCACCGGTGTCGGCTATGGGCTCGAGGGAGCGATCACCCACGCAGCCGGTAGCGAGGGCTCGATCGAGGCGGCGATCCTTCCGTTCATCATCGCCAACGACTCCCGCATCGTCGACGACAAGGTCGTGGGTGATCCGACGGAGTCGGCGCTGCTAGTTCTCGGTCACAAGGCTGGGATCGACCACGCGGCAACCATCGACCGGCTTCCGCGGCTCGCGACCTTGCCATTCGACCCGACGTACAAGTTCATGGCGACGTTCAACCGCGTGACGGACTCGGCCGGACGGTCGGTGGTCCGTTGTTTCGTCAAAGGGGCAGCGCCGGCGGTCATGGATCTCGCGAGCACCGCGCTCGGCGAATCCGGTCCGATTCCGTGGGACGCGACGACCCGCGCCCGCGCCGACGACCACGTCGAGCGGATCAGTCGGGCCGGGCAGCGGGTGATGGCCGCGGCCTACCGTGACCTCGATCCAGCGGACTTCGAACCGAACGCCGACCTTCTCGGTTACGTCCGGGACCTGTGCATGACGAGCCTGGTGGGCATGGTCGACCCGGCCCGAGTCGAATCTCGCAATGCTGTCCAGGCCGCCCAAGCCGCGCACATCCGGGTCCGGATGATCACAGGGGATGACGTGATTACCGGAGCGGCAATCGCGGAGCAGCTCGGCATCGCTGGGCGCGCGATCCTTGGCGCCGAATTCGCCGCGATGACGGATGACGAGCGATTGGCCAACGTCGAGGACATCGGCGTGATTGGCCGGGTTGCGCCGGAACACAAAGTGATGCTCGTTGAGACGCTCAAGCGGCACGGTGACGTGGTGGCCATGACCGGCGACGGCGTGAACGACGCTCCGGCGATCAAGGCCGCCGACATCGGCATCGCGATGGGATCCGGCACTGAGGTCGCCAAGAACGCCAGCCGCATGATCCTCTCCGATGACAACTTCGCCACCATCGTCCACGCGGTGCAACAAGGACGGAAGATCTACGACAACCTCTCGAAGTACATCCGGTTCGTTCTGATCTTGTTGGTCATCTTCATTCTGACCTTCCTCGGTGCGTCCATCTTCAACATCGCCGGAGGTCAGCCGTTCAATCCGGCGCAGGTCCTCTGGATTCACTTCGCGGTCAACGCCGCATTCGGATTCGCCCTCGGGTTCGACTTGGAGACGCCGGGCTTGATGACACGGGTGCCGCGCCCGCGGGGCGAGTCGGTGCTGACCAGGCCACTGATGATCACGGTGGTCCTGGTCGGACTGGCCGATGCCGCGATGCTGCTCGAGATGACCCACTTTGGCTCGTCCCGGTTCAACAGTGACGCCGTCGGTAACTCGATCTCGTTCACGGCGTTCGCGTTGAGCTTGATCGTTGCCGCGCTTGAGTGCCGAAGTGAGACGGCGAGCGTGTTTCGGGTGGACACGTTCGAGAGCCGACAGATGAACATTGCCATCGGCGTTGAGTTCCTTCTCGCAATCCTCGTCACGCAGATGGGCGTCTTCCAGCGGATCCTCGATACGGTGCCGCTCAGCGCCGGCGAGTTTTCCTGGGCGCTGTTGCCCGCCATCGTTCTGCTTATCCTCTGGGAGTCCGGCAAGGCGATAGCGCGCGCGCGGATCTCACGCACATGACCGATGGACACGTTCGGGCCGTCTCGCCGGGTGCCGTTCCTACTATCGTTCCGTACCGTCGGGCCGTTAGCTCAATTGGCAGAGCTGCGGACTTTTAATCCGTAGGTTGTGGGTTCGAGTCCCACACGGCCCACCGAGCTGACCTGGTCTTTCGCCTTAACGAGTCCCTGAATCTCAGCCGGCGTGGGGCCGGCGTGGGGCCGCGATGTCAGGCGGGTGACAGTCAGGCGGGTGACAGATGGGTGTCAGGAGATAGGCATCGGGCGGCTGCCGATGGCGGCCCTGTCCCGCGCCACTCCACTCGGCGATCCGGCACCCGGCCGGTAACCGGACATCTCATCCGGGTGCCGTGGCAGACTGGCGCCTTGCCACGCCGCCGTAGCTCAACTTGCAGAGCAACCGGCTTTTAACCGGTGGGTTGCGAGTTCGATCCTCGCCGGCGGTACCCACCCGTTTGTGCCCGGTCAGGGTCTGGCTCTCGGGGATCCACCCAGACGCGTTGGCAGTGTTTCGTAGGCGTGTCCTTAGGTGTTCGCACGTGTCCGCGGCCGTCTGAGTCGCCAGCGTTTGTGCAGGTCGCACGACCCGTCGAGACTCAGGACGGGTTCTGCGATCGCACCCTCCACGTTTGAGGTGTCACGCGTTCGCCGGGTTGGCGGGATCGGCGCCGGGGATGGCCACGATGATCTGCAGCCCTCCACCAGGCTGGGCATGTGCCCTGACGGTGGCGTGGTGAGCTTCGGCGATGGCCTTGACGATCGACAGGCCGAGACCGAGACCGTCAGGGTGGTGGGTTCGGTCCCGGTCGCCCCGGGTGAAGGGCTCGAAGAGCCGATCGATGTCGTCGGGTGCGATGACCGGGCCGGTGTTCGCGACGGTGAGGACGGCGTGGCGGTCGATGGTCGCGGTGCATATCTCGACGTTTCCATTCGAGGTGTTGTAGCGGATCGCGTTGTCGACGAGGTTGGTGGCGATCCGCTCGAGGAGGCGGGGTGCGCCGAGGACTTCGGCGGGCTGATAGCTGCCGGTGATCGTGAGGTCCCTGGCACCGGCATCGGCGAGGTGCGCGTCGGCGGTTGTCCGGGCGACGACGGCGAGGTCCACGCGCTCGCGATCACGGAGCCCGGCTTGGCCGCGCGCGAGGAGGAGAAGTGCGTCGATGACGTGCTCCTGCGCGACGTTGGCGTCGAGCGCGCGTTGATGCGCGTCCCGCAAGGACGAGGCGTCGGCTGCCGGGTCGGCGAGCGCGACCTGGATGAGGGCCCGTTGCCGGGTGAGCGGCGTGCGCAGCTCGTGGGACGCGTTGGCGATGAACCGTCGCTGGGACTGGAAGGACGCGTCGAGCCTGGCCAGCAGTGCGTCGAAGGTGTCGCCGAGCTCTTTGAGCTCGTCGTCGGGTCCGGGTAGCGCGAGCCGGCGGTTGAGGTTGGTCACCGAGATCTGCTGGGCTGTCGCGGTGACGAGGTGCAGCCGGCGCAGTACGCGGCCTGACACGACCCAGCCGGTGCCGGCGGACAGCGCGGCCATGACGGCAAGCGCGATGGCGGAGGCGATCTGGAGCTGGCGTCGCTCGACGCGTTGTTGGTGAAGCGCGGCGTCTAGCAACTGGTCGGCTTGGGACTGGAACTGCTGAGGATCGCCAGGTCCTGCCTGGATTGTCGAGCCGATTGCGCGTGGGGTGCCTGGGACCGGGACGGATCCGACCACGGATCCGCCCACGATGACGAGGGTGTGGTTCCCGTTGCTGTTGACCTGCACAGCGGTTGTACGACCGACGAGCAGGTAGGTGATGGTGAGCAGTACGGCGCCGCAGACGGTGAACAGCACCGCGTACGTGGCGGTGAGCCGCAGCCGGACGGTCCGCCGCGGCAGCTGAGGCCGCCAAGCCCAGCGGAGTAGCGGTCGTGACCGCCTCATGGCCCGATCCGGTAGCCGGCCTTCGCGACCGTCTCGATGACCGCCGGCTCCCCGAGCTTGGCGCGCAGCCGGCTGATCGTGATCTTCACCGCCTGGGTGGCCGGGTCGGCGTACTCGTCCCACACGCGTTCCAGCATCTCCTCCGCGGAGACGGTGCGTGGCGCGGATGCGAGCAGCAGCTCAAGGAGCGCGAGCTCCTTCGGTGCGAGGGCCAGCTGGCGGCCCGCGCGGCTCGCCCGCCGTCGAGCCGGGTCGAGCTCGACGTCGCCGACGCGCAGTACCGGCGGCACGGCCGGCTGGGCGCGACGTGCGAGCGCCCGGATCCGGGCGACGAGAACCGGAAAGTCGAACGGCTTGCCGAGGTAGTCGTCGGCACCCAGCCCGAGCCCGTCGACGAGGTCGTCCGGTCCGGCGGCTGCGGTGAGCATGAGCACCCGGCCGCGGCACCCGGCGGCGAGGAGCTCGGCAAGGACGTCGTCGCCGTGAAGCCCGGGCAGGTCACGGTCGAGGACCACGATGTCGTAGTCGTTGACCTGCGCCCGCTCGAGTCCGGTCCGGCCGTCGACGACGACATCGACCGCCATGCCTTCGCGGCGCAGCCCGGTCGCGATGGTCTCGGCGAGCTCCCGGTCGTCGTCGATCACCAGCACTCTCATGGTTCCTCAAGGATGCCTCGCGCCGGGGTTTCGGGACGGTTTCGTCGTGACCCGCGCGCATTGTTACCGCGCCGAAACCGAGCTCGCCGTACACATCTTCGTGATGGACATCCGAAGCGCGATGGAGGTTTGTGACATGGGTACGGCGATCCGATCGACCCGCACCGCAGCGACACCCCGGCGCCGGCTCGCTCGTCTCACGGGAGTCCTCGGCGCAGTCGGTGCGCTAGCCCTTGCTGCCGGCTGCGGCGGGAGCAACGGGCCCGCCGTCGCGGCGCTCGGCTCACCGGCCCCGAGCTCATCGGCGACCAGCAGCGCGAGTCCGGTCGCGTACTCGCAGTGCATGCGCAGCCACGGCATCAGCGACTTCCCCGACCCCAACAGCGAGGGCCAGCTCCAGATCCAGATCACACCCGGCAGTGACCTCGACCCGAACAACCCGCAGTTCAAGTCCGCGCAGCAGGCCTGCCAGTCCCTGCAACCGCAGCCGAGCGCCCAGCAACGGCAGCAGAACCAGGCGCAGCTGCTGAAGTTCTCCCAGTGCATGCGGGCGCACGGCATCAGCGACTTCCCGGATCCGAGCGACGGCGGGCTGAGGATTCACAGCACCGGTGGCGCCAACAGCGACCTCGACCCGAACAACCCGCAGTTCCAAGCGGCGCAGAAGGCGTGCCAGAAGTACCAGCCCGGTGGCAATGGAGCGGCACTCAGCCTGGGTGGCGGACCAGGCAGCGGGACGTCACAGGGATGACGAGCATCGCTACCCACGGACCGACCGACACGGCCGATCCTGTCTCGACCCGCCGGCCACGCCGGCGGCGCGGCGCGTGGATCGCGGCTGGCGTCGTGGTGGTCGTCGCCGTTGCGGTCGTGCTGTGGGTGACCGATCCGTTCGGCGGGTCAAGTTCGGCCAAGGACACCGGCGGCAACACAACGGGCACCAGCCTCGCGACGGTCACCGAGAGGTCGCTGTCGTCGCAGACCAGCGTCGACGCGACCCTCGGCTACGCCGGCAGCCGGACGGTGACCAACCAGGCGGCCGGGACCCTCACCCGGATCCCATCGGCCGGCACGATCGTTCACCAGGGTCATTCGCTCTACGAGGTGGACGGGTCACCGGTCGTCCTGCTCTACGGCGCGACACCGGCGTACCGGGCGCTGTCCGAAGGGATGACCGGGACCGACGTCCGTCAGCTCAACCACGACCTCGTTGCCCTCGGCGACACGACATCGAGCGATGTCGACGGATCGTGGGACACCTTCTCGGCTGCGACAGCGACCGGAGTCGAGAAGCTGCAGAAAGCCCTGGGTGTCACCCGGACCGGCTCGCTGGCGCAAGGTCAGGTGGTGTTCCTTCCCAGCGCACTGCGGGTGACGACCGTCTCGGCGACGCTCGGCGGCCTGGTCCAGTCAGGTACGCCGGTCATCACCGGCACGTCGATCCACCGCAAGGTGACGATCGCGCTCGACGCCGACCTCTCCTCGCAGGTCAAGGTGGGCGACAAGGTCGTCATCACGCTGCCCGACACCGCCACCACTGCGGGAGTGGTCTCCAAGGTCGGGAAGGTCGCGACCACGAGCTCCGACCAAGGTGCGGGCAGCTCGTCCGGACCGACGATCAGTGTTCTCGTCACCCCGACGCATCCCGCCGCGACCGGCACTCTCGACCAGGCGCCGGTGCAGGTGGAGATCACCACCGCCACCGTGCACCACGCGCTCGTCGTTCCGGTGACGGCGTTGCTGGCGCTGTCCGGCGGCGGGTACGCGGTCGAGGTGGTCCCGGCCTCGGGCCCGCATCAGCTCGTTGCGGTGCAGCCGGGGATCTTCGACGACGCCGACGAGTTGGTGGCGGTCAGCGGGTCCGGCCTCAGCGCCGGGCAGCGCATCGTGGTGCCCTCGTCGTGAGCATCGAGACCGTCGACGAGGCGTCGATGTCAGTCGTGTTCGGCCCGCAGCTGCCGCAGGCCGCTTCCGGCTCACCGGTGCTGGAGCTCGCCGCTGTGACCAAGGTCTATCCGAGCCGTCCTCCGGTCGTGGCGCTGCGCGGAGTGACGTTGCACGTCGACGCCGGCGAGCTGGTCGCGATCGTCGGGCCGTCGGGATCCGGCAAGACGACCCTGCTCCATCTCATGGGGACGCTCGACCTGCCGAGCGCCGGGACCGTCCGGGTCACCGGGCTGGACGTCGCGGCGATGTCTGACCGGGAGCTCGCCGCGCTGCGCGCGAGGCGGATCGGCTTCGTCTTCCAGCAGTTCTTCCTCGCCGAGCACCAAAGCGTTCTCGACAACGTCGCCGACGGCCTGCTGTACGCCGGCGTACCGCTGAAGGAGCGCCGCGAGCGAGCCTTCGATGCGCTTCGTCTCGTCGACCTCGCCGAACGACCGACCGCACGGCCGACCCAGCTTTCCGGCGGCCAGCGGCAACGGGTGGCGATCGCCCGGGCGCTCGTCGGGGAGCCCGCGATCCTGCTCGCCGACGAACCCACCGGCAACCTCGACCACGCCACCGGTCAGTCGATCCTCGCACTGCTCGACGAGCTCAACAGCGCCGGAACGACCATCGTCGTCATCACCCACGACCGTGACATCGCCTCGCGAATGCGCCGTCAGGTCGAGATGCTCGACGGCCGCGTCGTGAGTGACACCGGAGCTACACCTCCCACCGGTACGGCGGTGAGACGCCCATGATGACAGGCGGCCGCGGGCGGATGCCCGAGCCCAACACCCGGCTGCGCCCGGGCGACCTGACCCGGGTCGCGAGCATCGGGCTTCGCACCCGAAAGCTGCGGGCGAGCCTGTCAGCGCTCGGCATCGCGATCGGGGTCGCGGCCATCGTTGCGGTACTCGGTCTGTCGTCGTCCTCGCAGGCCGGGCTGCTCTCCGAGATCGACCGGCTCGGCACCAACCTGCTGACCGTCACCAACGGCCAGAACTTCTTCGGCGACACCGCCGAGCTTCCCAAGGCCGCGCCCGCGATGATCAGCCGGATCGCGCCCGTCACGCAGGTCGCCGACACCGGCGCCACGACCGCGAACGCCTACCGCAGCCCACTGATCCCAGCCGTCGACACCAACGCCATCACCGTCGACGCGTCCAGCCTGAACCTGCCGCGCGTCGTCGGCACCCGCCTCGCCCAGGGCCGCTATCTCAACGCCGCGACTGCCCGCGAGCCGGTCTGCGTGCTCGGCGCTGCCGCCGCGGCCCGGCTCGGCATCGACCACATCTACCCCGGCGAGCGAGTCTGGATCGGGCAGACCTGGTTCGCGGTCGCCGGCATCCTGCGCCCCGCAACGCTCGCACCGGAGATCGACAGCTCGGTCCTCGTCGGCTTCGACGCGGCCGAGGACTACCTCGGTCTCGACGGCCACCCCAGCGAGGTCTACCTGCGCGCAGACACCAACCAGGTCGACGTCGTCGACTCTGTCCTGGCTGCTACCGCCAACCCGGAGAGCCCCAGCAGCGTCGACGTCTCGCAACCATCTGCGGCACTGGTGGCGCGCGCCAAGGCCAAGGGTGCGCTCAACAACCTCTTCCTCGGACTCGGCGCCGTCTCGCTGCTCGTCGGCGCGGTCGGGGTCGCAAACATCATGGTCATCTCGGTCCTCGAGCGCCGTTCAGAGATCGGGCTACGCCGTGCGCTAGGCGCCGCCCGCGGTCACATTCGGCTGCAGTTCCTCGCCGAGGCCGTGCTGCTCTCGGTCATCGGCGGCGCGATCGGGATCCTTGCCGGCGTCGGCGCGACGGCCGTCTACGCCTCGGCGAAGCACTGGGCGATCGTGGTCCCCACCGTCGCGTGGACCGGCGGTCTCGGCGCCGCACTGCTGATCGGCGCCGTCGCCGGACTCATCCCCGCGATACGCGCCGCGCGGATGTCACCCACCGAGGCGCTCTGGACCGTCTGATCTCGCCGACTGGTAGCGGCCAAATCTTGACCAACGCCGGTCATCCAACCGACGCGCGCGACCATGCGGCTTCGTTGTCCCACGTCTTCTCTTGAACGTGATCCTGTTCCGCTGCGACCGCTTGGCCGCGGACGTCAGGTCGCGCCACTTACACAGAGTTCACCTGCGACAGAACCCGTTCGGGGCACTGGTCGGACGGCTCGCTCGCCTGTCCAGGCTGCTGCATGCTGGAGTTACTCAAGGACTACCGTGCTGAGCGGGTCCGAGGTGCGCTGCCTGCGGCGCCAGCAGCTGGGTGTGGTCGGGAGGCACTGGCAGCATGCTCCGGGGACGAGTCCACTGCAACGCGGGCGGACGGACCGGGAATAGCCGGTGGTGCGACCACCTGGTGCTGCGGCGGGTGTGCCGTACCAACCGATGACGGTGGCCTTGGCGTGTTCGGCGAGCTTCACCGTGACTTCGCCTCTACGGGTCGGTGGCGCGAGCTGGTCATGACTTGCTCCACACCTACTCCGATAGGCACTTGGTGTCGATCGAGGATTTCCGGCACCGCGGTCAGCAGATTCAACTCGAGGCAGCGGCACGCGTGGCAGCTAAGTGCCCAGGTAACCAGCACGACGACGGGCATCGGAGGCCCTCCGGTACAGATTCAGCGAAGGTCTCACGCACCACGCGTGATGGCGTGCATCAACTGGTTACGAAGGCTTGCAAGGTCTGCGTACTCACCGATCCGGCCGTGGGTCTTCAACTCCTCGCAGTAGGCGACCAGGCATCCCACTGGTTGGTGTCGATCGAGGTTGGCAGGACCGGCGCGGTCGAAAAGTAGAGCGGCACGGGTTTACCTGCCGCTCTGAAACGCTCGATCTCCTCTGTCGCGTCCGAGACCGCCGCTTCGGTGGGAGTGCCGATACGTGTCCAAAGCGCCGACCAGGACGTCGCATTGATCAGCCATCTGCTCGTCGATCCGTTGCTGGACCGGTCGCGCCATGCTCGGATGGCTACGCGTTCCGAGCGCACCGGCAGCAGGACGATTGCTTGGGCTTCGAGGTTCAACGCATTCCACTCGTGGATGACCTCCTCGACGACCGCGCGTTCAGCCTGGACGTCAGACGGCGACGCGATCAAGACCCGGATGACGCGCGCGCTGAACACCACGTCGAACATCCCCTTAATCGACCGGTAGTGCCAGCTCGAGAGTGCTCTGAGCTACGGGCTTCGTGGGGCCGCCGTGGGGCCGCGATGCCAGAGAGACGAATGGTCCAGCGCGACTGGCTCTCTCTGAAGAGACTCGATCACGCTCAAGGCGTCACTGGCGAGCACGAGGTTGCACGCCTGAGACGCGCTGTGTGCAACTTTTAATCCGTAGGTTGTGGGTTCGAGTCCCACACGGCCCACAGTTTGTGCAGGTCAAGGGCATGATCAACGATCTTGATGCCCGCCCAAGCGTGCGGATCGTAATCCGCAGCGTGTCCAGGCGGATCCAACCCGTTGACCTGCACGTTTGCCAGGCGGGCGAGCCGCTGGTGGGGCCGGCGTGGGGCCGCGATGCCAAGTCCGTGACCAGGCGGCAGGCCGACGACCGCTCGGTGTGTTCGGCTGGCAGAACCGCCCCGAGGTGTCCGCGGCTACGGGATCATTGGTCTGTGCTGACCTACGCTGATCAGCTTCGTTCCGCGGCCCGCGAGCTCGAGCAGGCGGTCGCCGCTGAGGCTGATCCATCAGACGCGGACGCCCTTCAGCGACTGCTTTCGACTGTCGACCAATTCGAACGCGCCTCGTCTGGCTCGAACTTCGGCTTCCACTCATGCGTGTACTACAAGGACTTCAAATCGCCTCCCCCTGGCGCACACTTCTCATCTGAGTGGGGCTTCAACGCGGTGTTCGCCCCCGGCTCAACCGGGGACTGGGTTGAATACAACCGAGACGACGTGACCAGCGCGATCCATGACGCGGCTGGCACGGGCGATCTCGACGCCATCGAAGGAAAGGTCGCTCGGGTGCGCACCGCCTGCGAAGCTGCTCGCGCGACAGCGATGTCTGTGCTGAGCGCGTACGTCCAATTCAGTGAAGACGAGTATGTCGCGAACCTGAAGTCCAAGCTCGAGGCGATGTCCGCGCCGACCGAGGGTACGTTGTCACGCGCCGCGCTTGCTCGGTTCAACCATCAGATGATGTCCCGGGACGCCGTCGCGATCGGTCAGGGCATCCACCTCGCACCGCACGAGGTCGTGGGTATCCAGGCTCGAGCTCTCCAGTTGCCGTTCGACACAGCCGCCGAGCTGAGCACGGTCATCGGTCGAGCTGCTGACCATATCGATCGCATCACCCAGGCTCCCCCGACGAGGGCAAGACAGATCGGCACGCGCGTATTCATCGGCCACGGACGATCACCCCTATGGCGCGAGCTCAAGGACCTCGTCGCCGATCGACTGCAACTGCCCTACGACGAGTTCAACCGCGTGCCGGTTGCCGGCACAACGAACATCGACCGCCTATCCGAGATGATCGACAACGCAACCGCGGCATTCCTCATCCTCACCGCCGAGGACGAGCGGATCGACGGAACCCAAGTAGCGCGGCAGAACGTGGTCCACGAGGCGGGCCTGTTCCAGGGCCGCCTGGGATTCTCGCGGGCGATCATCATGCTGGAAGAGGGCTGCGAGCCGTTTCAAACATCGACGGGCTGGGCCAACTCCGCTTCCCCGCCGGCAACATCGCTGCCGCCTTCGAAGACGTGCGCCGGGTCCTCGAGCGCGAAGGCCTGGTCGACCCGACCTGAACGCCGCCAGCGGAAGTTTCCCGCAACAGGTCTCTGGCCACGGTCGGCGGCCGGACTTCGAGCGGCCGACGAGCGGGCGGAGCTGCGAGAAACAAACCCGCAGCACCGAGCGACGCCTGATCGATAGTGACGGCTAGGTTCGTTGATCTTGGTCGGCCGGGGAGCCGAGCGGTAGTGCCATCAGCTCCGAAGTGCCGGCTATGTTCACCGCCGGACGCGCGGACGAGTCCTTTCGACGGCTCTATGCACTATCGCTGATGCTGACCGTCGGGCCACGGCTTCCACGACCGAAACGGGAAGCGTGGTCGACGTCGAGCTATTCGATGTCCAGGTCACGCAGGTTGGTCTTGGCCAGCTCGACGAGTTCGTCGGCGCCGCCCGACAGGATGGTCCTGGTTGCGTAGAGCGAGAAGCCCTTGATCTCGCCGAGCGTCAGTTTGGGTGGGAGCGAGATCTCGTGGCGGTCGGTGAGGACATCGACCAGGGCGGGTCCGGCATGCGCTAGCGCCTGTTGGAGCGTCGGCTCGAGGTCACCCGGTTGCTCGACCCTCGCCCCAAAAAGCCCTGCGGCGCGGGCAATTCCGGCAAAGTCAGGGTCGGTCAAGTCGGTGCCCCAGTTGACGATTCCGGCGGCTTTCATCTCCAGTTCGACGAAGGACAGCGCGCCGTTGTTAAACACGATCACCTTGACCGGCAGGTGCTGCTGGCGGAGGGTGAGCAGTTCGCCCAGCAGCATCGCCACGCCGCCGTCACCTGACAGCGCGATGACTTGCCGTCCCGGATGGCTCGCCTGCGCACCGATGGCCTGCGGTAGCGCGTTGGCCATGCTGCCGTGGTTGAACGAGCCGATCAGCCGCCGCCTTCCGTTCATCCTCAGGTAGCGCGCGGCCCAGATGCACGGCGTACCGACGTCGGCTGTGAACACTGCATCGCCGGTGGCGAGCTTGTCGATGGTCGCGGCGACGTACTGCGGGTGCAGCGGTGAGCCGCCGTGGCCGGGGTCGGTGAGGTGATCCATGCGCTCGCGGACCCGCCGGTAGTGCTTGGTCATCCGATCGAGGTGTGCACTGTCGGTCTTGTGGACGAGCAGGGGCAGCATCGCTTCGATGGTGTCTTTGACCGTGCCCAGTAGCGGGACCTGGACGGGCGCGCGGCGACCGATCCGCTCGGCTCGGATGTCCACCTGTATCACCGGGACGCCGGTGGGAAGGAACGGCCGGTACGGGAAGTCGGTGCCGAGCATGACCAGCGCGTCGCAGTGTTCCATCGCCCGGTAGCCCGAGCTGAACCCGATCAGCCCGGTCATCCCGACGTCGAAGGGGTTGTCGTACTCGACACAGTCCTTCCCCCGGAACGCATGCACCACCGGTGCTTGGAGCGCTCCGGCGAGTGCGATCAGCTCGTCGTGCGCGCCAGCGCAACCGGCCCCGGCCAGGATGGTTATTCGGCCGGCCGCGTTGAGTACCTCGGCCGCGGCGGCAAGCGAGCGGTCGTCCGGGCGTACGACGGCGGACACCGCCCGCACCGGCAGTGCCTGCCGGTCCGGCGCCGGAGCGAGAAACACCTCGCCGGGGATAACGACGACGCCCACTCCGCCGCGTTGCAGTG
>Ga0335083_10004253_pt1 | contig 18304 bp, 10 predicted proteins | sample Lox_Sample_42_FD_206716 | JGI IMG/M metagenome (GOLD analysis project Ga0335083, IMG submission 206716) | Soil microbial communities from Loxahatchee National Wildlife Refuge, Florida, United States - Lox_Sample_4.2 | ecosystem: Environmental > Terrestrial > Soil > Wetlands | place: USA...
ACTTCCGACTGTTCGTGCGCGATGCGATCGACGGCATCGATGCCGCACTCGTGGCGTATCAGCGGGCATTGGCCGAAAAGGCGCTCGAACACGCCGCGACCGCGATGCCGGGATTCACCCACCTGCAAACCGCGCAGCCGGTGACGTTCGGACATCACCTGCTCGCTTACGTCGAGATGGCGGCGCGCGACCGCAGCCGTTTTGCCGACGCGCGGACGCGGTTGAACGAAAGCCCGCTCGGGGCGGCTGCACTGGCCGGCACGTCGTTTCCGATTGATCGGTCGATGACCGCCAAGGCGCTCGGCTTTGCGCGCCCGACAGCAAACTCGCTCGATGCCGTTGCCGACCGCGATTTCGTCCTCGAGACCTTGTCGGCGTGCGCGATTACTGCCGTGCATCTGTCGCGATTTGCCGAAGAGATTGTGCTGTGGTCGTCGCCGCTGGTCGGTCTCGTCAAACTCTCAGACAAGTTCACCACCGGCTCCTCAATGATGCCGCAGAAGCGCAATCCCGACGCGGCGGAACTCGTCCGCGCGCGGGCCGGTCGCATCGTTGGCGCGCTGACGGCGCTCTTGATGGTGATGAAGGGATTGCCGCTCGCCTATCAGAAAGACATGCAGGAGGACAAGGAAGGCGCCATCGATGCGTTCGATGCGCTTGTGCTTTCGGTCAACGCCATGACCGGCATGGTGCGCGACATGGAGCCGGATGTGGCCCGGATGCGGCAGGCCGCCGGCGAAGGTTACGCCACCGCCACCGATCTTGCGGATTGGCTCACGCGCACGCTCAAGCTGCCGTTTCGCGAGGCTCACCACGTGACCGGCCAGATTGTCGCCAAGGCGGCCGCCTCTGGCGTATCGCTTGATAAATTGCCGCTCGCGACCATGCAGGCGATCGAGCCGCGTATTACCAAAGCGGTTTTCGGCGTGCTTTCGGTCGAGGCATCGGTGAAGAGCCGGAAGGTCTATGGCAGCACCGCGCCGAACAGCGTGCGCACGCAGGCCAAGCGCTGGCTCAAACGCCTTAAAAGCCAGCGCTGAATTACGGCGCCAGGCAGTAAAGGCGCCAGCAAGGTGTTACTGCCAAAATCTCGCCGTGGCGGTGCGGTCTGCTATGCTGCAGGCGCCGCTAGGGGAATCGGTCTTTGGCATTTAACCGTTTAAGCGTTGTTTTTGCGCTGGCCGTGTTGACGGCCGCCGCGGTGATGCTCGCGGCTTGCGGGCGCAATGGGCCGCCGTTGCCGCCGCCGGGCTCTACGCCCGCGCCGTTGGTCAGCACGACACCGCCGCCCGGGCCATCGCCGGCGGGGGCGGCCGCCGCGAACGGGCCGACGTCGCAACAAACCGCTCAGAAAAACGGCTTCGATATGGTGGGCAATCCGGTGGCTCCGCCCGGTCAGAAGAAAACATTTTTGCTCGACCCGCTGCTGCAATAGCCGAGCAAATCGCTTCATCCCTGTCGGATGATGCTCTAAACACTGACCATGCATCACTTCGACTATCGCGGCGGCGCGCTTCACGCCGAGGCCGTTGATCTGAACGTGCTGGCGGATGCTGTCGGTACGCCGTTCTACTGCTATTCGAACGCGACGCTGGAGCGGCACTATCGGGTGTTTGCCGGCGCCTTCGCCGATGTCGATGCGCTGGTCTGCTACGCCATGAAGGCCAATTCCAATCAGGCCGTGATCGCGACGCTGGCGCGGCTCGGCGCCGGCGCCGACGTCGTTTCCGGGGGCGAGTTATTGCGCGCCCGGGCCGCCGGCATCGCGCCGGACAAGATCATGTTCTCCGGCGTCGGGAAGACCGCGCACGAACTTTCGCTCGCGGTCGAGCAGCGCATCCTCTGCGTCAATGTCGAATCCGAAGCAGAACTGGAACTGCTCGCTGAGATCGCGGCCGCCAAAGGCCGCGCCGCCGACATTTCGATCCGCGTCAATCCCGACGTCGATCCGAGGACCCACGCCAAGATCGCCACCGGCAAGGCCGAGAACAAATTCGGCATTCCGATCAGCCGCGCCCGCGAAGTCTACGCGCGCGCCGCTAGACTTGAAGGCGTGCGCGTCGTCGGTGTCGACATGCACATCGGCAGCCAGATCGTCGAGCTTGATCCGTTCAACGATGCGTTTGCGCTGTTGGCGGACTTTGTGCGGCAGTTGCGCGCCGACGGCCACGTTATCCGTCACATCGATCTCGGTGGCGGCCTGGGCATTCCCTATCGCGAGGACAATGAGCCGCCGCCCGATCCGAGTGCCTATGCGGCCGTCGTCAAGCGCGCGACGCGCGATCTCGGCTGCCAGCTGATCTTCGAACCCGGCCGGCTGATCGTCGGTAATGCCGGGATCCTGGTCACGCGGGTGCTCTATGTGAAGCGCGGCGAGGCGAAGACTTTTGTGATCGTCGATGCCGGCATGAACGATCTGGTGCGCCCGACGCTTTATGACGCCCACCACGACATACGTCCGGTCCGGGAGCCGGAGGTCGACGCGCCGAGAATCATCGCCGACGTCGTCGGGCCGGTCTGCGAATCAGGCGACTTTCTCGCGCTCGATCGCTCCATGGTCGAGCCGCAGCCGGGCGAGCTTTTGGCCGTGATGACCGCGGGTGCTTATGGGGCGGTCGAGGCTGGTACTTACAACACCCGCGCGCTGGTCCCGGAAGTCCTTGTCAAAGCTCACGAATGGGCGCTGGTGCGGCCCCGCGTGAGCGCCGAAGAATTGATCGCGCTCGACCGCCTGCCGGCGTGGCTTTGATCTTGCATCGCGCGCTGCGGGTGCCTTGAACCCGCCCTCATGTTACCGTGTTGTGATGCGGAGTTTCCGCGGAGATTTTGGTGACGGATACCCCTACGAGCCAATCTGCACCCTCACACCGGAGCCCAGAGCGGGCTGCTCGATCGCAGCTTGCGGCGGCATTGCGGCGCGCCCGCTGGACGATCTTCTGGGAGAGGTTGTGGCCGGCGCTGGCGACGCTGGCGACCGTCATCGGTCTGTTCCTGACGGTTTCATGGCTCGGCCTCTGGCTCTGGCTGCCGCCGCTCGGCCGCGCCGCCGGTATGGTCGTGTTTGCGCTCTTGGCGCTCGCGGCGTTCGTTCCCTTTGTCCGCCTTCGCATGCCCGCCGCCGCGGATGCCTTGAGCCGTCTCGATCGCCAGAGCGGTCTCCGCCATCGCCCGGCGACGACGATTGCCGATGAGCTTGTGGTCACGCCGCAAGATCCTTACTCGCTCGCGCTGTGGCGGGCGCACGTCGAACGCACCCTGGCCGCGGCGCGCGCATTCAAGGCAGGCCGGCCGTCGCCGCGCATCGCGGCAGGCGACCCTTACGCGTTGCGCGGTCTGGTTCTCATCGCTGTCATCGCCACCTTCATCGCCACCGGCGGCGAACACTGGAAACGCATCACCGCGGCGTTCGACTGGCAGGGCGTGGTTCTGCCGGCGAATTTTCGCGTCGACGCCTGGGTGACGCCGCCCGGCTACACCGGCAAACCGCCGATCATTCTTGCCAGCATCCATCCCGGCGAGACCGCGCGGCAGATGACTGAGAGCGACGAACCTGTCTCGGTTCCGGCCGGCAGTACATTGATCGTGCGCGCGACCGGTAAGCTCGACCTCGATATGTCCAGCAAGGGCGGTGTTACTCCGGCCAAGCAGGACACACACGCGCCGGCGGGCGCCCAGGAATATCGCTTCACGATCGCGTCTACCGGGACGGCGACATTGCGCGGCGCCGGTGATGATCGGATCTGGGCTTTCGACACCATTTCCGACAAGCCGCCGACGATTGCGCTGGCCAAGGATCCCGAGCAGCAGAATCGTGGCTCGCTGCTGTTGTCCTATCGGCTCGAAGACGATTATGGCGTGACCGAAGCGCAGGCGACATTCGTGCGCAAAAGCGAGCCGAATGCAGCGGGCGAAGCTGCGCATCCGCTTTACGGGCCGCCCGATTTCGCGCTGGTCCTGCCGCAGGCGCGCACCAAAAACGGCATCGGTCAGACCATCAAAGATTTGACTGACCATCCGTGGGCCGGCGCCGAAGTGGTGATGACGCTTGTTGCCCGCGACGAAGGCGGCAACACCGGCAAAAGCGAGCCGTTCACGTTCCGGCTGCCGGAGCGGGTCTTCACCAAGCCGTTGGCGCGGGCGCTGGTCGAGCAACGCCGCAATCTCGCGCTTGATGCCGGCGCGCGTCCGCTCGTCACCACGGCGCTCGACGCGCTCGCGATGGCGCCGGAGAAGTTCACTCCGGACGCCGGAATCTATCTCGGGCTGCGCTCGATCTTTTGGTCGCTGGTCCGCGCCAAGACCGACGACGATTTGCGCGACGTCAGCGCGCGGCTTTGGCAGATGGCGGTCGGCATCGAGGACGGCAACATGTCCGATGCCCAGGCCGGTTTGCGCAACGCCGAAGAATCGCTGCGCCAGGCGTTGGAACGCGGCGCTACCGATCAGGAAATCAAGCAACTGATGGATCAGCTGCGCGCCGCCATGGATCGCTATTTGCAGGCGATGCAGGAGCAACTGAAAAACAAGCAGCAGCTCGCGCGTCCGCTTGACCGCAATGCCCGCGCGCTGCGCTCGCAGGACCTCAAGAGCATGCTCGACCGGCTCGAAAACCTGGCGCGCAACGGCGCCAAGGATGCCGCCCGGCAACTTCTGCAGCAGCTTGAGCAGATGATGGAAAACCTGCAGATGGCGACGCCGGACATGAACGGCGACGACCTCGGCGACATGATGTCCGAACTCGACGACCTCGGCGACATGATTCATCAGCAGCAGGAATTGCGCGACCGCACTTATCGTCAGGGCCAGGATCAGCGGCGCCAGAACGGCCAGCGCGGTCAGCAAGGAAAGCAGGGGCAGGAGGGACAGCAAGGCCAATCGATGGACGAACTGCGGCAGCATCAGCAGGCGCTCCGCGATCGGCTCAAGAAGCTCCTTGAAGACATGAAGAACCGCGGCTTCGGCCAGAACCAGCAGGGCAAGCAAGGCCAGCAGGGGCAGGGCCAGAACGGTATGGATCAGCTTGGCCGCGCCGGCGAAGCCATGGGCGAAGCCGAGGGCGATCTCGGCGACGGCAACGCCGAAGGCGCAGTCGACTCCCAAGGCCGCGCGCTCGAGGCGCTGCGCAAGGGCGCGCAAGGTCTCGCGCAATCGATGCAGCAGCAAATGGGCCAAGGCCCCGGTCCCGGCCAGAACGGCCGGCTCGGGTTGCCACGCGCAGAACGCGACACCGACCCGCTCGGCCGGCCGCTGCGCGGCCGTGACTACGGCGACGATGTCACCGTGAAAGTGCCGGGCGAGATCGACGTACAGCGCGCGCGCCGCATCATCGAGGAATTGCGCCGGCGCTACGGCGACATCCTGCGCCCGCAGGAGGAGCTCGATTACATCGAGCGGCTGCTCAGGGATTATTGAGGCCGGTGAGTAGCGTATGACGCGCCGAGGTAGCGGGTTATTGTTGGTCGTGCGAAAGCGCGAACGGCACTTGCAACGCTGCCGAATTAACGGGCCGGGCGCGGAGTGCTTGCGCAATTGTTAATTTCTTCCAACCGAATGTTAACGGTTCCTTGCTAACGATCGCTGCGTCGCGCGCTCCATCCGGCGGCGGCGCAGAGGTTCCAGTGGCATCGATCGGTTCCGAGCACGCGCAGCGTCCGGTTTGGCGCTCGTACTGGCGTTTATCTTCACGCCTCCATTGGCGAAGTTGGCGAAGTTCTTGGCGTCTGTCGTCTTCCTTTCCCTGGGGCGAAAAAATCAACCGCGCCGTGGCGCGGGGATACGCGCTTTTTGCCGACGGCAGCGACTCTTCGCTGGTGCGGCGTCTTGCGGGCGCCGCCTTCATTATTCGCGTGGCCAGCGCGGCGATTGCGTTTGTCTCGCAAATTCTGCTCGCGCGCTGGATGGGCAGCTTCGAATTCGGCATCTACATTTATGCTTGGACCTGGGTGCTGCTGATCGGTGGCATGGCCGACCTTGGGCTGGCGTCGGCGGCGCAGCGCTTCATCCCCGAATACACCGAACATAAAAAATTCGCTCTGCTGCGCGGGTTTCTACGCGGCAGCCGCTGGCTCGCTTTGATCATATCGAGCGCGGTTGCGGGCGCGGGCGTGATCGCGATCTGGCTCCTTTCTCCGCATCTCGCACCCGAAACGATCGTGCCGCTTTATTTGTCTTGCCCAATGCTGGCGATGTTCGCGCTTTGGCAAGTACAGGGTGGCATCGCGCGCTCCTACAACTGGGTCAATCTCGGACTTTCGCCGGTTTATGTGCTGCGCCAGCTCATGCTGCTGGTCCTGATGGGACTTGCCTACGCATTCGGTTTTCCGACCGATGCCGTTACCGCAACCATCATCGGCGTCATTACGCTGTTCAGTGTCGGTGTCGGGCAGCTCGCCGTGCTCAACCGCAGGCTGGCCGGCGTGGTCGAAAGCGGACCGCGCGCTTACGCACCGCGCGCCTGGCTCGCAGTGTCAACGCCGATCTTTGTGGTCGAGGCGTTCTATCTCCTGCTCAGCTATTCGGACGTCATCATCCTGCAGCAGTATCGTCCGGCGAACGAGGTCGCGATCTACTACGCCGCGGTCAAGACGCTGGCGCTGGTCGCCTTCATCTACTATTCGGTCGCCCAGACGATCGCCCACAAGTTCGCCGAATATCACGTCGTCGGCGACCACAAGCGGCTGACCGCCTTTGTGAAGCAGTCGGTGCGGCTGACGTTCTGGCCGTCGCTCGCCGCGATTATTCTGCTGCTCGTGCTCGGGCGGCCGCTGCTTCGGCTGTATGGCGCCGACTTCGTCTCCGGCTATTATCTCATGTTCATCATTGCTATCGGGCTGCTGGCGCGCGCCTCGGTCGGTCCGTCCGAACGGCTCCTCAATATGCTCGGTGAGCGGCGCTCCTGCGCGCTGGTCTATGGCACTTCGTTCGGGCTCGATCTCGTGCTCTGCGTCGTGCTCATCCCCCGGATCGGACTTGCCGGCGCGGCGATCGCAAGCTCGGTCGCGCTGGTGTTTGAATCGGCAAGCTTGTTCGTGGTCGCGAAATATCGCCTGGGGTTCCACTGTTTTGTTTTCGGTGGCCCGAGGGATACTTAAAGGCGCGGCCATGACGATCAGAGCTGCGGCCGATCCGGCGCCGGTAGTCTCGCTCGAAGACGCCGCCGGCGCGATCGCAAAAGCCCGCCGCGCTACGCTCGCGGACCGCTACGCCGCCAACTCCTTCACGGTCGAGTGGTGCGCGCTGCCGGCGCTTGAGCATATCGTCGCCGAATGGCGCGCTCTCGCCGCACATGCGGTCGAGCCAAACGTCTTCTATGAGCCCGCTTTCCTGCTTGCGGCGGCACCCGTCTTGGGCCGTGATGCAGGCGCCATGCTGGTATGGTCGGGCGGAGCCTCGCGCCATCTGCTCGGCTTGTTTCCGGCGCGGATCGAACAACGCCGTTACGGTCTTAAGCTGCCGATCCTTGTCGGCTTGACTCATCCCTATGGTCCGCTCGGCGTGCCGCTGGTTGATCGCGCAGCCTTTGAGCCTGTCATCGCCGCTTTCTTTGCTCACCTCGCCGCGGAGGCGACGTTGCCGGGATTGGCGTTGCTGCCCTTCTTGCCGGAACACGGTCCATTCGCTGCAGCGCTCGATCCATTGCTGCGGCGCGGAGGAATGCCGATCGCTGATTTCAACCGCCACCAGCGGGCGCTGCTGGCGCCTGGCGCCGAACGGTCGCGGTACGTCGAACATGCAATCGGGCGACACCGGCAAAAGGAACTCCGGCGCAAATGGCGGCGGTTGGCAGAGACCGGCGCCGTCTTGATTACGGCTGCTACGGAACCCGCGGCGGTCGGCCGGGCGCTTGACGATTTTTTGACCGTTGAAGCGGGCGGCTGGAAAGGCAAAGCCGGCACCGCCATTGCCGATCACGAGGATGTTCTACGCTTTATCGTCACAGCGATTGGCGACCTCGCGATGGAAGGCAAGGCGGCGATCAACCGCATCCTGGTCGATGGGCGCGCAATTGCGGCGGCCATCGTCCTGCACAGCGGGCGTTTCGCCTGGCTCTGGAAGATCGCCTACGACGAAGCTTTCGCGCGCTATTCGCCGGGCGTCATGCTGACCGTCGAGGTCACGCGTGAACTTCTCGATGAAGCAAGCGTCACGCGCGTCGACTCCTGCGCGACGGCAAACCACTCCATGATCGATCATCTGTGGCGGGAGCGGCTGGCGCTCTGCGACCGCCTGATTGCCGTCCGTCCGCACCCGCCATTTGCGTTGGCGCGGACTTTGGAAGGACTACGCGCAATGTTTGTCGCGCAAGCTAAGAACATCCGCGCCCGCTTCGGCCATTAGCGGGTGCAGAAGACTGGCGCGGAATTGGGCACCGTCTGTTAACTCTAAAAAAATGCCTCGGCGGATAGTTTTAACGCCATCGATCCTGGCGCGCCGGCTATGCCTCTCGGTCACACTCTGGCTAAGACATTTCGTCAATGGGGGCTTGTCATTTGGACGGGCGCCATTGGCCTCGCTATCGGGATTGCCGGCTGCACGCTGATCGGCCTCGATGGAATCCTGCATGGCCTGAACGCTGTTCCCCTCGCCGGAAGCGCCGTCCTATGCGGGCTGCTGACGCTTGGGACGCTGGGGATCGGTTCGCTGATCGCGCTCGCGACGGAGCGCCACCGCAATCTGCTGGCTAGAGTTGCGCTCAACAATATGACCCAGGCCTTGTGCATGTTTGACGACGCAGGCCGGCTCGTCCTGTGCAATTCGCCCTACATCGAAATGCACCTGCTGCGCCGCGAGCAATTGCGCGCCGGTATGCCGCTGCGCGAGATGCTCGACATCAGGATCGAGAACGGCACCTTCACAGGCGATCCCGATCGTTACGCGGAGGAATGCCGCCGGGCCGCCGCCGAGGGACGCACCCAAAAGCGCACGATCAAGTTCACCGACGGACGGACCATCGCTCTGGTCATGCAGCCATTGCCGAACGGCGGCTGGGTGACGACGCACACCGATGTCACCGAGCAGTTCGTCGCCGAGGAGGAACGCGATTCGCTGCGCCGCCGTGAAGAAGGACGTCTCGCCGCAGATGCGCAGATCGCCTCGTTTCGCGGGCGGGTCGAGAGCGTCCTGCAGGTCGTCGGCCACAGCGCCGCGGCCATGAAAGCGGCAGCGCAAAGCCTGTTGGTGACATCGGACCACACGCTGCAGCGTACCGAGGGCGCCGTGCGCGGATCCAATGCCGCGTCGGCGAATGTCGAAACGGCAGCAGCCGCCGCCGAGGAGCTGTCCGCCTCGATCAAGGAGATCAGCCGCCAGCTTGCGCAGGCCAATGAGGTGGTGCGCAGCGCGGTCGCCGACGCCGCCGCCACCAACGACGATATCGCGGCGCTGGCGCGGGTCGCGCAGCGGATCGGCGACGTGGTGAAGCTTATTCAGGATATCGCCGAACAGACCAATCTTCTGGCGCTCAATGCCACGATCGAGGCGGCGCGCGCGGGTGAAGCCGGACGCGGTTTTGCAGTGGTCGCGTCGGAAGTGAAGTCGCTTGCGGTACAGACCGCGAAGGCGACCAAGGAGATCGCCACCGAGATTTCCTCAATCCAGAGTTCGACCGGTGACGCCGTCGCGGCCATCCGCGCGATCTCGCAGCGGATGCAGGACATCAAGTCCCACAGCTCTGAGGTCGCCGGCGCCATCACCCAGCAGGAGCAGGCGACCGGGGAAATTTCGCACAATGTCGCCAGTGCCGCCGACGGCGCCAAAGCCGTGGTATCGGCGCTTGGCGATGTGGCGAGCGGCGTCACCCAGACCCGCAGCTCGGCGCAGACGGTGTTGGCGGCGTCGGAAGAGGTTGAAAACGCGACCGTCAAATTGCGCGGCGAAGTCGAAGATTTCCTGCGCACCGTGGCCGCTTAACGTAACGTTCGCGCGGCTCTGATCCGCCAAGGCACTGCCGGTCTTCATACTGTCGCGGGTTTAGCGGCAAATCGCCGTTGCATTGGCCAACGGGCTTCCTTGACCCGGAGCGGTCTCCGGGGTCCCCCGTTAACTGCTCGCGACCAGATTTAGTACCCATTAAGGCTCACACGCGAATTTCCGTTTCATCGCTATCTTTGAATTAAATCCCAAGCTTGTTGTCCGATGCTGGCGGAGAATTTGCCTGCTTTTTAGCCAACTCCGCCGGGGTCCCGGACATGGCGCTTGTGCCCACGCTCGTGCGATCGATGCCCCGATGGCAGATGATCCTCCTCGGCGCGTGTTTGCTGGCAATTGCGGCAATTGTCGGTGCCAACGTCGTGGTCGTCGCGAAGCTCCGTGAATCGGCACTCAATGAGGTAGAGCAGGTGATGCAGCGGCGCAGCTTTGCAGTCGCTGCGCAGGCCAACCTGTCGCTGCAATCGGTCTCGCTGGTGCTCAACGCGGCGGCAGAACGCCTCGCCGCTAACCGGATCGAAGACGCGGACGGATTCCGCCGCCGCGGCGGCGCGTCAAACATTCAGCAGATGCTGGCGCAACAGATCACCGGCTTGCCGCAAATCGAAATGCTCGGCCTCATCGATGTTGACGGCAATCTGATCAATTCGTCCCGGGCGTTGCCGCCGGCGCCATTTAGCATTGCCGATCGGGACTATGTCGTCGCTTTCAAGGACAATCCGGCCCTTGAACGGTACGTGAGCGCGCCGCTGCGAAACCGCCATAGCGGTGTCCGGGGGATCGTCGTGGCGCAGCGCATACGCAGCATTGACGGGACGACGGTCGGACTTTTGGGTGGCTTCATCAAGCTGGAATTCTTCGAACGCTATTGGCATTCGGTCATGGACCGAACGGAGCGCGAAAGCTCGATCTCGCTCAATCGGCTTGACGGAACCGTATTGGGAAGGTTTCCGCCCAGCGATGCCGTCGGCAAAAAGTTCGCAGACGGCATAAGGACCCGGCTGCGTGAGGCCAATGCGGTCGTGGTGCAAAAGCCTGGCGCCATCGATGGTAGGATGCGCATCGAGGCCGCCCGCACGCTTGACGATTATCCATTGTTCGTCCTGGCGACGCAAAGCGAGGACGCGGCCCTAAACGGTTGGCGCCGCACCGCCGGGATCGCGGCTGTGGAGACGATCGGCGGCATCCTGGTCGTGCTCATCGCCGGCTTTGGGATTTGGCGGTGGTGGTCGGAACATCAGCACCGCATGCAGGCGCAAGCCGGTCAAGTGGCGGCAGAGGTAGCACAGGCCAAGGCTGAGGCTGCGCTCGAGATCCTATGGGAGAGCGAGCAGCAGACGGCACGACTCAACGCCGCGATTGAGAACATGTCGCACGGACTGCTGATGTTCGATGCGCAAGAACGTCTGGTCGTGTTCAACAGCCGCTGGCTGCAAATGCACGGCCTCTCCGCCGACGCGGTCAAGCCGGGCTGCAGCTTGATCGAACTGCTTCAGCACCGGTTTGCCACCGGCTTGCTGGCCTACGACCCGGAGCGTTATCGGACCGAGATATTGGGAGAGCTGGCGACGGGCCGTACCGTGAGCCATGTAGCCAAGACGGTGGATGGGCGCGAAATCGCTGTCGTCAATCGGCCGATGCCCGGCGGCGGCTGGGTTACCACGCATGAGGATATCACGGAGCGCCGGCACGCGGAGACCAGGATCGCGCACATGGCGCATCACGATGCGCTGACCGGGCTCGCCAATCGCGCGGCGCTGATGGAGCGGGTCGAAGATGCCTGCGACCGTTGTCGCCGGTCGCAAGAACAATTTAGTGTCCTGATGCTCGACCTCGACTGGTTCAAGCAGGTCAACGATACATTTGGTCATGCCGCCGGTGATGAATTGCTTAGGCAAGTCGCCGCGCGACTAAAAGCTGCGCTGCATAAGAACGACATCTTCGCGCGGCTTGGCGGCGATGAATTTGCTATCGTGCAAGTCAACGATGTCGAGCAGAGCGAGACCGCCGAGACCCTTGCCAGCAGGATCATCGAACTTCTGGCGGAGCCGTTTTCCGTCAGCGGCAATGTCGTGAACATCGGCGTCAGTATTGGCATAGCATTGGCGCCGGAACACGGCTTTTACGCGGACGACCTGTTGAAGATGGCTGATCTGGCGCTTTACCACGCCAAATCGCTCGGCCGGAACCGTTATGCGATGTTCGAGCCGGCACTGGGCCAGGCGGTTGTGGAAAAGCACAACCTGGAAAACGAACTGCGGCGTGCGCTCACGCAAAGGGAATTCGAACTTCACTTTCAAGCCATCGTCGATACCAAGACCCTGAAAATGTGCAGTGCCGAGGCGCTCATCCGCTGGCGGCATCCGAAAAAAGGACTGATACCGCCCGACCGGTTCATTCCGTTTGCGGAAGAATCCGGCTTGATACTCAAGATTGGCGAGTGGGCTTTGCAGACGGCGTGCAACGAAGCGATGAAATGGCCATCGTCCATCAAATTGGCGGTCAATCTTTCGGCGGTGCAGCTGCGTAGCGCTACTTTGCTCGATCAGATTATCTGCGTGCTGGCCGAAACTGGTCTGCCGCCGGAACGGCTGGAGCTTGAAGTCACCGAAACGGCGTTGATCGAATACGGCACCGAAGCCCCGGTGCTGTTGGGGAAACTGAAAAACCTCGGGATCACCGTAGCGTTGGACGACTTCGGAACGGGCTATTCGTCGCTCAGCCAACTGACGATGTTTCCATTCGACAAAATCAAAATCGACAAATCATTCATCAGGAACATGACCAATCGCGCCGACTGCGCCGCGATCATCTCGGCCGTGCTGGCCTTGGCGAAGAGCCTCGATATTCATACGACCGCCGAAGGCGTTGAAAAGGATGAGCAGCTTCGCATCCTGGCGCTGGCCGGCGTTACGACTGTTCAGGGCTTCCTCATTCACCGGCCGTGTCCGGCATCCGAGCTCGACTTCGAAGCGTCCTTTGTCACCGCAGCGGTGCAGAATGCCGCATAATGTTGGCAAGCCGGCCAGTGTGATCAATGCGGGCAACCGCGCTCGGCAACGCGTCCGCGATGCCGGCGCGACCAACTCGCAGTCGCTGATCGATGAACTTGAAGAAGCCATCGCGAAACAGGATCTGCATCGCCGCGCGGCGGTGATGCGGCGGCTTACCGATTTCTTCATCATCGACGGCGCCGGATTGTCGGAAGACCACATCGCGATGTTCGACGATGTGATGAGCAGGCTGATTATCGCGGTTGACCGCTCGGCGCGGGCGGAATTCGGCGAAATGCTCGCGCGGCATGCGAATGCACCGAAAACATCGCGAATTTTGGCCCTCGACGATGAGGTCACGGTGGCTGCGCCGGTGCTTGCCCATTCCAAAAGTCTCGATGAAGAGACCTTGATCGAAACCGCAAAAACCAAAAGTCAGGATCATTTGTTCGCGATCACGCTGCGGCAATCGATCGGCGAGGCGGTGACCGACGTACTGGTCGAGCGCGGCAACAGCAAGGTCGTTGTCAGCGCGGCAGGCAATCCAGGAGCAAAGTTTTCGGACTTCGGCGCCACGACCCTTGCCAGCCGCTCGCGGGACGACGCCGAGCTCGCGCTGCGGGTCTGGTCGCGATCCGATATTCCCCGGCAGCATTTACTGAGCCTGTTTGCGACCGCGACCGAACAGGTGCAGAAGCAGCTTGAAGCCGCCGACCGGAAAAATGCGCAACTGAGCCGCTCCATTGTGGCGCAGGCCAGGAACCAGATTCAGACCAGGATGCGGGAAAGTTCCGCCAGCTATGCGGCGGCGCAGCCGTTTGTCGAGGGCCTGTACCGGTCCGGCGATCTTACCGGAGAACGGCTGCTCGCATTCGCCCAACAGGGAAAGTTTGATGAAGTCACGGTCGCGCTCGGCTTGATGTGCGACTTGCCGGTGGGCCACATCGAGCGCGCGATCATGCACAACCAGGCGGATCACCTCCTCGTCCTCGCCAAAGCAATCGGTCTGTCGTGGGAAACCACCAAAGCCGTTTTGTCGATGCATTCGCCGACCAAAGCCGCGATAGCGGCCAAGCTGGAGGCGCATTGCGCAAGCTTCGCCAGGTTGCAGCCGAAATCGGCGGTCGCGGCGATGCAGTTTTACCGGCTGCGCGCGCGGGCCGAGGCGCAGGCCGAAATGGATTGAGAAAAGCTCGTTACTTTCTCAGGTTTGCGGCGTTCACGACTTCAGTGGCCTTTTTTACTTCGGCATCGATATAGCCGGCAAAATCCTCCGGGCTGCCGCCGACCGGATCAATGCCGATCCGGCGCAGTTGGTCGCTGATGTCATCTTGCTTCAGCGCAGCGTCGGCGATGCGGGCGAGTTTGTCGACGATCGATCGCGGCGTGCCGGCCGGAGCGAGCAGCCCGAACCAAAGGTCGAGATCGTAGCCGGGCAATCCGGCCTCGGCCATGGTCGGAACATTCGGCGCGATACCGGCCGGTCGCGCGGTCGTGGTCGCCAGCGCTTTGAGCTTGCCGTTGTTGATCTGTTGAATGACAGCGGATGCCGGTGCGATCAAGAGCTGGATGCGGCCGGCCAGAACATCGGTCAGGGCCTGCGCACTGCCGGGATACGGCACATCCACCAGCCTGATCCCCGCCATGATGTTGATGAGCTCGCCGGCGATATGTGTCGTCGTGCCGACCCCGGACGAACCGTAGAATATCTGGTTCGGCTTCTGCTTTGCGAGCGCGATCAATTCGCGCAGATTGTTCACGCCGCAGGAAGGGTGCGCGACCAGGATATTGGGCACCGAGGCGACGCGGACGATCGGCGCAAAATCCTTCTGCACGTTGTAGACCGGATCGATTGTGATTGCGGCGTAGTTGGTCTGAGCGCTGGTCGCCATCAGCAGCGTGTAGCCATCGCTGCCCGCATGGGCGACATACATGGCGGCGAGAGTGCTGCCGGCACCGGGCTTATTTTCGACCACGAATTGCTGGCCGAGCGCATCACCGAACTTTTGCGCCAACAGGCGGGCCGGCGTGTCGGCGGCGGCGCCGGCGCCGAAACCGACGATGATGCGCACCGGACGCGTCGGATAATCCTCGGCGCAGGCGGTGTTGGCGGTCACGCCCGCCAGCGCGATGGCCAGCGACACCACGGCCAGGAACCAGCTTACGAATTTCATCATCGGTTCTCTTCAAGCGCCTTGATGGTCTGAGCGTAGCCCTCGTCGGCCCGCTTTTTGATCGCCTCGGGCGAGAAATCGGCATCGTCGAATTGATGAATTGTTGCGGTGGTCGTGATCGAAATGATTTGCGCGACGTGGATATAATTCTGCTTCTTTACCGCGGTGTAAGCGGGATCATGGGCGAGGGGATTGCCGCCCGGAAGTTTGTCGAGCGCCTCGATCAGTTTGGCGACATCATTGATGCGGCCCAGCAGTTTCACGTCCTCGGAGGTCTTGTTGGCGAACTGCAAATCCTTCATCCGCGCTGCGATTTCCACCAGATTGCGCGGGACCGGCGCCTTGTTCGGAAACAGATTCACCACGTAGACCGTTCGCTCCACACCCGGCGCGCTATCGAGCTTATCGAGAACCGCGCCAAGCGGGGTGTTGTCGAACAAGCCGCCGTCCCAATAGGGCGTGCCATGAATCTCGGTCATTGGAAACGCCGGCGGCAAGCTGCCGCTGGCCATGATGTGGTCGAGGCTAAGGTGATGGTCGTGACTGTAGAAATACGAAATTTGACCTTCCTTCAGATTCGTTGCGCTGATCAAGAGCTTCGGGTCCGCGCTCCGGTCGGCGAGCGCCTCAAGGTCAACCAGGCGCTCCAGGGTGCGGCGGAGCGGTGTGGTGTCGTAGAAATATGTCCAGGTTGGCCAGGTAAGGTAGTCGACCCGCGGGAAGAAAAAATTGGGATTGCCGAGAAACGACGCGTAGGGCCGTAGCTCCGCCGGGAAAAACAATCCGGGCACTGTCACTCCGCTCCAGAAAGCCTCAAGCGCTTCAAGTGGCTTCAGGCCGCGTAGCGGTCGCGCCAGCAGCACAGCCGTAACGGCTCCGATCGAGACGCCGGCGATCACATCGGGCTTGAAATCTTTGTTGTGGTAGAGCGCTCGCGCCGCTCCCAGTTCGTAAGCGCCGAGCGCGCCACCGCCTTGCAGGACCAATGCTGATCGTGCCGGACGCGCCATGTCATCCTCCGTGGCAGCAAGACCCTTTGCCAACGATCCGTGACAACCACAAGATGCAAGTGCTAGCGCCCCGCCGCATAACCCTGCATGCCGCGTGCGTTGGCGGCGGCACGGCGGCGGGGACCCTCGCGCGCGGCGGCGGTAAGGCGCCCTTCCGACCAGTCGGGGCCGACCTCGACGATGTGGCCGCGGCGCTTTAGCTCGGCGACGGTCGCTCCCGAGACGCGGCCTTCGACCACCAGCACGCCGGGCCGCGCCTGACGTGGCCAGAACGAAGACGGGAAATGGTCGGAATGCCACGCCGGCGCGTCGATTGCCTGTTGAAGGTTGTGGCCGGCATGAACATGGCGCAGGAAGAACTGTGGGATCCATTGGTCCTGCGCATCGCCGCCAGGTGTGCCCCAGGCGAGATACGGTTCGCCGTCACGCAAGGCGAGCGTCGGCGTAAGCGTGGTGCGCGGCCGTTTCCCGGGCGCAAGCGAGGCCGGATGGCCTTCTTCCAGCCAGAACATCTGGGCGCGGGTGCCGAGGCAGAAGCCAAGCTCGGGGATAACCGGAGAAGATTGCAACCAGCCGCCGGACGGTGTCGCCGATACCATGTTGCCGGCTTGATCGATGATGTCGAAATGCACGGTGTCACCGCGGGTGCCGCCGAGCCGGCCCACGGTTGGTTCCCCGATGCCGAGCCGGCCGACCGTCGGTTCTCCCGCACCCGCCGCCGCGGCGCCCGGTTTGCGCTCACCGAACAGCTTCACCACAGCGCCATAGCCTTCGATTGATCCCGGCCGCAATTCCAGCGACGCGGTATCCGTCACGAGTTTTCGCCGGGCCGCATTGTAAGTGTCGGACAACAGCGTCGCCGTCGGCACCGCGACGAAATCCGGATCGCCGTAAAACGCGTCGCGGTCGGCATAGGCAAGCTTCGCGCATTCGACCTGCAGATGGATGAAGTCGGCACCAGCCGGGTCCAGCCCATCCAGATCGAAGCCTTTGAGCAGCGCAAGCTGCTGCAGCATGACTGGCCCCTGTCCCCAAGGCCCGGTCTTGCACACCGTGTAGCGGCCGTAATCGTAAGTCAGCGGCACCTCGATTCGCGGCGTCCAGCGCGCCATGTCATCGCCGGTCAGAACGCCGCGATGGCGCGCGCCGCTGGTGTCCATGATGTCCTGGGTTCGGCAGAAGCGGTCGATCGCCGCAGCAACGAATCCCTGCGACCAGGATTTACGCGCCCGCTCGATCTGGGCAATGCGATCGCCGCTGGCGCTCTCGGCGTCTTTCAGAATGCGCAGATACGAGGCTGCGAGCGCCTTGTTTGCGAATAGCGTTCCGGTCGGAGGCGGCGCGCCGCCCGGCAGATAGACTGCCGCCGAGGTCGGCCAATAGGCGCGGAACAATTCGGCGACCGTGGCAATGGTGGCGCTGGCGCGCTCGACCAGCGGATAGCCGTTCTGTGCGTAGCCGATCGCGGGCGACAGCACCTCGCGCAGCGAAACACTGCCATAGTCCCGCAGCAGCAGCATCCAGGTTTCGAATGTGCCGGGCACGCACGCAGCAAGAAGCCCGGTGCCCGGAACGAGGTCGAGGCCCTCATCGCGATAGTGCGTGATGGTGGCGCCGGCAGGCGCCGGGCCCTGGCCGCAAATCACTTCCGGCTTGCCGTGACGAACGTCGAAAACGATCAGCGGCGCGTCGCCGCCCGGACCGTTGAGATGCGGCTCAACTACCTGGAGCGTAAACGCGGTCGCGACCGCTGCATCGAAGGCATTGCCGCCCTTCTCCAGCGTTGCCATGCCGACCGCGGTGGCGATCCAGTGCGTCGAGGCGACCACACCGAACGTGCCGTCGATTTCCGGCCGTGTCGTGAATGGGTTCGGATTGACGAAGCTCATGCGGGCGAAGCTATCACGCCGCCCGCGTCATGCCACGTGGTTGAGGGCTTTAGCTCGAGCTCGGGGTCGCCGGCACGAATTTGAGCGCGACGCCGTTCATGCAGTAGCGCAGTCCGGTGGGCTTTGGACCGTCATTGAACACGTGGCCGAGATGGCCGCCGCACCGATGGCATGAGACGGCGGTGCGCACCATGCCGTAGGACGTGTCCTTGATCTCGATGACCGCGTTGTCCAGCGGCGCCCAGAAGCTCGGCCAGCCGCTGCCGCTCTCGAATTTGGTCTTCGACGAATAAAGTGGCAGGTCGCAGCCC
>Ga0335083_10004254_pt1 | contig 18298 bp, 15 predicted proteins | sample Lox_Sample_42_FD_206716 | JGI IMG/M metagenome (GOLD analysis project Ga0335083, IMG submission 206716) | Soil microbial communities from Loxahatchee National Wildlife Refuge, Florida, United States - Lox_Sample_4.2 | ecosystem: Environmental > Terrestrial > Soil > Wetlands | place: USA...
GAAGCCGCCCTCAGTGAGGTTGTACGAGCCGAACCCGACGACGCCCTTCGCGAGCTGATTGCCGTAGCTGAAAAACGCTTCCGCCCACGAACGCATGTTGTGCGCGGTGGTCGAGAAGCTCAGGTACTGGTCGTCCGGAACCGACGCTTCGTGCAGCGTCGTCTTCGAGCCGCTCACGGTATAGCCGTTCGTGTCGGACGGGAGCTGCTTGTTGATGCCGACGCGCATCGGGGCGCGGAGGTAGCCGTGGTAGTCGAACTTCCACGTGCTCTCGTCGGCGTTCTTCACGCCGGACACCCACGTGGGCGCGGGCGGCGCCGCGTGCGTCGGTTTATCTTCGGGCGGGGGAGCCGTCTGCTTCAGGTTCAGGTCGACCGTGCCGCTCGCATTCGCGCCGGCCGCTGCGGAACCGGTCGAGGTCGCCGCGGGGGGCGTTTGAGGTCCCGCCGGCTCACTCGCCGGCTTCGGCTCGCCGGGACTTCCGGCGTCCGCCGGCTTGGTCTCGGAGCTCGCCGAGTCGGGGCCGCCTTGCGCTTGCGCATGGGCGGCTGCAGGAAGCAGGACGAAGAGGCCGGTAAGGATAATCCTTCGCATGGGCTCGCAGTGCGTGGGGGCCCGGTGCCTGGCGACGAACCTGTCGCGAAGCGCGCCGGGGCGTTTCGAGGCGCCCACTCATAGCAGGCCCAAGAAAATACTGGAAGCTCGTTTCTGGGATCGGTTCCATGCGAGATGATTGGGGAAAAGCGCGGTCGAATTGGCGATCGCGGGCTCGCAATCCGGCCATGCGTCGCCCGGTCGGCGAGAAGAGCGGGCATTTTTAGCCGAATTTTGCGATGGGGCCGCAGGGTGAGATACTCATTCCTGAACCGGCCATGTGCCGCCTTTTTGGCTTTCGCAGCGTCATCCCGAGCAAAGTCCATCGCTCGCTCCTCGCCGCCGAGAACGCGCTCGGCGTGCAGAGCAATCAGCACCCCGACGGCTGGGGTGTCGCGTTCTACGTCGACGGCTCGCCGCACGTCACGCGCAGTCCGTCCACCGCGCTCGGCGATTCCTTGTTTCACCGCCTGAGCGGCGTGGTCTCGTCGCAGACCGTGCTCGCGCACGTGCGCAAGGCGACGCAGGGGCCGCTCACGGTGTTGAACTGCCACCCGTTTCAATACGGGCGCTGGGTTTTCGCGCACAACGGCGACGTCCCGAATTTCGAGGCGCGGCGCGAGACGCTGATCGGGGAAATTGCGCCGGAGCTTCGCCGCTTCATCCTCGGCGAGACGGACAGCGAAGTCGTCTTCTTCTTGTTCTTGACGCTCCTCGCCGAGCACGGCCCGCTCGCGCAACGGTTCGAGCTCGATACCGTGAGCGCGGCGCTTGGTCGCACGGTGCAGCGCATCCGCGAGCTCGCCGACCCCGGCGCGAGCTCGCCACCGCTGCTCACGCTGATGGTGACGGACGGCGAGCTCCTCGTCGCGTCCGAGGGCGGCCGCGATCTCTACTGGTCGAGTTACAAGCGCCGCTGCTCCGATCGCGAGCGCTGCTCGAGCCTCTCGGCCGTGTGCGAAGCGCCCACGCGGAGCGGCCACGTGAATCACTTCATCGTCTCGAGCGAGCCGCTCCAGGGCGAAAACGTGTGGGAACGCTTCGCGCCCGGAGAAATCGTCGCCGTCGATCGCGAAATGCGGCTCCACCGCGCGCACGTCGAGCGGCGCGGATTACCGGTGCTCCTGACGGCGTGAGTTCTAGCTCGCGCGCTCCAAGAGCACTTGCGGTAGGAGCGGGCTCGGTTTGCCGCCGGTGACGATCCAGAGCTGGTGCGCCGCGCGCGTCGCGCCGATGTGCAAGAGGTGCCGCGCCTCGTCGTCGTCCGGGTACGCGTTGTCCGTCACGTCGACCAAGACGACGTAGTCGAACTCGAGCCCTTTGACCTGGCGCACGTCGGTCACGTCGATGCCCGGTTTGAACGAGAAATCCTGCTCGGCGACGCGCCGTACGCCGCGCACTTCGGCGCGTTGCAACGCCTCGAAGTAGACGTCGGCTTGCTCCGGAAAGCGCGCCACGACGGCGACGGAGGCGCTCGGCTCCTCGGCGTTCAGGTCGCGCAACGCCTCGGCGAGAAAGGCGGCGGCGTCGCCCGCGTGGCCGAGCTCGAAGAGCTCGACAGGCGCGCCGTGACGCGTGGCCTCGGGAGCGTCCGCGGCCGCGAGCGGCCCGAGCACCGCGCGCGAAAACTCGATGATCTCGTGCGTGGAGCGGTAGGAAAGCTTGAGCGGCTCGATCTCGACGTGCGAAAAACCGAGCTCGCCGAGCACGGTATTCCAGTCGGAAAACCCGTTGTCCATCAACATGCGCTGTTGCACGTCGCCGGCGAGCGTCACGCTCTTCGCCTTGCTCGCGGTGTCGAGCACGACCGAGAGCTCGAGCGGGCTCAAATCCTGCGCTTCGTCCACCAAAATGTGTTCGTAGACGATGGGCTCGCGCTGGGTGCCGCCGCGGGTGAGGTGGCCGCGAAACGCCTGGTGCAAGAGCAGGAGCAGCGTGTCGTCCTCCACGTCGAGCCGCGCGCGCTCCGAAATCTCGCGGCCGTCGATGCCGGCGCGAATTTCGAGATCGACGTCGGCGTCGTCGTCCTCGCTCTTGCGACGGCGCGGCGCCTCTTCCTGCTCTTCGCGGTCGACCAGGTTACGGCCGCGGCCGCCGCCCGTTTCGGTGTCGAGCTCCGCCATCACCTCGGCGGTCCGCGCCGTGCACCACGCGTGCGCGCGTTCGAGCTCCCCGCGCGTGAAGGCTCCGGGTGCGGCGCGTTCGAGCGCCGATTGAAGGGCTTCGCGATCGGTGAGGAGCTCGGCCCAGGCGGCGGGCACGTCGCGCGCCTCGGCCGTCGCGCGGGCGGCGATGCGCTCGAGCGCCACGCGTCCGTTCGTCGAGAGCTTCTTGCCGACCTCGGCCGCGGCGAGCGCCCCGAGCGCGTGAAAACGCTGTACGAGCGGCTTGCCGGCGCTCGCGCGGAGCGCGTCGAGGACGGGTTTGGCCGCGTCGCCGTCGGCGGCGAGCGCTTGTGAAAGCTCCCTTTCGACCCGCGCCGCGCGGGCCGCGACCAAGCTCTTCACGATGTCGAGCAGCGCCGGATGCTTCTTGAGCCGCGTGACGACGCTCGGCGTGTCCTCCTGATACTTCGTCGGCATGCGCGGGTAGAGGCCCTGGCGCGTGCGCGCCGCCCAGTCCCCGTACGTGCGCGCGGTGACGCCGGGGACGCCGAGCGCCGGCAGGACACCCGCGATGTAGCGCACGAGCGCGTCGTTGAAAACGATGACGAGCATCTTGTCGGCGCGGAACCGGCGCGGATCGCGGAACGCGAGGTAGGCGAGGCGATGCAGACCAATCGTCGTTTTGCCGCTGCCGGCGCCACCCTGGATGACGACGAGGCCGGTGTCCGAGCGCGTGATGAGCTCGAATTGGCGCGGGTCGATGAGCGCGGTCACTTCCTTGAGCGTCTTGTCGTCGCCGGACTCGCCGCCCGTCCCGAGCTTGCCCGGACGGCGGTGCTGCTCGGCGCGGATGGCCGTGCCGGCGCCGCCGTGAAGCCGGCTCGCCTGCTGATCGATCCGGCGCCAGCCCTTGGAATTGCGCACGAAAGTGCCTTGGGGCGCGCCGATGCGCCGGAGCTCGCTCTCGGCGATGCCGAGGCTCCGGCGAATTTGCACGGTGCCGGTGACCTCGCGCCCGCCGAATACCTCGTCGTATTCCTCGCCCTCGTCGTAGCGGTAGTAGAGGCGGCTCACCGGGGCGTCGCGCCAGTCGACGATGCGCACGTTGCTCTTCGTGTCGAGGTACGTGGCGCGCCCGATCAAGACCTCGCGCTCTTTGCCGTTCTCCGACAAGACGAGGCGCCCGAAATAGGGCGAGCGCCGGTCGATCTGCGTCTCCTCGATTTCGCGCAGGCGGCTCGCGAGCGCCTGGAGCCGCTCCATCTCCTGGACGAGCGGCGGGAGGTCCTCGGCCCGCGCCGCCGCGATCTGATCGCGCAGATCGAGCAAGCGCTCGTCGTAGTCGCTCGCGTCGGTGCGGCGGGCGCGCAGGACGGGTCGCGTGTCGAGGTGCCCTCCGACGCGCTCGAGGCACGCCTCTTCCTCGCCGACGATGCGGGCGAGCTCGGAATCAATGGCGACGCTGGCCGGTTCGAACATGGGGTCGCCTCGCCTAGCACGTCAGCCGGACGTTGCACTCACCACGAACGGACCGAGCCGCTCGAGCACGTTGCTCGGGATGCTGTGGCCGCCGTTGAACGGGAAAAACTCGACCTTCAGGCGCGAGCCCTCGAGCACGTCGCGCAGCCATTCGGCGCCGGCGTAGGGCAAAATCGGATCGGCGCGACCGTGGCTCTGGAGCACGGGGGTGCCCGCGCGTTTCGGCGCGAGGGCCGTCCACTCTTCGATCGAGATCGGTGCGCCGCTCAGAATCACGAGTCCGGCGGGAGGTCGCTCCGCGCGCAGCACGACGTCGGTTGCGAGCATCGCGCCTTGGGAAAAGCCGCCGAGCACGACGCGTTCGGGAGGCGAGTCGTGTTCGCGTTCGAGCGCCGCGAGCATGTCGTTCACGGCGGAGCGAGCCATCGCCATGCCCGGCGGAGTCTGGCGGGCGAGGAGCTCACCGTCGCCGCGCAGCATCGAGGCCTGCATGCGCGCGAGATCGATCATCCACCACGCGCGCGCCGCGAACTCGTCGGGCGCGTTCGCATCGAGCAGGAGCGGCGCGGCGGGGAAGGCGAAGCGCACTTCGGGCGGCACCCGGAGTGCCCGCTGCAGGTCCACCAGATCGGTGGCGGGCGCGCCGAAGCCGTGCATCAAAACGAGAACGGGGCCGTCACCGCCGCCCTCGCGATCCACGCCTCCAGCCATCCTCACCATGAGCTGTCCGAGTTTTACGAGCCGCATCCGGAGAGGAACGGTAGCCCATTTTCGGCCCCACTCGGACGCCGAGCTGTGGTTTGCTCCGGCACCGTGAAACCGCGTCTTGCTTCGGCTCTTCCCGTTCTGGAAGCGGCAATGAGCTACGTTCGCCGCCATCCGGAGGAGGTCCTGCGCGCCCTGCGCAACGCGATCGGGCTCCGTTTCGGCGTCCCCATCGTGGCCCTCCGCTTTCTCGCCGCGAACCTCGACGGCAAACGGGCGCCGAAAGACGTGGAGATCAGCGCCGTTCCACCCGGGATTCGCGTGGGCGCGACGCTCGACCTCATGGGCACGACGGTGCGCGCCTCGGCCGTCGTCGTGATCGAAGCGCTGAAGCTCGACGCCGAAACATTGCGCATCGAGATCCGCTTGCGCGACGTGGCGCTGAAGGCTCTCGACGAGCGCCAGGAGACGCCGATTGCCGCGCTGCTCAAGTCCGGTGCGCTCGATCTCAGCAAGCCGGGAAACCTCGCGGCTTACATGCCCAAGCGTCCGGCGCTGCTCGTCGAGGCGCGCGACGATCGCATCGTGCTCGACTTCATGAAGCACCCGAAGCTCGCGAACGACGCACGGCTGAAACGGGCGCTCTACGCGCTCGCGCCGATGGTCACCGTGGCCGCCATCGAGTCCGATCCGGATCACCTCGACGTCGCGCTCCGCGCGTTGCCGGACGGCTTGTCCGAGGTCGTCGCGGGGCTTCGCCGGGCCTTTTCTTGACGAGCGGAGACCGCGTCGTCGAGGCGGTCGCGAACTACCACTGCTTCGTCGGCGAGAATCCGCTCTGGAACCCCGACGACGGCCGCATCTATTGGGTCGACATCGAGAACGGACGGCTCTTTCGGGCCGATCACGCGAGCGGGGAACACGAGTGTTTCCACTCGGGGCCGGTCATCGGCGGCTTCACGCTAGAGGACGACGGCTCACTCCTCCTCTTCGAGGCGGATCGCATCGCTCGGCTCGAGCGGGACGGGCGGCGCGTGGTGCTCCGTGAGGGCATCGACCCGGACATGAGGCGCTTCAACGACGTGATTGCCGACCCCGAGGGTCGCGTCTTCGCGGGCACGATCGGGCAGAGCGACCAGACGGGGGGCCTCTATCGCGTCGATCTCGACGGCAGCATCACGTGCGTCTTCAAAGAGACCGGGATCGCCAACGGTATGGCCTTCACCCGGGACCTCCGCCGCTTCTTTTGGACGTGCAGCACGACGCGCCGCATCTTCGCCTTCGACTACGACCGCGCGACCGGCGCCCTCGCGAACCGCGCCCTCTTTCACGCAGCGACCGAGGTCGAAGGGACTCCCGACGGCCTCACCATCGACGACCAGGACCGGCTGTGGAGCGCGCGCTGGGGCGGCTTTGCAGTCGTCCGGCTCGGCCCCGACGGCCGCGTCGCCGAGCGGGTCGAGCTGCCCGTCGAGCGCGTCTCGTCGTGCACCTTCGGCGGACCGGAGCTCGCTTGCTTGTACGTGACGACCGCGGTGGGCGCGCCCGGCGGCACCGGCGCCGACGGCACGCTTTATCGCGTCGACGTCGGCGCACGCGGGAAGCCGGCGTTTCGGTCCCGCGTGCGCTTCTGAGTCACGCGCTCAGGATTCGGCCGTCGCGTTCTTCGGCGGAAGCTCCGAGACGAACGCCTTGAGCTTGTGCTTCGGCTCCGGCTTGCCGTCCCACCACGCCTTCAGGCGCCCGAGGCTGAACGGCCGCGAATAGACGAAGAGGACGACGAGTCCGAGCGCGTAAAAGAGGTACGACTGGGCGTTGTAGCGGTCGTCCACCCAGTAGTAGCCGTTCGGCGCGTAGAGGAGAATTTGGCTCACGCCGCTCGTCACGAGCAGAGGTGGGCCTATCTGCCGGCGCGAAAGGATGAGCGCGCCGAGCACCATGCAGAACGAATAGTAATAACAAGTGACGTTCGTGAGCGACATCACCATGGGCGTGCTCAGCGCGAGCCCGACCCAGAGGAGTTTCGTCCGCCGGAGCGCCCACGCCGTCCACGCCAGCACGACCAGATTGATCCCGAAGAAGACGACCTTCATCTCCTTGAAGCGCTCGAGTCGGTCGGCCTTCCAGGTCTCGAAGGGGTCGTCGAGGTTGTCGTCGCGCGTGAAGCGCATGCGACCCTTCCAGTCGTGCTCGAGCATCGTCTCGAGCCCCATGGTGTTCGTGAGCGGCGTCCGCTGGTGCGTCTTCAGCGTGTGTTCGTAGAAGTCCTTGTACGCCTGAACTCCTTCCGTAAAGACCATGCTGGCCGGCACGAGCACGCCGAGGCACACGGCGCAGCCCGCGATGAAGCGTCGATGGTCCGGATGGAGGTAGTCGATGAGGCGCGCCGGCTTCTTCTTCCGGATGTTCTCGATCAGCTGGATGCCGATGATGATCGCGATGCCGATGATGAAGAGCCCAGGGAAGATACGGAGGAGCATCGACCAGGTGAGGGCGACGCCGGCGAGGAAGAATTTGCGCTTCCGGAGCAGGCAGAGGCAGGCGATCAGCAGGAAAATCCAGTCCTGTCTCAGGAACGCGCCGCCCGTCCAATAGAAGTTCGCGGGCGCGTTGCAGCCCCAGAACACGGTGGCGACGGCCATGGCGCGCCAGCCGAAGGCCCACCCGAACATCAGCACCGTGCCGATGTGGAACAGGATGTCGATGCACGCGAGGATCTTGAAATAGGTGTCACCCGCAGGCGCGAAGCTGCCGAAGAACTTGCCGGTCATCGTCCAGACCGGCGGCGGGTTGTACCCGTGGTCCTTCTGCATCCCCTCCCAGTAACTACCGGCGGCCGAATGGTAGAACCAATCGATGTCCTTCTTGAACGCTTCCCAGCGCTCGGGCGTGAAGTGGTTCTTGCATTGGCCGGGGTCGCTGAAGACGTAGGTCGCGTCGACCGGCGTGATGAGGTCGACGCGTAGATCGCGGAGCTCGCGCTTGTGCACGCTCGCGCCGCGGCCGAGCTCCACTTCCGCGATCATCGTGCACTCGTAGAGCCGCAGATAGCCGAGCTCCTTCGAGTACTTCGACCCCAAGTAGTAATGATAAAACTCGTGCCGGTGGTAGTACTGGTCGTACCGGACGTTGGGGTTGAAGAAGTCGAAGTAGACGAGGAACGCGAGCGCCGTCATCACGTACGCGATGCGGCGGCGGAAGCGTTCGGGGATCCGCTCCCGCAGGCGACGGGCGCGAACTTCGTAGATGAGCAGGAGCGCGCCCAGCATCGTGAGGGTGATGCGGGTGCCCTTCATGAGCTTCTCCCACGTCTCTTTCTCGAACCACGGACCTTCCCAACGTTCGTAAAGGAAGAAGTCGGCGAGGCCGAGAACGTGGTTCACGGAGGAATGAAGCGCGGTGATGTGCTCGGTCATCCAGGATCCTCGAGAAGAAACAGGGTCGCCCCACGCGACGGGGCGATCTCTCTAGCAGAAACCGAAGAGAATCCGGAAGGGCTCGACCGCATGGGCCGTCCACGGACGGTCCGAGCCCACGCACAAAAAAAACGAGCCGGGCGACCCATGTCGCCCGGCCCGTGTGTAACCCCGTCAGACCCGGAGGGTCGGGGGCGCGAACAGCTCGTCCGCACGATCGACGCGCGGACTCTGCCGCTCAGCTAGGGCGAGACCTCCGGGCAAGGGGTACAACTACAATTCATTGTGCAATGACCTCCTCCGGCCTTGGCCGGACGCTCCGGAGCGACGGCAACGCGAGAGGCTGCCCGCATCGGGCCAGCGCCTCGATCGGGACCGCCGCGGTTTGGTGGGCGCTTCCGTAATGAAGCCGCGGGGAAGCGGCTTCGCCTGAAGTGCAGTACTCGAGGGTTCTCCCCCGACGGACCAGCCCGGGAACCAGGGCTCCATGCTGCACGTTGGTTCAGAGAATAGCATGTCCTCTGACCTACCGACCAGGGAAACGCGTGGCGCCACGGGGATCTTCCGCCCGCGCCGTCGGATTGTTGCGCGCGCCGCAGCGCGTCGGCGTGGGGACGAACTAGTTTTCGGCCGACCGTTCGCCCGTGATGTCGTAGCTCATCGAGCAGGGCAGCGTCTCGACCGCGCCCGCCGTGCCGACCCAGCTCGAGCAGTCGGAGCCGCTCACCGCGCCGAAGCTGAAGGAGAGGGTGCCGTCGAAGCTCTTCACGTCGGTGCCCGTCGCGCTGAGCTGCCCCTCGGCGTCGTCATGACGGACGACGGCGCAGCCGCGCTTCGCGCCCATGGGGTCGGACACGGTCACGTCCACGTCCGTCGTGATCGAGAAGGTGCGGCCGTCGTTCGCGATGTCCCCGACCAGCGCTTCCTGGCCGTTCAGCCAATAGACGTCGTTCTCGAAGCGGCTGAGCTTGATCTCGAAGTCCCACGACGAAGTCGACCCGAGCGCGCCGTCTCCGCACGACGATTGCTCGAGCGAGCCCGTGACCTGGTAGGTACCGAGCATGTCGCCCGGTTCCTTGCCGTTCGCGACCTTGTGGTAGTTCAGGCAGCCCGCGGGGAGCAGGGCCGAACAGAGCAGGGCGGCGCGCAGCACGCCCCTCGGGCTAGCAGCCGGCGCCCGTCGCGGACAACTTTAGCGGCCACCGATGCAGCCGCCGGGCGAGCTCAGCTCGCGGCCGGTTCGGCGGGGGCGGTCTTCGCGCCCTTGCGCGCGTTCGCCTGCTCGAGGCCGATGCGCTGGCGCTTGCGCTTCTTCAGGGGCTTGCCCTTGAGCGGCGTGGCGAGCCATTCGTGCCTGCGGCGGACGTTCCAAACGGAGCGGTTCGACATGTCGAGGGCGCCTTCCCTAGCGGAGAATCGGTCGCCGCGCAATTCGAGTGCGCTAAGGTGTCGCCCTTACCCCTGGAAAAACGCATTTTCCGGGCCAAGATTCGGCCGACTCTCATGCACGTAACGATGATCAAGAAGGAGCTCGCCGACGGGAGCCCCTGCAAGAAATGCATTCAGGCGGAGGAGGTGCTGCGGCGCCGCGGCCTTTGGGAGCAGATCGACGAGGTCGTGTTCGCCAAGGAAGCGGACCCTTCGTCGCTCGGCATGCAGCTCGCCGCGCGCCATCGGGTGGAGCTCGCGCCGTTCTTCCTCGTGAAGGAGGGCGAACGCGAGGTCGTGTACACGAGCGTCATCGAGCTCATGCGCGAACGCCTGGCGAGCCCGATGAGCGCGCAGCCGCCTGCGTTCGTGAACGGCTCGGGCGGCACGCAAACGCCCGGCGATCATCCGAGCGACGCCGACGTCTCCGAGTTGAATCAGCGCTTCGCGAAGTCCGAGCCGCTCGCCGTGATCGACTGGGTGCTCGCCCGCTACGGGGAGAGCGCGGCGATCGCGTTCAGCGGCGCCGAAGACGTGACGCTCATCGACATGGCCGCGAGCACGGGACATCGCTTTTCCGTGTTCACGCTCGACACGGGGCGCCTGCACGCCGAAACGTACCGCTTCCTCGATCGGGTGCGGAAGCACTACGGCATCCAGATCGTCACGCTGTTTCCCGAGCACGTCGCCGTCGAGGCGCTCGTGCGCAAGAAGGGGCACTTCAGTTTTTACGACGACGGGCACGGGGAGTGCTGCGGCATCCGCAAGGTCGAGCCGCTCCATCGGGCGCTCGCCGGGTACCGCGCGTGGCTCAGCGGCCAGCGCCGCGATCAGAGCCCGACGCGCACCGCCGTCGAGCTCTTTCAGCTCGACCGCGCGCACCGAGGCGCGACGGGGCCGCTGCTCAAGGCGAACCCGCTCGCTCGCACGTCACTCAGCGAGGTGTGGGATTACTTGCGCGAGCACCAGGCTCCGACGAACGAGCTCCACGAGCGCGGCTACGTGTCGATCGGCTGTGAGCCGTGCACGCGCGCGTCGCGCCCCGGGGAGCACGAACGCGCGAGTCGCTGGTGGTGGGAAGAAGCGACCAAACGCGAGTGCGGCCTCCACACGCATCTGGTTCCCGAGGCCGACTACAAAATCTGAGCCGCCGAGGGGGATCAGTCCGAGATGACTTTGGTGCCCTGACCGCGCAGCGGCTGGATGCTCACCGGGTCGTCGTCGAGCGGCGAGCCGCCGATGTAGATGAATTTGAGCTTCTTCATCCCCTTGAGCGGCGAGCCGTCCTTCACCTTGGTGTGCTTGAGGCTCAGGTTCTCCATGTTCGTGAGCCCGGAGAGCGGCGACAGGTCCTCGACCGGGGTGTCGTCGAGCTGTAGCTCGGTGATGCTCGTGAGCTTTGCGAGCGGCTTGAGGTCGCTCACCTGCGTGCGGCCGAGGTCCAGCCGGTCGAGCTTCGTGAGCTTCTCGAGCGGCTTCAGATCCTTCACCTGATTGATCGACGCGCGGAGCGACTCGAGCTGCGTCATGCCCGAGAGCGGCGACAGATCGTCGTAGTCGCCGGGACCGAGGAAGAGCTCCTTCAAGCCCGTCATCGGCGTGAACAGACACGGATCGAGCTCGTGGATGTCCTTGAGCTGCGAGAGGTTCAACGACTTCAGGCGCTTGAGGTCGGCTTTCGTGAGCGCCCCCGTCGGCTTTTCGAGCTTCTTTCGGAGCTCGGCCTCGACGGCGGGATTGTCGACGTTCACGTTCGGCCCGGTCGCGCAATCGGCCAGGGTTTTCTTCGGCTTCGGCGGCGTCGGCGCGGCCTCGCTCGGCGTCGGTGTCGGCGCGGGCGTGGGAGTGGGAGTCGGCGTGGGGGCGGCCGCTGCCGAAGGCGCGCTCTCGCTGGGCGATGACTTGTCGCAGGCAGCGAGGCCGAGTGCGAGTGTCGGACAGAAAACCATGCTGACGAACAGGCCGAGCTTTCGCATGGCGCGGCAGGCTATCAGGTTTCGGTATGCTGCGCCTCGATGGCGGAGCCGACGGAACGAGCGCTGCCCTTCCTCGAGCGGCTCGGTATGGCGGTGCTCCGCCGCACACCGGCGCATCCCGCCGTCGCGGGCGAAGACGATCCCATTCACGTCCTCAACGCGGATGAACGGCGCGAGCTCCGCCGGATCGAGCGACGCGCGGTGAGGCGCGCGGCGACGGCCGGCGCTCTGTCCGGCCTCGCGAGCGCTACCGCTGCAATCTGGGCGCATCGCTGGATCGGGCCGGACGGCTCGCCGTACTCCGCGGCCGACGGCGTGCGGTTCTGGGGCGTCGTCGGCGTCGCGACGACGATCGCGTCGGTGTTCGAGATCGGGTTTCTCTATTGGGACGCGCTGCGCTCGGTGCACGCGATGGCCACGGCGGCGGGACTCCGCCTCTCGGCCGAAGCGCGGTCCGGCGAGGAGCACGACGTTGCGCGCGCCCTCGCTCGCGCCGCGCTCGAACTGCCGAATCCGCCCGAGCGCGCGTTCGGCGTGGATCCGCACCGCGAGACGACGCGCTTGGCCGTCGTCGTCGCGTCGATTCTCTACAAGGGAAAGATTGCGCTCACGACCTTCTTGCTCAAGGCGGGACTTCGCTCGCTGCTCGGTCAAGTGATGGGGCGAGCGGTGTTCGAGCTCGTCACCGTGCCCGTGACGGCCGTCTGGAATGCGGTCGTGTGCTTTCTCGTCGTGCGCGAGGCGCGTTTGCGCACGATGGGTCCGTCGGCGGCCGTGGAGCTCGTGACCCACGCGCTCGCCGAAGGAAATCCCTCGCCGGCGGGTCGGATCTCGGCATTTCGCTCGGTCGCGAGTGCCGTCGTGCGCACGCAGGATCTGCATCCGAATCATCAAGCGCTCTTGCGGGTTCTCGTCGAGCGCCTCGGGCCGGTCGATTTCGACGAAGTCGACGACGCCCGGCGCTTCCTGCGCGACCTCGGCGCGCTCGAAGCGAGCGACCAGCGTCTCGTCTTGCGGCTGCTCGTCATCGCGGCGGTCATCGACGGCAAGCTCACGCGCGCTGAAAGACGCTTGCTCGCCGAGGCTTTTCGCGTCGCGGGTCGGCGGCTCGAGCTCGAGCAGGTGGAGCGGCTGCGCAGCACCTTCTACGGCGGGGACGGGCTCGACTTCGAGCTCGTGCGGAGCCTCGCGGACTGACACGCTGGGCGTCGATATTTGCGCGGAGGCGCGTCCGGTCGCGTGACGCCGGCCTGAAGCCGTGCGAAAACGACGTCCGGATGACGCTCGGCGCTGCACGCTGCTTCGCGAGGCCGCGGAACGAACGGCGGTCGTTCGGTCGCGCCGCGCTCGGGGCGCTCGGGTGTGCCGGCCTCATCGCCGCTTGCGGGATGAGCTCGCGCTCGGAGCCGCTACCGACCGGCAGCGGCGGCGCCGGCGGCGATCCTCCGAGCACGGGCGCGAGCGGCGGCACCGACGCGCTCGGCGGGAGCTCCACGCAAGGCGGCAGCGGAGGCACTTCGAGCGGAGGCAGCGGGGGAGGAGGGCAAGGCAGCAGCGGGGGTGCCGCAACGAACTCGGGCGGACGCGCCGGCTCGAACGGCGGCGGCGCGGCCACCGCGGGCACGGCTGGAACGACCATGATCGGCGACGCGGGCGCCCTGGGCGCCGCCGGCGCGCCGCCGGCCTCGGGTTACGCGCTCTTCGGAGCGCCGCTCCTCTTCGCGCCGACGGCGACCGGGTTCGGCCTGAGCGTCGTGCTGTCCGTCGGGGACCCGTCGACGCTCGGCCTGCGCGTTCGCGAGGACGGCACCGACGCGTGGAACGACGCGCTGCCGCCCGAGGTGCGGGCGAGCGATCTCGCGGAGTGGCACGTCGACGGACTCACGGGCAACACCGGTTACGAATACGAGGTCGTGGGAACCGGAGCCGACGGCGAGGTGAACGTCCATCACGGGCGAGTGACGACGACGCGCCCGAGCGGCTCGTCCTTCAGCTTCGCGCTCATCACCGACACGCACATCGGCTCGGACCTCAGCTACACGAATCAGGGCAATCCGCAGATCCTCGGGACGACGAGCACCGCGATTCGCGCGCTCGCGCCGGACTTCGTCGTGAACTTGGGCGACATGCTCGATTTCCACGAGTACGGCTTCAACGATCCGCCTCCGGACGGCTCGATCACGCGCGCGGCGTATCTGAACTACCGCGCCTCGTTCGGCCGCACGCTCGGGAATGTGCCGCACTACGCCGTCATCGGAGGCTGGGACAGCGAGAGCGGCTGCAACACCCCCGACGAAATCGACCGCTCGCGCACCCAGCGACTCCTCTATTTGCCGGGGCCGACCCCCGACACGTACCCGGAGGGCGGGAGCCCGTTCGAGGACTACTACGCGTTCACGTGGGGCGACGCGCTCTTCGTCATGCTCAACGTGTACACCTACACGCCGACGTGTCACTTGCTCGATACTTATCCGGGTTTGCCCGACGACTGGACGCTCGGCGACGCGCAGATGGCGTGGCTCAGGACGACGCTCGAAAACGCGACCTCGAAGTGGCGCTTTCTTTTGATCCACCATCCCGTGGGCGGCAACGGCGGTGACGACGCCGATTCGGCGTACGGTCGCGGCGGGGGGCGCGCGGCCTACGTCGGCGAGCAGCAAATCGTGCACGAGCTCATGCAGGAATACGGCGTGCAAACCTTCTTCTACGGTCACGATCACGTGTTCACGGACATGCTGGTGGACGATATTCACTATTCGCTGCCGGGCAGCGCGGGCGCGATCTGGTTCTTCGACTCGAGCGAGACGGGCTACACGGATTATTGGGCGGATTCGGGCTGGGCGCGCGTGGACGTGACGCCCGACGACGTTCACGTCCAGTTCCTCGCGACGACCGGCGATCTGCTTTACGACTACACGCTTCAATGACGCGCCCGGGCCGCCGCGGCGGCGTCAGAGCGCGTGAAATCGGGCTTCGACTTCGCGCCGCGTCGCCTCGAACGCCGGGAGGTGAGTCACGTCGGGCTGCCACGCGAGTCCGCGTTCCATCAAGTCGACGCGCTCGACGATGCGAGCGCCGAGCGAGGCACCCGTCGCGTCCCGCACCCGACCGAGCAGCCAGACCGTGTCGGCCACGGCGAGCGCCGCTGCGATGTCGTGTGTGACGACGAGCAGCGTGAGTTCCTCGTCCAGTGACGCGAGCTCCGTCACGAGTCGACAGACCTCCCGCACCATCACGGGGTCGAGCCCCGAAAAAGGCTCATCCATCAACAGCAACGACTTCGGTTGCATGAGCTGCTGCGCGATCGCGGCACGCTGTCGTTGGCCGCCGGAGAGCGTCGCCGGATAAGTCGACGCGTGCTCGGCGAGCTCGAAACGAGCGAGCATCCGTTCGCTCCGTTCTCGTGCTTCCGTCGGCCCGATTCCACCTCGACGCGCGGCGAGCAGCAAGTTCGAGAGCAGCGTCCGATGTTCGAAGAGCGGGTAAGTTTGGGCGACGACTCCGACCTTCCCGCAGCTCACCGGCTCCTGTGCCGCCCCGACGCGCACTTCGCCGCGATCGGGCGTCGTGAGGCCCGCGACCAACCTGAGGAGTTGAGTCTTGCCGACGCCGGAAGGCCCGAGCACCGCGACGACCTGACCCTGCACCAAGCCCGGGCGGACGACGTTGCGCACCTCGGCCGAAAGGTCGTTCAGGACCGGTCGTGCACCGAGCTTCAGGCACACGCCCGAGAGCGTGAGCAGGGTTTCCTTGAATTCATACGCGCAGGCCATGCTTCGAGTCCTCCAGTTTGAGCGCCGCATACGGACACACGAGCGTCTTGAAGGCGCCGAGCGCGTGGTCCTGCAGCATGCCCACCGCGAAAATCACGAGCTGGAGCGCCGCGATCTGAGCGAGCGCGTAGTGCTTGCTCTGGTTCGCGAGCAGCACGCCGATGCCTCCTTCGCTCCGGACGAGTGTCTCGACCGTGGTGAGGAGCATCCAGCCCATCGCGGCGTTCTGGCGCAGGATGTCGAGTGCGCGATCGAGCGTGCCGAGGACGACGACCTCCCAGACCACGCGCCACTCGCCGAGGCCGAGCGTGCGTGCGTAGTCGTAGCGTTCGCGCGGGATGGCCCGGATCTCGTCCGTGAGGCCGGCGACGAAGAAGCCCGCCATCCCGAACGCCACGAGCGCGACCTTGAGCGCGTGACCGCCCTCGAGCCAGAGCGTGAATGCGACGCTGACGCCGGCGAAGCCCAAGAAGCGGACCTTCGACGCGAGCTCGCCGAGAGGCCTGAGCACCGGCACGACGCTCGCGTAGGCGAACAGCGTGCCGAACCCCGCCGCCCACGCGAGGGCGGCGAGGTTCGAGTACAGACTCGAGGCGAGGTGGCCGAGCAGGCCTTGTTCGGTGAAGAGCACCGGCACGGCCGCGAATACCGCCGCGGGCGTCGGCAAGACGTCGAAACGACTCGCCGACCACGCCGCGACGAAGGACGCGAGCCAGGCCGCCGTGAGCAGGCGCGCCTGACTCCGCGTCACCCGGCGATTCGGCTTGAAGAGCGCGAACCAGGCCATGTTCGTCTTTCGCTCAGCGACTCACGAGCACGATCTCGACGCGCCGGTTCTTGCTCCGACCCGCGTCGCTGTCGTTCGGCACGAGCGGTTCTTCCGCGCCGTGCGCGAAGACCCGGAAGCGCGCGTCAGGGAAGTTTTCGGGAGCATGCTGCTCGAGCCACGCCTTCACCGCGAAGGCGCGCCGCTCGGACAGAGCCTGGTTCGCCTCGCGCGAACCCTGGTTGTCGGTGTGCCCGTGCACTTCGACGGCCGCGCCGCCGGCGACCAGGAGACCCTGCATGAGCTCCGTGAGCACGCCGGTCGCCTCGGGGCGAAAGGTATCGCGGCCGGTGTCGAACTGGATCTGCCACGAGCGTCTGCCGAGCTCGCTCGCGCCCGAGCTCGCGATCGCGGCGTACGAGGCGGTCTCGACCACGGCGTCGATCGGGCCGCGTTCGCCGTCGAGTACGTGCTTCAGGTACGACGTGTTCACGACTTCACTCGCAGGCGGGAAGCTAGGCACGTCTTCCGGATACTGATCGTGAACGATGCGGCCGAACGTCGTGTAGGTGGCTTCGAACGCGTTCGCGTAGCCCGGCCGCATGCCGAAGAGGACGACGTTGTCGCCGAGGTCGTTCACTTTCGAGCCGCCGAGTTCGACGGTCAAACCTTGACGGTCGCGCTCGCTGACGCCCGCGAAGTACTTGAGCCAATACTCCTTGCCGGTTTCCTTCTCTTGATAGACTTCGTCGCTCACCTCGGCGGCGCGTTCGAGCGCCGCGCGCGACGTCTTCACGGCGTGGCCGCCCTCGAGTATCGCGCCGATCATGCCTTCCACGAGCGCGGCGTGGGTTCGCATGTAGGGCTGAATGCCGATGATGGCATTCGGCATCTGCGAAGCGTACTCCTTGGTCGAAACGATGCTCACGAGTCCGCCGCGCTTCTCGGCGACGACGACGTCACCGGGCGTCCACGTGACGACGCCGTTCACGCAAACGTGCGTCTTCTGGCCGGGTTTGCCCTTGAGCGGCAGATCCGCGCAATAGCCTTCGACGTACTTCTGCGCCGCGTCCATGTAGTCCTTGGCGCCGGCCCAGTTCAGGCAATGCGGGTCGTAGCTCTTTTCGTCGGGGTTATTGCAGATGCCGTTGTCGCCGGCCCACTTGAGCGCGATGTTCCAGTCGCCGTCCTTCAAGTAGCCGGCGACGTACGCGCCGCGCGCGGCCTCGGCGTCGTGCTTCCACGCGGGCAGGCCCATGAATTTGTCCTCACCGCGCGAATAGCCCGCCGAGGCGACGACCTCGGCGCGGTATTCGGGCCCGAGCTTGGCGAGCAGCGGATTCAAGCTCGCGAAGAATTGCGCCGCACCGTCGCCCATGATGGCGACGAAGTGAGCGCCGTCCTTGGGCTCGGCGTCGCCGGCTTTGAGCCGCGTAGCAAGCTTCAGGAGCTCGGCCTTCATCTGCTCCGCGTCGTCTTGGCGCTCGAGCTTCAGGTTGACGCCGTGCGCACACATGGAGCTGCCCTCGGTCGATTGCGGGCCGCCGTTCGCGAACATGAGGCCCATCTGAGCGTTCCACGCCCACACGAGCGCGCGGAGCTCCGGCAAGTTCGAACACCCGAGCTCGCGACCGGGCAGGGGCGGCGAGGTGTCCGACGCGACGCTCGCATTTTCCACGAGGACGGGCAGAGTCGCGCGTTCGGGCACCTTCGACGCGAGCGCCGGCGGGTTCAAGAGGCCGTGATTCACGGCGTAGCGCGCTCCGCCGAAGAGCGCGCCGGCTCCGAGACAAGCGGCCAGGATTTTCGGACCACGATTGAGGCGGTAGGACATGATATAACTCCTTGGGGTTATGAGTTGGGTTGCGAACGCTCGAGACGCGGCGACGGTGCCGCGCCTCGGCGCGAGGCGACGAGCGTCAACGCACGCCGGGGTTCTGGGCGGACGGCGCGTCGAGCAAGCGATCGAGCGGATCCGGGCTCTCGCCGCGGGGCGCAGCCGCGGTCGGAGGGTTCGAGCGAACGACCGGGGCGGCGAGCTTGTCCCCGAGCAGGC
>Ga0335083_10004255_pt1 | contig 18297 bp, 18 predicted proteins | sample Lox_Sample_42_FD_206716 | JGI IMG/M metagenome (GOLD analysis project Ga0335083, IMG submission 206716) | Soil microbial communities from Loxahatchee National Wildlife Refuge, Florida, United States - Lox_Sample_4.2 | ecosystem: Environmental > Terrestrial > Soil > Wetlands | place: USA...
GGCCCCAAACGGGAATTATGGCCGACCTATCCGAGCGACTCGCTCGGAACGTCGAAGTACTCCTGGTACCGACGCGCCCGCTCCCGCCATTCCCCCTCGACGAGACCCGTGTCCGCGAACCGGTACGTGTGCACGCCGTGCTTGTCGGAGGGATTCGCAACGAAGAACTCGCGCATCCGCCGCTCGGCCTCGGGCTGCAGCTCGAGCCCGAGCTTCCCGTAGATCTCGTTGATCGTAGCGAAGGGGTCGGCAATGAACGAACGAAACTGCAGGTCGACCACGCGATCCGCCGCGATCGTCCCGCTCTCCCGCGCGTCGACCGAGCGGTCGAGCCCGTCGAGGATGTCCTGCGCGAAGTCGGCCGCCGCCCGCGGGATCGTCGCCGCGTCGCTCGCCATCGAACGCAGCTTGGCGACCAGCGATGACAGCGACGCCAGGATCCGCAGCGGATCACGGTGCGTTTGCACCAGCAGCGCGTTCGGGTACTCGGCGACGAGCGCGTCGAGCGCCCACAGATGCCCCGGCGACTTCAGCACCCAACGCGCCGCGGGGTGCCGCGACTGCAAGTGCTCCAGGAACATCCGGTGCCAGCGATACGCGGGCGCCATGTCGGCCTCGTGCAGCAGCCACCGCGCGTACGACGGCACGCTGTACTGCGTCGGGAAGATCATGCTGCGGAAGTCCGATGACGTGATCCGCACGCACTCTTGCGGCAGCTGCGCGCCCATCGGATGCATCTGCATGAACCCCGGCAGCACGACGTCGACGCCTGCGAGCGTCCGGTCGGTCTCGGCGATGCGCGGATCGGTCTCGTACGTGGCCGTCTCCGGCGGCGGAACTGGGTGGTCGACCTCCCACGTGAGCGGCACCCGCGAGCCGGGGTCCATCGCGAGCAGCTCGTGCAGGATCGTCGTCCCCGTACGTCCCTGGCCGACGATCACGATCGGCGGCAGGACGTCGACGCCGACGAGCTCAGGATGCGACTTGCGGTAGTCGATGATCCTCATCCGATCGCCGAGATACCCCGTGAGCTCACCGCCGACGAGCGCGGCACCGAGCTCGTTCAGCTGCGCTTCATCGCGCAGCGCGTCGACGAGCCGCTCCAGTCCGTCGCGCCACGAAGGGTCGCCGAGGTCGTCGAGACCGGTCTGCTCGACCGCCTGCTGAACCGCGCGCTCGGCCGAAAGGTCGAATGCCGTCACCGCAAGTCCGCCAACTTCACGACCATCGCCTGGGGAGTCTCGACGTCGTCTTCGGGCAGGAAGAACCTCCAGAACACCATCCCGAATGGCTTGCCTTCGGTGTCGATCCAATTCGGGACGCCCGGATCGGACGGCGCCAACACCATGCGGAAGCTCCCGTCCGGTTCGAGCTGCGTGCTCGCCCGGTTGAGTCCGGCGCTTCGGTGCGCGTAGTCGTACGTCTGCAGATAGCGCGTCCACAGCGCGACGCTCGCGAAGCGGCACTTCGGCCAGCGTCCGGTGATCACGAGCGCCTCGTCCGGCGCGAGCAGATAGGGCGCCATCGAGTAAGCCGCGTCGGCGGCCGCGAACGCGAAGGTGCCCGGTAACTCGGGCTTGGGAAACACGTTCGGCGTGGTCGACACCCACGTCGGCTGCACTCGCTCGCCCGGCTTGGGCTGGTCGAGCGTGCGAGACCGCACGAACGCGGCGACGCGCCGCCATCCGGCCGCGACCGAGGCATCGTCCCACGGTGCGGGCGGACCGACCGGCTCGACCGGCTCGATCGTGAGCGGCACCATGCGCGTCACGTCGGCGGCCGTCGGCGTCGGATCCTCGAAGTAGCAGCGGACGATGATCTCCGACGCGCCCTCAACGAGCTCGAGCCAGTTCCGATCGCGCGACGCGCCGCCGAAGAACACCTCGAAGTCGCCGCCGGCCGAGAAGTCGATGCGGTCGTCGTTCAGCACGCCTGCGGTCTCGGTGCTGTACCCGCCCTCGCCCGACTCCCGTTCGATCGTGAACGAGAGGTACACCGCGCCGGCGAGATTGCCGGTGACGCGATAAGCGCGGTCGGAGCGAATCGGCGCGGTGTAGTAGATCGCGTCGGCGTTGTCGCCGAGCATCTTGCGCGAACGGGTGACGATCCGCCGGAAGAACGGCCGCTCGGCATCGAGCTCGAACGTGAGGTACAGCGCGCCCTCGAGCAAGGACGCCACGCTGCGGTAGCCGTCGGGAAGGTCGCCGAACATCGGCGCGCTCCACTCGTCGCCGAGATAGCGCTCGTCGACCTCCTGCAACAGCGCGATCAGCTCACGCAGCGCCTGCCGCGATTCGCAATCCGTCTCGGTCATCTCGTCCTCCTTCCGCTGCACTCTCGCACGCGGATTGCCGCGACCGCACACGCAGCGGAGACGACGAGTCAGCCGGAGACGGTCGTGGAAACCACCGGCATCGTCGTCGACGTCGCGGCGGAACCCGAGGATGCGAGCGTCGTCAGCGGGAAGGGTTCCCGCACGACCCGGCCGCACGTGCGCGCCGCATACGCGTCCAGCGCGCTGCGGTCGGTGAGCGCGGCGTCGAAGCGATACTGCTGCACGTCGGACTCGACGCGATCGAGGCCGGCCGCGAGGTTCCCGGGCGCGACCGCGCGCAGCGCCCGGACGTTCGTCACGTAGTCGTGCACCGCGGTCTCGAGCGTCTTGTTGAACTGATCGGGATCGTGCACATCAGCCTGCGCGACGGTGCGGGCGATCTGGTCGAGCTTGGCGACGTACGCGCACGCGGCCGAGCGACTCGTCCCCGACGACTTCGATCCGCCACCCCCGCCGCATCCCGCCAGGAGCACGAGTACGACGAGCACTACGACGCGCGGCAAGTGCCACGCCTTCCCTGCCGCCCGCATCTGCACGGGCAAACCGTAGCGACCGGCTGCTACCCTGTACCCCTCCGGTGAAGACCGAGCCCCCATCGTCTAGTGGCCTAGGACGCCGCCCTTTCACGGCGGTAACGGGGATTCGAACTCCCCTGGGGGTGCAAGAAGGGGGAGCGTCAGCGGAGCCGACCGAAGGGGAGGCGTAGCGCAAGCGACCCAATCATCCAGGTCCTGTGGTGCAGTTTGGAGTGCACGCCGCCCTGTCAAGGCGGAGGCCGCGGGTTCAAATCCCGTCAGGACCGCAGGGAAGCGCAAACCGCGAGGCGAGATTCCGCACGCGGCCGTGAGCGAGTACCGCGAGCGAACTGGCGGGAGCAGCGAGCGGCCGCGAGGCGGGTATCCCGCCGAGCAGCGAGTGCGACTCGGAATACGGCCGGGTAGCTCAGTTGGCAGAGCGCGCGCCTGAAAAGCGCGAGGTCACCGGATCGACGCCGGTCCCGGCCACTCCCTCCCAGTGCGGAACGTGGAACTCCGAACGTGTCGGTATCGTCCAACGACGGCATGGGTGCACGAACGGTGGCGGGGATGACGGTTGCACTCGTCGCCGCCCGCGGCCGGTCCGGCGCCGATCCCCTAGCCGCAGGGCGTGCCGCCCGACACGAATCCACCGCGCGGTCCTCCGCGTCAGAGATCGATCAGATTGGCTCGGAATCCTCGGCGCTCTCGAGGAAGCTACGAATCTCGCTCGCCCGGAATCGGCGGTGACCGCCGAGAGTGCGGATCGCCGAGATCTTGCCGGCGCGCGCCCAGCGCGTGACCGTCTTCGGGTTGACCCGGAACATCGCTGCGACCTCCGAAGGGGTCAAGAGCGTGTCGTCGTCTTGGACTTCCATCGCCTCCGCCTTGTCTTCCAACTCACTGCCTGCCGGTTTCCGCACACGTGAGGAGCTCGGACTCGGCGGCGCGCGACCATTGACCGCGACCGAAGAATCGCCCGACTTCCTGACGTGACCCCTCCGCTCCCGTCCCCCGATTGCCGGGTTCAGGGCCCATTAACCCGGTAGGGGTGCCCGTCAGCACTCCTATCGGCACGAACTGTGCGGCGGCGATGTATTCCGCGCGATTGCATCGGACGCCGTCGCAAAGGTCGTGATCGGCATTGTAGGACATCGTGAACCAGATCGTACAAAGAGGCTAAACAGACGCGAACGTACCCGTTTCTCACCCGGATCGGGTTAGACCGGATTCGGCGGCTCAGCGCTTGCCGATGTAAGCACGGTTTTGGCCCTCGACGACGTCGCCGACGAGCCACGCGTCGTGCCCGGCGGCGCGCACAACGTCGAGACCCCGCTCGGCGGCGTCGCCGGCCACCACCGCCAGCATCCCCACGCCGAGGTTGAACACCTGCTCCATCTCGTCGTCGGAAACGTCGCCGGCGCGCTGGATCTCGGCGAAGATGCGCGGTTCGTCCCACGTGCCTCGCCACACGACGCCGTCGCAGCGGTCGGGCAGCACCCGCACCAGATTTCCCGGGATGCCACCGCCGGTCACGTGGGCGAACGCGTGCACCGGAACTTTGCGCGCCAGTTCGAGCATCGCGGGCGCGTAGATGACGCTCGGCTCGAGCAGCACCTCGGCCAGCGTCGTGTGCGCACCCGGCCACGCCGGTCCGTGCAGATCGAGCCGGGCCCGTTCGAGCAGTGCCGCACGGGCGAGCGAGTAGCCGTTGCAGCGCAATCCGGGGCTCGCGAAGCCGATGATGCGATCTCCGGGCCGTACGTCGCGCGGCAGGACGGCGGAGCGTTCGACGATCCCCACCGCGAAGCCGACCAGATCGAACTCGCCCGGTTCCATCACGCCCGGGTGCTCCGACATCTCGCCCCCGAGCAGCGCGCACCGCGCGCGACGGCAGCCTTCGGCGACCCCCGCCACCATCTCGTCGATCTCGTCGGGAACCAACTTGCCGATCGATATGTAGTCGAGGAAGAAGAGCGGCTCCGCGCCCTGGGCCGCGATGTCGTCGACCGACATTGCAACGCAGTCGATGCCGATCGTGTTGCGCCGGTTCGCCAGCCGGGCGACGAGCGACTTCGTGCCGACGCCGTCGGTTGACGACACGAGCAGTGGATCGCGAAAGCGCTTCCAGTCGACGGCGAAGAGGCCGCCGAAGCCGCCGACGTCGCCGACCACCTCGGGCCGGAACGTCGATCGGACGTGGGCCTTGATCAGCTCGACCGCCTTCTCGCCGGCCCCGATATCGACGCCGGCCTCGGCGTAGGTGAGCTTGCGATCGGGCGGGTTCACGCGTGCTCGGCGCCCGACATCTCGCCGGGGACGTGCAGCGAGCGCGACTCGAGCTCCAGCACGTGCTTGGTGTCGTACTCGGGAACCGGCACCGGATACTCACCCGTGAAGCAGGCGGTACAGAAGGACTCTTTGGGCGAACCCGTCGCCTCGACGAGATGATCGAGGTCGAGATAGGCGAGCGAGTCGACACCGAGGTACGAGGCGATCTCGCCGATCTCCATGTCGACGGCGAGGAGATCCGACCGTTTGCCGGTGTCGAGGCCGTAGAAGCACGGCCAGCGATACGGCGGCGACGACACGCGGAAATGCACCTCGGTCGCACCGGCCTCGCGCAGCAGCGCGATGATCTGGCGCGTCGTGGTGCCCCGCACGATCGAATCGTCGACCACGACCAGCCGCTTCCCCTTGATGTTGTCGCGCAGCGGATTCAGCTTGAGCCGCACGTCGGTTCCGCGCTTCTTCTGGCTGGGCTGAATGAAGGTGCGGCCGACGTAACGGTTCTTCACGAAGCCGTCGCCGTACGGGATCCCAGCCACGCGGGCGTACCCCTGCGCGGCCGGCACGCCCGATTCGGGAACCGGCATCACCATGTCGGCGGGTGCGGGCGCCTGCCGCGCGAGCGCCTCACCCATCCGCTGGCGTGCCGCGTGCACGCTATGGCCGTAGAGCTGCGTGTCGGGACGAGCGATGTAGACGAACTCGAATATGCACAGCTTCGGAGTGGGGTCGGCGAAACGGATGGATCGCACGCCCCCCGCGTCGATCGCGACCAGCTCTCCCGGCTCGACGTCGCGGACGTAGTGCGCGTCGACCAGATCGAGCGCGGCCGTCTCGCTCGCAAGGACCCACCCGCCCTCGGTCTTGCCGAGCACCAGCGGGCGGAAGCCGTGCGCGTCACGCACACCGAAGAGATGCGCTTCGTCCATGAGTACGAGCGAGAACGCCCCCGCGAGCCGCGGGAGCACCTTCTCGAGCGCATGTTCGAGATCGCGCCCGTCGGAGCGCGGCTCGTCGCCGTACTCGTTGGCGAGCAGCTCGCCGATGAGCTCACTGTCGGACGTGAGGACGCCCGGGAGCATCCCGAGGCCCGTCGAGAGAACCTCGGTGTTCGTGAGGTTGCCGTTGTGCCCAAGCGCGAACCCCGCGTCGGCAACGGAGCGGTAAACCGGCTGCGCGTTGCGCCAGGTGCTCGAGCCGGTGGTGGAATAGCGGACGTGGCCGATCGCGAGGTGGCCCTCGAGCGGCGCCAGCCGCCGCTCGTCGAAGACCTGGGTGACGAGACCCATGTCCTTGACCACGGTGATGGTCTCACCGTCGCTCACCGCGATCCCGGCCGATTCCTGCCCGCGATGCTGCAGGGCGTAGAGGCCGAGGTACGACAGGTGGGCGACCGGCTGGCCCGGCGCATAGACGCCGAACACCCCGCACGCGTCTTTGGGGCCCGAGAACTCTGCGTCCAAGATCACCAGTATCCCATGGGGGTGCGCCCCAACCCGTCTCGGCGCACCCCCACCCATCAGTTGGGCACGCCCACACCCCCATACGCGACCCCACGCTCCCAACAGTTGGCACGCTCACACCCCCGACCAGGCCGGGAATGGCGCGCGGCGTCCCGTATCCTGCGCCGCCATGGAGACGCCGGGCTGTTGTCTGTGGTTCACCGGCCTCTCGGGCGCGGGGAAGAGCACGATCGCCAACATCGTCGTCGAGGGATTACGGGCCCGCGGCCGCAAGGTCGAACTGCTCGACGGCGACGAGATCCGCGAGCACCTGTCGAAGGGCCTCGGGTTCTCGAAGGCCGACCGCGACATCAACATCCGGCGGATCGGCTGGGTCGCGTCGGTGCTCGCCCGCAATGGCGTGGTGTCGGTGACGGCGGCGATCTCCCCGTACCGTTCGGTGCGCGACGAGGTCAGGGGTTGGATCGACCACTTCGTCGAGATCCACGTTGCCACGCCGCTCGAGGACTGCGAGACGCGCGACGTGAAGGGTCTGTACGCGCGGGCGCGCGCCGGCGAGATCCCGGAGTTCACCGGCATCTCCGATCCGTACGAGCCGCCGGTCGCGCCCGAGATCACGCTGCACACGGAGGGACGCACGCCCGAAGAGTCGGCCGCTGAAGTCCTCGCCTGGCTCGACGCGAACGGGCTCCTGTAGCGATGAGGCGAGGTGCTACTCGGCGCGCATGAGCGCGGGCAGCGCATCGCGCCACGCGTGCGCCGCGTCCGCGACCGAGACGTCGAACGCTCCCTTCGCGATGAGCCGGCCGCCGGTGGCGACGCCGAGCACACGCACGGGAACACCGGCCGCGGCCGCCAGCCCGCAGACTGCCGCGGTGTATTGCGGGTCGACACTGCAGACGACCACCGACGCCGGTTCCGCGAAGCACGCCTCCGCGGGCATGCAGCCCTCGAAGATCAGCTCGACCTTGAACCCGACCTCACCCGCGACCGCCATCTCCGCGAGCGCGACCGCGAGGCCACCGTCGCTCACGTCGTGCAGGCCCGCGACCATCTGTTCGCGCACCAGCGACGCGACGAGCTCATGCGTCGCCCGCGCCCGTTCGAGGTTCGCCGCGGGCGGCCGGCCGCCGTCGAGGCCGTGCATCACCGCGGCCCATTCGGAGCCGCCGAGCTCGGGTCGAATCTCACCGAGTACGACGACGTCGTCTCCCGCGCGCAGGCTCGCCGCGGGCGGCCGGCCCGCGAGATCGTCGATCAATCCGATCACGCCGGCGATGGGGGTGGGATGAATATCGTCGTCGCCCGACGCGTTGTAGAAGCTGACGTTGCCACCGATCACGGGAAAGCCGAGCGCCCTGCACGCCTCACTCATGCCGTCGACGACCTCGGAGAACTGCCACATCACTTCCGCCCGCTCGGGGTTACCGAAGTTCAGGCAGTTCACCAACGCGAGCGGGCGCGCTCCCGAGCACGCAACGTTGCGCGCCGCTTCCAGCACCGCCAAGCGCGCGCCGGTGCGCGGATCGAGACGGCAGAAACGGGCCTTGCCGTCGGTCGACATCGCGATCGCCTTGGTGGTGCCCTTCACTCGTAACACCGCGGCGTCGGCGCCCGGGCCCGCGACCGTGTTCAGGAACAGTTGGTGGTCGTATTGGCGCGACACCCACGTCTTGTCGGCGATCGTCGGAGTGGCGAGCAACACGAGCAGCTCGCCCGAGAGGTCGGCGCCGGCCGGGAACTTGTCGCGCAGTTGCGGGCCCGGGTCTGCAGCCTGCAGGGCGTCCTGCCCCGCGGGACGGGTCGCCGGACGGCGCATCCGACGTGACCAGTGGCGCGTCGTCGCCCGCGGGCGGCACGGGGTTCTCGCCGGGCACCCCGGTCGCGTCGAACAGGCCGTCGTAGATGCGAAAGCGCGCAGTATCGGTGACGCGGCCGACGACCGTCGCGCGGATCTCCCAACGGCGGGCGACCGCGAGCACCGCGTCGAGGTTCGCCGGCTCGACGATCGCGAGCATGCGTTCCTGGCTCTCGGATGTCATCACCTCGACTGCGTTCATGCCGGGCTCGCGCCGGGCCACGCGTGCGATGTCGACGTCCATGCCGGCACCGGCCTTCGCCGCGGTTTCCGAAGCCGCGCAGGAGAGCCCGGCCGCACCGAGGTCCTGCACGCCGACCGCGAGCCGCGCGTCGAGCAGTTCGAGGCACGCTTCGATGAGCCGCTTCTCCTCGAACGGATCGCCCACCTGCACCGAGGGACGCTTCGCCCCGTCGCCCTCCTCGAACGACGCCGACGCGAGCACGCTCGCGCCACCAATGCCGTCGCGGCCGGTCGACGAGCCGAGGAGCACCGCGAGGTTCCCCGGTCCGTCGGCGCGCGCGAGAACGAGCCGATCGATCGGGAGGATCCCGAGGCAGAAGACGTTTACCAGCGGGTTGTCGCGATACGTGTCGTCGAACACGACCTCGCCGCCGACGGTCGGCACACCGACCGAGTTCCCGTAGCCCGAGATGCCGGAGACGACTCCCTCGAACAGGTAACGCGTGCGCGCGTCGTCGAGGGAACCGAACCGGAGCGGATCCATCAAGGCGATCGGGCGCGCGCCCATCGAGAAGATGTCGCGGATGATGCCGCCTACACCCGTCGCAGCACCCTGGTACGGCTCGACTGCCGACGGGTGGTTGTGACTCTCGATGCGCACCGCCACCGCGAGGCCGTCGCCGATGTCGACGACGCCGGCACCCTCGCCCGGGCCGACCAGCACCCAGGGCGCCTCCGTGGGAAACCGCGAGAGATGCGGCCGCGACGACTTGTAGGAGCAATGCTCCGACCACATCACCGAGTACATCGCGAGCTCGAGGTCGGTGGGCTCGCGCCCGAGCTCGTCGACGACGGCGGCCAGCTCGGCGTCGGTCATACCGAGCCGCCGATGCAAGGGGTGCTCGACCCGCTCCTCCGCCATCACCGGTGATCGTAGCGACGGTTGCGACACCGCGACTTCTCCACGCGCGGCTATTCGCTCGTCTTTGCCCACACCGTCTGGCGAAGTTCCCACATGACGAGGTCGGTGCGATCGGAGCGTTCGATGTCGTGCAGCGCTTCGACGAGATCGCCGTCGCCGCCCCATGCGACCGCGTTGCGGCGGAACATCGCAGCCGCACGCACGGCCGGCACCGGATGCTCCACCACGCGATCGAGCGCGCGCCGGCATCCGGGCGGATCGGTATCGAGCACCGGGCCCGCCCACAGCGTGGCGCCGCGCGCCGCGACCACGGCGGTGACCGCATCTTCGTAGCGCGCGAAGACCGGATCGTCGCTCTGGTAGCGCACCGGTTCCTCGCACACGATCAGACCGCCGACGCGCAGTGGTGGAACCCAGTGCGCGAGCACCGCGGCCGGATCGGCGAGATGGCCGAGCAGCAGCCGGGAGTAGACGAGATGCGCGGGCAGGCACAAGCGCGCATTGACGTCGGCGACGACGAAGTGTGCGTCCGGAACGCGCGCTTCCGCCTCGGCGATCATCGCCACCGACGAGTCGATACCGGTGGTGAAGCTGTGCGGGATCACCTCGCGCAGCAGCGCGGTCGTGTAACCGGGTCCGCACCCCATGTCGATCACGTAGCGGTAGCCGAAACCGGGCAGGTCACAAAGGAGCGACCGGCTCGGTGCTTCGAACGTATCGGCGACGAGCGCGAGCCGCTCACGTGCGAGTTGTGTATCGCCGAAGGCGTACGTGGTCACACGAGGATTGTCGCGCGGCTCGTCGCCGCGGCCAGGAGGCTCTTGAGGAGCACCAGGCCGTCGCTCGACCCCAGGAGCGGGTCGGAGGCACGTTCGGGATGCGGCATCAGTCCGACGATGTTGCCCTCTGCGTTGCAGATCCCGGCGATGTCGTCGAGGCTGCCGTTGGGGTTCTGCACGTAACGAAGCACCACGCGCTCCTCGGCGCGCAGCTCGGCCAGCGTGCGCTCGTCGCACACGTAGTTGCCCTCGAAGTGGTTGATGGGAATCCGCAGGACGTCGCCGACCCGGGCCAGGCTGGTGAGCGCGGTCGACACGGTCTCGACGCGCAACTCGACGGTCTGGCACAGGAACTTCGAGCCGGAGTTCTTCTGCAGCGCACCGGGAAGGAGTTGGGCCTCGCACAGCACTTGGAAGCCGTTGCAGATGCCGATCGTGGGGCCGCCCGTGCGTGCGTGCGCCGCGACCGCGCCCATCACCGGCGAGAACCGCGCGATCGCACCCGTGCGGAGGTAGTCGCCGTGCGCGAATCCGCCGGGTACGACAACGGCGTCGACCCCTTTGGTCGTAGCGTCGCCGTGCCACAACAACTCGGCCCGGCCACCGAGCTGATCAACTGCGAATTGCACGTCGAGCTCGCAGTTCGTCCCGGGAAACACCACCACGCCGACGCGCGCGCTCATGAGATCACGACCTCGTACGCCTCGATCACCGGATTCGCGAGCAGACGCTCGCACATTTCCTGCACCTGCCGGCGCGCGCTCTCCGCATCCGGGGCCTCGACCGAGAGCCGGATGGTCTTGCCGATGTGCACCTGTGCCACGTTCGTGTACCCGAGCGCGGGTAGCGCCCGTTCGACCGTTGCGCCCGCGGGATCGGCGATCCCGGGTAGGTGGGTGACCTCAACGTGAGCGTCGAACACCGGCATGACCTCGATGCTACCGACCGGACCGTCGTGCCGACGGCACAACGACAGCACAACCGACGCGCACAGCAGGTGCGGGTGCCGTATCAGTCCTCGCTGCCGTACCACTCCGAAAACGCATTGTCAGTGAGCAGCTCGTACGCCTCGATGTAGGTCGCGCGGGTGTTCGCGATCACCTCCGGCGGCACGTGCGGGGGCGGCGGCTCGTGCGCCCACCCGGTCGAGTCCATGAAGTCGCGGACGTATTGCTTGTCAAACGACGGCGGCGCCGTTCCGGGGCGGTACTTGTCGCGCGGCCAATAGCGCGACGAATCGGGCGTCATCATCTCGTCGATGACGATGATCTCGTCCTCGCGCACGCCGAACTCGAACTTGGTATCGGCGAGGATGAGCCCGCGGCTCTGCGCGTGCGCGGCGCCGTGCTCATAGAGCCGCAGCGAGAGATCGCGCAGCCGCTCGTACACGTCGGCGCCGACGAGGTCGACGGCCTCGTTCGCCGTGAGCGGCAGATCGTGCCCGCGCTCGGCCTTCGTCGTCGGTGTGAAGAGCGGCTGCGGCAGTGCCTCCGCCTGACGCAACCCGGCCGGAACGCGGAAGCCGCCGACCGTGCCGGCGTCTTGGTATTCGCTCCAGCCGTGCCCGAACACATACCCGCGCACCACACACTCGAGGTGGATCGGTCGGGCCGCGCGCACGAGGGTCGCCCGGCCCGCGACGTCGCCCGCGATCTCCGGGAAGTCGGCGGGGTCGCAGGAGATCACGTGGTTGGCGACGATTCCGGCCGTGCGCTCGAACCAGAAATACGACAACGCGGTGAGCACACGGCCCTTGTCGGGGATCAGATCCGGAAGCACCACGTCGAACACCGACACGCGGTCGCTCGCAACCATCAGCAGCGTGTCCGTCCCGACTTCGAACAGCTCGCGCACTTTCCCCGAGTACAGGTGCCGCAGTCCACTCACGCTCACGTCGGCAGCTCACCCATGTCGTCGAGCGCGTCGAACACACGGTTCACGTTGGCGAGGGCTCGCTTGAGGTCGAAGCACGCGTCGAGGCGCGCCCCGTCGAGCGTCGCGCTCACCTCTTGATCAGCGGCCAGCAGGTCGCGGAACGACCGCTCCTCTTCCCACGCGCGCATCGCGTTGCGCTGCACGATTCGGTACGCGTCGTCGCGCGTGCGGCCGGCCGCCACGAGCGCGAGGAGTACCGGCTGGCTGAACACCAGACCGAACGAGGCGTCGAGGTTGCGCAGCATCCGATCGGGATATACCCGCAGACCCTCGATCAGCTGTCGGAACCTCACGAGGACGTAGTACGCGAGAGTCAGCGAATCGGGAACGATGATGCGCTCGACTGAAGAGTGCGAGATGTCGCGCTCGTGCCACAGCGCGACGTCCTCGAGCGCGGCCTGCAGGTTGCCGCGCAGCACACGCGCGAGGCCCGACATCTGCTCCGACTTGATCGGGTTGCGCTTGTGGGGCATCGCGCTCGAGCCCTTCTGCTCGCCTTCGCGGAAGCCCTCTTCGACCTCGCGCACCTCGGTCCGCTGCAGGTGGCGGATCTCGAGCGCGAACGACTCCACGGTCGCGCCGATGGACGCGCACGTGTACAGGACCTCGGCGTGCCGGTCGCGGGGCAACACCTGCGTGGCGGGGACGGGCCGCAATCCGAGCCGCTCGCAGACGTCGCGTTCGACCACCGGATCCACGTTGGAGTAGGTGCCGACCGCGCCGGAGAGCTTGCCCACCGCGATCGCCGCCCGCGCGCGCGCCAGGCGTTCCCGATCGCGACGGACCTGCATCGCCCACAACGCGAGCTTGGCGCCGAACGTCGTCGGCTCCGCGTGGATTCCGTGTGTCCGCCCGACCATCGGTGTGTCGCGGAACTCGCGGGCGCGCTTCGCGATCGCGTTCTCGAGCGCGCCCGCCGCGGTCGCGAGGAGATCGACGGCGCGCGTCATCTGCAGCGCCAGCGCGGTGTCGACCACGTCGCTCGACGTGAGGCCGTAGTGCACCCAGGCGCCGGCCGGCGCGCCGACCCGCTCCTGCACGACGTCGACGAACGCCGCGACGTCGTGATCTGTCACGCGCTCGCGCTCGAGAATCGCGGCGACGTCGAACCCGGCGCGCTCGCGCACCGCCTGCGCGTCGGCTTTCGGTACCACACCGAGCCGCGCCCACGCTTCGACCGCGAGCACTTCGACCTCGAGCCACGCGCCGAAGCGCGCCTCGTCCGTGAACAGGGCGGAGATCTCGGGGAGCGAGTAACGAGGGATCACGCGATGGCCTGGGCGCCGATGTCGCGACGGTAGTGGACCCCGGGCCAGGAGATCTCGGCGGCCGCCGCGTACGCACGCTCACGCGCCTGGGCGATCCCGGCACCGACTGCGGACACGGTCAGGACGCGGCCGCCATTCGTGACGACGTTGCCCGCGCCGTCATCGGCAGTACCGCCGTGGAACACCTCGACCCCCTCGTACGCGGCGGCGCGATCCAGACCCGTGATGACGTCTCCCCTGTGGTCAGGCGCGGGTGGGTAGCCGGCCGCGGCGAGCACGACGCCGGCACACGCGCGCTCGGAAAGTTCGATCGGCGTGGCGAGCGCGCCCGCGGCCGACTCCGAGAGGTGAAGGAAAAGATCGCTTGCCAACCGGGGCACCAGCACCTGGCATTCCGGGTCGCCGAATCGCACGTTGTACTCGAGCACCTTCGGACCTTCGGCCGTAAGCATGAGCCCGCAGAACAGCACGCCGCGGTACGGCGCGCCGCGCCGCTCGAGCTCGGCGAGCGTCGGAACCACCGCCCGCGCCATCGTCTCATCGGCGAGGTCGCTTCCCGCGAAGGGCACGGGCGAGTAGGCACCCATGCCGCCCGTGTTCGGACCGGCGTCGCCGTCGAACGCGCGCTTGTGGTCTTGCGCAATCGCGAGCAGGCGCGCGTCCCGGCCGTCGCACAACGCGAACAGCGAGATCTCGGGGCCGGTCAAGCCCTCCTCGATCACGCACGTCCGGCCGGCGTCACCGAACGCGGCGCCGGACAGGTACTCACGCACCGCGTCGCGCGCCTCCGCGATCGACTCGGTCACGACGACGCCCTTGCCGGCCGCGAGCCCGTCCGTCTTGACCACGTACAACCCGGCGAGGGAACCGAGAAACGCCTGCGCGCGATCCTCGTCTCCGGCTCGAAACGTGGCGTGGCGCGCGGTCGAAACGCCGGCCGCCACGAGCACTTCCTTCATCCACGCTTTCGAGCCTTCGAGGCGGGCGGCGGCCCGGCTCGGACCGAACGCGGCCCGTCCGGCGGCTGCGAGCGCATCCACCACGCCCGCCACGAGCGGGTCCTCCGGGCCGATGACGACGAGATCGGTGTCGAGCTTGGCCGCGAGATCGGCCACCGACGCCGGGTCGGTCGCCGTCACCGGCAGGCACTCGCCGATCTCGGCCATGCCGGGATTCCCCGGAGCGCATACGACGTCGTCGACGAGGGGGGACCGGGCCAGCCCCCAGGCCAGCGCGTGCTCACGCGCACCGCTCCCAATGACGAGGACGCGCGTACTCACGCGGCGCGCGGTAGCACGATCGTCTGGTCGCGCGCGGGACCGACACCCACGATGCTCACGCGCACGCCGACAAAGTCTTCGACGAACTTCACATAGTCGCGCGCCCGGGCGGGCAACTCTTCCAGCCGGCCCGCCGCCTCGATCTCGGTGCCCCAGCCGGGAAGCGTCTCGTATACGGGCCTGGCCTTGTGCAGCACCGACTGATGGTACGGGACGTGGTCGTAGCGCGTGCCGTCCTCACCTTCGTACGCGACACACACGTTGAGCTCCGCGAGCGGCGAGAGAATGTCGAGCTTGGTCAGCGCGAGCTCGGTGCACGTGTTGAGTCGCACCGCGTGCTTCAACATCACGAGGTCGAGCCAACCGGTTCGGCGGCGGCGCCCGGTGTTCGTCCCGAATTCGCGGCCGCGCTCGACGAGCATGTCGCCGACCGCGTCACCTTCGAACAGCTCGGTCGGGAACGGTCCGCTGCCGACACGCGTCTGGTAGGCCTTCACCAAGCCGACGACGCGCTGGATGGCGAGCGGCCCGACGCCCGCGCCCGTACACACCCCGCCGGCAACGGGGTTACTCGAGGTGACGTACGGGTACGTGCCCTGGTCGAGGTCGAGGTAGGTCGCCTGCGCCCCTTCGAACAACACCCATTGCTGCGCGTCGAGCGCCTCGTGCACGAGGTGCACGGTGTCGTCGATCATCGGAGCGAGCCGCGGCACCATCGCGAGATACCGCTCGGCGAGCTCCTTCGCGTCGATCGGCAGGCGGTTGTAGACCTTCGCGAGCACACCGTTCTTCTCGCGTAGCGCCAGATCGAGCTTCTCGCGGAAGATCTTCGGGTCGAGGAGGTCCTGCACGCGAATGCCGACGCGCAGCGCCTTGTCGGCGTACGCCGGACCGATCCCGCGTTTGGTGGTGCCGAGCTTGTTCTTGCCGAGGTACCGCTCCGTCATCCGGTCGAGCTCCTGGTGGTAGGGCATGATCAGATGCGCATTACCGGAGAGCCGCAACAAGCGCGTGTCGACGCTCTTCGCCTCGAGCATGTCGACCTCGGCGAGCAGCACGGCGGGATCGACGACCACGCCGTTGCCGATCACCGGCGTGACCCACGGGTACAGAATCCCGCTCGGCACGAGCTGGAGCTTGAAGACCTCGCCGTCGACGACGAGCGTGTGGCCCGCGTTGTGCCCGCCCTGGTAGCGGACGCACATCGCCGACTCCTTGGCGAGGTAGTCGGTGACCCGGCCTTTGCCTTCGTCGCCCCACTGCGTGCCGACGATCACCGCGCCGGGCACGTAACGCTCCACCTGTTCGGGGTCACGTTGGGGAAATAGTAGCCGACGACGGGCGCGCGCCGAGCGAGCGTTCGTAGGCTGCTTCCGTGCCGAACGTCCGCGGGATTCCCTATGCATCTGCACCGCGGTTCGGTGCGCCGCGGCCGATCGCGTACGACTCTTCCCGCAAAACGCACGACTTCGGGCCCGCCGCGCCGCAGCCCGTCGACGGCCCGCTCGGAGAGATCGTCCCCGGTATGAACGTGCACGCGACATCCGAAGACGATTGCCTCACGCTCAACGTTTGGACCCCGGACGACGCGGAGGGCCTCAAGCCCGTGCTCGTATGGTTCCACGGCGGCTCGTTCGTCATCGGCGCGTCATCTCAGGCCGTCTACGACGGCACCCGGCTCGCGAACGAACAGGATGTCGTCGTCGTGTCGGTGAACTACCGCTTGGGCGCATTCGGGTTCCTCGACGCGCGATCATTCGGCGGCGTCACGAACTGCGGACTGCGAGACGCGATTTGCGCGCTCGGATGGGTACGCGACCACATCGCCGCGTTCGGCGGCGATCCCGAGCGCGTCGTCGCCTTCGGGGAGTCGGCCGGCGGCGGGCTCGTGTTGCACGCGCTCGCCTCACCCGCGACGCGCGGGCTCCTGTCCGGGGCGATCGTGCAGAGCGGCGCAACCTTCGCCACACTCGATTCCGCCGGCGCGGCCGAAGTTCTGACCGCGCTCACCGCGGCCGCCGGTGTCGACGACCCGGCCCGGCTGCGCGACCTTTCCGCGGACGATCTCGTGCACGCGCAGTCGAAGGCCATGGGCGCGCTGCTCGCGACCGTCGGCATGATGCCGTTCCACCCGATGGCCGGCGACGACCTCGTCCCCCTCACTCCTGTCGACGCGTTCCACCGCGGGACGGCGGCCGGAGTCGCGCTCGTGGCCGGGACGACGGCCGACGAGATGCGCCTCTTCGTCGACCCGACTGCCGCGCCGCCGTCGCGCGACCGCCTGACCCGCCGGGCGGCGCGGTATCTGGGCGTCGACGACGCCGCGGCGGGGCGCATCGTCGACGGCTACGCCGAGGTCCTCGACCGCAACGACACCAACGACATCTGGCGCGCGATGTTCGGCGACCACGAGATGCAGGCGCCGTGCCGGGCGGTGCTCGAAGCGCACGCGCCGCACGGCCCCGCGTACACGTACTGCTTCACGTGGGAAGGACCCGACGTCGGTGCCTGTCACGGAATCGACATCCCGTTCCCGTTCGGCAACTTCGTCGACGGCTGGGACGCCTTCGTCGGTCTCGACGAGCGAGGCGAGGCACTGTCTACGACGATGCGCTCGGCGTGGACTGCCTTCGCACGCGCGGGCGACCCCGGCTGGCCGCGCTATCCGTCCGCGCGAATCCTCGGTCGCGAGACGCACGACGTCGCGCAACACCCGCTGTTCGCCCGCCTACCGGCTATCTAGAGACGAACACCCGCTGCGGGGCCCGGCCGAGCACGCGCTCGACCGTACCGGTCGTCTCGGCGAGCGCGCCGCGGGCGACCGCCTCGAAGAGATGGACCGTCGAATCCGCGAGCCACGGGTCGAGCCCGGCCGCGACGACCGTCTTCCGCCAGCGGTCGAGCGGCAGGTCGACCCGCTTCACCCCGAGCCGGGACGCGACCTCGTCGCCGTCGAGCGCTTCCGGGCCGGTCAGATGCAAGGGCCCGGCGAGATCGGACCGCACGAGGGCTTCGGCGCCGACCGCGGCGATGTCGGCCGGTTCGATCCACGCGATCTTCCCGCTTGCGGTCGGCAGCACGATCTGACCACGCTCGATCACGTCTCGCTGCTTGCCGATCACGCTGGCGAAGAACGACGGCTGCAGCACCGTCGCCGCGCAGCTCGAAGTCGCGAGACGCCGCTCGATCGCGCGGTGGTTGCCGTGCAGACCGGTCTCCAACCCGGCGATGGGGATGTTGGAGACCTTCACGATCCGCTCCACCCCGGACGCCTCGGCGGCCTCGATGGCGTTCGTCTCGAGGTCGACCTGGTCCCTCGTCGGCGAGGAAACGAGGAACATCGCGGCAACCCCGGCGCAGGCCGCCCGGAGACGCGCCGCATCGCGCAAGTCGCCCGTGATGACCTCGGAGACCGGAGGTCCGCCGGACGGGATCGGGCGGCGAACGAACGCGCGCACCTCGACCCCGTC
>Ga0335083_10004256_pt1 | contig 18293 bp, 17 predicted proteins | sample Lox_Sample_42_FD_206716 | JGI IMG/M metagenome (GOLD analysis project Ga0335083, IMG submission 206716) | Soil microbial communities from Loxahatchee National Wildlife Refuge, Florida, United States - Lox_Sample_4.2 | ecosystem: Environmental > Terrestrial > Soil > Wetlands | place: USA...
AAGCGCCTGTCGCCGTGGCAGGCGTGGGGCGTGATCATGATCGCGCCCTACGTGCTGGTCTTCCTGGTGTTCGTGCTGTACCCGATCGCTTACGGCCTCTGGCTCGCCCGCCACCCGACGAGCTACGTGCACCTCGTCGACGATCCCGTGTTTGCGCGGTCGGTCGTCAACACGCTCATCTTCCTCGTCGTTGGCATCAACTTGAAGATGATCGTCGCGCTGTTCCTGTCCGGGTTCTTCGTGCAGGCACGGACCTGGATCAAGTGGCTGTCGCTCGTATTCATCCTGCCGTGGGCGGTGCCGTCGATCCCGACCATCCTCTCGATCCGCTTCATGCTCAACCCGGAGTGGGGACTGGTCAATTCGCTGATCTTCCGCCTGACGGGCGCCGACGGTCCGAACTGGCTGAACGAGCCGTCGATCGCGCTCTCGATGGCGATCCTCGTGCACATCTGGAAGTCGCTGCCGTTCTGGACGCTGATCCTGATCGCCGGCCGGCTCGCCATCCCGGGCGAGCTCTACGAGGCGGCTTCGGTCGACGGCGCCTCGAGCTGGCAGAAGTTCAAGTTCATCACCTGGCCGTCGCTGCAGGCGCTCTACCTAACCTCGTCGATCCTGTCGATGATCTGGACGCTGGGAGACTTCAACAGCGTGTACCTCCTGACCGGCGGCGGACCGGCGGACCTCACGCACGTGCTTGCCACACTCGGCATTCGCTACCTGCGGCTCGATCAGGTCGACCTCGCGATGGCCGCGATCGTTTGCGCCTTGCCGCTGGTGCTGCCACTCGTCTACTTCATGATGAAGCGCCTTTCGAGATGAAGACGCCGACCTGGCGCCAAGTGAGCACGGAGGCGAAGCTCCTCCTGATCGGCATCCCCGTGCTGATCTGGACGATGCTTCCCATCTATCACCTGTTCCTGTTCTCGATCTCGCCGAAGGAATCGGCATTCGCCGGCAAGCTCTGGCCCGACCATCCGACACTGCACAACTTCGAGGTGGTGTTTCGGGAACAGCACTATTACTTGAGCCACTTCTGGCTGCAGATCTGGAACTCGCTGCTGATCGCGGTCACGGTCGGCGTGCTGACGCTGCTGGTGGCGACCAGTGCCGCGTTCGCCATCAGCCGATTGAAAGTGAAGGGCGGCAGGGCGGTGATGAATCTTGCGCTCTTCACCTACTTCATCCCGGCTGCGTTCCTCGCGGTGCCGATGTACAAGACGATGAGCACCTACGGACTGCTCAACAGCCAGTGGGCGCTGATACTCGCGATGGTGACGATCGCCGCGCCGTATTCGATCTGGGTATTGAAGCAGGCCTCGGACAAGCTGCCCTACGAGCTGGACGAGGCGGCCCGAATCGACGGTGCCTCGCCGCTGCAGCTCTTCCGGCTCGTGTACATGCCGCTGATGATGCCGTCGCTGGTCGCGATCGGCACCTACGCGCTGCTGCTGGCGTGGAACGAATACCTCTACGCATTCCTGCTGCTGTCCAACGACCGGCAGATCACGCTGGCGGTGGCGCTCGGCAATTTTCTCGCCGCCGACGATTCGCCGTGGGAGCTGCTGATGACCGTTGGCTTGATCTATGCCCTGCCTCCCGCCGCGATCTACTACGTATTCAAGCGCTACATGGTCGGCGGCCTCACCGCCGGCGCGGTGAAGTCATGACGCCCCGGCCTCTTTCACTAGGGTAAGCATTATGGCATCGGTATCCTTCCAGAACGTCGAGAAGGCCTTCGGCAGCACCAAGGTGATTCACGGCATCGGCTTCGACATCCACGACGGCGAGTTCATGGTGCTCGTCGGGCCGTCGGGCTGCGGCAAGTCCACGCTGCTGCGGATGCTCGCCGGGCTCGAGGAGATCACGGGCGGCACCATCGCCATCGACAGCAAGGTCGTCAACGACATGGAGTCGAAGGACCGCGACATCGCGATGGTGTTCCAGAGCTACGCGCTCTATCCGCACATGACGGTCGCCGACAACATGGCGTTCAGCCTGAAGCTGAGAAAGGCCGACGCGAAGACGATCGAGGAGCGCGTGGCGAGGGCCGCGAAGATACTTAACCTCGAGCCGTACCTCAAGCGCTATCCGCGCGAGCTCTCCGGCGGACAGCGCCAGCGCGTGGCGATGGGGCGCGCGATCGTGCGCGACCCGAAGGTGTTCCTGTTCGACGAGCCTTTGTCGAACCTCGACGCGAAGCTGCGCGTGGCGATGCGCGGGGAGATCAAGGCTTTGCACCAGCGGCTCAAGACGACGACGGTGTACGTCACGCACGACCAGGTCGAGGCGATGACGATGGCGGACAGGATCGTGGTCATGCACGACGGGCGCGTCGAGCAGATCGGCACGCCGCTGGATCTGTACGACCATCCGGCGAATCTCTTCGTCGCGCAGTTCATCGGCTCGCCGGCGATGAACGTGATCGAGGGCACCGTGCGCCGCGCGGACGGTGCGCGCCACGTCGAGGCGGGTGGGGTGTTCTGGCCGCTGGGGAACGCGGCGGGGAGCGACGGACAGGCCGTCGCGTACGGCGTGCGGCCGGAGCATCTCGGCCTCACCAGCGCCGCGGACGGCGTGCCGGCGGAGATCATCGTGGTCGAGCCGACCGGCGCCGAAACCGAATTGCTGGTGCAGGCGGGCGCCGCGCAGTTGACGCTCGTCACGCATGGGCGCCCGCAGGTGAATCCGGGCGACCGCATCGGGCTCGCCATCGAGCCGGGTGCGGTGCATCTCTTCGATCAGAAGAGCGGGGAGCGAATCGCCCCGTGACACTTTTGAACGAAGCGCCGTGTGCGGCGTTCCGGAGAGGCCGCGCACGCGGCGCTAGAGCTATCCATCGGTTGCGAGAGAGGAGGTCGCTCGTGGGACGAGTCCTAGCGAAGTTGACTTCAGCTATGCTCGCGGCCTTTCTTGTCGCACCGCTTGCCGCCAGCGCTCAGGAAATGAAGCAGGTACCTCGCATCGCCTACGTTTACCTCTACCGTCTTGGTCCTTCGGGACCGTTCGCGAGCGCGTTCGACGAGCGGCTCAGGGAGCTCGGCTGGGTTGACGGGAAGACGATCCACATCGCGTATAAGGACGCGCAGGGCGACGGCGAAAAGCTTGCCGCGATCATGCAAGAGCTGGTCGACTCCAAGATCGACCTCATCGTTGCGACCTGCACGCCCGAGGCACGGGCTGCCAAGAAGGCGACTAGCACGATTCCGGTGGTGGTCGCGGCTACGGGCGACCCGGTCAAGTCCGGCCTGGTCGCGAGCTGGGCACGTCCCGGAGGCAACGTGACCGGCGTTTCCGCCTCGCTGCTGGACCTGAGCGCCAAGCGGATGGAGGTGCTTAAGGAAGTTGCTCCCAGGGTCAGCCGCGCGACCGTGCTCTGGAATCCGATACGAGGGGACAACGCGATCGAGGTGCAAGTGATGCAGGACGCCGCAAGCAAACTTGGGGTTCAACTTCAATCGCAGCAGGTGCGCGATCGCGAAGAGATGGAGGTTGCGCTCGATGCAATTACGAAAGATGGGTCGCAAGCGTTCGCGGTAGAAGGCGATCCGTACGTTTACACCTACGCGTCTCACCTCATCGACTTCGCCGATCGCCGGCGGCTACCCGCGATCTATGACAACCGCTTTTTCGTCGATGCGGGCGGGTTGATCTCCTATGGACCCAATCTTCCGGAATTACATCGGCGGGCCGCGGACTATGTCGACAAAATTCTGAAGGGCGCGAAGCCCGCCGATCTTCCCTTCGAGCAGCCGTCCAGGTTCGAGCTGGTCATCAATCTCAAGGCCGCGAAGGCCCTCGGGATGGCGATTCCGAGATCGGTGCTGCTCCGCGCGGACGAAGTCATTCGCTGAATTAGCATGGGCAAGACGAGCAGAAAGCTTCGCTCGGCCGAGTGGTTCGGTCGCCACGACCGTGACGGCCTCGTTCACCGCTCGTGGATGAAGAACCAGGGCATCCCGCACGACCAGTTCGACGGTCGCCCCGTCATCGGCATCTGCAACACTTGGTCGCAGGCGACACCCTGCAACGCGCACTTCCGCGAACTGGCTCAGCACGTGCGCGACGGTGTCCTCGACGCCGGCGGCTTCCCGATCGAGTTCCCGGTGATGAGCCTCGGCGAGACGCTGATGCGTCCCACCACCATGCTCTTCCGCAACCAGGCGGCCATGGACGTCGAGGAGTGCATTCGGGCGAATCCCTATGACGGCGTGGTGCTGATGATGGGTTGTGACAAGACCACCCCCTCGCTCCTCATGGGCGCGGCGTCGTGCGATCTGCCGACGATCGGCATCTCCGGCGGACCGATGCTCAACGGCAAGTTCCGCGGCGAGGACATCGGCTCGGGGACGCACGTGTGGAAGTTCACCGAGATGCTCAAGACCGGCGAGATGAAGGAAGCCGACATGGTCGAGGCGGAGTCGTGCATGTCGCGCTCCGCGGGTCACTGCATGACGATGGGCACAGCTTCCACGATGGCCTCGATGGTAGAGGCGCTGGGCATGGGCCTGCCGACCAACGCCGCGATTCCTGCAGTCGATTCGCGCCGGCGTGTGCTCGCGCGCATGGCGGGGCGGCGCATCGTCGAGATGGTGCGCGAAGATCTGCGCATGTCGAAGATCCTCACCAAGGAGGCATTCGAGAACGCGATCATGGTCAACGGCGCGATCGGCGGCTCGACCAACGCGGTGGTGCATCTCCTCGCGATCGCAGGGCGCATCGGCGTGAAATTGACGCTCGATGACTGGGACCGGCTCGGCCGCGACATGCCATGCCTCGTGAATCTCATGCCGTCGGGCAAGTACCTGATGGAGGACTTTTACTACGCGGGCGGACTCCCGGTCGTCATCAGGGAGATCGGCAATTACATCCACAAGGATGCGCTCACGGTCAACGGCCGCACGGCCTGGGAGAACGTCAAGGACGCGGTCAACTACAACCCTGCGGTAATCACGCCCATTGGCAAGCCGTTCAAGCCGCAGGGCGGGATCGCGGTCCTGCGCGGCAACCTGGCGCCGAAGGGCGCGGTGCTGAAGCCTTCGGCCGCCACGCCGAAGCTGATGAAGCACAAGGGCCGCGCGGTGGTTTTCGAGGACATCGACGATCTTCACCGGCGCATCGACGACCCCGCGCTCGACGTCGACGCCGATTGCGTGCTCGTGCTGAAGAACTGCGGGCCGAAGGGCTATCCGGGATTTCCGGAAGTCGGTAACTTCGCCCTTCCGGCGAAGCTCTTGAAGAAAGGTGTCACCGACATGGTCCGCGTCTCCGACGCTCGGATGTCGGGCACAGCGTACGGCACGGTGGTGCTGCACACCGCGCCCGAGGCCGCGGCAGGCGGGCCGCTCGCGCTGGTCGAGAACGGTGACCTGATCGAGCTCGACGTCGCCAAACGCAAGCTCGTTCTGCACGTCTCGGACGCCGAACTTGCGCGCCGGCGCGGTCGCTGGCGCGCGCCGAAACCGCACAGCGACCGCGGCTGGGTGAAGCTCTATTGCGACACGGTCCTTCAGGCCGACCAGGGCGTCGATCTCGATTTCCTCGTCGGCAAATCCGGCGCCAAGGTCGGCCGCGAGAGTCACTAGACACGTGAACGCCCTGCTCATCGCCGCCGCGCACCAGGCTGCAAGATCGTGCTTGGGGGCGTGCGTATCGATCCTCCTCATCGCGTCCAGCGTCGCCCGTGGTGCCGATGTCCCTACCTTCCGCCAGGGCGTGTGGGAGTACGAGCGGACCGTGGGCACGAACAAGTTCGTTGCGAAAGAATGCATCGACCCCAGCGAAGAGTTTCGATTGCAGGACACCGCGCTCGGGAAGATGGGGTGCAAGGTGTCACCGACCACGCAAAGCGGCTCGACGTACACGTTCAACGCCGAGTGTATGGTCAAGCTTCCTTCCGGCGTCGCGACCTGGACCACCACGTCGATGCTCACCGCCGAAAACGACAGTGCGTATCGGCTGGAGACACACACGGCTCGGAACGGCCGCGTGCGCGACGAAGTGACCACCGCTCGCCGCGTAGCCGATTGCACGCCGTGAGCTTGCGGGCTGCGAGTTAGCTTGCCCGTCATCGACTACCTCAATCCGGCGCTTCCAGCGAATCTCGCGCGCGTGCGCATGCCGGTCGTCGACGCGACTGCCTTGGCACTCGAAGGCTACGGGCGCCTCGTCGATGATCCGGGGCTTTGCACGATCGAGATCGTGCGTTGGCCGGCGCAGGGCCGGCGACCGGTCGATGAGGACACGGGCGATGAAGCTGGCACGACCGAAGGCGTGTTCGTGAGCGAGTGGCAGGGCGATGTCCTCTTCGGCCGCAACGAGGCGGTCGGCGGCGAGTACATCCTCGCCTACGCGACGGAGCCTGCCGCGGCCGATCGTGCGCATCGGTGCGATCCCGAGCGCATTCTTCTCTGGCACGCCAACTATCATCCCGATGGCGGCCAACTCTTCTTTCCGCTCGAGCGCCAGCCGTTCATGGTGCCGCTCGCGCTGCCCGGCGACGAGGTCAGGCCGCAGGACTTCGTCTGCTTTCGATTCGACGGTGCGCAGGGGCTCTACATTCACCCGAACGTCTGGCACGAAGGCGTGTTCGGCGTTTCGGGGTTGCGGCGCTTCTTCGACAAGCAGGGCGCGGTCCACGCGCGCGTCTCGATCGATTTCGCGCGCGAGTTCGGGTGCCTGCTCGAAGCGCCGCTCTAGCCTGCTAGAACTTGCCGTACTTGTTATAGGCCGCGACCGGGTCCATGCCGGCGACAAGCGCCTGGCGCATCTCGCTCTCGGTGGCCACGACTTCCTCGGTCTTCGCCACCACGTCTTCGGCGATGGCGCGCGGAATCGCGACCACGCCGTCGCGGTCGCCGAGCAGATAATCGCCGGTCGTGATCGTCACAGCGCCGATCGTGACCGGCTCGCCGAATCGATCGGGCACCCAGCGGGCGACAACGTCCGCCGGCGTGAGAAACGCGCAGAAGACCGGGAATCCCTGCGCGACAACCAGCTCCGTGTCGCGCGAACCGCCGTCGACGACGAACCCGAGCACGCCGCGCGCGTGCAGCGTCTGCGCGGAAAGCTCGCCCATCAGCGCGACCTCGTGGTTGTTCGGCTGGCAGACGATGACGTGGCTCTTCGGCGCGCGCGAGAGCAGCGTGCACCACGCGAGCAGCGTCTCGTGCCGCGAGCGCGTGCGATCGATGTGGCCGGCGACGGTCCATGCCGGCCCGGCGAGCCGGGTCTCGGGGGTGAGCGGCTTGATCCCCGCGGGCAGGACGACGTTCTCGTAGCCGAGGCCGCGCAGCACGTCGTGCACCGCGCCCGTGTAGCAACGCGCGAGCCGTTCGCTGAGTGAGGCACTCGCCTTGCGTCCGCGTACGCCCGACGCGGGCGATCGGCGCCGCGGCGTCTTTCTCTCAGCCACCAAAGAGCTCGAGCTGGCCCGCGCTCTCGCTTCGCCGCGGCGGACGGAAGCGCGTGGTGTCGAGTGGCGCGCGATCGAGGTTGAGCCCGAGCCGCTTGCACGCAATCGCAAAGCGCCGCGCGATCAGCTCCACGAACTGCCCTTCGCCGCGCATCCGCGAACCGAAATTCGGATCGTTGTCCCGGCCCCCGCGAATCTGCTGCACGATGCTCATCACGTGCTCGGCGCGCAGCGGATAATGCTGAGCGAGCCAGTCGCGAAAGAGCGGCGCCACTTCGCGCGGCAGGCGCAGCATGATCCAGGAGGCCCAACGCGCTCCGTTTGCGGCTCCGCCCTCGAGGATCGCCTCCATGTCGCGATCGGTGAGCTGCGGGATGACCGGAGCGATGCTAACCCCAACTGGAATGCCCGCGTCGGCAAGTGTCTTGACGATCTGCAGACGCCGCCGCGGCGCGGGAGCTCTCGGGTCGAGCTTGCGGGCGAGCTCCGGATCGAGCACCGCAATCGAGACGTACGCGCGCACCAGTCCCTTCGCGGCCATCGGCGAGAGCAGATCGAGGTCGCGCTCGACGAGCACTCCCTTGGTCGTGATGGTCAGCGGGTGCTCGCATTCCGACAGCACTTCGATCAACTGGCGCGTGATCTTCCATTCCCGCTCGATCGGCTGATACGGATCGGTGTTGGTGCCGAGCGCGATCGGCTCGCAGCGGTAGCCGGGCTTCGAGAGCTCCGCGCGCAAAAGCTCCGCGGCATTCGGCTTGGCGAAGAGCTTCGTCTCGAAGTCGAGGCCGGGAGAGAGATCGAGATAGGCGTGCGTCGGACGCGCGTAGCAGTAGATGCAGCCGTGCTCGCAGCCCTGATACGGATTGATCGACTGCGTGAACGGGATGTCGGGCGAATCGTTGTGCGCGATGATGGTGCGCGCGCGCTGGATCGAGACGGTGGTCTTGAGCGGGGGCAGCGCTTCGTCTTCGGCGAGCGGCGTGGTCCAGCCGTCGTCGAAAGCCTCGCGTTCGTCGCGGCGAAAACGGTTGGCGGGATTGAACCCGGCGCCGCGGCCCTTGTGTGGACGCGGCGGTGATGCGGTCATTTTCGTCAGGCGACCAACTTCGCGTCCATCGTGATCGTCGCGTTGAGCACGCGCGAGACCGGACAGTTGGCCTTGGCGTTGGCTGCGATCTCGGCGAACTTCGCGTCGTCGATTTTGGCTACGCGAGCCCGCGTGGTGAGATGGATCGAGGTGATGGTCCAGTTGCCGCTCACCTGGTCCATTGTCAGCGCCGCCTCGGTATCGATCGCGTCGGCGGTGAACCCCGCGTTGTTGAGCATGAACGACAAGGCCATCGTGAAGCAGGCCGCGTGACCGGCGGCGATCAACTCTTCGGGGTTGGTTCCCTTGCCGTCGCCGAAGCGTGCGACGAAGGAATAGGGCGTGTCCTTGAGCGTGCCGCTTTGCGTGCTGATGGTTCCGGCACCTTCCTTCACGGTCCCCTGCCAGCGTGCAGATGCCTTGCGTTGCATTTGTTCTCCTCGGGAAAGAAACGGGCTTCTGAGGATGAGAGTTTAGGCCCGCACCGGCCGCGCGCCAAGGACTTCGAGTGGCGGAGTGGGCCCCTGACCATTCCGGGAGGCCGCAGGACGATGCGCGCTCCAATGCGCTACCATAGACTGCCCGAGCGTACGCATCTCCGCGATGGCCAAGCCGAAGACCACCCATTTCGACACGCTCGCCCTGCATGCCGGCGCGCGGCCCGATCCTGCCACCGGCGCGCGCGCTACGCCGATCTACCAGTCGGCTTCGTTTGTCTTCCGCGACACCGATCACGCCGCGGCGCTCTTCAACATGGAGCGCGCGGGGCACGTCTACTCGCGCATCTCCAATCCGACCTGCGCGGTGCTCGAGGAGCGCATCAGCGCGCTCGAATGCGGCGTGGGGGCGATCGCGGTGGCGAGCGGGCAGGCGGCATTGCATCTCGCGATCGTGACGCTCATGGGCGCGGGCTCGCACATCGTCGCCTCGCGCTCGCTCTACGGCGGGTCGCACAATCTGCTCGACTTCACGTTGCCGCGCTTCGGCATCGAGACGACCTTCGTCAACCCGCGCGATCTGGACTCCTGGCGATGCGCAATCCGGCCGAACACGCGGCTTCTCTTCGGCGAAACACTCGGCAATCCGGGACTCGAGGTGCTCGACGTGCCGCGCGTGGCTGCGCTCGCGCACGAGCACGGATTGCCGCTGCTTGTCGATTCGACCTTCACGACACCCTCGCTCATGCGTCCGTTCGAGCACGGCGCCGACCTCGTGTATCACTCCGCCACCAAGTTCCTGTCGGGGCACGGCGTGGTGATCGGCGGGCTTCTCGTCGACAGCGGCCGCTTCGACTGGAACGAGTCCGGCAAGAGCGCGGGCAAGTTCCCGACGCTGACCGAGCCTTACGCGGGCTTCCACGGGATGGTGTTCGCCGAGGAGTCAACGACCGCCGCGTTCCTGCTCCGGGCTCGCCGCGAAGGGATTCGCGACTTCGGTGCGTGCATGGCGCCGATGACGGCGTTCCAGATCCTGCAGGGCATCGAGACGCTGCCGCTGCGTATGCAGCGCCACGTCGAGAACACGCGCAGGATCGTCGCCTTTCTCGCCGCGCATCCGTTCGTTGAGTCGGTCGGGTACCCCGAGCTGCCGACGCATCCCGACCGTGAGCTCGCGGGGCGGCTCCTGCCTCAAGGTTGCGGCGCGGTGTTCAGCTTCGCCATTCGCGGCACGCGCGACCAGGGCCGCAGGTTCATCGAACGTCTGAGCATCTTTTCGCACCTCGCCAACGTGGGCGACGCGAAATCGCTCGTGATCCATCCGGCTTCGACCACGCACTTCCGCGTCGCGATGGAGGATCTCAAGGCGGCCGGCATCACCGAGGGCACGATCCGGCTCTCGGTCGGGCTCGAGCACGCCGACGACCTGATCGAAGACCTCGCCCGCGCGTTGCGTGCGGCGGAAAAAGGCTGACGGCGTGCTGACAAGCGTCTCGGGACGCGCGGTCTATGCGTACACCGGCGCGCGCGCCTTCGACCCCGCTCTGCCGACGATCGTCTTCGTGCATGGGGCGGCAAACGATCACAGCGTATGGGCGTTGCAGTCGCGTTATTTCGCCCATCATGGCCGGAACGTGCTCGCGGTCGATCTGCCCGGGCACGGGCGGAGCGAAGGCGCTCCGTTGCCGTCGGTGGAAGCGATCGCTGGCTGGCTCATGGCGCTGCTCGACGCGCTCGCGATCGAGACCGCGGCGCTCGTGGGTCACAGCCTCGGCTCGCTCGTCGTGCTCGATGCCACGGGCTGGCACCCCGCGCGTGCAAGCCGCATCGCGCTTCTCGGCCCTTCGGTGCCGATGCCGGTGAGCGATGCGCTCCTCGACGCGGCGAAGCGCGACGATCACGCGGCGTTCGAGATGATCAACGGCTGGTCGTTCTCACCTGCGGATCAGCTCGGCGGCAATCCGCTGCCCGGGGTGTGGATGACGGGCAACGCGATGCGCCTGATGGAGCGCTGCCGGCCCGGACTGCTGCACGCGGATCTCGCCGCTTGCAACAGCTATGCGGCCGGATTGTCGGCGGCGGAGAACGTGCGCTGCCCTGCGCTATTGATCATCGGCGAGCGCGACCAGATGACCCTGCCGAAGAATGCCCGCGCGCTCGCCGCTGGGCTGTCCGACAAGCGTGTCGTGACGGTTCCCGATTGCGGCCACAGCCTCATGACCGAAGCCCCGGACGCGGTGCTCGACGCGCTGCGGGAATTCCTATAGCTAACGCCACTTGATCGAGCAGCCGACGCTCGTTTTCTGCTGCACCGGTCCCTTGCCCGTGCGCGCGACCTGCACCATGGCGTTGAAGAGCTCGCGTTCTGCACCGGGCTTCGGCGAGCGGCCGGAGTCGTCGAGGCGGCCGCGATACTGCAGTCCGAGCCCCGCGTTGTAGCCGAAGAAGTCGGGCGTGCACACCGCGCCGTAGGCGCGGGCGACGTCCTGGGACTCGTCCCAGAGATAGGGAAACGGGAAGCGCAGTCGCGTAGCGACCGCTTTCATGTTGTCGAACGAGTCCTCGGGATAATCCGCGGGGTCGTTGCTGCAGATCGCGACCGAGCCGATGCCGTGCGCCTTCAGTTCCGCCGCGTCGCGCACGATCTTGTCGATCACCGCCTTCACGAAGGGGCAGTGGTTGCAGATAAACATGACCAGAAGCCCGTTCGGCCCGCGCACGGCGTCGCGGCGGTAGCGGCGGCTATTGGTGGCGGGCAGCTCGAAGTCGGGCGCGGGGGCGTCGAAATCGCACACAGGTGGGGTCGCGGCCATGGGTCAGCTTCCTCGCATTGGTGTGGCAAAATGCTAGCATGCCGCGCGACGCTCGGGATCGAGACTCAAGCGGCGCCACGCGCATGACTGCCCGCTTCTTCTGCCCACCGCCGCTCGCCGCGGGCGCGGAAATCGCGCTTCCTTACGGCGCAGCGCATCACGCGGCGCAGGTTCTGCGGCTGCGCGTTGGCGATGCAGTCACGCTCTTCGACGGCGAGGGCGGGGAGTACGGCGCGCAGATCGCGCGCGTCACGCCGCATGCGGTGGGCCTGCGCGTCGTCGAGCGGCGCGCGATCGAGCGCGAGTCACCGCTGTCGATCACGCTCGTGCAGGCGCTCGTTTCCGCCGAGCGCATGGACTACGCGATTCAGAAGGCGGTGGAGTTGGGCGCCGCCGCAATCGCGCCGGTCGCGAGCGTGCGCAGCGTCACGCGTCTCGACGGCGCCCGCGCGCAGCGCCGTGTAGAGCACTGGCGGCAGATCGCCATCGCGTCGTGCGAGCAGTGCGGTCGCAATCGCCTGCCGGCCGTGCACGCGCCGTGCGAGCTTCGCGAATGGCTGCGACGGCCCTCGGAGACCGGGTTGCGTCTGCTGCTTGCGCCGGCCGCGCCGCAGTCGCTTGCCGATCTTCCGCCCCCGGATCGGGGCGTCGAGCTGCTGGTCGGTCCCGAGGGCGGACTCGCACCGGACGAGGAGACTGCGGCGCTCGCCGCGGGCTTTCGCGGCGTGCGATTGGGCCCGCGCATCCTGCGCACCGAAACAGCGGGACCGGCCATGCTTGCCGCGATGAACGCCTTGTGGGGAGACTGGCGTTGATCGAGGCGAACCGCGCCTGGTCGAAATGGTAAGCTTCGCCACGGCGCAGCCGACCCAGGCCGTTACTGCTTGCATGCTGCGCGCCTCGAAGACGCACTGTGTGCGGGGGAGACTTCCATGAAAATCCTGTCGATCGCCTTGCTTTGCGCCGTCGTCGGCGCAACTGCGTCCGCTCAGCAGCCGCCTGACATTCCGCGCTTCTCCGCCGCCAAGTCGGGCGTCGCGCCGCCGCCGGAGTGGAAGCCCGTTTCGCTCGCTTCGTTCAAGAACAACACCGACTACATGATGGTCGTCGAAGACGGAGCCGTGGTTGTTCGCGCCACGGCGCACAACGCGGCGTCCCTCCTCGGTGTGCAGACCGACTTCGATCCGCACCACTTTCCCTTGCTCTCCTGGCGCTGGAAGGTCGTGCAGGGCATTCCCGCTGCCAACACCGCCGAGCAGGCCAAGGAGGACGCACCGGTCCGGCTGATGGTGGCGTTTGCCGGCGACACGTCGAAGCTTGCCTTCAAGGAACGCTTCGCGGCGTCTGCGGCGCAGACGATCTCGGGCCAGCCGCTGCCGTACGCGACGCTGATGTACATATGGGGGAGCAAGGTCGCGCCCGATTCGATCACCGTGAGCAGCCGCAGCCCGCGCATACGCATGCTGGCCGTCGCGGTCGACGATCAGGGGATCGGCAAGTGGCAGACGTACAAGCGTAACCTCGTCGAGGATTTCAAGCGAGCGTTCGGAGAAGAGCCGGGGAACGTGACCTCGATCGAGATCATGACCGACACCGACAATACCGGCGCCGACGCGCAGGCCTACTACGGCGATATCAGCGTAGGCAAGTGACGCATCCGTCCGAGAGTGCCGCACCCGAGTGCGCGCGCGATCGGAAACGGATGCGTCATCCTGAGCGAGCGAAGCGAGTCGAAGGATCTGCTGCAAAGGCAGATTCCTCGCTGCGCTCGGAATGACAGTCAGGCCCTGTCGAAGGATCTGCTGTGCAAAAGCAGATTCCTCGCTGCGCTCGGAGTGACAGTCAGGTTCTGGCGTCGGCAGCGACCAAGACGCTGCAGCGGACGCGCTCGATCAGGATCGCATCGACCGAGCCCCGCCACCAGCGCATCGCGAAGGACTTGCTGCGCGGATGACCGAGGATCAGGAGATCGATGCCGAGCTCGCTCACGAGCTTGGTGAGGACGTCGACCGGCTCGCCGACGACCAGGTGCTCCTTGACGTTGAGTCCCTTGCCGGCCAGCAGCGCGTGCGCATCCTTCAGATCCGCTTCCATGTGCTCGCGCTCGTCGGCGAGCGCGACCTCGGGCACGTACTCGCCGGCGAGCAGATAAGCCGACGGATAGTGGACCACGCCTGCGAGATGCACCTCGATCGAAGCATCGGAGGCGAGGCGCATGACCTCGTCGAGCGCGGAGCGCGATTCGGGTGCGCCGTTGTAGGCAACGAGAATCTTTTTGTACATGGCTCCCTCCTCAACCCCGAGAGTCCTCGCGACGGCGGCGGGTCAGTGCGGCCGCAAACGCGATCGTAACGCTTCGTCCGGCTGCCGACAAAGTGCGAGCGCGAGCGCCGCCAGCTCCTGCCAGACGTCGCCCTTCCCGAGGCCCTTGGCGAGCGCGTCGAGGCGAGCGAGCCCAGTGACGAGCTCCGGGAGCATCGACGGCGAGACGCGCCGTGCGGCCATCTCGAGCGCCCCCTGACGCCTGCCCCAGACGCGCGCGTTGCGCACGGCCTCCCCGCGGGGTGTTCCCGAAGCCATCGCGTCGAGCACCTGCGCGAGCGCGTGAAGGTCCTCCCCGAGCTGCCAGATGAGGAGCGGCATGCCTTCGCCCTCGCCCTCCAGAGCGGCGATGATGCGGCAGACCCGGGGCGCGTCGCCCGCGAGCCAGGCCTCCGAGAGCTGGAAGACATCGAAGCGCGCGACATCGGCCACGGCCCGCTCGACCGCATCGTGGTCCAGTTCGCCTTCGGGCAGCAGCAAGCCGAGCTTCTCGATCTCCTGCTGCGCCGCGAGCAGGTTGCCCTCGGTCGTGTCGGAGAGAAACTGCAGGGTGTCCGCCGACACGCGCTGCTTCTGGCGCGCGAGACGCGCCGCAAGCCATCGCGGCAATTCCGCGCGGTCGAGCGGCTGCACGGCGACGCTGACGCCGGCTCGCTCGAGCGCGCTGAACCAGGCCGAGCCCTGTGCGGTCCGATCGAGCCGCGGCAGCGTAACGAGCGTCACCGCGTCGGGGCTGGGATGGTTCGCGCAGTCTTCGAGCGCGCGCGCACCCTCGACTCCGGGCCGGCCCGAAGGAATCCGCAGATCGACGAGCTTGCGTGCGCCGAAGAGCCCGAGGTTGCGGTTCGCCGCCGCGAAGGCTTCCCATTTGAATCCAGCCTCGGCGACCAGAACGTCGCGTGCGTCGAAGCCGGCGGCGCGCGCCGCAGCGCGGATCTCGTCACCGGCCTCGCTTGCGAGTAGCGGCTCGTCGCCGTGAATCACATACAGCGCGCGGAGACCTTTCGCGAGGTGCGCGCCGAGCTGCGCGGGCCGGAGTTGCATGGCGATGTTCTCAGCGAAGTGCGTTGGCGCGGCAGACGTTCAGGCCACGGGCTTCTTGGCCGACTGCAGCCGGCGCACGATCAACTGGATCGCGTCGTCCTGCATGTCGAGCCACAGGCGCTGCTCCTCGTACTCCTTCGCGAGCGCCTCGGTATCGGTGTACGTGTAGGTGCGGCGAACGACGACTTCGGCCGTCGGCAGCCAGTCGTTGCCGTCCTTGTCGTGAACGCGGAAGAGCACGCGCTTGGTCAGCAGGAATTCGCTCACCTTGCCGCCGCTCGAAAGCGAGAGGATCTGCTTGTTGTTCTCGACCGTAGTGATATCGAGGATGACCTGCGCCTGGTCAGCGGAGGGGACGATTTGCGCGCTGGCGCCTCCCTGCAGCGAGCGTCTGAGGTCGGTCGTGAGCGGCTGCGACGCCGGCGAGTTGAGATAGAGCGTATCGAACGGATAATGCACCTCGCCGCGCAGATGGAAGCCGCAGGCGACGAGTGCGCCCGAGAGGGCGAGCCCGACGCCCAGTCGGGCGAAGGCCGATCGGCTTGCGCACTCGTCGTCCCGGCGCAAGCGGGGACCCAGTGTCTTTGGTGCAGACGCCACGGGATTCCCGCCCGCGATCGGGTCGGGGGCAGGCTTTGCGCGGGAATGACGACGGGACTCAGCACACCACATTGACCAGCCGTCCCGGCACGACCACGATCTTTCGCGGTGTCGCCCCGTTGCAATGTTTCTTGACTTCCGGGCTCGCCACCGCGGCGCGTTCGATCTCCGCCTTGTCGGCCGCCGACGGAACGACGATCCTGCCGCGCAGCTTGCCGTTCACCTGAAGCACCAACTCGATCTCGTCCTGCGCGAGCGCGGCCGCGTCCACCGTCGGCCACGGCGCGTCGAGGATGTCGTCGTACTTCGCGGCGTACCCGAGCTGTTCCCACAGCGCGTGTGCGATGTGTGGCACGACCGGGGCGAGCACGCGCAACAGAACCGAGAGCCCCTCGCGCGCCAGCTCGATCGCGGGCGCTGTCTGGTCGGGGATACGCTCGAGCGCGTTCAGCATCTTCATGCCTGCCGAGACGACGGTGTTGTACTTCACACGCTTGTAGTCGTCGTCCGCCTGCTTGAGATGCAGATGAAGCTCGCGGCGGATCTCGCGCAGCGCAGGCGGCGCATCCGCCCAGTTGATCGGGACGGGGGCGCGCGCGAGCGCTGCGGCGTGGTCCTGCGCGTACGCCCACAGGCGCTTCAGGAACCGGAACGCGCCGTCGACCGCGTCGTCGGACCAGAGGGCGGAATCGTCCGGAGGCCCTGCAAACATGACGAAGAGCCGCGCCGTGTCGGCGCCGTATTTCGCGATCAGATCGTTCGGGTCCACGCCGTTCTTTTTGCTCTTGGACATCGTGCTGATGCCTTCGTACTCGACCTGCCGGCCATCGCTCTTCAGCGTGCCGCCGGTGATGCGACCTGAGGCGTCGTGGATCGGCTCGACCTCTTCCGGCGGGAAATAGTCGATGCCCCCCTTGTCGGTGCGGCGGAAGTAGGCGTGGTTGAGCAGCATGCCCTGCGTCATCAGGCGCGTGAACGGCTCGTCGAATTTCAGCATCCCCATGTCGCGCATGACCTTGGTCCAGAAGCGCGCGTAGAGCAGATGCAGGATCGCGTGCTCGATGCCGCCGATGTACTGGTCCATCGGGTTCCAGTAATCGTTGCGCGCGTCGATCATCGTGGCCGCGCCGGGACAGGCGTAGCGCATGTAGTACCAGGACGAATCGACGAAAGTGTCCAGCGTGTCGGTCTCGCGCTTCGCCGGACCGCCGCACTTGGGACAATCGACGTTGACGAAGTCGGCGCGCTTGGCGAGCGGGTTACCGCTGCCGTCGGGCACGCAATCCTCCGGCAGCACAACCGGCAGATCCTTCTCCGGCACCGGGACGTCGCCGCAGCTTCCGCAATGGATGATCGGGATCGGGGTGCCCCAGTAGCGCTGGCGCGAGACACCCCAGTCGCGCAGGCGATAGCGCACCTGTTTCTCGCCCAAACCTTTAGCTGCGAGGTCGGCGGCCACCGCATCGACCGCTCTCTGGTAAGCGAGACCGTCGTACTTTCCGGAGTTCACGCAGCGGCCACGCTCCTTGTCCTCGTACCACGCCTGCCACGCATCGTCGGAGAAGATCTCGCCGTCTATCGCGATCACCTGCTTGATCGGCAGGCGGTATTTCTTCGCGAACGCGAAATCGCGCTCGTCGTGGCCCGGCACGCCCATAACCGCGCCCTCGCCGTAGGCCATGAGCACGTAATTGCCGACCCACAGGGCGATCTTCTCGCCGGTGAGCGGGTGCGTCACGAAGAGTCCCGTCGGCATGCCTTTCTTTTCCATCGTGGCGATCTCGGCCTCGATGGTCGTCCCGCGCTTGCATTCCTCGATGAACGCTGCCAGCTCGGGATTCGCAGCGGCGGCATGCGCGGCCAAAGGATGTTCCGCAGCCACAGCGCAGAAGGTGACACCCATGATCGTGTCGGCGCGCGTGGTGTAGACCCACATGCTTCCGTCGCCGATGAGCGCGCCCTTCGCGTCGCGAACGTCGTGCGGGAAGGCGAAGCGCACGCCCTCGCTCTTCCCGATCCAGTTCGCCTGCATCGTGCGCACGCGCTCCGGCCAGCCGGTCATCTCGTCGAGCTTCGCGAGCAGCTCCTCGGCGTAGTCGGTGATGCGCAGGTAATACATCGGTATCTCGCGCCTCTCGACCGTCGCGCCGGAGCGCCAGCCCTTGCCGTCGATGACCTGCTCGTTGGCAAGCACGGTCTGATCGGCAGGATCCCAGTTGACGACGCCGGTGGTCTTGTACGCGATCCCCTTCTCGAGCATTTTCAGGAACAGCCACTGGTTCCAGCGGTAGTACTCGGGGTCGCACGTGGAGAGTTCGCGCGACCAGTCGATGGCGAGCCCCACCGCCTGCATCTGCTTCTTCATGTAGGCGATATTGTCGCGGGTCCACTTCGCGGGGGCCATGCCGACCTTCATCGCCGCATTCTCGGCGGGTAGCCCGAACGCGTCCCAGCCCATCGGCGAGAGAACGTTGTACCCGTTCATGCGCAGGTACCGGTACATCATGTCGTTGATCGTGTAATTGCGCACGTGTCCCATGTGCAGCACGCCCGAGGGGTACGGCAGCATCGAC
>Ga0335083_10004257_pt1 | contig 18291 bp, 18 predicted proteins | sample Lox_Sample_42_FD_206716 | JGI IMG/M metagenome (GOLD analysis project Ga0335083, IMG submission 206716) | Soil microbial communities from Loxahatchee National Wildlife Refuge, Florida, United States - Lox_Sample_4.2 | ecosystem: Environmental > Terrestrial > Soil > Wetlands | place: USA...
GGGTATCTCGTGAATCAGCGACCACACGTGATACGCGCGCGGACCCTGCGGATCGATGTCGGCGGCAGCGCAGACCGCCGCGTGCACGTCGGCGACGAGTTGTTCCTTGCGGTCCTTCGACAGCGCACCGCCGAACACCGTCAGGTCGACGCGAAATCGGGGCGGGCCGGGTTGGCGGCCACCCACCAACTGGGCCGCGGGCTCCAGCGCGTGCAGGTAGACCAGAGTGTTGTCGCGCATGAATGCGGTGTCGGGGGCGCGCTCGGCGCGCAGCAACGCCGTGACCAACTCGTCGGCCAGCCTGCCCAGCGCCTCGTCGTGCAACGAATCACGCACATACGTCACGTCGATCATCGGCATTGCGGATCGTGCTCCTTAGTCAGCGAAATCGATTCTCTCCCAGCTTTCTCAGCCCTCGCACGGCCTTGATGTACGGCGCGGTGTTGGCCGCGCTCCTGCGCAGACTCGGTTGGATCGCGCCGGCGTTTCCCACCACGAGGTAACGCATGCCGCGGTCATGGAACTCCGCTAGCTGCTCCACGACCTCGTCCGGCGTTCCCACCGCGAACAACTCTTTCACCAGCGAGCGAGGGACTTTCGCGGCGTAACCCAGCGCGGTCTGTTCGTCGATCAGTTGAGGTATGAGGTCTTGCGAGCCGGTGAAGTCGGCGCCCAGCGGATGCTCGGCGCCGTGCCGTGCCCACGCTTCACCCGAGCAGTTGAGGGTGAATATTCTCGCGATTTCGGACTCCACCACCTCGTCGATCTCGTCGCGGGACCGGCCGGTGACGATGAACCGGATCAGTGCGGGCGTGACGGCCGCCGGGTCGCGGCCGGCGTCCGACGCCGCCGTCCGCACCAGGCCGAGTTGTTCGCCGTATTCGTCAGCCCGGGTTGTCCCCGGGAACCACCCGTCGGCGTAGCGACCGGTGATGCGCATCATCCGCGGGCCGTGCGCGGCGACCCAGATCTCCGGCCACTTGCCCCGGTAGGGCGGCAGCGCGAACGTCGCGTTGTGCAGCGGAAAGAACGGCGAGTCCCGGCTCACCAGGGCACCGTTGGAATCCCACAGGGCGCGGATGGTGGCCACGGCTTCCTCGAACCGCGCCACCGGCTTGGACCAGTCCACGCCGTACGGCGCGTTGCTTTCCCGTTCACCAGTTCCGATGCCCAGCACCGCCTTGCCGCGCGTCAGCAGATGCAGTGACGCGGCCGCCTGTGCGGTCACGGCGGGATTGCGCCGACCGGTGTCGGTGACGGCCACGCCCAGGCGCATCCGGCCAACCTTGTTGTGACCGGCCAGATATCCCAGGATCGTCCACGGCTCCAGGTGCGCATCCATCTTGGGAATCACCTTGGCGGCGCCCACGTGCTTGGGGGTCCACATCGACGGCGGCAGCACCGACTGCAGGTGGTCGGCCACCCAGAAGGAGTCGGCCCCACAGGCAGCGGCGGTCAGGTAGTCGGCCTGCACCGGAGGTTTGGGGCCGTAGCGGGAGTTGATCGTGTTGTTCATCACGCCAACCCGCAACCCGGTCATCCCGACGACTCCTCTGCTCGACCCGACTTAGTCGACCATCCCCGAACGGCATCGGGCAAGATTCACCCATGCCAGCAATGCCGATGTACGTGCGCCACACCCGGGCGGTGCAACTCGACGAGCTCTCAGGCCCGATACGCGACAAGTTGGCCGAACACGCCGAGTCCCGCGAGATCGACCTCCGGAGTGTCAGGGCGTGGCTGACCCACAGCGAAAACCCGCCCGCCAGTTCGGGATTCGGGAAGCTGCTGAAGCGCCGTGCGAATCCGTCCGATCCCGACGACGAACACTGCACGGTTGTGGTGCTGCACCCGACACAAGTGCTGGTGGCCATCGACGGCGCGAAGCGGGGGACCTCGGTCTTGTCGTTACCGTTGGCGCAGGCGTCGCTGGCTACCGGGCTTGGCCTGACCGGCGCGCTGACGTCTGCCGCGATCGACGGGACTGGATTCACGCTGACCGGCTTCCCCGGTGAGCAGACCGGCAGCTTCTACATCGGGCTAGGCCCGGAAGCCGATGCGGCGGAATGCATTTCCGCGGTGCGGTCGGCGATCACCGCCGCCAAGAACCCGGCCGACTAGATCAGTTCTGCCAACAGCTCGACCGATTGGAGCTGCGTGCACGCCTGCGTTGTCCGTCGGGTGGCGGCTACACCGATCTCGAGCGGCTGCCACTTCGACGCCATGCCCGCCGTCGACGTGGCCGCGACCCAAGAGTAGACGGCGAACAGCCGGTATTGCCGCCACGCGTCATCCTCGGTCAGCGTCACACCGGCCTCGCCGAGCAGCGCGCAGTAGCGCCGCAGCCAGTCGTGCTCGTTGGCGGCACGCACCTCTCCGGGAATCGAGTTGCACAGCACGTATGCGACGTCGCGCATGCCGGGCGCCCGGCCCAGCACCCCCAATCGAGAAAGCCGGTGCGATCGCCGTCGGCAACGTCCACGAACAGATTGCCGATGTGCGGATCGCCGTGGATCAGGGTGCGTGGTCCGGAATTCCACAGCCGCACGATCGCTGCCGCGTTGGCAAGGTAGTAGTCGGCGATCCGGTGAAACGACGCGTCGAGTTCGTCGCCGAGGGTGTCGACGGCCAGCTGCACGAACATCGTCGCCTCCCCGCCGCCGGAAATACCCGCGCCGGTCCTCGCGAGCCAGCCCAGGTCGTCATCGAATCGGGTTGACTCCCAATACTTTGCGTGCAACGCGGCAAGTTGCTCGACGATGTCCCCGCCGCGGCGCTCGATGTCAGGATCCCCAGGACCGGGGAACCGGCAGCCCGACGCTTCCAGGTCCTCGAGCACCATCACATAGCGCTCGCCGTCGGTGCCGGCGTGGTACGGGCGCGGAACACGCACCGGCACTTCCGACGCCAAGTCACGGTAGAAGCGCGCCTCCGCGACGCCCATGCCCACGGCGGCGACGAACTTGCGCTGCCTCGCGTCGAACGGCGCCAATTTGACGAAAACGGTTGCCGGCAGCGTGGGGTCACCGCTGAGCCGGAAACGCGACCGGCCGGTGGTGCCGGAATGCTGGTCGACGAGCTCGGCGGAAGCCACGTCACGTCGCAGCGCCTCGGCAAAGAAAGCCGGCGTCAGCTCGGCGACTTCCTGCGGGATCATGCGGGGATGCTATAACGCAACGTATGCCAGACGACGGGCATCTCATCACGCACGTTTCCGACACCGCCCGCTGGACAGCCCTGCACCGGGCCACCGAATCGGCGCGTCACGACGCATTGTTCAACGACCCGTTCGCCGAACGTCTCGCCGGTGAGCAGGGCCGCGCCATCGTCGCCAAGGCTCCGCGGGCCACCCGCAACGGCTGGTGGCTGATCGCGCGCACCAAGATCATCGACGACACCATCGTCGAGGCGATCGCCGACGGCTGCGACCGCGTGCTCAACCTGGCCGCCGGCTTGGACACGCGGCCCTACCGGCTGGACCTGCCGGCCGACTTCAGCTGGATAGAAGCGGATCTGCCCGGAGTGCTCGCGGAGAAGGCGCAGCTGCTCTCCGGTGAGACCCCGCGCTGCCGGCTGACCCGGACCGACGTCGATCTGGCCGACCCGGGCGCCCGCGACGCCTTCTTCGACGAGGCGCTGGACGGCGCCACGAAGGCGCTGGTGCTGACCGAGGGCCTGGTGATGTATCTGGAAGACCGCGACGTCGACGCGCTGTCTCAGGCGATCAAACGGCCCGAGGTCGCGTGGTGGATGCTCGACATCGTCGGTCCCGGCCTGCAGAAGATGATGAACAAGCGGATGGTCGGCCTTTTCGAGAATGCGCCGTGGACGTTCGCACCGGAGAACGGGTTCGGCTACTTCGAAGACCTCGGTTGGCGAACCGCGGAGGCGGAATCACTGATGACGGCGGCCCAACGCTTCCACCGCCTACCGCCGATGCTGCGGCTGTATACGCGGCTGTCCAAGCCTGATCCGCGCCGTCCGGGCGCCCGAGAGCGCTGGAACGCCGTGGCCCGCTTGACCCACTGAGTGCGTCTACCAGACGCGGATGTAGTCGACGAGCATCTGCGCGGGATAGCTGCCGGGCCCGGGGTCGCCGCCGCCGGATCCGGCAACTGCGAGGTTCAGGACCGGAAACGCCGTGTAGCCCGGCTCGTTGAACGGCCAGTCCGGCAGCGAGCTGGCCGGGACGTCGAAGTAGGGGGCCGCGCCGTCGGTGTAGTCCTGCCAGAAGCGGATACCGGCCGCGTCCCATTGGCAGCGCCAGGTGTGCCAGCCGCTGTTCAGCGCGACGTTGTGGGTCTTCCATTCGCCGCCGTTGGATTTCGCGTGCACCGTGGTCGCCGAGGGCCAGCTGCCGTTGCCGTACCACTCGATGACGTCGATTTCGCCGTGATCGTCATTGCCCAGCCAAAATGCCGGCCAGCAGCCGGCCGTCAGGCAGTCGAACTTGATGCGGGCTTCCCAGGTATGGCCGACGCCGCCGCGCCAGGAGCTTTGAACCTTGCCGCCGAAGTAGGTGGGGCCGTCCTTGGCCGCACGCAGGACGAGGTTGGACTTGCCGTCGACGAAGACGTTCTGCCGATCGTCGCGGTACTGCCCGACATGCTCGGGCAGCTCCCAATACGTCGGGTCCTTCATGGTTTCGCGGGCGCGCGCCACCATCCACTTCGACCCGTCCGGAGCCGAGCCGGCCGGGCCGTCGAACTCATCCTGGAAGATATAGGGCCCAGGCTGGCCGTTTGGCGCCTTGGGCACCGGCGACTGGCGCCCCGGCTCAGCCCCGGCCTGGGGTAGCGGGATCGCGGCTGTCAGTGCCGCGAAGCCCGTCATCAACATCATGCTGCGACGATCCATCTCGGGCATAAGCACAGCACCATAGCAGCCGAGGCCGTACAGGGCGAAAACGTGAATTCAAAGTTGGGCCCACACCGACTTGGTTTTCAGGTAGGCGTCGATGCCCTCCCAGCCGAACTCGTGACCCCATCCGGACTGCTTGTAGCCCCCGAATGGGACCGCGTGATCGAAGACCAACTGGCAGTTCAGCGTGACGGTTCCGGCGTCCAACCGCTTGGCCAGCCGATGCGCCCGGCTGAGGTTGTTCGTCCAGGCGGTGGCGGCCAGACCGTAGGTCGTGTCGTTGGCCATGGCCACGGCTTCGTCGTCGTCGTCGAACGGCAGGACGGTGACGACGGGCCCGAAGATCTCCTGTTGGTACAGCCGCATGCCGCGGTCGACGTTGGTGAGCACGGTCGGGTGGACGAAGTAGCCTTTGCGGTCCAACCGGTGGCCGCCGGTGACCACCTCGACGCCCTCGTTCTTGCCCTCGTCGATGAAGCCCATGACCCGGGTGAGCTGCTTGGCGCTGATCAGTGGGCCGCTCACGCAGCCCTCTTCCTTGGGGCCGCCCAGCTTGATCGAGTTCGCGACCATGGTGAGGCCTTCCACCACCTGGTCGTACACGCCGCGCTGCACGAAGATCCGCGACCCGCACACACAGCCCTGACCGGAGTGCACGAAGATCCCCATCGCCGCCATCGGGATCGCCTTGCGCAGGTCGGCGTCGTCGTAGATCAACACCGGCGACTTCCCGCCGAGTTCGAGCATGACCTTCTTCAGGTTGCCCGCCGACGCTCGCACGATCTCCTTGCCGACCTCGGTGGACCCGGTGAAGGCGACCTTCTCGACGCCGGGATGCGCGGTGATCGCCGCGCCGGCGGTGTGGCCGTAGCCGGTCAGGAGGTTCACAACGCCCTCGGGCACGCCCGCCTCGGCGATGAGCTTGTCGAGCAGGAACGCCGAGAGCGGTGTTTCCTCAGCGGGCTTGACCAGCATGCTGCAGCCTGCGGCCAGCGCCGGCGCGAGCTTGGCGCTGGCATTGAAGATCGGGCCGTTCCACGGGAAGATCAGCCCCACCACGCCGAAGGGCTCTTTCAGGGTGTAGGCGTGCATGTCCACATAGGTGTCCGACGCGATGCCGCTGGTCTTGACGTCGAAGGCGTTGCCACGGACCTTGCTGCACCATCCGGCGTAGTAGCGGAAGAACTCGGCGCAGGTGGGAATCTGCAACTGCGCCTGCATCAGGGGCATGCCGGTGTTCAGCGAGTCGAGCTGGGCGAACTCCTCGGCGTGCTGGTCGATCAGGTCCGCGATGCGCCACATGACCTTGGCCCGCTCGCGCCCCGGCAGCCCGGCCCAGACGCCCGACTCGAAGGCAGTCCTGGCGCGCGCGACGGCCTGGTCGACGGCTTCTCCGCCGCAGTCGGCGAATTCGGTGATCGGCTCTTCGGTCGCGGGATCGATGACCGTGATGACGTCCCCCGTGCCGGGTCGCTCGCGAATTTCGTCCAATACCGTCTGCAGCGTCACCGTGGATCCCTTCGTCTGTTACCCGGATGCTGAGCACTTGCTTAGCATTGTGCGTGTCGTGGGGTCAAGGTTCCTGGGGCGCGGCGTCGAATCGAGCCTGCACTGAGGGCGTCGAAGCTGCACTGAGAGCGCGCGGAATCGCCCGCTGGTAGCGCTGGATGCAGTCTCGACGCTCCATTTGGGTGCGGTAACTCCGCGATGGGCAGACCTATGCTCGAAGCTATGTCTTCGCCACCCGCCACGACCCGCACCTCGTTCCCGGGGATCAGCTCACGGGCGTGGGAACACCCCGCCGACCGGACCGCACTGTCTGCGCTGCGCCGGCTGAAGGGCTTCGATCAGATCCTGAAGCTGATGTCGGGGATGCTGCGCGAGCGCCAGCACCGGCTGCTGTATCTGGCCAGTGCGGCCCGGGTCGGACCGCGCCAGTTCGCCGACCTCGATGCGCTGCTCGACGAGTGCGTGGACGTGCTGGACGCGCCGACGAAGCCGGAGCTTTTCGTCATCCAGTCGTCGGAGGCGAACGCGTACACGATCGGCATGGACCAGCCGTTCATCGTGATCACCTCGGGGATCTACGACCTGATGACACACGAAGAGCTGCGCTTCGTGGTGGGCCACGAGCTCGGACACGCACTGTCCGGTCATGCGGTGTACCGCACGATGATGATGCATCTGATGCGGTTGGCGCGGTCGTTCGGCTTCATGCCCATCGGCGGTTGGGCGTTGCGCGCGATCGTCGCCGCGCTGCTGGAGTGGCAGCGCAAGTCGGAGCTGTCGGGCGACCGCGCCGGCTTGCTGTGCGGCCAGGACCTGGACACCGCAATCCGGGTGGAGATGAAGCTCGCCGGCGGCAGTCGGCTCGACAAGCTCGACTCAGAGGCCTTTTTGGCGCAGGCCGCCGAATACGACCGGTCCGGCGACATGCGCGACGGGGTGCTCAAGCTGCTCAACCTGGAGCTGCAGACGCATCCGTTCTCGGTGCTGCGCGCCGCCGCGTTGACCAAGTGGGTGGACACCGGCGGCTACGGACAGGTGATGTCCGGCGACTACCCGCGCCGCGAAGACGACCACAAAGCCAAGTTCTCCGACGACCTCGGCGACGCCGCCCGCCATTACAAGGATGGCTTCGACCAGTCCGAGGACCCACTGATCAAAGGCATCCGCGACGGCCTGGGCGGCATCGTCGACGGCGTGGGGCGCGCCGCCACTACCGCCGCGGATTCGTTGGGCCGCAAGATCACCGAGTGGCGCAACCCGAAATAGGGCGAGCAGACGTAAAAGCACCCGAAAACAGCGGTTTTCGGGTGCTTTTACGTCTGCTCGGCACCATAGACTGCCGCGTGGGCCCCAGCCCGTCGCCCGGAGAATACGCAGTCGGCCAGCGACAATCCGCTGACGTAGGAATTGGAGCAGATACCGATCGCGGTGCGCCCGGCCGCATACAGACCCGGGACAGGATCACCGGAACCGGTGACGACGGCCCCGGTGTCTTCATCCACCCGCACGCCGCCCAGGGTCAGCATCGGCGTCGGGTTGAGCAGACTGCGTCGGATCGAGATGTTGATCAGGGTGTACGGGCCGTCCCCGACGCGGCGGGTGAACTCGGCGGGCTTGCCCATTGGATCGGGCGCACCGGCGTCGATCGCATCGTTGTGCGCGGCAACGGTTTTCGCCAGCCCGTCGGGATCCACACCGGCCGCGCGGGCCACTTGGTCGAGGTTGGCGCCGCGCTTGGCGTCCAGCACCACCTGTCCTTCACCTTGCAGTCGCTGAAACCAAATCGATTGCACCGGAACCTGTTTGCGGCGCTCCCGCATCAGTTCGGCGTCGGCCAGTATCCAGCCCTTGCCGTCGTGATTGCGGATCATCGCCTGCCCGGCGGCCGCGCCGTACCGGGTTTCGTCGATGATCCGCCGGCCCTGTTGATCGACGATGATCGAGCCCAAAAACGCGCTGGGAGGTGTGATGAATCGCCATGCCGACACGTTGTCCATCCGGTCGGTGACGCCCCCGGCTTTGACGGCCAGGGCGATGCCGCTGCCGTCGTCGCCGGTGGTGCCCAGGGCCAAACCGCAGCTGAACTGCGGCGCGTACCGCTTGATCCAGTCGGTGTTGGCGATGTAGCCCCCGGCGCACAAGATCACCCCGCCACGCGCCTGCACCCGCAGCGGGGTGGCGTACCGCTGTTCCAGGCGACGCATCCGGTGCTCCATGACCTTGCGCAGCGGCGGATAGTAGACGCCCGGTTTGGCGGCCAGCGACGCTGCGGTGGCGAACTGCTGCTGGACCCAGCGCGGCGCGCTGTTCAGCGTGAGGGCCTGCACGCCCACGACGCGACCGGCTGCGTCGGTGATCAAATCCGTTGCCCTGGTGTGCTCGTACAGACGAACACCCATCGACTGCGCGGATTGCGCCAGCGGGCCGTAGAGCTTCTTTCCCGAGGTGCCCTTGCCCTTGACGCGATGCCCGCGCGGTACCGGTCGGGTCACGTCGCGGAACCCGCCGGAATTCTCGCTGCCCGAGTAGTACAGGTAGTACTTGTTGTTCGGATACGACACCTTGTATGGGCACATCGACGGGTCGAACGGGACACCGTGGCCGCTCAGCCAATCGATCATTTCGACGCTGGACCCGGCGAAGCGCTGCAGAGTTTCGGGACGCACCACGTCGCCGACTTCGAGTTGTAGATAGGTCAGGAAGTCCTCGGTGCTGTCGGTCACGCCGGCCCGGCGCTGTACGACGGTTCCGCCGCCCGCATAGATGATGCCGCCGGACAACGATGTCGTGCCGCCGCCGCCGAACCGGTCCAGCGCGACAACCTCGGCGCCGTGCTCTCGGGCCGCCAGCGCAGCGCAGGTTCCGGCGGCGCCGAATCCGACCACCGCCACGTCGGCCGAGATATCCCAGGCATCGTCATTGTTGATATCGGGCACGCTAGCCCCCGGCGCGAGCAGACGGCGCCAGATCCGGAAGGTCAAGATCCTCTGTTGTAGCGGGTCAGGAATCCGACGGCCGCGACGGCCGCGACGGCCCCGGTCACACCCCACAGCACGAACTGGAAGACCGAGCCGAAGAACAGGCCGAACGTTGCCGTGATGTAGAGCAGCCAGATGATGCGGTAGACGCTCCATACCGCGTAGACGGCGGCGCCGATCCCGATCCACAGGCTGCGCTGGCGATCCACACGGTTGATCTGCTCTTCGATGTTGGCGGGCAGGATTTTCATTTACTTTCTCGCTTTCTCCCTTTGGCGCGTCGCCTCGTTGGCGTCGTCGTTGCGGTAAGTACAGACGGCGCGACGGGCTACCGATCCCAAAAAGTTCGAGTAGCAATACGCGGGCAAACGGGTAGAACTACGCAGGCATCGGCAGCGTGCGAAAAGTGATGCTTTCCGGGTGACCACACAACAGACACCCCTCAAGGGGCTCATGGGCTTTCCCAACCCCACCGACCTGGCCGCCAGCACCCCGGCCGACCGCGATCGCGTCGTCGACGTCATCCGCATCACCGCGCTGCTCGGCGTGGTGATCGGCCACACCGTGATGGCGATCAGCGTCATCCGCAACGGCGTGCTCAGCTGGGACAACCTGGTCACCACCTCGACGGTGTTCCAGGCCCTGACGTGGGTTTTCCAGATCATGCCGCTGTTCTTCTTCGCCGGAGCCGCAGCATGTGTCGCGTCGTGGCGGCCGGGCACCAACTGGGGCGGATGGCTGATGAAACGCTGCACCAGGCTGTTCCGGCCGGTGTTCTACTACTTCGGTTTTTGGGCGATCGCGCTGACGATGCTGCATCCCGTGCTGCCGCATCGCGTCTACCAGTCCGTCGCCGGCATCAGTATCCAGCTGCTGTGGTTCCTCGGTGCCTATGTGCTGGTGCTGGCGGCGATGCCGGCCCTGTCGCGGATCATGACCGTCAAGCATCTCACGGCCGGGGTGGCAATGGTCTATGGCGTTGCCGCGGTCGTCGACGCCGTCCGGCTGCACTGGGCCGTGGCGGCGCCGCTCGGTTATCTCAACTTCGTGGTCTGGCTCATCCCGGCCATGTTCGGCGTCGCCTACCGGCGTCAGCTGCTCAGCCGACGCGCGGTGCTGGGTACCGCGGTGGCGCTGTTCGCCGTCGACGTCGCCCTGGTGCGGTGGGGCCCGTACTCGCTGAGCCTGGTCGGCATCGAAGGCCAACGTCTGACCAACATGTTCCCGCCGTCACTGCTGCTGGCCGGGCACGCGATCGTCCTGAGCGCGTTGGCCGTCGCGGCCGCCCCGGCCATCGCCCGCTGGGCGCAGCGTCCACGGGTGTGGTGGTGGACCGCCGTCGGCAACTCCGGCGCGATGACGCTGTACCTCTGGCACATGCCGGTACTGCTGGGCATCCATGTGCTCTTCGACAGCTTCGGGCATCCCCGCTATCCCGGCCAGCCGCACTTCCTGGGGACCACCATCGAGCAACTTTGCGTCATGGCCGGGATCGTGGCCGTGCTGTTCGTCGCGCTGCGGCCGCTGGAGAACAACCCGCTGCCCGGATGGGACGGCGTTCCAGCCATCAAGTCAGCCTGGCGCGGCGTAGGGGTCGGCACGCTGCTGTGCGTGGCCGGGGCGGCAACACTGGCGGCGGTGAAGTGGGGCCTCAAAGACGACGGGCTGGTCTGCGTCGCCGTGATGCTGACCGCACTGGTGGCCGCTCGGGTGCTGGCCGGGAGGTCTGAAGCCCGGGTCAGAGCGCCTCAGCGGATCATTTCGATCCAGGCGCCCAAGTCGTCCTCGCGATAAGGCCGCACGTGGCTGCTGGAATAGTGCTGTGCGACACCACCGGCCAGTGCCAGCACGGCTTTGCGGGTCTGCGGTTTGAGAGCGCTGAAGTCGACCGCCAGCCCCTGGGCCAGATGCAGGTCGTAGGGCACCCGGAAGACGCTGGAGACGAACTTGCCCAACTCGTTCTCGGCGACTTTGAGGTCGACAAGCGCGCGGCCGTCGCGCGTCGCGTTCAGCGCCACGACCGTCTGCGGCAACAACCGCTCGAACCCGTGCGCGTACAGCCAGTCCAGGGTGGCCAGGGCGCCCTCGACGCCCCGCACGTCTTGGGACGCCACGACCACCAGGCCCGTCACATCACCGGCGATCGTGTTGAACAGCGGGTCGGTGATCGACGTCCCGCAGTCCAGCAGGATCACGTTGCAGTGCCGCTCCAGGATCTTCATCGTGGCCGAGTAGTCCTCGGGGCCCAATGTGTATGAGGCTTTCGGATTGTTCTGGGCGCTCAGCAGCTCGAGCCGGTCGTTGTTGAGCACGGTGTGCACCCGCACACGCGAGTAACGCTCGATGTTTTGCAGCGACGCGACCTGCTCGATGTTGGCGTCCGGCCCGCCGCGCTCACTGAACCGCGCCGACAGGTCGCCCAGGTCGGGGTCGACATCGACGGCGATCACCCGATCGCCGCGGACCCGGGCGATGGCGTTACCCACCGCGACCGTCATCGTGCTCTTGCCCACCCCGCCCTTGGCGCAGACGAAGGCCACCTTGTGCACGTCGTCCAGCGTGGCGCGAATCCGGCTGATCAACTCGGCGGCCTGCTGCTGCTTGGCCCTCGGTCCCGGGTTGATGCGCCCGCCGGTGAGGTTGGCGATGGTCTTGCGCCAACCCCCCGCGGCCGTGGGACGCATGCGGGTGGCCAGCAGGTTCCGCCCGTCGTCGCCGAAGGGGTGCTGGGGTACCGGCGCGGACGCTGATTTCTCGGGGCCGGTCGGGGGTCCCTGCCCTTCGGGGGCACCGCCGTCGGCGTGGGGACGCTGGCGCGCGACATGGTGGTCGCTCGCGCTGTGGCCCGCCTCTATTGAGGGCGCCCGTCCGTCGTCCGGCGTCGGCTGGTGATGGGGCTCGTGGTGGAGCGAATCAGTTGGAGTGGTCATACCGGATCGTGCGCTTTCCGCTCGTGGAAACGTTGTCCCTCGTCAGAGGACGAGAGCCGAGGAAACAATAGTGCGAAGGGCGCGGTTACGTAACCCGAATCGGCTCGATCTTTTTTCTGACGGCCGTCAAGCCCGGGTCAGCCGGCAGCGTCGTTCTGCTGCCCTGAGTGGTTCATTTCGGCCTGGAACAGGCGGTATTGCTCCGCGCGGCCGGGCCGGCGCCGGACGATCAGCCAACCGGTCGCGAGAACCACGAACCAAGACGGAAACCACGCCAAGGCGACCGCAGTCGCCCTTTCCATGCACAGCGTCCAGATCACGAACGCAAAGAAGGCCAGGACGGCCCAGGACATCGCCACGCCGGCCGGCATCGGGTAGATCGAGTCGTCATGACGCTGCGCGTGCCGGCGGCGGTAGACCAGGTAGCTGACGACGATCATCGTCCACACGAACATGAACAGCAGCGACGAAACGGTCGTCAGGAGGGTGAAAGCGCCCATCACCGAACCCCTGACATAGAGCAGCGGAATGGAGCTCAGCAGCAGGACAGCGGTGACGAGCAAAGCCGGCGCCGGCACGCCGCCGCGGTTGAGCCGGCGGAATGGCGCCGGGGCGCTGCCCTCGTCTGCGAGGCCGAAAAGCATGCGCCCGGTGGAAAAGACTCCGGAGTTCGCCGAGGAGGCGGCCGAGGTGATCACGACGAAATTGACGATCGACGCCGCGGCGCCGAGCCCGGCCAGCGAGAACATCGTCACGAACGGGGACTCGCCACTCTCGAACTGCCGCCAGGGCACGACGGTCAGGATCGCCAGTAGCGAAGCGATGTAGAAGATCGCCACCCGCAGCGGGACGGCGTTGATCGCGCGGGGGAGCGTACGACGCGGGTTTGCCGTCTCGGCCGCGGCGGTGCCGACGAGTTCGACACCGACGAACGCGAAGAACGCGATCTGGAACCCGCTGACTACACCCATGAAGCCGGTCGGGAAGAACCCGCCGTCGTTCCAGAGGTTCGCGACGGTCGCGTGATGGCCTTGCGGTGAAACGAAATTGGTCGCGAGCAGGATCGCGCCGACGGCGATGAGGCACAGGATCGCGGCCAGCTTGATCAGGGCGAACCAGAACTCGATCTCGCCGAAGTTGCGGACACTGAACAAGTTGAAGACGAGTACCAGGCCGACGGTGATCACCGCCGGCACCCAGCCCGGCAGGTCGGGCCACCAGAACTGGGAATAGCCGGTGATGGCAACTATTTCCGCGACACCGGTCACGATCCACGCGAACCAGTACGACCACCCGATGAAGAACCCCGCCGCGGGTCCCAACAGGTCGGCCGCGAAGTCGAGGAACGACTTGTAGTTCAGGTTCGACAGCAGCAGCTCTCCCATCGCGCGCAGCACGAAGAACACGAAAAACCCGATGACCGCGTACACCAGCAGGACCGCCGGACCGGTTTGCGAGATCGTGCGTCCGGACCCCATGAACAGACCGGTGCCGATCGCGCCCCCGATCGCGATCAGCTGGATCTGACGGTTGGAAAGGTCGCGGTGCAGATGGGGGACAGCATCATCGGCCTGCGGAACCGTGACTTCGCTGGCCATGGCAAAAACATTAGGGCTTAACGACTTACCCGGCCGCGCAATTTGCGGATGAGTATGTCGCCGGACAACTAACCTCGAGCGCCCGCCGATGTGATGAGGTCTCCGGCGACAAGGTGGCCGTCGGTGACCGCCGAGAAGAGCAGGCCGACGGTGTCGCCGATCGTCGCCATGTCCACCCTCTTGCGGGAGATCTCGATTCCGTCCACCGTGACGACAGGCCCGTTGTTGACCTGGACCGTGTCACCGACGCGCACCTCCCCCGACTCCACCTGGCCGGTAGCCACAGCCCCGCGACCGCGGATGGCGAAGACGTCCGTGACCGTCATACGGAACATGTGCGGCACGCTACCGGGTGGCGACCGTACGCTGACGTTCGTGGGCTGGTTCGATCGCGCGCGAAAGGCCAGTGCGGGCCAGCGCGTCACGCGGGCCGACAAGCGGCAGGCGGAGGACGCCTTCGCCGAACTCAACGCACTGCGCGCCGAGCGCGAGCGGCTGACTCGCGAGGGGCTGGCCGGCACAGCAACGATCGTCGGAATTCGCGAGAACGTCGGGACGGGAATGCTGGGTTCCTGGCATGAGCTGGAGCTGGACGTTCACCTGCCCGACCACGACCCGTACCGCGCGACCCGGCGCGTTGCACTCGAGCTGTCGACCGCCCCGCACATCCGGGTCGGCGCCGACGTGCCGGTGCGGGTCGATCCCCGCGACCGGTCGAAAGTCCTTGTCGTCGCGACGCTGTGATGGCGTTCGGTTAGCCGGATGTCTTCACGACGAGTTTCCCGACGTTCTTGCCGTCGAACAGCATGTTGATCGCGGTCGGCAGCTGCTCGAACCCCTCGACGACGGTCTCGAGGGGGGTGAGCTTGCCCTCGGCGATCAGGCCCGCGATCTCGGCGCTCGCCTCGCCCACCCGTCCGAAGTGGTCGAGCACGACGAAGCCCCGCACCGTCGCGCGCTGGATCAGCAAGTTGCCGAACGCGCGCGGGCCGGGCGGCGGGTCGGCCTCGTTGTAACCGGAGATCAGGCCGCACAGAGCGACGCGCGCACCGATGTTGAGGCGGGCGAAGATCGCGTCCATGATGTCGCCGCCGACGTTCTCGAAGTCGACGTCGATGCCGTTGGGCGTTGCCGCCTTGAGCTGCGCGTACCAATCGGCGGCTTTGTGGTCGACGGCGGCGTCGAAGCCGAGCTGTTCGGTCAGCAGCGCGCACTTCTCCGGGCCGCCGGCGATCCCGACGACGCGCGCGCCGTCGGCCTTGGCGAGCTGGCCGGCGACCGAGCCGACGGCACCCGCCGCGGCCGAGACGACCACCGTCTCACCCGGTTTGGGTTTGCCGACCTCGCGGATGCCGATCCACGCGGTCAGCCCGGTCATCCCGAGCGCCCCCATGTACGCGGTCGGCGACACGCCCTCGGCGACGTCGACCGGGAACAGCGGCATGGCGTCGGAGGCAACGTAATACTCCTGCCAGCCGACGAGGCCCTGGACGAGCTGGCCGACCTGGTAGTGCGGATTCTTCGACGCGATGACCGCGCCGAGCCCGCCCCCGCGCATCACCTCGCCGAGGCCGACCGGCGGCAAATACGTTGGCGTGTCATTGATCCACGCGCGGTTGGTCGGGTCGAGCGAGATCCAGTCGACGCGGACCAGCGCCTCGCCGTCCCCGATCTCGGGGACCGCTTGTTCGCTGAGTTCGAAGGTGTTGGGACCGATGCGTCCGCAGGGGCGTTCGCGGAGCAGGAAGCGACGGTTTCGATCGGGCATGAGCGCACCGTACTCGAAGGCGAGCAGCCTGGGTATCAGTGTCCACCTCTACGGTCTCGGGCCAGGGTGCGATCCGCCGCCTTCGACGGGAAAACGATTGACGCACGCGGCATCGGAGCCTTCGAGGTGAGTGACGACAAGATCACCGGCGTGGCGCGATTACTTCGACGTCCCCAATAACACGTCGTAGTCCGCTTATCGGCCCCGGCGGGCTCATGCCAGGCGCCGGATTTACGCAAAATTCACGGCGAAATCTCAGGATCACAAAGGTTTGATCACAGGTTTACCTGGGCATCCTTGATAAGGGTCTACCAGATCGTCGTGGGTTAACGGTCGCACAAACAAGTGCGGTCGAGTCGGGTCTAGAGAGAGTTGACGATCGTGGCGAATGCAAAAGGTGCGACAGTCGTTTTCCTTCAGTCACACCCGGCATGGGCTGCTGCTCAGCGGCGTGAACGCGCCCGCATGGAAGCGATGCGGCGCCACCCGTCATTTCTGGCCAAACAACGCGCTGCCGCGCAAAGCGGCGATTCGCAGCGGCTATCCGCGGCATCCGGGTGCACCTCGGCACCGGAACGCCGGCGTGAACGTTTCCGTTTGGTGCCGGTAGACGGCGTCAAATCAAGCTGACTGAAAAGTCATATTCCGTCGTAACGATCTGAGCCAATAAGTTTGAGGCGAATGTATCGCCTCAAACTTATTGGCCGAGGTGTATCTGCGCTGTGACCTTCTCGCTACCGCGACGAAGGACGCTCTTTTCATGACAGCGCTTGCGGTTATTTCCGCGCTGATGACGGCACTGTGGATCGGCTATCACTTCGGCCGCCGCGCTGGCACGACACCTCCAACCTGGAAACAACGAACCAGCCGGATGGCGCTGGGCAAGCGCGCGATCGGGCTCGTCGTTTTGGTAACCGCCCGGCGCATCCAGCGCGGCTTGCCGGTCCAGCGCGCGCTCCCCGCAGCCGTTGGTATCTGGGGACTGAAACGTGCTGAACCGCTGCTCTTTCGCAATAGCTCGCCGCGGCGCCGGTTCCGCTAGAGCTTGCTCGCGACGAAATCGGCGGCCTGATTGGCCATACCCGCCGAAACGTATGCACCGGCGAGATGCTGCGGCCAGTTCTCTTTCCACGTGTTCGGGTCGGCCGGGTTGCAGATCGGATCCGCGCCGTGACACAGCTCGATGGTCCGGTCGTTGTAGGTCGGGTTGAAGTTCGTGATCGGACCCGCCCACTGACTTCCATTGCCGAACAGCGCGACAGCGGCGACGTGCTGATCGGCGCCCGGCGGCAGCGGGTTGTCGAAACCGAACGCGGAGAACGGCACCGCGAGCACGACGTCGGTGACCGCCGCACCCAACGAGTAGCCGCCCAGCACCAGCCGAGTCGCCGGGCAGTTGTTGATCATCTGCTGGACGTGCTGACTCATGTCGTTGGCACCGACGTCGACCTCGGTGTCGGCGGGATATCTCACGGCATACGAGCCGAAGCTCCTACCTCCGACCTTGGAGCTCAGGGAGTTGATAAACGCACGGCCCAGTTCACCTGGCCCGGCCGATTCCATTCGGCCGCGGGCGAAGACGACCTGCACGTCGGGGCAATTCGCTGCGGCGGCCGACGGTGCGGCGCCCGGCGTCCCGGACGGTAGCACTGCGGCGATGAACGTCAACGCTGACGCGACAACAGCCGGCACTAGGCCGGCGGTAACTGATTTAGCAGATAACAAGAGGGGCACAGATCGATGGTAAAACGATCGCGGCCCGGCCGCTGGACAGCGTCAAGTTCAGCAACCGATTCATATAGCTGACCTCGTCCCGCCGAGACCCACTTTGTTACCATCTCGCGGTGCACGATTCGGCTGCGCCCCGTCGACCCGAGCGACAGCGATCTGTTTCCAGACGCGAAGTCCTCAAGTATTCGCTTTCCGCTCCAGCTCTCCTGGGCCTCGGGACGTTGGCCGCGACGATCGACACTCCGAAGGCATCAGCCGACAACATGAGGCTGATCGATTTTGCGGAGCGCCGAATCTCGCCGGACGAGATCAAGTCGGCGGGCTATGACGGCGTCGTGAACTACGTGTCCGAATGCCGGCCCGGCGCGAATTTCGAGGCAAAGCCCATCACCCGCGAGTACGCCAACTCGCTGCGCGCAGCGGGCCTTCATATCGTCAGCAACTTCCAGTACGGCAAGCCCGGTTGGGCCAACCCGTCGGATTTCACCCGCGGGCACGACGGCGGAGTCGCGGATGCTCAGACCGCTCTGCGGCTGCACAACGCGGCCGGGGGCACTGGTTCCGCGCCGATCTTCTTCAGCGTCGATGACAACATCGACCAAAACACCTGGAATGGCACTGCGGTCGACTGGTTCCGGGGAATCAACTCGGTGCTGGGCGTGGGCCGCACCGGCATCTACGGCCATGCCCACGCCTGTGGGTGGGCGGTCAGAGACGGCGTGATCGGGAACTCGACCAGTCCAGGACACCGGTGGGTGTGGCAGACGAAGGCCTGGTCGAACGGGGAACGTGAGCCCACGGCGGTGCTCTATCAAGGGATCATCGAAGGTCCCGTTCTGAACGGCATCAAGGTGGATGTGGACGACGTCCTCGCGCCCGATTACGGGCAGTGGGACCTGGATCGTTAGCGGTAGTTG